>Ga0335081_10012475_pt1 | contig 13779 bp, 15 predicted proteins | sample Lox_Sample_35_FD_206713 | JGI IMG/M metagenome (GOLD analysis project Ga0335081, IMG submission 206713) | Soil microbial communities from Loxahatchee National Wildlife Refuge, Florida, United States - Lox_Sample_3.5 | ecosystem: Environmental > Terrestrial > Soil > Wetlands | place: USA...
TTCCTAATACCAGACATGCCAATTCGGACGCGACGGGCCACAACCGGACTCATGCACCGCAGCAAATGGTGTTCCTATTCGATCACTTCGTCGGCGCGCGCGAGGAGTGTCGGCGGTACGTTGAGTCCGAGCGCCTTTGCGGTCTTCATGTTGATGATGAAATCGAACTTCGTGGGCTGCATGACAGGTAGATCGGCGGGCTTCGCACCCTTGAGAATGCGAGCGGCGTAGACGCCGACCTGCCGGTAGGCCTCAGTAAGGCTCGGCCCGTAGCTGATTAGGCCGCCATCAAGGGCGTACTGCCGAAACTGGTAGATGGCCGGCAGCCGATGCTGCGCCGCAAACGCGATGATGCGCTTGTGACGGGTGTCGAAATAAGGATCGGAGGCGACGAGTACTGCGACGACTTGCTCGCGCAACAGCGCGGCGAATGCGGCGTCCAGCTCCGCGTCGTTGCTGGCCTGCAGGATCAGGAGCTTGCGTCCGATCTTCGGTGCGGCCTGTTCGAGGTCGTGCATCTGGCTGGCGGCGGGCGGAAATTTCGGATTGAGGATTGCGCCAAAGGGGCCGTCGCCGGGCACAAGCTCGTTCAGCAGGCCAAGCCGCTTTGGTTCCAGAGCGTCGGTCAGAATGACGCCCCCGGTTGCGTTGCCGCCCGGTTGGTTAAAGCTCTGGACCAGGCCGCCCTTGACCGGATCGCCGCCCATGTTGAACACAACCGGGATCGTCGTAGTTGCCGCCACCGCCGCGCGAGCCGAGGCATCCCCACCGGCCCCCACCAGCACGGTCACGCGCTGTCGCACAAGCTCGGCAGCGAGCGCGGGCAGCTGGCTGTAGTCGCCACGCGCCCAGCGGTATTCGACGGCGACGTTGCGGCCCTCGACAAAGCCGTCCTCCCCCAGTCCTTGGAGAAAGGCCTTAAGCAGCTCCGCGGAGTCCTCGGGCGAGCGCGCGCTCATGAAGCCGATGACGGGCATTGCCGGCTGCTCCGCGCGTGCCGCAAGCGGCCAGGCGGCGGCTGCACCGCCGAGCAAAACAATGAATTTGCGTCGCCTCATGACTGCCCTGAAGCCGAGGATCACACTCTACCACATCGTTGGATCTGTGTTGTGCATTACAGCAAACTCGGGTACTCGACTTCCGCGATGGGTCATTCGCGTCGTAGTTAGGAACGACGAAGTCCGCTTAACCCCATTGCGGACATCACAATCAGTACCACCTCCCGCTGCGGAAATAATGAGTTTTGACCCTAGGTCAAATGGCCGACACGCAGTTCAGAACCTAAAGGAGAACCCGCCGCAGTACGGATAAGCGACCTGGTGACGCAATCTTGGGGCTACGTATTCGGTGACCGTCCTTATCGAATTCAGCACTTGCGCAAAAGCTCCGGCAGCTTCGCCACGTTGGCCGCAATCCGCAGAGCCTCGTCTTTGATAAACAATTTCACCGCGCGGAAATTAAGGTTGCGCGGTAAGCCTAACTCGATTTCTGGTGAACAAAATTCCCGCTGTTATGGTATCGTGAGTTACGCGACGGAAACTAATTTATGACCCGTTTGGGATTCGGCATAAACGGCCCTCTAAAGGGCATTGCCAATGACAAGCGCCGTGTGTCGCGTCGCGGATGCAATATGAACGCCTGGATTCGGCGAGAATTTTTCGGGCTGCACGAGTGCCGCCTTCTCGATTTTTCTCGCAATGGCGTCCGTTTCACGACTATGGGTGCCCACACAATTCCGAATAGCTTTGTTCTGTTGTTTGCAAAGGACGGTGTAGAGCAGCCAGCGCGTGTGAAATGGCGACGCGGCACTCAGATTGGCGCTGAGTTCACTACTGAATGAAGTTAGCGACGTTCGCCGCAATCCGCCGCGCCTCGTCGCACATGATTTAGATCAAAGACTGTGGTTTAGGTCAGTGGCTTCCTTAGGACACCTTATTGCCACCAAGGGAGGTATCCATGATTAGATTGGTCTCGCGTGGACGGTTCAGCCATGATTTCGTGAAAGCGATAATTGGTGCGCCAGAGGACCGCGAACCGGCTGTGCGGAAGTTGATCGAGGGGGCGGGCGGTAAAGTAATCAGCTATTATGTTACGACTGGCGAAACCGATTTCCTTCTCATTTCGGAAGCAAATGACGCTGAGGCTGTAATCGCGGCCTTGATGGCAGCGTCGGCCGCAGGCACGATTTCGCATGTCAGCACCGTGAGAGCTTGGACCGCTGCGGAATTTAAAGGAATTGCCGAGAGGGCTGGCAAAGCCGCCAGTGGGTATCGACCACCGGGCAAGCACTGATATTGGCTGTAGTTCGTTCTGCAAAGCTCCGGCAGGGCGAAATTCACCGCGATCCGTCGCGCCTCATCCTTGCTGAGCAGCTTGGCGGCTGAACGCCGCGCAGGCTCAAATTGTCTGCGATGTTATTCGGACTTCGGCGTAGCCTTTGGCACTACGAAAACGTCTGCATGGAGAGCACCGGAACCGGATAATGTACTTCCTAAGACAGTGTTGGCCTCTGACAAGGTGCGCGCCGTACTGGTTACGAGCGCGGTAGTGCTGGCAACTTTATCAAGCTGGGTGATTACCGATGGAGGAAGTACGCCCTTTATCTGCGCAACTTCCGTTTTCAATGCGGCAACCTCCGCTTCCAATTTTGTGTTATTCAAAATTTCGACTGGCGTTGTAACTGCTTTCTGCTCGTCTTGAGCTAACTTCAATCGGGTGTCGGCTGCATCCTTGCCGGCCTTAAGTCCTCTTATCTCTCCGCTATCTACCCAGCGTTGGATGAACAGCGCTGCGATGAAAACAACTAATAGCAGAATGATAATCGAAGGATTGCTCGCAATGAGCGCTCCTAGGGTTTGCCAAAACTCGTCAGTGAATAGCTTATCCATTATCGCAATCGCACTCCTCGCAAGCTAGCCAAGCGAGCAATGGGAAGAGGGAGGAATTCCTCCGGCCCACTCGTGGCTGCGAAAAGCAACTAAATTCATGTGCCCTAGCTTCAGGCTGAAGCCTTGCAATTTCGCCATCTAGCGTCAGTGGGCAAGTAGACCTTCCACACGGCATACGCGTGCGATGAGATTGGTGGCGAGATCGCGGTGAGCATCCGTGTAGTCGTCCTGAGCCACCATGATTGCCTCGTTCGCATGCTGCCACTCGCTGGTGTTCGCGCGGTGGGACAGCTTGCCCGTTAGCAGCTTTGCTGCGTGCCCGAGCGTGCGTAGGCTGTCCTCTCTCCCATCAATCATGACAGCGATTGGTCGCGTTAATGGCCGCCTATCGTCTTCGGCCCGCTCATCGCCCAATTCATACAGGGACCGTAGTTCTTGCGCCGCGCGTTCAGCAGCGTTCTGAGCGTTGATCGCCCTGGCTGGCGCGGTGAAGACAGTAGGATGCCAACCATAAATTGGATCGGGATGTATGGCGACCCTAACATCCGGCATCCCAATCCGCTCCGCTATCAAGTCGGCCAGCTCACGCGCGGATTTTTGCTCTTTTTTCATGTAGGACCCATGAGTGCTACGTGTGTGCTAAGGCAAAATTCGTGGCTTAGACCAGCACTAGTTCTAGAACGCAGCCAGTGTCTTGCCCGAAATCGCAGCGCTGTCCCCCAGACTGGTGCGCTAACCGGGCTGCGCTACGCTCCGAGACCGTGGCGACTATAGTGATTGGTCATTTTGCTCGCAACATCCGCTCGCCATCGACATTGCCGCAACGTAAAGTCGCCATTGAGTCGGTTGTCCGTCTCTCCGTCGTAGATCGGTCGTGAAACGTCTTTACAACGCTACACAAAATTCGGTCCGCGGACTTGTCGACGGCTTTAAGACCGAGCCGGCGCTGCGCGATGAAGCGGTTCTGGTCCTCGTCGGGCTGCCGTTAGGCTTGGTTATTGCCCCGAGCGGCACCTGGTATGCAGCCATGATCGGCACATTGCTCATCGTGCTCGCCGTAGAATTCCTCAACACTGGGATCGAAAAACTCGCCGATCACGTAACACGCGAGCAGCACAGCGAGATCAGGCGAATTAAGGATTTTGGCTCTGGCGCCGTGTTCTGCAGTTTGAGTCTTGCCGGGCTGGTATGGCTAATGGCGCTTGCCGTGCGATGCGGATTGCTCGGATAAGATAGTCGCCATGTCCGCCGATGGCGCATGCACCGGCTCGACCCCATCAAGAGATAATTCACGGCAAAGCAAGGGAATTGGCGCGTCGATGGCCGGAAATTGGGATTAGATTCGCGCTATAAAGGTCGCTTCGCGAAGGACGATCCGTGACCATTAGGCAGACGATCATCCGCGGTGGGATGGAGTGTTTGTATTTCTCCGGGGCCTATATTGTGTCCCGGCCCTTGGTCGGCGGAGTGGGCGCAATCCTGGCGCTGCACCACGTTCGCCCGGCGCGGCCCGACCGTTTCCAACCGAACCGCTTGCTCGAAGTGACGCCGCAGTTTCTCGCTCGGCTGGTGCGAGGCCTGCGGCGCTCGGGGTTGGAGTTCATCGGTCTCGACGAGATGTACCGCCGCATGGTCGAACGCGATTTCGCGAAACGCTTTATCTGCCTCACGTTCGATGACGCATATCGCGACACGCTGCGCTGGGCCTATCCGGTACTTAAAGACGCAAGCGTACCATTTGCGATCTACGTGCCGACCAGTTTTCCGGATCGTCTCGGGGAGTTGTGGTGGCTGGCGCTCGAAGCGGTGATCGCGCGCAACAATCGTATCGGTTTGGTTATCAACGGGCGCGATCGAAAATTCGACTGCCGCACGGTGGCAGAGAAGCAAACGCTGTATCATGAGCTTTATTGGTGGCTGCGCGACCGGTCCACTGAAAGCGAAATGCGCGACATCGTTCGCAGGCTTGCCGCATTTTATCAGGTCGACATCGACGCGTTTTGTGCCGAGCTGTGTATGGACTGGAACGAGCTTGCGGAGCTCGCAGCAGATCCACTCGTCACCATCGGCGCGCACACGGTCAATCATCCAGTTCTTCTCAGGCTGCCGAAAGAGGCCGCGCGCTCCGAAATGGATTTGAGCCGATCGGTGATCGAGGCGGCGCTCGCGCTGAGGCCGGCGCATTTGTCCTATCCTTATGGCGATCGCGCTGCCTCGGCGGCGCGGGAGTTTGAACTCGCTGCTGAACTGGGTTTCAAGACTGCGGTAACGGCGCGGCCGGGCGTGCTGTTCTCCGCGCATAGGCGATGCATGACGGCGCTGCCGCGCATCGTCGTGGACGGCAATTATCAGCGCATGCGATATCTGCGCGTCCTGCTTTCAGGCGCCGCTACCGCGCTGTGCAATGGATTTCGACGCGTCGACGCGGCGTAGGCCGGACACTGTCAGAGTAACTTTGATCAAGGTGTGCGTTTTTCACTGCCGGGCCGTGGCCCGGACATCCAGCGTACCAGCGGCATTGCCGGTAATACCCAGCCCAATCCGGCGATCACGTAATACAGGACTGAGAAGAGGGCATTGTCGCGGATGGCCGGAAATTGCGCGACGGCCATGGCAATGAGCGCCCAGACGATGACAAGCACAAAAAGCGCAACTGCGCCGATAAGTTTTCGCAACCGCACGGGCATGGCCGCAAACATTCCAGTGTTGCGAGGGCAGGGCGCACCACTATATGGTCCGCGCGCCTGCGACAAGAACATGATGACGGTTATTCAAGCTTTGTATCGTGAGGAATTGGATCATGGCCGCGCCATTCGGTTGTGGCTTTACGCGGTCGCCACGCTCGTCTTCGCCATGGTTCTGGTTGGTGGCGCGACGCGGCTGACGGAATCCGGGCTATCGATCACCGAGTGGCAGCCGGTGATGGGCACACTGCCGCCGCTGAACGAAGCACAATGGCAGACGGAATTTCAAAAGTATCAGGCGATTCCGCAGTACCGACAACTGAACGCCGGAATGAGCCTTGCCGATTTCAAGGCCATCTATTGGTGGGAGTGGGCGCACCGGATCCTCGGCCGCGTGATCGGCGTGGTTTTCTTTGTGCCCTTCATCTGGTTTCTGTGGCGCGGCTGGATCCCGCCCGACCGTCGCGCCGGCCTATGGGTGATCCTGGCTCTTGGCGCGCTGCAGGGTGACCGCTTGAGGAAGGCCGTTCGGCGCGGAGGGCACGCAATCGTCGGCACCTTCGCCTTGGATGGTCCGGAACGCTGCAGCGCCTCCCAGTCGTTCGCTACGATGCCGCGCAGCTATCGGCCGCGCTTACACCTTCAATTTGCATTGGTCGACATGCGCCGTGAACGACCATAAAACGCCTGGGGCGCTATTCAGCGTTTTCAGTTCAGCGTGTTCAGGCGGGCGTAACGGACCGAGTCGGGAGCTCACCTAGGCCACTTCGAGCGCTTGTTCGAGGTCGGCGATGATGTCGTCCTTGTCCTCGATTCCGATCGATAGTCTCACGACGTCGGGGCCAGCCCCGGCCTGGATCTTTTGTGCGTCGGTCAACTGCCGATGCGTCGTCGAGGCCGGGTGGATAATCAGCGAGCGGGTGTCGCCGATATTGGCAAGGTGTGAGAACAATTTCACGTTGGTGACCAAGTTCACGCCGGCGTCGTAGCCGCCCTTGAGCCCGAAGGTGAACACCGCGCCGGCGCCGAGCGGACAATATTTTTTGGCGAGATTGTGATAACGGTCGCCCGGTAACCCCGGATAGCTGACCCACGCCACTTTCGGATGCGCCGCTACCCACTCGGCGACCGCTTGGGTGTTATCACAGTGCTTTTGCATGCGTAGCGGCAGCGTCTCGATCCCCGTGAGGATGAGGAAAGAGTTGAACGGCGAAATCGACGGTCCGATGTCGCGCAGGGCAAGCGTGCGGCACGCCATGGCGAAACCGAAATTGCCGAAGGTTTCGTGCATGACCACGCCGTGATATTCGGGCCGCGGCTCACTCAGCATGGGATAGCGCCGTTCCCGCGACCAGTTGAAGGTGCCGCCATCGACGATCATGCCGCCCATCGAATTGCCGTGGCCGCCGAGAAATTTCGTCAGCGAATGCACGACAATGTCGGCGCCATGGTCGATCGGCTTGCACAGATAGGGTGTCGCTAGGGTGTTGTCGACGATGTAAGGCACGCCGGCGCGGCGCGCGATCTGCGCCACCGCCCCCATATCGGTGATGACGCCGCCGGGATTGGCGATCGACTCGGTGAAGATTGCTTTGCTCTTCGGACTTATCGCTCTCTCGAAGGACGCAATGTCGTCTGGATCGGCCCAGACGACGTTCCAATTGAAGTTTTTGAAGGCATGGTTGAATTGATTGATTGAGCCGCCGTAAAGCTTCTTGGACGCGACGAATTCATCGCCCGGCTGCAGCAGACAATGAAAGATCAAAACTTGCGCGGCGTGGCCGGACGCTGTCGCCACGCCCGCGGTCCCGCCTTCGAGCGCGGCGACCCGCTCTTCGAGCACCGCCGTGGTGGGATTGCCGATGCGGGTGTAGATGTTGCCGAACGTCTGCAGACCGAACAGTGACGCGGCGTGATCGACGCTCTCGAATACGAAAGAGGTGGTTTGATAGATCGGGGTGGCCCGGGCGCCGGTCGTGGGATCGGGCTGCGCGCCGGCGTGAACCGCAAGCGTGGCAAAGCCTGGGATGCGTTCGGTCATCGTATCGTCCTTTGCGCCCGATCCTGATTGGGGAAATCGGCAGGTGGAACCCGGTTTATAGGACCGGTCTGCGCCGTCAAGGCGCGCCAATGAGCCTGCGTTAACGCGACCGGGCGCGACCGCTAGGCCGGAGGGTGCCGCCGTTACGAGAAGCTAGCACGACGTTCGAGAAATTATTGGCTGCCGTCTTGGCGCTGAACGCGATCGGCTGCGGCGGTAGGGCCGCCGGGAGCGCTGGTTCGGTTGAGCGACATACGCTGCAGGCCGCCGATCGGCGCTTTTTTCGAACTCAGCGTACGCGTATTAACGCCGATCCACGCGATCTCCGATGACAGCCGGCCATACTCGATCTTGGGGCAGCGGTTCATGACGACCTTCATGCCATTCGCCTCGGCAAGGGCTGCAGCCTCGTCGTTGCGAATACCGAGCTGCATCCAGATCACTTGCGGCCGCGGCTTGAGCGATAGCGCCTCTTGAACGATCGGCAGCGCATACTGCGAAGCGCGGAATATGTCGACCATATCGATCGGTTCGGAAATATCGCTCAGTCGCGCGTAGATTTTTTGCCCGAGCATTGTCTCGCCAGCGTGTCCGGGATTGACCGGGATCATGTGGTAGCCGCGCTCGAGCAAATATTTGAATGCGAAATAGCTCGGCCGATTTTCCTTCTCCGAGGCGCCGATCATGGCGATGGTTTTCACGGTGTTGAGGATGCCGCGAATATAGCTGTCGGGATAAGCGTCGTGATTCATTATCTGTGCTCAAATTCGAAGAGGACGCCGGTTAACGATCTTGTTCAGCGATCTTGCCATTTTGCGTCGCGCTTCTCGATGAAGGCGCTAATGCCCTCCTCGGCATCGCGCGCCAGCATGTTCTCGACCATTACATGCGAAGCATAGTCGTAGGCGTCGGCTAGCGACATTTCGGCCTGCCGGTAGAACGCCTCCTTGCCGATCTTAATCGTCAGCGTCGATTTGGCGGCGATTTTTTCCGCGAGATTGATGGCTGCCTCGCGCTCCTGTCCCGCGGGCACAACCTGATTAATAAGACCAATGCCAGCGGCTTCGTCTGCCGATATCAAGTCGCCGGTCAGCAGCATCTGCATCGCATGTTTGCGTGAAACGTTGCGCGACAGGGCCACCATCGGCGTAGAGCAGAACAGGCCGATATTGACTCCTGGTGTCGCGAATTTCGCAGCTTGCGAGGCGACTGCCAGATCGCAACTGGCCACAAGCTGGCAGCCGGCCGCGGTAGCCGTTGCCTGCACTGCGGCGATAACGGGCTGCGGCAGCGTCACGATTTGCTGCATCACGCGACTGCACAGGCTCATAATGTGTTTGAAATAAGCGCGGCCGCGGTCCTCGTGAGAACGATGCGCATTGAGTTCCTTCAGATCGTGTCCGGCGGAGAACGTTGGGCCGTGCGCGGCGAGCACTACAACGCGCACGGTGCCGTCGTGCGCAATTGCTGAAAGTGCGTCACTCAGCGCCTCCAACAGCGCTTCGGATAGGCTGTTCCGCGCTTGCGGCCTGTTCAGCGTCAGAATGGCGATTCCGCCTCGATTCTCGTGAAGCAGAATGCGCGGCGAGGGAGCGGACGCGGAGGTCGCGGTTTGGGCGCTCATAGGCCTGAAAAAATACCCTTGCTGATTTTGCAATCGGTTATCGTCAGTGTATCGAAATACGGGGAGGCATGCATGCCCTGTCCCGATATGATGGCCGATATGACACAGACTGACGCAAAACCGACGGGTGCGAGGCACACGCGCGGGAGTGACATGGTCACCCCGGCCTTGACGCGCAAGGAGCTGCTCGAGCGGCTCACTATCGAATTCCCAGAGTCCAGGCATGCCCTGGGGGATTACGACATCGAAGAGATCTGGCACGGCGGCTGCCGTTTGCGCCAGCGCTACGATAAGCGGCTCTTGCGACCGGGCAGTACACTGTCAGGCGCTACGATGATGGCGCTCGGCGATTTTGCCATGTATCTGGCAGTTTTATCGGCGATCGGCTGGGTGCCGCTCGCTGTCACCACCAATTTGACCATCAACTTCCTAAGAAAGCCGCCTGCACGCGACCTAATTGCAGAAGCGCGGCTGCTAAGGCTTGGAAAGAAGCTTGCCGTCGGCGAAGTGGCCATCCGTGCCGATGGCGTGAAAGACATGGTCGCCCACGTGACGTCGACCTATTCGATTCCGCCGGTAAAATAATACCGTAAAAGAAAACTATTGATATTACGCGATATTTCTTCGGTGGTTGACTGTCGGGAAGCGCTCGGCTTAAAAGCCGCGCGGCGCAGGCGCCGCAAGGTCGCGATGAAAGATTGGAAGCAGCAATGACAACCTATTCGGCAAAACCCGCCGAGATCGAGAAGAAGTGGGTGATGATCGACGCGGACGGTCTGGTGGTCGGCAGGCTCGCCTCGCTGGTCGCGCTGCGGCTACGCGGCAAGCACAAGCCAACGTTCACGCCGCACGTCGACTGCGGCGACAATGTCATCGTGATCAACGCCTCGAAAGCTGTGCTCACCGGGCGCAAGGTGCAGCAGAAGATCTATCACAAGCACACCGGATATATCGGCGGCATCAAGGAGCGCTCGGCCAAAGCAATTCTGGCGGGCCGATTTCCCGAGCGAATCGTTGAGAAGGCGGTTGAGCGCATGCTCCCGCGCGGCCCGCTCGGCCGCCGTCAGCTCGGCAATCTGCGGGTCTATCCGAACGCCGAGCACCCGCACGATGCTCAGCAGCCGGAAAAGCTCGATATCGGCGCGATGAACCGCAAGAATAAGAGGACTGCGTAAATGGCCGAGACGATCCAGACACTCGAAGAACTGTCGTCGCTTAAACCCGCGGCCGCTCCGCAGCCGCCCAAATATGTCCAGAAGCTCGACAAGCAGGGCCGCGCCTATGCGACCGGCAAACGCAAGGATGCGGTGGCGCGAGTGTGGATCAAAATGGGCGCCGGCAAGATCGTCGTCAACGAACGGCCGGTGGAAAGTTACTTTGCACGGCCGGTCCTGCGCATGTTGATTCAGCAGCCGCTCGTCGCCTCAAATCGCCAGGGACAATTCGACGTCGTGTGCACAGTGTCCGGCGGCGGCCTGTCAGGTCAGGCCGGCGCCGTGCGCCACGGCCTTTCCAAGGCGTTGATGCGCTACGAGCCGGAATTGCGCGCCGTGCTCAAGCGCGGCGGCTTTCTCACCCGCGATCCGCGCGTGGTCGAGCGCAAGAAATACGGCCGCGCCAAAGCGCGCCGCAGCTTCCAGTTCTCGAAGCGATAAACGCGAGGCGAGCTTTACCGAAGCTGCGTTTTCTCGTTCGAACGACTGCTGCTACCGGAAGCGTGATCTAGAAAACCGCCATCGTGCGGATTTCGATACTTTCCCGCGGCCGTGCATGCGGCGGCGTGGTCGGATCCTCGAACGCGGTATGCGCGGTCCAGCGCGCGCGGCCGTCTTTCATCGAATCGAACACTTTGAAAACGTAGGCCTCCTCGCGCTGCATGCGCGGGAACCAATACCATTTGTGTGTCGGATTGTACTTGATCGCGTAGGTCTGGCCGATGCGTCCGAGTGCGCGCCGCTCCGAGACGATCATATCCTGCGGCGACAGCGTTTGCGCATCCGCCATTGCGAGCGGATAGGTCTCGACCGGATGGTTGATCGGTCGCCAAACCTGAATGATGGCGAAGCGCCGCTGCAACAATTGCTCTGCTTCGTCGGGGAGGATATCGCGCACTCGCTGCGGGGCCGACCATTCCGTGTAGTCGTTATGAACGCGGCGGACGACCTCGCGGATCCCCTTCGACTCACGCAACGCGTCGTCGGCGGTGCGCAGCGTGTGGTCGAACACGACGACGCGCTTGGCGCCGCTCTCGGCTTTGATCAGCGTGTCCATCTCCGGGTAGTAGACGCGTCGAATTTCATCCTCGTCGTAGAAATCCTTCACTTTGGTATCGTGGTGCACGAAGCGAAAGCCGTGGCGCTCCAATACAAAATCCTTCGCCTGGAGCCGGCCGTTGTGAATGGTGACCCGGCGCGAATCGGGCGTGCCGCCGGAGCGCGTGTCGGTGCCGCCGAGACCGGCGACGATGGTGAAAACCTTGCTGCCGTCATCCACGATGTAATTGAGCGTCGCTTCGATCTGGTTCGGCGCTAACTCGAGTTCGGCGCTCTGGGCTACGGCTTGCGGCATGGTGAGCTCCTTCTCCGGCATCCGTCAATTTAGGTGCGGAGAGCCGCCAAGTGAAGCGCGGCGGTATCGCCCGACAGGAGAAAAATTCACGCGATTTTTTGCCTGAAGGCATAGCGTAGTTCTTTCTGTCAAAAAAGAAGGGCGCCATTGGCGCCCTTTAGTTCGCATCGCTACGGCACTGCAGGGAGGACTCAGCACCACACTTAAGCGGAATAGTACATTTCAAACTCGACTGGATGCGGGGTGTGTTCGAAGCGAACGATCTCGGCCATTTTCAGCTCGATATAGCTGTCGATGAAATCGTCATCGAAGACGCCACCCACCTTGAGGAAGTCGCGGTCTTTATCGAGATTGCCGATCGCTTCGCGCAAACTGCCGCATACCGTCGGAATCTTCTTCAATTCTTTCGGCGGCAGATCGTACAGGTCCTTATCGGTGGGCTCACCGGGATTGAGCTTGTTCTTGATCCCGTCGAGACCGGCCATCAGCATCGCGGCAAAGCCGAGATATGGATTGCAGAGCGGGTCGGGATAACGCACTTCGACGCGCTTGGCCTTCGGCGATGCGGCGAGTGGGATGCGGCAGGAGGCCGAGCGGTTGCGGACCGAATAAGCCAGCAACACCGGGGCTTCAAATCCAGGGACGAGCCGCTTATAGGAGTTCGTCGTCGGATTGGTAAAGGCGTTGATGGCGCGGGCATGTTTGAGGATGCCAGCGATGTATTGCAGACAGATGTCGGAGAGATCGGCGTATTTATTGCCGGCGAACAGCGGCTTGTCGCCTTTCCAGATCGATTGGTGGCAGTGCATGCCGGAACCGTTGTCGCCATAGATCGGCTTCGGCATGAAGGTCGCGGTCTTGCCGTAGACCTGCGCCACTTGTTGGATGCAGTATTTGTAAATCTGCATCTGGTCGGCCATGCGCACCATCGGCGCGAATTTCATCCCGAGCTCGTGCTGCGCCGAGCCGACCTCGTGATGGTGCTTCTCGACTTTGACGCCCATCCGAGCCATGGCCGCGAGCATTTCCGAGCGCATATCCTGTGCCGAGTCGAGCGGCGGCACCGGGAAGTAGCCTTTCTTGAAACCGATGTGGTGACCGAGATTGCCGCCCTCGTACTCGGTGTCCGAATTGGTCGGAAACTCTACCGAATCCACTTTGTAACCGACGCTGTACGGAGTGGCGGAGTATTTCACGTCATCGAAAATGAAAAACTCAGCTTCCGGTCCAAAGAACACGGTGTCGCCGATACCCATCGATTTAACGAGGCCGGCCGCTTTTCTGCAGATTGACCGCGGGTCACGATTGTAGGGCTCTCCGGTCAGTGGCTCGAGAGTGTCGCAAATCAGGACAAGCGTGGTCTCGGCAAAGAACGGGTCGATGCAGGCGCTTTCCGGATCCGGCATCAGCTGCATGTCGGACTCGTGAATCGCTTTCCAGCCGGCGATCGAGGAACCGTCAAACATGATGCCTTCGGCAAACGTGTCCTCGTCGACGGTGGTGATGTCGGTAGTGACGTGCTGCCACTTGCCGCGCGGATCGGTAAACCGAAAATCGACGTATTTGACGTCGTTATCTTTGATCATCTTCATGACATTCTTTGGCGTCGTCATGTTATGCGTACCCTTTCGTGGTGCTGTTTGATGCCTTGCCGTACTGGTTCATTCCACTTGACCGCCAGTAGGCGCAAGCAGTCCGACCAGCAATTCAGATGGCGTCGAGTCCGGACTCCCCTGTCCTGATCCGGATCGCTTCTTCGATGTTCGAGACGAAGATTTTGCCGTCGCCGATCCGCCCAGTTTGAGCGGCGCGCCGGATCGCCTCGATGGCTTTTTCGACCATGTCGTCACCGAGCACAATCTCGATTTTTACTTTCGGCAAAAAATCGACGACGTACTCGGCCCCCCGGTACAGTTCCGTGTGGCCTTTCTGACGACCAAATCCCTTGGCTTCGGTCACCGTTATTCCTTGCAG
>Ga0335081_10012476_pt1 | contig 13778 bp, 12 predicted proteins | sample Lox_Sample_35_FD_206713 | JGI IMG/M metagenome (GOLD analysis project Ga0335081, IMG submission 206713) | Soil microbial communities from Loxahatchee National Wildlife Refuge, Florida, United States - Lox_Sample_3.5 | ecosystem: Environmental > Terrestrial > Soil > Wetlands | place: USA...
AGGAAGGCAGCGCGGCGGTGATCGAGAAGGATCGGGATGGGCGGAGGACGCATTTATCGGACGCGCTGGGATATCTGATCTGGCAGGAGTGCCGGGGCGCGGGGACGATCGGGGAGCGGGGACAGAGGTTGGTGTGAGCGGGCTGTGGGAATTGTGGACGCGTGCTCGAAAAAAATGGGGACAGACCGCTCTGTCCACGGATCGGCGGCGCCCACGGTTCCTGGTGTGTAGGTTGGGGACAGAGTGGTCAGTCCCCATTTTTTTCGCGCGGGAAAGGGTTTTCGAGAGAAACAAAAATGTTTGAGATCGATCGGGAGCATCCGCATTACGTTCTGCGGAAATTGGTGTGGAGGCGCTACAGGGATCTGTACGCGGGGGGCGAGCAGCTCCGGTTTCGCGCGCATCACTACCTGGTGCGTCGGCAGCGCGAGCCGGGCGACGTATACGCCGAGCGGCTGAGCCGGGTGTTTTACGAGAACTACATCGGTTCGATCGTGGACTGGTACGCGTCGACGCTGTTCCGGACGGAGCCGTCGATCACGTTTTCGGGGGCGAATGAATTTTACGCCGAGTTCGTGGGAGACGTGGACCGGAAAGGGACGGAACTGGCGGATTTCTGGCGGCGGCAGTTCATCGAGACGATGATCGCGGGAGTGAGTTACGTGCTGGTGGATTTTCCGCGGGTCGAAGGGAAGGCGGGAAACCGGGCGGAGGAGGACGCGCTGGGAGTTTCGCGCGCGTACCTGGTGGATTATCCGGCCGAGGACATCATCAACTGGAGCACGGACGCGCAGGGGAATTACGAATGGATCGTAATTCGGACGCATTTTTTGAAAAAAGATCGCGTGGAAGACGAGGAATGGCGGGCGGAGACGCGGTGGACATATTACGACAAGCGAAATTTCCGGATTTATCAGAAAACTGATGGAGAATCGGCCGTGCGGCTGATCGACGAGGGGACGCACGGGCTGGCGAAGCTCAACCGGGTGCCGATTTTCGAGATGCGCATTCCGGAGGGGTTGTGGCTGCTGAACCGGGCGGGGCTGCTGCAACTGGAGCATTTCAATAAGTCGAACGCGCTCGGGTGGGCGCTGACGATGGGGTTATTCGCGATGCCGGTGGTGTACTCGGACCGGGAGTGGAGCCAGATGGTGGGGGAAAGTTATTACATCCAGCTCGGCCCGGGGGACAAATTCGGGTGGACGGAGCCGGAGGGGAAAGTTTATCAGATCGCCGCGGACAATTTGCAGCGACTGCAGGAAGAGATTTACCGGGTGTGTTACCTGGCGCAGGCGGGAGGGTCGCTCGATCGCGGCGGGGTGGTATCGGGGGTCAGCAAGCAACTGGATTTTTCGATCACGCAGGAGGTGCTGGGGGCGTTCGGCGACGCGGTGAAGGACCAGGTGCGGCGAGTGCTGAAGGCGATCGCGGCGGCGCGCGAGGACGACATCGAGATCAGCGTGACGGGGCTCGACGAGTTCGATATTTCGGATTTTTCGACGGAATTGGATGACGCTCAGAAGCTTTTGTCGTTAGGCGTGGATTCTCCGACGTTAAAGAAAGAGCTTTTCAAGAAATTGGCGCTTAAATATCTGAGCGACGCGCGGCAGGAGATCAAGGATCGGATCGTGGAGGAGATAAATGGGTAGTGGGGAGTCGGAAGTCGGGAGTGGGGAGTTAAGAGAGGTTGTGAGGGCGGTGATCGAGGAGTTTGCGGGGGTGAAGACGCTGGAGGCGCGGGTGAACGAGTTGATCGCGGAGAACCAGCGTGCACGGGCGAAGGCGGAAGAGGCGGAACGGAGTTCCGCGATTCGGGCGGAGTTGCAACGGATGGGCGTGGCGAAGATCGACCTGGCGTATCGGGCAGTGAAGGATGAGATTTACCGGAGCGAGGACGGTCGGTTGTTGGCGCAGGGTGGAGCGGAGATGAAGGATTACCTGGCGGAGTTCGTGGGAGAGAATCCGGAGCTGCTGCCGGCGAGGGTTTCGGGCGGGTCGGGGGCGAGCTCGGGAACGCGGGGCGGGACCGAGACGGGAGTGGAGATCGACAAGATTCGTCCGGGGATGAGCGCGGAGGAGCTGGACAGGGTGAGACAGGAAGTGGCTCGCGTGGCGCAGAAGACGCTGAGGGGGTTCTGAGCTTTTGAGAATTTGATCAGGAGCCAGGCTCCAGGAGTCAGGAATCAGAGGCGCTCGAAATGGGCGCCTTTTTCAATTTAGTAAGGAGATAAAAGGGAAAAATGGGAGCAATTACATCAGCAAATGTCGCGACTGCGATTGTCAAGCTGGTGGCGGCTGATGCGCTGCCGGCCTTGATGGGGAATTTAGTGATGGGGAACCTGGTGAATCGCGATTACGAGGCGACACTGGCGCGGGCGGGCGACACGGTGAACGTGCCGATTCCTCCGACGCTGGTGGCGAACAACATCGCCGAGGGCGGCACGGTGACGCTGCAGAATCCGAATATCGGGAACGCGCAGATCGTGCTGACGACGCACGTGGAGGCGTCGTTCCAGATTCCGGACGTGACCAAGGTGCTGGCGGTGCCGGACCTGCTGAAGCTGTACATGCAGCCGGCGGTGGTGGCGATCGCGGAACGGATCGAGAGCGACCTGCTGGGGTTGTATCCGAACTTCACATCGAACGCGCCGGTGGGCACGGCGGGGACGCCGCCGGTAGAAGCGACGATTGACTCGGCAGAGACAGCGCTGTTTCAGGCGTTGGTGCCGCCGAGCGCGGCGAAGTACCTGGTGGTGAGTCCGTCGGCGTACTCTTCACTGCGGCAGATTACGCGATTCAGCGAATTCAACACGGCGGGGGAAGCGGGACTGCGGGCGTTGATCGACGGGGCGGTGGGCAAGATGAAAGATTTTTACATCTTCCGGTCGCAGTTCGTTCCGACGACGGGGTCGAGTCCGGTGACGACGCACAACCTGGCGTTCGCGCGGGACGCGATCGGGCTGGTGATCCGGAGGCTGCCGCAGCCACTGCCGGGCACGGGAGCGATCGCGGAGTACGCGGAGCTGGGCAATTTCGGGATGCGAGTGACGATGAGCTACCAGCCCAATACGCTGGCGCAGCAGTTCACGGCGGACGTGCTGTATGGCGTGGGAGTGTTGCGAAACACGTTCGCGGTGCAGGTGGAGAGTTAGCCGGGCGGGCCGGCGCTTGCCGGCCCTTCCTTCATGGGGAATGGGGATTGGGGATTGTGATGGATTTACGTGGCTATTACGAAAGAATTCGACGAATTGAGTACGAAATGAGCGAGGAAGCCGTGATCATAATCGGGCACGACGGGGCGAGGACGGAGGTTCCGCGGGCGGTGGCGGCGCGGATGATCGCGGAGGGGAAAGCGGAACTGGCGAGCGCGGAGAGCGCGGCGGAATTTCGCGCGGGCGTGGAGGCGCGCTGGAAAGCGGCGCGGCGGGAGCTCTAGATGCTTCTGACGGACGGAAATCCGAACGAGACGACCGACCTTGCGGTTTACGAGACGGACATTTTGAACGTCGCGGCGGTGGAGTCGATCGACCTGAATCAGAAATTGACGCTGGCGACGCTGGAGATTTCCGAGGACGTGCTGGACGTGCTGCTCGATCACACCTGGATCGTGGACCCGCTGCCGAACGCGCGCAGGACCACGGGAGTTTCGGATGTAGTGGTGTCGCAGCAGATGCAGCGATGGCACGCGCTGCACACGCTGGCGATCGTGTACCGCGACGCGTTCAACAACCAACTGAACGACCGGTACCGGGTGAAGTGGCAGGAATATGAGCTGCTGGCGCAGGACGGGCGGGCGAAGACGCTGAAGTTCGGAATCGGGCTGGTGGCGAATCCGATTCCGGAGGCGGAGACGCCGGTGGTGGGATCGGTGAGCGGGAACGGCGTGGGAGGAACGTTTTACGCGCAGGTGACGTGGGTGTCGGCGACGGGGCAGGAAGGCGCGCCGAGCGTCGCGAGCGCGATGACGCTGGAGCCGCTGAATAATCTGACGGTGCAGGCGGTGAATCCGCCGGCGATCGCGACGGGATTCAACGTGTACGCGGGCGCGAGCGCGGATGCAACAACACTGCAAAACGCGTCGGCGCTGGCGATCGGAGCGACGTTCACGATGCCAGACAGCGGCCTGGTCGCGGGGACACCGGTGGGGACGGGGCAGGCGGCGCAGTATTTCGTGACCGGCGGGTCCTTGTTGAGGCGGGGGTAGACGTGGCGCAAACGGCGAGCGTGGTGACGGGATTGTTCGCAGGGTTTTTGAAGGCGGCCGAAACGGGAGTGTCGCAGGCGGTGGGGCAGCTCGCGCAGGATACCGGAGTCGCGCTTGCGCCGCTCCCGCCGGAGCACGTGGTGAGTCAAAACGTGCCGGCGGCGATTGCGGAACGCGCGCTCCAGGTGAATTATCCAGCGGTGTATGTGTATTCGGACCGGGTGCGGAACGTATTAACCGAGAAATTCCGCACGTTTTCCGGAAAAGTGCGGACGGTGGCGGAGGTCCGGGTGTCGCAGGACCGGATTCAGGGGCTAGAGGATCAGACGCGGCTGTACGTGGATGCGGTAACGCAGGTGTTGGACGCGAACCGGGGGAGCTGGGGACAGGGGGCGTTTTTCACCGGAGGGTACGAGATCGACTTCGAGCCGGTGGCGCAAGGCGGGAAGAATTTTGTGCAGGTGGCGACGGTCAGTTTTGAGGTTGATCTTTCGGTTTAGTTGGGAGTCCGATCACGGAAGATGATCAGGCTCCAGGAATCAGGGGCCAGGAACCAGGGAAAACATGTCTTGTTATATTTCGTCGAATAATGAACGGGTTTATGTAGCGCTGGAGACGACTTACGGCATTATTCCGGCAATTACCAGCGCGAACCGGATTCCGCTGCTGAAATTCACGGCGAAGCAGGCGCCCGAGCAGAGCAAGCGCAAGGACAAGACCGGAACGCGCACGTTTCCGGGGCTGCCGAACCAGATTCGCATGAACACGAATTTGGGCGTGAACACGCTGATGACGGAGTGGACCGACCAGACGGTCCAGCCGTCGTACGGTCCGCTGTTCCAGGCCGCGATGGGAGGGACTCCGATCTTTTTCAACGGAGGAACGGTCGCGGCGGTGACGGGGACCACGGGAATCCAGTTCGCGACGCCGCACGGGTTGAGCGTGGGACAGGCGATCACATTCTCCAACGAGATGCGGTTCGTGGCTGCGATTCAGGACCAGTACACGGTGTTCGTGAATGCGCCGTTCACGAACATTCCTACGGCGGGGGCGGCGATCGGGACGACCGTGACGTACGTGCTCGCGGAGGATTTGGGGAGCGTGAGCGTGTTCGATTACTGGGACCCGTCGAACGCTGTGCAGAGGATCGTTGAAGGCGGGGCGATCAATACGATGAAGATCAAAGTCAACGGAGATTACCAGGAGTTCGATTTCGCGGGGCCGGCGCGGGATCTGGTTGACAGCGCGAGTTTTCAAGCCGGGCAGGGCGGGTTGTCGAGCTTTCCGGCGGAGCCGGCGCTTGCGACGTTCGATTATACGATCGTGCCGGGACACCTGGGCGAGGCGTGGATGGGCACGACGCCGAACGAGTTCATGACGATCACGGCGGCGGAGTTGACGCTCGACAACGCGGTGGATCTGCGAGTGAAGGAGTTCGGGAGCGATTATGCGCAGTGCATCGCGGCGGGGGTGCGGTCGGTGACGCTGAATTTCGAGCTGTTCGAGATGGCGGACGCGCAGACGGCGGGATTGTACCAGGCGGCGCGGGCGAGGTCGCCGATCGGCGTGATGTTCCAGTTGGGAGAGCAGACGACGCAGTTGTTCGGGGCGTACATGCCGCAGATGGTGCCGCAGGTTCCCGAGTACGACGATAGCGAGACGCGGCTGCAATGGAAATTTGCAAACGATCGGGCGCAGGGGACGGCGGAGAACGAACTTTATGTCGCGTTCGGATAGGCGTGCGGGTGCTGAAAACGCGATTTCAGATCCCCGGGATTCCGGACGGGCGGAAAAAGGGGACAGTCCGCTGCCGGGGTCGACGTTTGCGCGTTTACCAACTGGCGGGGGACAGTCCCCTTTTTCCGCGGGTTCTCTTTCTTACGAGAGCACGGTGTGGGTGGAATCGGAGACGCGGGTGGGGGTTCGGTTTGGGATTCGCAAGGTGAGCTTTGGGAGGCGGATTGAGCTCGCGCGGAAAATTCGGGAGATCGGGCAGCGCGCGGAGTTCCTGGAAGCTTCAAACGATGCGCGGGACAAGCTGGATGCGGCGGTGATGGCGGCGGAGATCGATCGGGCGTATCTGGATTGGGGGCTGGTGGGAGTGGAGGGGTTGGAGATCGACGGCGCCGCGGCGACGGCTTCGACCTTGATCGAGAGCGGCCCGATGGAATTGGCTGCGGAGGTGTTGAGGCGCGTCAAGCGCGAGTGCGGGTTGACGGAAGACGAAAGAAAAAACTGATTGTCGCATTCCATTTTCAGCAGTCGAACCAGGCCGCGTGGAGATGCGACGAATGCAGGAGACGCGGACTGGAAGAGCGGCGGCGATGCGGATTTTTGCCGGAATCGCGGAGGGGCGAGCGGCGAATCGTATGGGCGAGAAAGCGAGCGTCGACGGATGAATGTCCGAAGTCGGCAGTATCGGCGCAGAGTCTCGAGTGGATCGAAAAGTTTTTGACATGGAAGTTCGCGGAGAAATTTTCGGGCGGCGGGGAGTTGTGGGATTGGCCGGCGAGGGATGCCGACGCGTTATTGACGCTTGAAAGGGAGTGGAGAGATGGCCAGCGGGAATCCGGTGAATGAAGTACAGACGCTGCTGGGCGCGACGCCGACGGGCGGATCGGGCGGGTCGAGCGCGGTGACGGAACAGCTCACGTCGCTGACACAGCAGTTGCAGCAGTTGCAGACGATCAACCAGCAGCAGATCGAGACGGAGCAGGAGAACACGCAGGCTCTGGCGCAAAACACGACGACCAAGGCGAGCGGAGGGTCGGGGTCGGCGATCGGGTCGGTGGGGAGCACGATCGAGAGCGTACTAGGGTTCGGGTTGGGATTGAGCCCGCTGATTTCGGGGCTGGTGAGCTTGTTCGGAGGCAGCGGGCAGACGCAGCCGGCGCCGCTGGTTCCGTATGTGAAACCGCCTTCGGTAGCGGCGACGGCGGGGATCAGCGCGTCCCAAGCGGGAGCGTTCGGAGTCGATACCGCGGATGGTGGGTTGCCGAGGGCGCAGCCGGGGTCGACTTCGCAGAGTACGACGCAGAGTACGACGCAGATTACGGTGCAGGTGCAGGCGATGGACAGCCAATCGTTTTTGGATCACAGCAACGATATCGCACAGGCGGTGAGGCAGGCGATGCTCGAGTCGACCACGCTGAACGATGTGATCCGGGCGGTGTAGGGTGGCGACTTTTCCGGCGCTGAAGACGGGGGCGGTGGCGCAGTATCCGTCGGATCTGCAGCAGAATTTTTCGACGACGGTGGTGCGGTTTCTGGACGGAAGCGAGCAGCGGTTTCCGGCGTATGCGGCGGCGCTGACGCGGTGGGTGATCCGGCTGGATCTGCTGGATGAATCGGAATTGACGGCGTTGCAGCAATTTTTTGTGAGCCAGGGTGGGCGCGCGGGGACGTTTTCGTTTACGGATCCGTTCAGCGGGTCGGCGGTGACGTGCATGTTTGACGCGGATGAACTCGATTTGAATTTTGCCGGAGTCGGGACTGGGAAGGCTTCGGTGACGATTCGCCAGGTCGGGGGCACTTCAGGAGCCAGGTTCCAGGAATCAGGATTCAGGAGAGGTTGATGCTGGTTTTTCCGCAGCTTGTTACGGGGGCGTCGGCGCTGTATCCGGTGAAGCGCACGTCGATTCAGCGTACGGTGGTGAATACGCTGGGCGACGCGAGCACGGTGGTGTTCTCCGATCCGGACGCGGCGGCGAATCAGTGGGAACTGCGTGCGACGGGAATGACGCTCGACGAGTGGAACGCGGTGCAGGCGCTGTTCGTGGCGGCATCGGGGATGTGGCGGACGTTCACGTTTCTCGATCCTACGGGGAATCTGCTCGCGCAGAGCGAGAATTTCGGCGCGACGGCGTGGACCAACGGCGCGCTGATCCGGTTGACGCCGGGCGTAAGCGATCCGTTGGGGACGACGCGCGCGACGCAGGTGGTGAATACCGGGCTGGCGGCGGAAGCCATCACGCAAACGCTGGCGGCGCCGGGGAATTTTGAATATTGCCTGAGCGCGTGGGCGCAATCGGCGGGAGGGTCGAGTGTGACGCTGATGATCGGAAGCGCGGCGCAAACGTTCGCGCTGGGCGCGGGGTGGTCGCGAATTTCGCTTTCGACGAATTTAGGGTCGAGCGCGACATCGGTGACCTTCGGAGCGCAAGTGGCGGCGGGGGCGAGCGTGAATCTGTTCGGGATGCAGGCAGAGGCGCAACTGGCGCCGTCGGATTACAAGATGACGACTGCGCAGGGCGGAGTCTTTTTGAAAGCGCGGTTCGGAACGGACCAGCTCACGGTGACTGCGCAGGGCACCGACGTGTTCGACGCGGTGATTCCGATTGTGGACACGGAGGGGTGAGACGCGATGCCGACGATCGACCAGCTAAAAGAGCAGGAAGCTCCGCAGACACCGCTGTTTCTGTTCGATTGCGAGCTGAGCTCGGGGGTGGTGGAACATTGGAGCACGCACGGCGTGACGTTCAACGGGAACGCGTATCTGGCGCGGCTGCTCAAACATAATCTGTTCGAATTGCAGATGGGGTCGGCGGACGGGCTGGATGGGTCGGCGAAGATTTCGGTCACGCTCGCGAATGCGGATTCGTATTATTCGCAGATCGAGCGCGAGACGGGGTTCAAAGGCGCGCAGGTCACCATTTCCTTCGTGTTTTTCGATTTGACGACGGGTGCGGCAGCGTCGGAGAGCCGCGTGGTGTTCATGGGCACGGCGAATCCGCCGGATCAGATCACGGAATCGGCGTTGCGCGTGTCGTTCAACAACCGGCTGAGCCTGCAGAGGATCGTGCTGCCGGAAGTGCAGATTCTGCGGCGATGCCCGTGGATGTTTCCAAGCGATTTGTCGCAGAGACAGGAGGCGCTGAGCGGAGGCGCCGCGGGGAAATATTCGGCGCTGTACAAATGCGGATACTCGCCCGACGTTTCGGGCGGCGTGGGGAATCTGAATGCGGGCGCGGCGTATACGTCGTGCGATTACACGCGGGCTTCGTGCGTCGCGCGCGGGATGTTTTCGACGGATGCGAACGCGAATGCGACAGCGCGGTTCGGAGGGCTGGAGTTCGTGCCGCCGCAGATCATGGTGCGGGCGTTCGGCGAAAAGGGGACGCAGCTTTCAGCGGAAATCGAGAACCTTGCTGTGTACAACGATGCCGTACCGCTGGTGTACGGAACGGCGTGGTATCAGCCGCCGATCGTTTTCGCGCGCAATGACGGGAACCTGACGCGCATCGAAGTGCTGCTGGGGATGGGCCAGATCGCGGGCGTGATCACGGTGATCGTGAACGGAATCGAGATCCCCCAGGCGCAGAGCGGCGTAAACATGACGGGGACGGGGTGGTGGCAGGTGGTCACGCCAGGGACACGCAATGGGGCGTTCGATCCGAATTTTACGGACGGGTCGGGGAATCCGCTGGGCGATCCGTACGGCAGCATGGCGATGATGGCGGTGGTGGTGCCGAATGAGATCAGCAACGGAGCGTCGCTGCCGATGATTCAGGTGCTGATCAATGGGCTGCAGCTTGAACAGTTCGATTCGAACGGGAATTCACTCGGGGAATCGTTTTCGAATAATCCGGCGTGGGTGTTGCTGGATGTGCTGCGAAGATGCGGATGGGTGACGACGGAGATCGATTTGCCGAGCTTCGCGGCGGCGGCGGCGGCATGCGCGACGGCGATCGAGACGACGGATCTGAACGGGAATCCGGTGGCGGCGTCGCTGTACGAATGCAACCTGGTGATTCAGGATTCCTACAGCGGGGCGGAGATCGCGAAGGGAATCAAGAATGGTTCGGCGCTGATATTGACCTACGGCGACGGCGGGTTGTTGCGAGTGGTGGTAGAGAATACGATTGCGGCGCAGCAGCCGTCGCTGCCGGACGGGTCGAACAGCACCGAAATGCTGAACGGCGGATGGCCGGCTTACGAGTTCAGCGACGGGTCGGCTGATTTTTCGGGGCTCGCGAGGAATGCGGATGGCTCGGCGGCGATCCGGCTGTGGGCGCAGTTGACGGCGCTTACTCCGAACCGGCTGACCATCGAATTTCAGGATGAATTCAACGACTATCAGCAGGACAGCCTGGCGCTGGTGGACGTGGATGACGCACTGCTGACGCAGAGGCAGGTGACGGCGGCGTATCCGGCGCTGGGGATTCCGAATTTCGACCAGGCGACGCGGATTTTGTCGCTCGCGCTGAATAAGGCGATCGAGGGGTATCAATACATCGATTTCGAGACCACGGTAAAGGGGATCGGGCTCGCGCCGGGGGACATCATCACCGTCACATACATAAAGGAAGGGCTGAACCGGCAGCCGTTCCGGGTGGTGAAGCTGGCGCCGGGGCGAAATTACCAGACGCTGCAAGTGACGGCGCAGTGGCACGATGACGCGTGGTATTCATCGTCGGGCTCCGCGGGAACAGGGACGCGAAGGCAGCCGGGAGCGGGTACGGGGATTCCGCGGCCGCTGGTGGGGACGACGATCGATGCGCACGGCATCGATCAGTTCGGGATGACGGAGACAACGGTCGAGTCGAGCGACGGCTCGTTTGCGGTGGAGTTGAGCGTGGCGTTCACGCCGCCTGCGAATCCGGCCGCGACCAGCGTTTCGATTCCTCTGGTGAGCCTGGACGCCGCGGTCGCAACCACGGGCGGGACGATTGCAAGCGGGCAGACGCTCTACTACGCGGTGAGCGCGTTGGACGGAAACGGGAATGAAAGCGGGTTGTCGTTTACGATTCCGGCGGCGATTCCAGCGGGGACAAATACCAATGAGGTTACGTTATCGGATCTCAGTTTTTCGAGCGGCACGGCGGGATTTAATGTGTATCGCGGGCCGAATCCTTCGGACTTATTGTTAATTGCGGGGAATTCAGCGGTGGCTGCGAGTTATACGGATACCGGGCTGACGCCACAGTTGATCGGGCCCCCGGACGAGAATTACGATCACGCGAATTTCTACTGGCGCGACGAGCTGCAACCCGAGGTGGTGGCAAATATTTTTTCGGCGACAACGATCGGGAGCAGCACGCTGGGGATGCTGGCGAACGATTTCGTGGGCGCGGTGGTGAGGATCACGCGCGGGACGGGCGCGGAGCAGGAAATGGCGGTGGTTTCGAACACGGCGACGACACTGACGGTGGGGTCGGCGTGGATGGTGACGCCGGATTCGACCAGTTTTTTCGTCATCGCGGATTCCACCTGGAATTTCGGGGGATCGAGCGCGACGAGTCCGGCGCAGATCGGGGTTCCGAATCAGACAGGATTGACCGTCCAGGTATCGGGGCGCTCGGCGAACGCGCTGAATCAGGAGAGTCCGCTGAATTTGAATCCGATGACGCCGTGGCAGATCGGCGGGGCGGCGGGCGGAGGAGTGGATGCGAATGTTCCGCCGGCGCCGGTGTTCGGATTGCAGTTGGGCGGACAGGGAACCGTGGAATTAATCGCCGTTTCCTTCACCGATTTGACAAATACGCACACGATTTCGGCCGGAACTCTGACACTTTTTTATTGGAATGAGCTGAATAGCCCGTCGGCGTTTACGCTGGAGAACGCGGCGGGAACGGCGGATACGACGATCACGCTGAATGCCGCGGGGACCGCGACGGTCGGATCGCTAATTCAGATCGACGCGGAGATCTTGCAGGTCACGGCGGTCGCGGGAGCGGCATACACGGTGACGCGCGGGTCGCACGGAAGCACGGCGGTGGCGCACGCGGCGGGCGCTTTCGTTTATCACCTCAGCGAAAATGTCACGATCATGCCGTTTGTCGAGGATTTCTTCGGAAGTCCCGCTAGCGGGAGCTACACGCTTTCAATTTTTCTGCCGGACGCGAGGATCGGCGCGGCGGAATTTTTCGTGACCAATGTGCGAGGGAGTAGTCCGATATCCGCGGCGTCGTTCGGGGGAACTTCGGATGAAGGATTGAGGACGCTCGCGGGCGGGCAGCTTTCGATTCAGATAGAAGGTTACCTGGCGGTGCAGACAGGCGCAGCGCCGCCGCTGGTGGTGGAAAACGCGCTGGCGATTCGCGATATTTTCGCGGTGGTAAATCAGGCGCCCTCGGACCCGCTCGATGCGACTCCGATCCAACTGCAATTGCGATCGGGCAGCACGGTGTTTTGTACGCTGGAGATCCCAGTGAACCAGACGAGTTCGAACGTGGTGGACGGCTTCGGTCTCGCGCCGCTCGCGTCGGAGACGCAAATCAGCCTGGACATTCTAGGCGTGCCGACCGCCGCCGGATCGCTGCCCGGGCGCGATCTGACTGTGGTGATCCGGCTATGACGCTTGAGAAGTTGACTCCCACCCAGGATCTGCAATGCTATTTTTTCCAGCCGTCGGCGATTGCGGCCCTCAGCAGCGCGACGGCGAACGGGTTCACGGTGTCGGGGACCTGGCGGCAGCAGTTCGACTGGGCCGTGGTCGAATGGAATCGCGATAATACGTTCGAACATCCCGCCTTTCGTAATTTGCCGGACGCGGATTTGAGCGGATTGACGCTGAGTTATCAGGAAACCAGAACGAATTGTATCGCGCTCGATTCGGATTTATTTCCGACGGTGGATTGGCCGTTTTTGAGGGTTTGGGCGACGCCGACCGGGTCGACCACGGAGCAGATCTGGTGGGTGCCGCTCAAAAATTACGCTACGCCAGCCGCGGGCAGTTATCAGTGCGCGTATGCGGACTTCACGCTCTCCGGGACACTGAGCGACGGGGATTACGTCGGGCTGGCGTATTTGCAGCAGCAGTACACGTATCAGGTGGCCGGGTCGGGACACATTCTGGAAGACGCGCTGGCGGCTCTTGCGGATGCGATCAATTCATCGGATCCGCTGTTGCAGGCAGTGCAGACGGGGACGACGATCCGGGTGTATTACACCGGCGGTGGTCCGGTCGCGACGAGCACGGCGGGAGCGAACGGGAACGATTTTTCGATGTACACGTTCGCGACGGGGACTGAATCGTGGGATGCGGCGTCGAAAACGTTCGCGAACGGGACATCGCCCACGGCGTGGCAGATCACGCTCGATTTCGGCTCGCTCGAAGGGTCGCTGTCGAATACGGACATCGTGCTCGAACCTGTTCCGACATATAATATCCGGAAATTGCGCTGGACTTACGCGGCAGCGTTGCAGGCTGGCGCGTTCGAGCGGAGCGAATTCAGTGTCGTTATTTCTGATTGGACCGTGACGGGGACGAATCAAACCTATTCCGTGGCGGGGCCGGGGTCGCGAAGAATCGAAGATGATTCGATTGACGTAATCTATTCGGGGAATTGGATGACAACACCGGGGAATTTCTCGGGAGGGTCGATTCATTCGACCACGAATCCGGGTGATTCGGTGAGTTGCACGTATCTCGCTGGGCTGGCGCACACCTTATATATAGGTGGCCGCTATTTGTCGAACGGAGCGTCGATGACGGTCGCCGTTGACGGGACGGCGGTAGCGACGGTGAACCTCGCGATCGCAAGTGAGGACGTGTTGTTCCGATATCCGGTCGGCGAGTACGCGGCCGGATCGCACACGGTGACGGTCACGCATGCGGGTCCCTCCGGGAACG
>Ga0335081_10012477_pt1 | contig 13777 bp, 13 predicted proteins | sample Lox_Sample_35_FD_206713 | JGI IMG/M metagenome (GOLD analysis project Ga0335081, IMG submission 206713) | Soil microbial communities from Loxahatchee National Wildlife Refuge, Florida, United States - Lox_Sample_3.5 | ecosystem: Environmental > Terrestrial > Soil > Wetlands | place: USA...
GGATGAAGCTTGGGGACGACCGTCTTGCGCTTGGCCACGGCGGTTCTGCTGGCCCCCGCGGTCTGGGGCGCGGCGCCATTTCCCCACCGCATTCACCTGGCGCTCAAACTTGAGTGTGTCACCTGCTACGCCGCCGCGCCGAAAAGCACCAGCGTGGAAGACAATCTTCTTCCGGCCAAGCAGGTCTGCCTGGAGTGCCATGAAGATGCGGCGATTCCTTCGCCGCCCGCTGTCGCGTTTGAGCGCGGCCCAGGTTTCAAAACCGTATGCGGGTCCAGTTCTTTGTCGCGCACGGAATCGGGGCCGTCCATTGGTCTGAAATCGGTGAGCCGTCGGCTCCGGATTCTCAAATCTTCGCGTATGCAGCCGAGAATCATCTGGTTGTCTTTACACACGACCTGGACTTTGGCTCGCTCCTGGCGGCGCAAAAATCGAACGGTCCAAGCGTGATTCAGGTGCGAACGCAAGATGTTCTCGCCAGCGCTATCGGGGCGGTCGTGCTTCGGGCCATTCAGGAAAACCGCCATCACCTGGAAACGGGTGCACTCATCACTTTGGATTTGGTACGGAACCGAATTCGCCTGTTGCCTATCTAAGGGGGCTCCAACCTCATTCCACCGTGAAGGTCTCTTTCCCTTCGTAGCTCTGGCTCCCTACCGCGTCCTTCACCTGCACCTGGATGGTATAGACGCCGGGCTTGATGTTCTTATCCAGCGTGACGCCGAATTCGGCGGGGATGTAGCGCTTGGGGTAGAACGATTCCGTCTGCTCGACGGCGGGCTCGGGTTGCGTCCAGAGGAGTTTTCCGGTGGCGTTCAGGAAGGAGGTCTGGTAGCTGACATCTATTTTGTTGCCGGGGCCGTAGGCGAAGCCGGTGATGTCCATTTTGACCCAGACGCCCTGGCCGGGGTGGTAGACGGGTTTGGGCATCGGTTGCGGATCGTTCTCACCGTAGAAGAAGCGGAAATTCTGGATGGTGAGTTTGTCGCTGGGCTCGATCGAGTGGCCGCGGACTTCGAAAGGGACGTCGACCTGGGCGGTGGTGTGCGCCAGCAGATCCTCGGCCTTCACTACGATTTTGTATGCGCCGGGAAGGGCGAGGGGCGGAATCGAGACTTCGGTCTGAATTTTGGGCATCCACTGCTTATCCTGCGGGCCGACTTCGTCGACGAACTCGTTGGTATAAATCGGGTCGAGCGCGACGCCCTTGGGGTCGAATGCCTGGATGGAGTAGGCCACGTGAATTTTGGATTCCGCGGAGCGGGTGAAGTTGGCGATGCGGCAGGTGAAGAAGAGCGTTTCACCCGGAATGTGCGAGTAGCCTGGAGGGTCGGGCGCGCCGCCTTCTTCCTGGCTGACCTGGGGCCGGACGATCTGCAGGTCGGCGGCGGAAGCGGAAACGGCCAAGGCGGTAAGAAGGACAAGAATGAAGCGCATTGAGGACCTCCCCGTATGAATTTTACGCCGGCAGCAAGACTGCCGGCGTTACCGCAGATAGCGGGCGGTGTAGGAATCGGGAGATTGCGCGACCTCTTCCGGTGTGCCGGCGGCTACCACGCGGCCACCGCGGTCGCCGCCTTCGGGACCTAGATCGATAATCCAATCGGCGGCGCGGATCACATCGAGGTTGTGCTCAATCACGATCAGGCTGCCGCCGTTTTCGATGAGCCGCTGGAAGGCGGCCAGCAGCTTGGCGATGTCGTCGAAGTGCAGGCCTGTGGTGGGTTCGTCGAAGATGAAGAGCGTGCCCTTGCAGCTTGCCAGCGCCAGGTGCGCGGCCAGCTTGACGCGCTGCGCCTCACCGCCGGAAAGCGTCGTCGCCGATTGTCCCAGGCGCAGATAGCCGAGACCTACGTCATCCAGCATGCGGAGGCGATCCACCAGGCGAGGCGTGGCGTGGAAAAACTGGATGGCTTCGCGCACGGTGAGCTGCAACACTTCATAAATGTTGAGGCCGTTGTAGCGGATTTCCAGGATGCCGCTTTTGTAGCGCGTGCCCTTGCACTCTTCGCAAATCAACTCCACGTCAGCCAGGAACTGCATCTCCACGGTAACGGTGCCATCGCCCTGACAGGTCTCGCAGCGGCCGCCGGGAATGTTGAACGAAAAGTGGCCGGGGGTATAGCCGCGGCGCTCGGCTTCGCGGGTGGAAGCGAACAGGCCGCGAATCACGTCGAACGCCTTGATGTAAGTCACCGGATTCGAGCGCGGCGTGCGGCCGATAGGAGACTGATCGATCATCACGGTGTTGGCAATCCGCTCGGCGCCTGTCACGCGCTTGCAGGAAATGCGGGAAGCGGCGTCTTCGAGAGCTTCGGCGGCATCGTCAAATTGCGGATCGTGATCGGATTCGCGCGCCTTGTGCAGGGCTTCCAGAGAGCGGAAGACCACGTCGTGGACCAGCGTGGATTTGCCGGAGCCGGAAACGCCGGTGATGGCCACCAGCATCCCCAGCGGGATATCGACATCGAGGTTCTTGAGGTTGTGGAGGCGCGCTCCGGAGATGCGCAGCAGGTGCCTGGGGTCCACGGGACGGCGTGGGCGGGCGGCGGAAACGCGCAGGTCGCCGCGCAGATAGCGGGCAGTGAGCGAACCGTTGCTGTTGGCTGTCAGGCGGTCGAGCGGGCCTTCGAACACGATGTTGCCGCCGAGCTCGCCGGCGCCGGGGCCGAGATCGATAATGTGATCGGCGGCGCGCATGACCTCGGGATCGTGCTCCACCACCACGATGGTATTGCCCAAACCGCGCAGCTCTTCCAGAATGCGGATGAGCCGGCCGGTGTCGCGGCTGTGCAGCCCGATGGAAGGTTCGTCGAGCACGTAGCAGGCGCCCACCAGGCGGGAGCCGAGACAGGTGGCAAGCTGGATGCGCTGCGCTTCGCCGCCGGAAAGCGTGGCGGAAAGGCGGTCGAGCGTGAGGTAGTCGAGGCCGACGTCGTTGAGGAACTTGAGCCGCTGGCGGATCTCCACCAGGATCTTGTCGGCGATAGCGGTCTCTTCCGCGGTCAGCTCGAGAGCGTCAAAGAAGGTTTTGGCTTCGGCGATGTTCATGCGCACCACGTCAGCCAGATTCTTGCCGCCGACGCGCACGTAGAGCGCTTCCTTGCGCAGGCGCGCGCCTTTGCATTCGGGGCAGAGCGCGTAGCCGCGATAGCGGCTGAGGAAAACGCGCACATGCAGCTTGTATTTCTTGGTTTCCAGGTGATCGAAGAAACGGCGGATGAATTCGTAAACCGTCTCGCGCGCTTCTTCGCCGAGGTCGCAGAAGGGGGTCTTGAGCGGCACCTTGCCGCGCGCGAATTTGCGGAAGTTGCCCAGCCAGGAGCGGTACTTGGGCTTGGTCCAGGGCTCGACCGCGCCTTCTTCCATGGACAGAGTTTTGTCGGGAATGACGCGGTCCATGTCGAAATCGATGGTGTTGCCGAAGCCCTGGCAGCGCGGGCAGGCGCCGAGAGGAGCATTGAAGCTGAACAGAATCGGCTCCGGCTCGGCGAAATCCATGCCGCATGTCTTGCACTGGAACTTCTGATTGAAGCGCAGGCGTTTTCCGGTATCGGCGCTCTCGAAAATCACCTCGCCGGCTTCGCGGTAGCAGATTTCGGTTGTATCGACCAGACGCTGGTGCAGATCGGGGCGGATGGAGATGCGATCCACCAGCACGAAGAGCGGCTGCGAGAAATCGATATCGAGCAGCGATTCGGGAGTGGAGAACTCGAACAGGCGGCCGTTCTGGAAGAGGCGGTTAAAACCTTTTTTGCGGAGGTCGAACAGATGGTCGCGCAGGTTCTGGGCGCCCGCATGGGGTCCGGCGGGAAACAGCGCATACCAGCGCGAGCCCTCGGGCTGGGCGAGCATGCGCGCGGCCACTTCATCCACCGTATCCTTGCGAACGCGCGTGCCGCAGGTGGGGCAAAAGGTCTGGCCGACGCGTGCGAACAACAGGCGGAGGAAGTCGTAGCACTCGGTGGAGGTAGCGACGGTGGAGCGCGGGTTGCGGCTGGTGTTTTTCTGGCGGATGGCGACCGCGGGCGCGATGCCATCGATTTCTTCCACCTCGGGCTTTTCCATGCGCTCCAGAAACTGGCGGGCGTAGGCGGAGAGCGATTCCACATAGCGCCGCTGCCCTTCGGCATAGACCGTGTCGAAAGCCAGCGACGATTTGCCGGAGCCCGAGACGCCCGTAACCACTGTTAATTGGTTATGGGGAATGGACAGCGAAATATTTTTGAGGTTATGGACTCGCGCGCCGCGAATCCGGATTGCGTCTTGCACGGGAGTTGTGTGTGAGATTTTAGTATAGCGAAGGGCGGTGGCGCCGGGAGTCTTGCTCCGGCGGACCACACCGGCGGCAAGACCGCCGGCGTCACCGGGTCGGCGCGGTACACTAGGGCTGAATTCACTCTTGGAGGAGCTATCGTGACTTACTACGGACCGAAGGAAATAGCGGCGGCGTTCCGCACTGTTCGCAACAATACGATTAAAATTGCCGAGGAAATTCCCGAAGAAAAATACGGCTTCCGCGCGACCCCGGAGACACGCTCGGTGGCCGAGACTCTGGTGCATATCGCGGTAACGCCGCGCGTGCCGATCCAGGTTCACTTCACCGAGCGGCGCCATACACTGGTGGGCTTCGATTTCTTCAGCGTGATGGGCGCCCTCCAGGCGGAAGTAGCGAAGCCGCGCACGAAGGCGGAGATTCTGGAGTTGCTGCGCAGCGAGGGCGAGAAGTTCGCCAAGCACGTGGAAGGCGCTTCGGAAAGCTTCCTGGCCGAGCAGGTGACCTACCCCGAGGGGATGACGCCGCCGGTGAAATCGCGCTTCGAAATGCTGATCGCGCCCAAGGAGCACGAGATGCATCACCGCGCGCAACTGATGGTGATGGAGCGCATGATCGGACAGAAGCCGCACCTGACGCGCCAGATGGAGGAGCGGATCGCGGCCATGCAGCAGGCGGCGGCGGGCGCGGCCTCGAAGGCGTAGGACGATTGAACGCGTTACCCTTTTAAATTGACCCCCAGGCTCCAGCCCTCCCCGCGCAAGCTGACGCTGGCCGCGCTCATGGCTGCCACTTATTTCATGGTGGGGGGCTGGCCCTACGGGATGGAAGACACCGTCGCCAAGGCCGGTTATGGCGGCGCCATCCTTATTCTGCTGATCACGCCCGCGCTGTGGGCGTTCCCCACCACGATAATGGTGAGCGAGCTTTCGAGCGCGCTGCCGGTGGACGGCGGCTTCTACGTTTGGGCCGCGCGCGGCCTGGGCCGGTTCTGGGGATTTCAGGAAGCCTGGCTGTCGCTGGTGGGCAGCATCTTCGATATGGCGCTGTATCCCGCGCTGTTCGTCAGCTACCTGGGGCACTTCGCGCCGGCGGTGACGGCGGGGGGGCGCGGTATCGCCATTGGCGTCGGGCTGATTGCCGCGGCCGCGCTGTGGAACCTGGCGGGCGCCAAAACGGTGGGCGGCAGTTCGGTGGCTTTCGGGGTGGCGCTGCTGGCGCCGTTTGCGGCGGTAAGCGTCTACGCGGTGTGGCACAGGTCCGCGGGCGGGCCGCTGCCGCCGGCGCCCCGGCATGTCGATTACCTGGGCGGAATCCTGGTGGCGATGTGGAACTACATGGGCTGGGACAACGCCTCGACGGTGGCCGGCGAGGTGGAGCGGCCGCAACGCACGTATCCGCTGGCGATGGCGGGCGCGCTGCTGTTGGTGGCGCTCAACTACACATTGCCGATTGGCGCTGTGTGGCTTACCGGGCTTGACCCCAACCGCTGGTCCACGGGCGGCTGGGCGGACGTGGGGCGGGCGGTTTTGGGCGGCAGCGCGGCGGCGGGCGCGGTGGCCGCGGCGATCACCATCGGGGGAATGCTGGCGGCGATGGGAACGCTCAACGCGCTCACGCTCTCGTATTCGCGGCTGCCGGCGGCCATGGCGGAGGACGGGCTGCTGCCGCACTTGTTTGCCAGACGAATGCGCGGCAATGACGTGCCATGGGTAGCGGTGATGGCTTGCGCCGCCGGCTGGGCGCTGTGCCTGGGACTGAGCTTCACCAAGCTGCTGATGATCGACGTGCTGCTGACCGGGTTGAGCATTCTGCTGGAATTCGCTTCCTTGGTGGCGCTGCGCGTGCGCGAACCTGCGCTGCCGCGGCCGTATCGCGTGCCCGGCGGGCTGGCGGGTGCGATTGCCGTAGGCGTTCCGCCGGCCGCTTTGCTGGCGCTCACGGCGATGCGCACCGAGGCGGAACCGGTGGGTCCGATCAACGCGCTGGAGTTGGGCGGCATCCTGATCGCGTGCGGCGTTGTAGCCTATTCGATAGGAGAGCGCATCCGAAAAAAATGATCATTGCCGACCTGGCTGAAATTAGCGGCCGCAGCTATCCCGCGCGGCGGCGGACACAAAACCTGGTGGGTGGCCCCAGCCCCATTCAGGCCACGAATTTCTCCATGGGACACGTCACGCTGGAACCGCGGGGCGGACAGGTGCCGTGGCACAACCAGGAACAGGAGGAGATCTATTTCATCGTGGAGGGCGAAGGCGAAATGTGCCTGGGCGAGGAGAAGCGCAGCGTGCGCGCCGGGCAGGCCGTGTTCATTCCGCCGCGGGTGTTTCATCAACTGACCAACACCGGCTCCGCGCCCATGCGGATGATCTACTGCTACGGGCCGGCGGGCGATGTGGCGCACTGGCGGCAGGAACTGGACGGAACGCTGCCGCGTGCCGGCGTGGAAGCCCCGCCGCTGCCCGCGGGCGCGCATCCGCAGTGCACCCGGAAGCCGGAAAATTCATGAGCACACAGAAAACGCACACCATCGGCATCGTGATGAACGGCGTCACCGGACGCATGGGACTGAACCAGCATTTGCGCCGCTCCATTTACGCCATCATGGAGCAGGGCGGAGTGCGGCTGACCGACAGCGAAACGATTATGCCGCGCCCGCTGCTGGTGGGGCGCAACCCGGCGAAGCTGGAAGCTATCGCCAACGAGTGCGGCGGCCTGCTCTGGACCACCGATCTGGACCGGGCACTGGACGATCCGGCTTACACCATTTATTTCGATGCGCAGACCACCGAGCGCCGCGCGCATGCCGTGAAGCAGGCGATCGCGGCGGGCAAACACGTCTATTGCGAAAAACCGGTGGCGGAAACGCTGGATGCGGCAGTGCAACTGTATCGCCTGGCGCGGCGGGCGGGCGTGAAACACGGCGTAGTGCAGGATAAGCTGTGGCTGCCCGGCTTGATCAAGCTGCGACGTTTAAAGGAGCAGGGCTTTTTCGGGCGCATTCTTTCCGTGCGCGGGGAATTCGGCTACTGGGTATTCGAAGGCGATACGGTGGCGGCGCAGCGCCCTTCCTGGAACTATCGCAGGGAGGACGGAGGCGGCATCATTCTGGATATGCTGTGCCACTGGCGCTACGTGCTGGACAATCTCTTCGGCGAGGCGAGGGCGGTTTCCTGCCTGGGCGCCACCCACGTGCCCACGCGCTGGGACGAAGCCGGCCAGCCGTACACGGCTACGGCGGACGATTCGGCCTATACCACGTTCGAATTGGAAGGCGGCGCGATTGCGCACTTCAACTCGTCGTGGTGCGTGCGCGTGCGGCGCGACGACCTGTTGACGCTGCAGGTGGACGGCAGCAAAGGCAGCGCCGTGGCGGGACTGCGCGACTGCTGGATTCAACCTTACGGGGCGACGCCGCGTCCGGTGTGGAACCCCGATGTGGAGAGCCCGCTCAACTACTTCGACGGCTGGCAGAAGGTGCCCGAGCAGGAGGACTTCGACAACGCATTCAAATGCCAGTGGGAACTGTTCCTGCGGCACGTAGTAAAGGACGAGCCATTCCGCTGGGGGTTGCTGGAGGGGGCGAAAGGCGTGCAACTGGCGGAAGCCGGTTTAGAATCGTGGAAGAAGCGGGCGTGGGTGAATTTGCAGCCGCTGGGCGAGGAGACCGGGACCGGTAGCGCCGGCAGTCTTGCTGCCGGCGGCAAGGGGGCCGGCGTTACCGATTGATCAAACTGGCGACGTAGCCGGCGCCGAAGCCGTTATCGATGTTTACAACTGCAACATTGCTGGCACAGCTATTTAACATTCCGAGCAGCGCCGCCAGACCGTGGAAGCTGGCACCATAGCCAACGCTGGTGGGCACGGCGATGACGGGGCAGGAAACGAGGCCCCCAACGGCGCTGGGCAGAGCGCCCTCCATGCCGGCGCAAACCACCACCACTTTGGCTTCGGTAAGGCGCGCGCGGTTGCTCATGAGGCGATGGATGCCGGCGACACCGATATCGTGGATGGCCTCCACCTGGTTGCCCATGACTTCGGCGGTAACCTGGGCTTCTTCTGCCACCGGCATGTCGCTCGTGCCGGCGCAGACCACGGCGATTTTTCCGCGTCCGCGAATGGCGCGGTCGCGCCAGAAACGAATCACTCCGGACAACGGGAAGTATTCAGCTTCGGGAAGGCGGCTCCTAACCAATTCGGCACATTCGCCGCTGGCCCGCGTGATCAAGACGTTCTGTGCGTTTTCTAACAGACACGCGGCGATCGCCAGCACCTGTTCCGAAGTCTTGCCTTTGGCGAAAACCACTTCGGGTATGCCGTGGCGCAACGCGCGATGGTGGTCCACCTTGGCAAAACCGAGGTCCTCGAACGGCAAATGGCGCATTCGCTCGAGTGCGGCTTCGACTTCGGTTTGGCCGGTGCGCACCTGCTCCAGCAAAGACCGGAGTTGGTCCTGATCCATTCAAGGCCAGGATAGCAGAGACACCCGTACACAGGTACTATTCCTGTACTAGGCCGGTGTCATACAATGCAAACCATTTGTCTATTGTTTTGAAAGCGCTGGATCGACGAAGATCGGTTTAGGAAAAAAAAGGTCATAACGGGGTTCAGAGACATCTAAGGGACGATCATGCGTTCTACTTCCAAAGGTACTACAGCTTCGCACGAACGCCGGGAGTCCGGCCGGTTTCCCTTGAAAGAAGACTTGAAATATCGGCTGTTGCATTCTAAGAACGAGAAGGTGTCGGGTATTGGGACGACACTGAATATCGGCAGCGGCGGCATTCTGTTCACCACCGAGGAACTGCTTCCTGTGGGCCGAACCATCGAGTTGTCGGTAAACTGGCCTGCCCGTCTGGACGGCGTTTGCCCGCTGCAGTTCGTGGCGGTAGGGCGAATCGTCCGTGCGGAGGCCGGTACGGCGGCGGTTCGTATCGAGCGATACCAGTTCAAGACGCGCGGCGCAGGCGGTCTCCCCCTGGCAGCAGTGGCACAAGCCTGTTAGAGGAGGCAGGTCGGTCTCGCGAGGGCCCCTCGGAGCCGATCACAGGTTGCCCAACCTGCCCCCCGAGCTTATTAGCCGCGATGCTCCGCTCTCCGCTGTTCCATCCTGTGATGGAATTCGGCGCGCAGTTTCTGCGCCGTGGCACGTTGTTCCGGCGTCAACAGGGTGTAGAATTTCGCCCGAGCTTCGCTGCGAGCGGCAATTAGGCGCCCCATCAGTTCGCCGTCCGCTTTAGACAACTTCTGGATTTCGGCCTTGTTGTCGGCTTTCACGGCAGTGGCCATAGCCTGGCGATTCTGCCGAAGTTCGGTGCGCACGGGTTCGGTTTTCTGGCGCGTCTCCTGGAAGATCGCTTTGGCCTGCTGTTTCTGTTCGGCACTCAAGTTCAGAGCCTGCATGTACCGTTGGCGCATCCGGGCAAACGGACGATGCGCGGGCTTGGCGCTCTTTGCGCCTGCTGGCGTTTGCGTATTGGGCGGCGTGGTGGCGCCTTGCGGGGCCGCCAGTGCCATGGCCGCAGTCATCGCCGCGACCGTCGCGAATTTCATCAAATTGTTTTTCATGGTGTCTTCCACCCTCCACTTACGAACTTAAGGCCCTACCGTAAGCACCGTATGTAGACCCTGTAAATGCTTGTAAAAGTACACTGGAAGAGTGAAAACGCACCGCCGGGAGTGTGATAAGTTTTAGCCGTGCACATCCTACTAGTAGACGACGACGCTGAGCTCTGCGCCCTGATGAGCGAATTCCTGAAGCGCGAGGGATTTACCGTAAGTTTCGAGCACGAGGGCTATCGCGGCCTGGAGAAAGCCCTGCAACCGGACGTAGAACTGGTGGTTTTGGACGTAATGCTTCCCGGCCTGGACGGTTTCGAGATTCTGCGGCGGCTGCGCCAGCAGAGCAAGGTTCCGGTGATTATGCTGACGGCCCGCGGCGAGGATGTGGACCGCATCGTGGGGTTGGAGTTAGGCGCCGACGATTATCTGCCGAAGCCGTTCAACCCGCGCGAACTGGCGGCGCGCATCCGCGCCATCCTGAGGCGCTACGAACCGCGTCCGGCGGCGACGGAAGGCGCTCCAGCGAGCCGCCTGGAAGTGAACGGGGTGGCGCTCGACCCCGGCTCGCGCCAGGTTTTCGCCGGCGGCAAAGCGATAGAGCTGACTACATTCGAATTCGACATTCTGGAAATGCTGATGCGCGCCGCCGGCCGCGTACTCTCGCGCGACGCCCTGATGGAGAACTTCTATAACCGCAAAGCCACTCCGTTCGACCGCTCCATCGACATGCACATCAGCCATCTGCGCAAAAAGCTCGACCGCGGGGATGCGTTGATTAAGACAATAAGAGGTGTGGGGTATCAGTTCAGCAGGACGCCGGAAGACGAGCTATGAGCCGTGAGCCATGAGCTATGAGCTAAAACGCCGGGGTTGCGAACCAGTCGGAGCTCAAAGCTCACAGCTCAAGGCTCACGGCTGGCAGTTATGAACTCGCTTTTCGCGAAAATCCTTCTCTGGTTCTGGTGCACGGTGGCGGTGTACGTGGTCGGGTCCGCGTTCATCTCGGCGCTGAACGTAAGCCGCAATGCGTCCAGCGATGAAGCGCCGGTGGCCCGGCTGGTGACGTTCCAACTGGAGGAGGCGCGCACCGCCTACGAGACCGGCGGACGCCCGGCATTGCAGGCCTTCATGGATACCCTGCAAAAGGTCTATGGGGCGCACGGCATTCTGACCGACGAGCACGGCCGCGATCTGCTCACCAACAAAACCCGCTCCGACCTGGTGGCGCGCGCCATGCGGCATCCCAAGCTGCCGACCATTCAGGTGGATTCCGACACGGTGGCGCGGGTGGCGGACGACGGACGCTACTGGTTTTTTTATGAAGTTCCCAAGCGCCGTATCGGCATCTGGTTCCTGTCGCCGGATCACATGTTCTTCATGCTGGCGGGCGTGCTGCTGTGCTACTGGCTGGCGCTGCACCTGACCAGCCCGGTGCGCGCCTTGCAAAAGGCGGTGGAACGATTCGGCGCGGGCGACCTGCGCGCGCGCGTGGGGTCGACGCGGCGCGATGAGCTGGGACAACTGGCGCGCACGTTCGACCGCATGGCCAACCGAATCGAGACGCTGCTGGCCGCCGAGCGGCGCCTGCTGCTGGACATTTCTCACGAGCTGCGCTCGCCTCTCGCCCGCCTGGGAGTGGCGATCGAGCTGGCTCGCTCCGGCGAAAATTTGGACGCGCACCTCAGCCGCATTCAAAAGGAATCGGACCGCCTGAATCTGCTGGTAGGGGAGCTGCTGCAGGTGACGCGCGCCGAGGGCGATCCGAATTCGCTGCGCCGCGATCCCATCCGGCTGGACGAGCTGGTGGCGCAACTGGTGGACGATGCGCAGATTGAAGCTTCGGCCCACGGCTGCGCCCTGGAATACGCCCGCCGCGAGCCGGTGACGGTGGAAGGCGATCCGGAGTTGCTGCGGCGCGCGGTGGAGAACGTGATTCGCAACGCCATCCGCTATTCGCCGCCGCGCGAGCCGGTGGAAGTCTCGCTGGCGCGCCAGAACGGCAGCGCGGTGGTGGATGTGCGCGACCGCGGGCCGGGCGTGCCGGAAGAATCGCTGGGGCGCATTTTCGATGCCTTCTATCGCGTGGATAGCGACCGCAACCGCTTTTCGGGCGGCATCGGGCTGGGGCTTTCCATTGCGCGGCGCGCCATTCAATTGCACAAGGGCAGCATCCGCGCGCGCAACGCGCAGCCGGGGCTGGAAGTGGAGATGAAGCTGCCGGTGGCACAGGCGCAACCCGGTCCGCTGGCATGAGCACGCGCGCCGTGTTATCGTCGGCGCGAGGAACGCTCATGAAGAAGCTCTTGTTGCTATCGTTCACGATCCTTCTTGCAGCCGTAACCGCCTATCCCCAGCCTCCGTTCAGGGTGGGAATTGCGGTAGATCAGCCTTCGATCTCAGGCAACTGCCATCCGACACGCGTGCATTTTACCGGGCGTATCAACGCTACCGCGCCGGGTGAGGTTCAGTATCAGTGGGTACGCAGCGACCACGGCAATGCTCCCGTGCGGACGCTGCATTTCACGCACCCCGGCCCGCTGCCGGTCTCGTTCGATTGGAACCTGAGCAAGAGCGGGAACGGGTGGGTGGCATTAAAAATTATCTATCCACATCCCATCGAGAGCCGGCACGCGGAATTTACGGTGAGCTGCCCGTAAGATACAGGCCGGCGGCAAGACCGCCGGCGCTACCGATACAATGTAATTCGTGGCACACAACCTAGCGAAACCCATCAGGGGGACACTTCGTCCCACAACCATGTCGAAATGCGCTTTGCGCAGCCTTTTGTTTGCAGTGATTTTTGGGAACGTGGCGGCATTCGCCCAGCCGCATCGATCGTTGGCCCAGCCTCATCAATCGCAGTTCATACCCAATCACTACACATTGATTCTGGCCGATCCGCCGGTGGCGGAGCGGTTCACATCGCGCGACGCTTTGGAGACGGCCCAGGCCGACAGCTATCGGCGGCAGATCGAAACGGCCCAGGCAGCGGTGAAGAGCGAAGTGGCGGCACGTAATTTCCAGGTGTTGGGTTCGGTGTCGGAAGTGTTAAACGCCGTGTTCGTCGCGGCCCCGGCCTCGCGGCTAGCCGATTTGCAGAGCATTCCCGGCGTGGCGAGGGTGGTACCAGCGCGCAAAATGAAGATCAATCTCAACCGCGCCACTACACTGGCCAACGCCCCGGCGGCGTGGACCGCGGTGGGAGGCCAATCGAAAGCCGGCGCCGGCATCAAGATCGGCATCATCGATACCGGCATCGATCAAACACATCCGGCGCTGCAGGACAGCTCTCTTTCCACGCCCTCGGGCTTTCCCAAGGGCGATTCGAATTTCACCACCAACAAGGTGATCGTGGCGCGCAGTTACGTGAGCATGCTGAGCGACACCAATCCGACCGATTCATATCCCGACGACTTCACGGCGCGCGACCGGCAGGGGCATGGCACATTCAACGCCATCGTCGCAGCCGGCAACTCTACGGGGACACCGGCGGCCGCGACCGCTGGCGGGCCTATCACCATTTCGGGCATGGCGCCCAAGGCATGGCTGGGAAATTACAAGGTGGAAGGTTCTCCGGGGGTTCAGGAATTCGCCAGCGATCAAAACCTGATCGCCGCAGTGAACGATGCCGTGAAGGACGGCATGGATGTTATCAGTTGCTCGATTGGCGGCAGCACCCTGTCCGATGCAGCCAGCGATCCGCTGGCAGCAGCGTTTGAAGCCGCTACAAAATCGGCGGTGGTGGTGGTGGCGGCGGGCGACGGCGGAGCCGACAGCTACAATAACGGCTACCAGTATCCCGGATTCAACACCATTATTTCGCCCGGCAACGCTGCGGACGCCATCTCGGTGGGCGCCACCATCAATTCGCACGCTTTGGAGCCCTCGGTGAGCGTCAATGCGTCCAGCGCGCCTTCCAACCTGAAGGGGATTGCCGCC
>Ga0335081_10012478_pt1 | contig 13776 bp, 11 predicted proteins | sample Lox_Sample_35_FD_206713 | JGI IMG/M metagenome (GOLD analysis project Ga0335081, IMG submission 206713) | Soil microbial communities from Loxahatchee National Wildlife Refuge, Florida, United States - Lox_Sample_3.5 | ecosystem: Environmental > Terrestrial > Soil > Wetlands | place: USA...
ACTTGTCCATCAGCGCCACCGCGATCGGCGAGTACAGGAACTGGCCGAACGAGCCGGCCGCGGTGCCGAAGCCGAACGAGACCGAGCGCCACTCCTTCGGCAGGATCTTGCCGAAAGCGGCGAGGATGACGGGGAACGAGCAGCCGGCAAGACCGAAGCCGACCAGCACGCCGGCCGACGCATCGAGCATGGGCGCGCTGGTGGCGTGCGACATCAGGACGAGACCGCTGGCATAGAGCAGCGCGCCGACGCACACCACCCGGACGGTGCCGAAGCGGTCGGCGATCATGCCGCCGAACGGCTGGCCGATGCCCCAGAGCAGATTCTGCAGGGCAATCGCGAACGCGAACACGTCGCGGCCCCAGTGATTGGCGGTCGACAACGGCGTCAGGAAAAAGCCCAGCGTCGAACGCGGACCGAACGCGATCAGCGTGATCAGACAGCCCAAGCCGATGACCAGCGCCGGCGAGCGCCAGCCGCCCACGGCGGCGGCAGGCTGCCCGACGTTGAATTCGCTGCTCTTGGGCTGGCTGGTCATCACATTTCCGGGGGTAAGATTCGAAAGCCGTGCAGCCATAAGATATAGGTGCGGATCGCCCAACAAAAACTTACGTCACGATTTGGCGGATGCATAGCTGACCCGGTGGCCGGCGCATGGGTTTGCCATATTTGGCAGTAGCCGATAAGGATTTTGGCAGTCTTTGCTGAAATATCGGATCGATCGAAATGTCGCTGCTTTGCGCCGATGCCTTTCTCTCGCCGCTCGAGATCGACGATGCGGTGACGCGGGCGCTGGCCGAGGATTTGGGCCGCGCCGGCGACGTCACTTCGATCGCCACCGTGCCGGAGGACACGCGCGGCCGCGCCGTGATGGTGGCGCGCAAGGCCGGCGTGGTCTCGGGCTTGCCGCTCTCCGAAGCCACCTTCCGGCGGCTCGCGCCCGATATCGTCATCGAGCCGCACAGCCGCGACGGCATGGCGATCGGCGCCGGCTCAAAGCTGATGACCATCGCCGGCAACGCGCGCGCGATGCTTGCCGCCGAGCGCACCGCGCTCAATTTCGTCGGGCACTTGTCCGGCATCGCCACCGCGACCGCGGCCTTCGTGGAAAAAATCGCCAACACCAAGGCGCGCATCATCTGCACGCGCAAGACCACGCCGGGGCTGCGGGCGCTGGAGAAATACGCGGTGCGCTGCGGCGGCGGCTTCAATCACCGCTTCGGCCTCGACGATGCGGTGCTGATCAAGGACAACCACATCGCGGTCGCCGGCGGCATCCGCGCCGTGCTGACGCGCGCCAAGGCCACGATCGGCCATCTGGTCAAGATCGAGATCGAGGTCGACTCGCTCGATCAGCTCAAGGAGGTGCTCGACACCGGCCTCGCCGACGTGGTGCTGATCGATAATTTCAATCTCGATGCCATGCGCCAGGCGGTCGCCATGGTGGCGGGGCGCCTGGTGATCGAAGCCTCGGGCGGCATCACGCTGGCGAGCGCCGCCGCCATCGCCGAGACCGGCGTCGATTATCTGTCGTCGGGCTCGCTGACCCACTCGGTGCAGAACCTCGACATCGGCCTCGACATCGAGATGTAGCTTTGAGCGGTTAGCGCTGCGAGTGCTCGGGCGGCGCGGCCGAGCGCAGGTATTGCTCCACCGGCTTTTTGGATGGGACCTTCGCCGAATGGTGCTGGTGCTTGCTTGCCGCGGATGCGGTTTGCGGAAGCGCGACAGCCACACCCAATGTCAGCACAATCGCAATCGCCATTCTTGTCGCTGCTGGTACCACTACGACCTCCCGCTCTCTCTCTCTCTCTCTCTCTCTCTCTCTCTCTCTCTCTCCAATGTTCACGCAACGCAATGCTACCACACTGGGTTCACCGTGGTCGCAGTCGGCCTTGATCGCTTTCGAGGCGGAGTAAATTCTTTGGAACTTTAGAGCTTCGCGGTCGCTTCCGGCTTCGTCGCCGCAGCCTGCGGCGCCTTCTCCGTATCGGCCTTGCCCGTGCTCGGCACCGGGCCATAGGCCGGCGCGTCGTCGCCGTCGCCCCAGTTCTTCGGCCGGTAGAAGGTGTGCACGCCGAGCCGGTAGAGCCTCGTCATCTCGTGCACCCAGCTCGGATGCACCCAGTAGGCATGATAGTGGGTGGCGTGGCCGACCTCGGCGAGCCAGATCTTGCCGTCGAGCATGTCCTTGGCGATCTTCTTGGCCTGCTCCCACATGTCCGGCTCGTCGATCTTGTCGAGGTCCTTGCCTTCGCAGGCGAAGGTGAACTGGCAGGCGAGATGCCGGTTGGCGTTCTGATAGACCACGCCGCAGACGTCGTTCGGGTAATAGCCGGAGAACACGCGGTTCATCACCACCTGCGCCACCGCCTCCTGGCCCTTGTAGGGCTCGCCGCGGGCTTCGAAATAGACCGCGTCGGCGAGACACTTCTCGGCCTTGGCGAGCGTTTTGCCCTCGAGCTTGAGGCGCTGCGCCGGGCTGATCAGCAGGCTGCCGTCGTCCTTTTTCGCGACCGTCTCGCCGCCGTCAGCGGCGGCGCCGCCTCCGAGCGCCGCGAGCTTGATGTCGGTGCCGTCGCCGCGCGCCACTACGATCGGCTCGGCGCCCGGCGCCCAGCGCTCGAGCGCGCTCGGCGCGCCCATGGCGCCGACGCCGAAGAAGGTTTGCGCCGAGCGCTGTGCCGGATCTTCGTCGATGTAGGACAGCGCCAGCGCCGAGGATTGCGCCTCCGCTGAGGCAGCCTCGCCGGCCGCGGGGACTTCCGGCGGCACGTCGGCGGCGACGAAATCGTCGTCGGCGTCGGCACTGCGCGCGGCGCTGTCGCCCGCCGCCGTCATGGCGCGTTGCGCGGCATCGGCCCGATCGTCGAGCGCAAGCACCGGCGCGTCAGGCGGCATGTGCGCCGGCTGCGCCAGCGGCGGCACCGGATCGGCGGCGTCGGCGCTTTTCAGATGCAACAGCGGCGGCGGCAACGGCGCCGGCGCAATCGGCTGCGGCGCGGCCGGCGCCGGCGCACCGACCGGTTGGAGTTGCGGCAACGGCGCGGGCGCGGCAGCGGCCGGCGGCGCACTGCGCACCGGTTGACGATCGCCCTTCAGCCGGCGATTGACGGTTGGATATTGGGCCGGCGCCGCCACCTGCACATTGAGCGGCGCATCGACGCGCCAGAAATTGGCGTCGGCATCGGCGTCGGTCGCGTCGGGATCGAATTTGACGGTCTGATAGAGCGGCGGCACCGGGATCGACGTGCCGATCGGGCGGCCGTAGGTGAAGGTCGCGGGCTCGATGGTGCCGAACGGCGACGCGATCAAATGCTCGCGCCAACGCTGCGACAGCCCGACGTGCCACTGCACGAGCGCGGCGAGGTCCTGATAGCCGACCGAGGTCGGAATCACCGCCAGAAAGAACGCACTGAACCACAAGGGCGCCGACGAGGCGCCCATCGTCCGAACCCGCGACGCTGCCATTGAACCCCTGATCCCAACGCCCGCACGCAACGCGCACGTGATTATCGAAACATTGCCGGTGTGGCGCGAATGCGACGGTCCAATCTATTGTGGGGTTAACCTTGCGAACGCGTTAATCGCGCGGCACGGAACGCGAACCGCAACGCGCCGCGGCGGCGTGCATGGTAAATGAAGTTTCAAGAGTCGTGCGTCGTGAGAGCGCGCACGGATCGATCAGAGTTTCGGCACCGGAAAGCCGGGAAACCGGCGCTGGATCAAATTGCGTTCCGCCTCACGTTTAGGTTCGGCGCCGGGCGGCGGCTCGGCGAACACAAAACCGAGGTCCTGCTTGATCACGGGCAGGCGCATAAGCACGAAGCCGGTGCGATTGACGGTAAAGTCGAGACGCACTTCGCGGTCGCGCAGCGCGGCCGCGCCCGGAATCAAATAGAACGCATCCTGTCGGAACTTGCCGAGCTCCGTGTAGGCCAGCGACTTGGGATTGACGGCGCTGCGCCAACTGGCGATCTGCCGTAGGTCCGTGGCGCGGCCGTCGGGCGTCACCAGGTAGACCCGCCGCAGCGGCAGCTCCTCTTGCCTCTGGCTGAGCACAGTCACCAGCACGATAGTGTGTTGCGCGAGATCGTCGCGTTCGGCGGCGTCCTTGGGCCAGACGATCGTGTAGAATCCGTAGCGTGCCCCCAAACCGCCGCGCGCCCGCTGCTTTTCGGCGGCGTCCTGGATCAGCGCGTCGAGCGATCGCGGCGTGGTCGCATCGGAAGAGAGCTTATCCGGCAGCCGGATGTCCTGCGCTTGAACTGTGGCCCGCGGCGCGGCGGTCAAGAGTACGGCCAGAGCCGCAACCAGGACTGGCGCCTTGGCCCAGTTGCCGGCCCAATGACCGGCTCGATCATTCTTGCTCATCTCACCCCCCTTTTTGTTCGCGAACCCAGTCGCAGCATCACGCCGTGCTGGCCGCGCCCTTGCCGAGCGCCGCTTGCGCCGCGGCGAGCCGCGCGATCGGCACGCGGAACGGCGAGCACGATACGTAGTCGAGCTTGACCTCGTGGCAGAACTTGACCGACGCCGGGTCGCCGCCGTGCTCGCCGCAGATGCCGAGCTTGAGGCCTTTGCGCGCCTTGCGGCCGCGCTCGGCGGCGATACGGACCAATTCGCCGACGCCGTCGCGGTCGATCGACACGAACGGATCTGCCGGCAGGATGCCTTTCGCCGTGTAGATGCCCAAGAAGCTCGCCGCGTCGTCACGGCTGATGCCGAATGCGGTCTGCGTCAGATCGTTGGTGCCGAACGAGAAGAACTCCGCCGTCGCGGCGATCTCGTCGGCTTTGAGCGCCGCGCGCGGCAGCTCGATCATGGTGCCGACCTGGTATTTCAGCTTCGCGCCGGTCTCCGCCGCGACGGTCTGCGCCATGGCGTCGATGCAGGCCTTGACCAGATCGAACTCGGCTCTGCTCGCGATCAGCGGCACCATGATCTCCGGCGCCACGGCGACGCCGGTTGCGCGCTGCGCCTCGGCGGCAGCCTCGAAAATCGCGCGCGCCTGCATCTCGGCGATCTCCGGATAGGCGATGGCGAGGCGGCAGCCGCGGAAGCCGAGCATGGGATTGAACTCGTGCAGCTCGCGCGCGCGGTCGGCGAGCCGCTTCGGATCGGCGCCCATGGCGGCGGCGACCTCGGCGATTTCCTCCTCGGTGTGCGGCAGGAATTCGTGCAGCGGCGGGTCGAGCAGGCGAATGGTCACCGGCAGCGCGCCCATGATCTTGAACAGCTCGACGAAATCGGCGCGCTGCATCGGCAGCAGCTTCGCTAGCGCGGCGCGGCGCGATCTCTCGTCTTCCGCCAGGATCATCTCGCGCACGGCGCGAATGCGGCCCTCGTCGAAGAACATGTGCTCGGTGCGGCACAGCCCGATGCCCTCGGCGCCGAACTTGATGGCGGCGCGGGCGTCGGCCGGCGTGTCGGCATTGGCCCGGACCTTGAGCTGCCGCGCCGCGTCGGCCCATTGCATCAGGGTGGCGAACTCGCCGGCGAGCTGCGGCTCCAGCATCGGCACACGGCCGGCCAAAACCTGGCCGGTCGAGCCGTCGATGGTGAGGATGTCGCCTTTCTTCAAGGTGGCGTGGCCGGCCGTCATGGTCTGGGCGCGGTAATCGACGCGCAGCGCGCCGGCGCCGGAGACGCACGGCTTGCCCATGCCGCGCGCGACCACCGCGGCGTGCGAGGTCATGCCGCCGCGCGTCGTCAAAATGCCTTCGGCGGCGTGCATGCCGTGAATGTCCTCCGGCGACGTCTCGACCCGCACCAGGATCACCTTGCGGCCTTGGCCCTTCAGCGTCTCGGCCTCTTCGGAGGAGAACACGATCTCGCCGCAGGCCGCGCCGGGCGATGCCGGCAGGCCGGTGGCCAACACCTTGCGCTCGGCGTTGGGATCGATGGCCGGATGTAGGAGCTGATCGAGATCGGCCGGATTGATGCGGGCGACCGCCTCGTCCTTGCCGATCAGCTTCTCGTTCGCCAGATCGACGGCGATGCGGATGGCCGCCTGCGCGGTGCGCTTGCCGCTGCGCGTCTGCAGCATCCACAGCTTGCCCTGCTCGACGGTGAACTCGAGATCCTGCATGTCGCGATAGTGCTTCTCGAGCTTGGTGTGGATGCGCGTCAGCTCGGCAAAGGCTTCCGGCATCGCGGATTCCATCGACGGGCTGCGCGAGCCCGCCTTCTTGCGCGCGTCCTCGGTGATCTCCTGGGGCGTGCGGATGCCGGCGACCACGTCCTCGCCCTGGGCGTTGATCAGAAATTCGCCGTACAGCATTTTCTCGCCGGTCGAGGGATTGCGCGTGAACGCGACGCCGGTCGCGGAATCCTCGCCCATATTGCCGAACACCATGGCCTGGACGTTGACCGCGGTGCCCCAGCTCTCCGGGATGTTATGCAGGCGGCGGTAGGTGATGGCGCGCTGGTTCATCCACGAGCCGAACACGGCGCCGACGGCGCCCCATAATTGCTCGTGCGGGTCTTGCGGGAACGGCTTGCCGCTTTCTTCAGCGACACGCTCCTTGAAGCGCTCGACCACCTCTTGCCAATCCTGCGCGGAGAGATCGGTATCGAGCGAATAGCCGTTGCGGTCCTTGTGGTCGTCGAGGATTTCCTCGAAGTGGTGATGCTCGATGCCGAGCACCACGTCGGAATACATGGTGATGAAACGCCGGTAGCTGTCCTGGGCGAAGCGCGGGTCGCCGGATTTTTGCGACAGCGCCTCGACGGTGAGATCGTTGAGCCCGAGATTGAGCACGGTGTCCATCATGCCCGGCATCGACGCGCGGGCGCCGGAGCGCACCGAGACGAGCAACGGATTTTCGGCGTCGCCGAATTTTTTTCCGGTGACGCGGCCGACCTCCGCGAGCGCGGCATCGACCTGCGCCTTCAGATCCTTCGGATAGGCTTTGCCGTTGGCGTAGTAATAGGTGCAGACCTCGGTGGTGATGGTGAAGCCGGGCGGCACCGGCAGCCCGAGATGCGCCATTTCGGCGAGCCCCGCGCCCTTGCCGCCGAGCAGATTGCGCATGTCGGCGCGGCCGGCCGCCCTGCCACCGCCGAAGGCATAGACCCATTTGGCCTTGCCGGCGGGCTTCGTGGCGGGCTTGGCGGAAGCTTTAGGCTTGGCCGGCGATTTTTTCACCGCCTGGCGGGAGATTTTCGAGCGCGATTTGACCATTGCTGTGTCGTTTCGGTTTTTTGGCCCGGCATTGGCTCACATTAGTAATGGATGAAATGATGGATGGCATTGAGCCCGGTCAAGCCGACGATGATCAGGTAGATGGCGACAATATAGTTGAGGAGCCGCGGCATCAGCAGGATCAGGATGCCCGCGACCAGCGCGACCAGCGGCGTAATATTGGCGGTGGTGATAACCATCGGTTTTCCTATCGCTTTTTGTTACGGGGGAATGGCCGAAGGGCGAGGCTGCGGCGGGGCGCTCCATCACGATAACGCGCCAAACCGCGCCCGGTTCTAGGCGACCGGCGCCGCCAATGCCAGCCCTGACGATCCGACTGTGAATCGCAGCTCGCGCCTCCCTCTCCGCCATCGGCGGTCCTCATCCTGAGGAGCGCCCGAAGGGCGCGTCTCGAAGGATGCTGCTCAGAGCATGATGGTTCGAGACGCGACGCTGGCGCGTCGTTCCTCACCATGAGGGGATGAGGAGAACCGCGGAGAAGCCCTCTCACCCGGATTGCTTCGCAATCCGACCTCTCCTCGCACGCAGCGGGAGGTGTCACCCCTCGATCTTGGAAAAATCGGCGACAGCGCGGGTGGCGGCGCGGATTTCGTTGAGCAGCTTGAGGCGATTCTCGCGCAAGCCTTTGTCGTCGACATTGACCGTGACCTTGTCGAAGAAGGCGTCGACCGAAGGCCGCAGCTTCGCCATTGCGCGCATCGCGGCCTCGAAGTCCTCGCTCGCGACGGCGCGCGTCGCCTCGGCCTTGGCGGCGTCGATCGCCTGCGCCAGCGCTTTTTCCTCGGGCAGCTGGTAGAGGGCAGAATCGGGCGCGCCGGTATATTGACGATTGTCCTTCTTTTCCTCGATGCGAATGATGTTGGTGGCCCGCTTATAGCCGGCGAGCAGATTCTTGCCATCCTCGATATCGAGGAACTTTCCTAGGGCCTCGACGCGACGGACAATCAGCAGGATATCGTCCTGGCCTTCCAGCGCGAACACGGCGTCGACGAGATCGTGCCGCGCGCCTTGGTCACGCAGCTGGACTTTGAGGCGGTCGGCGAAGAAAGAGAGCAACTCCGACTCGAGCGACGACACATCCACTATTCGATACTTCGAGGCGGTCTGCGAACGCTTCAGATAAGTCACCGCAGCCGGTATGCCGAACGCCGCGATCGGCAATTTCAGATTGTTCGCCAGTATCAGGCGGATGATTCCCAGCGCCGCACGTCGGAGCGCGAAGGGATCTTTCGACCCGGTCGGCTTCTCATCGATCGCCCAGAATCCGACCAAGGTATCGATCTTGTCGGCGAGCGCCACGGCAATCGACACCGGATCGCTCGGCACCAGATCGTCCGGTCCCTTCGGGCTGTAGTGATCCTCGCAGGCGTGCGCCACGGCTTCGTCCTCGCCCTGGGCCTCGGCGTAATATTTCCCCATCAGGCCTTGCAGCTCGGGAAATTCGCCGACCACTTCGGTGAGCAGATCGGCCTTGCACAGCCGCGCCGCGCGTTTGGCTTTTTCCACGTCGGCGCCGACCAGTGGCGCGAGCTCCGCGGCGAGGCGCTCGATGCGCTCGATGCGCTCCCATTGCGAGCCGAGCTTCTCGTGGAACACGATGTCCTTGAATTTCGGCAGCCGGTCTTCCAGCCGCGTCTTCAGATCGGTCTCGTAGAAGAATTTCGCATCCGACAGCCGGGCGCGGATGACGCGCTCGTTGCCGGCGACGATGGCCTTGCCGCCGTCCTCGGCTTCGAGGTTTGACACCAGGAGGAATTTGTCGACCAGCTTGGCGTGGGCGGCGTCGCGCAGCACGAAGCATTTCTGGTTGTTGCGGATGGTGGCGCGGATCACCTCTTCGGGGATTTGCAGAAATTTCTGGTCGAACGAGCCCATCAGGACCACCGGCCATTCGACGAGGCCTGAGACTTCGGCGAGGAGGCCTTCGTCCTCGACCAGCTCCAGCCCCTGGGCGAAGGCGAGCTGCTTCGCCTCGGTGATAATAATGTCGCGGCGGCGCGCGGCATCGAGCACGACCTTGGCCTTGCCGAGCTTCTGCGCGTAGTCGGCGAAGCGGCGCACGGTGAATGCCGCCGGCGCCAGGAAGCGGTGGCCGTGCGTCTCGTTGCCGGCAGCGATGCCGTCGACCGTGAACGGCACGACGTCGGGCTCCTCGGTCTCCGGCCCGAAGGTGGCGACGATGGAATGCAGCGGCCGCACCCAATTGAGCGCGCCCGGCGCTTTCGACTGAACGCCCCAGCGCATCGACTTCGGCCACGGGAAGCTTTTGATCACGTCCGGCAAAATTTCGCCGATCACCGCGATGGCGGCACGGCCCGGCTTCTCGATCACCGCGACATAGAAGTCGCCCTTCTTGTCGGGCTGCACTTTGGCGTCGGCGATCGATTTCAGGCCGGCGGTTTTCAGGAACCCGGCAATAGCGTTGTCCGGCGCGCCGACGCGCGGGCCCTTCTTCTCCTCGCGCAGATCGGGCTGCCGCGCCGGCACGCCGTGCACCGCAAGCGTCAGCCGCCGCGGCGTCACGAACGCCTTGGCGCCCTCATAGACGAGGCCCGCCGCGACCAGCCGGTCGGTCACGGCTTTGCGCAAATCCTCCGCCGCCCGCGCCTGCATGCGCGCGGGAATTTCCTCAGAGAAGAGTTCGAGCAGGAGGTCAGGCATGGCGGCCTTCGAGCAGCTTTGGGAGAGCTAATCCACTGGGTTTAGTGAAAGCGGTAGGCCTTGTCATCGTCAATTGCCTGCAGTATATACGGACCACGTCTGTAAACAACGTAGACTGTGGAGGATTGTCATGAAGATGGAAACAGTAGCCTCTATTGATCAAGCCATTGAAAATATTGAGCATTATCAAAAGGCGATTGAGGAGAACGCGGATATTCAGGCTCGAGTGGCCAGAGTGTGGTCCTGGTATGCTGTGAGGGATGAAGCATCTAGCCGATGGAAGTTTGCTCCTAGCAAATTCATTGGATATCGCGACGCCGACGCCCGGAAGTATCTGGCGGAATCGGGTTTCGACGGTGAATTAGATGGACGCATCACAGAGCGGGTTTTGGCTGAGTGGTTCGACAGTCCGCCCCGGGATTCACAGCTCGAACGTGAACTCGTAGATGCGCTACGCGCCTTTCTTGCACGCTTTGGCAAGGCCCCCGGCGCTCGCGCACGCATCAATATCCCTCGAGAGAGCCTTCCGATCACACGTCGCCGCCCGATTGACGCCGATAACCTTCTCGAACGAATTAGTTCTAACCCGACGATCTGTGGCGGGCGGCCGTGCATCAAGGGCACGCGCATGCGCGTCGCCGACATCGTGGAGGCGCTCGCACACGGAGCCAGCCAACAGGAGCTACTGGCTGACTTCGATTATCTCACTGCAGAAGACATTGCAGCCGCGTTGCTGTACGCCGCACGTGCAACTGAACATCGGGTCGTGCGCACGGCGTGACGATCCGCTTTCTCATCGACGCGCGGCTTCCGCCGGGACTCGCGCACCGGCTGACGTCGCGCGGCTATCCAGCCGAACACGTCAATCGAGTTGGACTGGGAAATACGAGCGACGGCGCCATCTGGCGATATGCGGCTCGCACCGGCGCCATATTGGTTACCAAGGACGAGGACATCGTTGCGCTTGCCGCCCGAGACCATTCCGGTCCGCAAGTCGTCTGGATTCGCGTTGGCAATATCAGCAATGACGCGTTGTGGCGCGCGGTCGAGCCAAACTTGGAGGAGATTATCGAAGCATTGGACGCCGGCGATAGAATCGTCGAGGTCGTTTAATCGCCCGCAACCGCTATGCCGGCAGCGTCTTATGGGTGCCGTCGCACATCGGCTTCTTGCCGGAGCGCTTGCAGGCGCAGAACCAGGCTTCCTCGTCGGCGGCGGGCTTGTACTCGACGGGCGTGAAGCCCGAGCCCTTGTGCGAGCCGTCGCAGAACGGCTGCGACTTCGAGCGGCCGCAGGCGCACCACCAATAGCTCTTGCCGCCCTCGACCTTGACCGGGATCGGCCGCCGGCCGCCGACTTCAGGCATTGCGCTCATGTCTTCCCTCCGCCTTCCGTTGCCAGCCACGCCTCGCCGCACGCCTTGGCGAGCTCGCGGACCCGCAAAATGTAGCTCTGCCGCTCGGTCACCGATATCACGCCGCGCGCGTCGAGCAGATTGAAGATGTGGCTCGCCTTGATGCACTGGTCGTAGGCCGGCAGCGCCATCAGGTGCTTACCGCGGTTATCGCCGTCGGCGCCTGCGCTCCAGCCAGCCTCAAGATATTTTTTGCAGGCACCTTCCGCCATGCGGAACTGCTCGAACAGCATGTCGGTGTCGGCGTATTCGAAATTGTGCCGCGAATATTCCTGCTCGGCCTGCAGGAACACGTCGCCGTAGCTGACGCGCGCGGCGCCGTCGCGGCCGTTGAAGTTGAGATCGTAGACGTTCTCGACGCCCTGCACGTACATCGCCAGCCGCTCGAGGCCATAGGTCAATTCGCCCGAGACCGGCGCGCACTCGAAGCCGGCGACCTGCTGAAAGTAGGTGAACTGCGAGACCTCCATGCCGTCGCACCAGCACTCCCAGCCGAGCCCCCAGGCGCCGAGCGTCGGGCTCTCCCAATCGTCCTCGACGAAGCGGATGTCGTGCAGCTTCGGGTCGATGCCGATGGCATAGAGCGATTTGAGGTAAAGGTCCTGCAGGTCGTCGGGCGACGGCTTGAGGATCACCTGCAGCTGGTAATAGTGCTGCAGGCGGTTCGGGTTCTCGCCGTAGCGGCCGTCCTTGGGCCGGCGCGACGGCTGCACATAGGCCGCGTTCCACGGCTTCGGCCCGAGCGCCCGCAGGGTGGTGGCCGGATGGAAGGTGCCGGCGCCGACCTCCATGTCGTAGGGCTGCAGAATGACGCAGCCCCAATCGGCCCAGTAGCGCTGCAAAGCCAGAATGAGCCCCTGGAACGAGCGTTCCGGGCGCATATGGGGTGGGAGCTCAGTCGGTGGCGCTGAAGGCATGAGGCAAGGAATCAGGGATCAGCTATCAGGGATCAGGCAGGACGTATCAAGATCGGCGCGTTAGCTCAATCTGATACCTGATTACTGATACCTGATACCCGCTATCCCGGCCGGTATTCGCCGGTTTTGGGGTCGCGCTTGAGCTTTGGCAGGTTGTTGGGATCGACCGGCTCGACGGTGCGGGCGCGCAGGTTGTCGAGCTCGGAGTTGACCCGCCGCACCTCCTTGGCGCACCAGCGCACCAGCGCGACCGCTCCCACCATTCCTAGCGTCAAGGCGAGCACCGGGTGCATGGCTGTCTCCGTTTACAGGCCGTAGCGCGCCCATAGTGCACGCGCTTCGAGCGCCGAGATCAAGTCGTCGGCAAAGCCCGCCGGCAACCCCGGCGGTACCGCGCTGCCGGTCACCCCGGCGACCCGCCGGCCGAACCAGCCGCGCTCGGCGGTGATCAAAGGCGTAACGACCTTATCGCCGAATCGTTGCCGCAGCACGCCGCGTAAATCGCCGATGGCGTCGACCAGGCCGAGCTCCAGCGCCCGACGCCCGGTCCAGAATTCGCCGGAGAACAAGTCATTTTCGGGGCCGGTCAGCCTGGCGCCGCGCCGCGACTTCACCAGCGCGATGAAATCGTCGTGGATCTCGCGCTGCAGCTTCTTCAGCCGTTCGACGTCGCCCGCATCCTCCGGCAGGAACGGATCAAGCATCGCCTTGCGCTCACCCGACGTATAGATGCGCCGCTCGATGCCGAACCTGGCAATCAGCTTGTCGAAGCCGAACGTGCCGCCGACGACGCCGATCGAGCCGACGATGGAATTCGGATCGGCGATGATCTCGTCGCCGGCGCAGGCGATCATGTAGCCGCCGGACGCGGCGGCATCCTCGACGAAGGCGATGACCTTGCGCTCCTTCTCCTCCGCCAGTTGCCGGATGCGGCGGAAGATCAGGTGCGACTGTACCGGCGAGCCGCCCGGCGAATTGATGGCGAGCGCCACCGCCGGGGCGCGGCCGATGGCGAAGGCGCGGTCGAGCATGCGGGCGACGGCGGCGAGCGAAAGCGCGGGCCGCAGCGGCGTGCCGAACCCGATGACACCGCCGAGCCGGACCACCGGCACCACCGGATAATCGCGGCGGAAACGCTTGGGGACGAGCGGCCGCAACACGCCAAGGACGCGGCTGCCGATGCCTTGAATGCGGGATTCGGTCATTGGGTCCACATCGGATCTGGGTCCACATAGGATTTGCCGCTTAAACGGGCAAGTAACGCTTTGTTAATTGCTTGGAACGCTTCTTGCTTCGCAGAGGGCAGCCGGATCGACAAGGGACGATGGACTAAAAATGAAAATCACCATGCTGTTGATGCTGATCGCCGCCATTGTTGGCCTTTCGCATCTCCCGATCCGCATCCGGAGCAAGCAGGCGGCGTCAGTGCCGACCGATTCGGTGCCGGCTTGATGCCCAACGGCTGAGCAGCGCCGGCGTTTCAAGTTACATCAAGGGCAATGCCGCGGCATTGCGCAGCACGGCTTCGGCCTGCGCCGACGGCCTGCCGTCGGCGTCGGCAAGCGTGAGCCCGGGCA
>Ga0335081_10012479_pt1 | contig 13776 bp, 19 predicted proteins | sample Lox_Sample_35_FD_206713 | JGI IMG/M metagenome (GOLD analysis project Ga0335081, IMG submission 206713) | Soil microbial communities from Loxahatchee National Wildlife Refuge, Florida, United States - Lox_Sample_3.5 | ecosystem: Environmental > Terrestrial > Soil > Wetlands | place: USA...
TTCATCTGTTGTCGGGAATGTCCTTGAGTTCCCATTCGGGGCTGGTGGGATCATGGCTGATCCGACATCCTTAGTGCTCTCCATGTTATCAAGTGGGGACGTATTTTCTTCGAACTCCACCGTTCAGAACGAAAGTTTCACTATCCAGGAATTATGTCAGGGCTTCGCACTAGGTGAGCAGGTAAATATTTCCAATATCGCCATTTATTGTGGTCTCGTTATGTATGTATTTCAATTTTATGTCACATCTGATGCCAGTTCCGCGCCTGTACGAACTGATGGCGGCGATCCGAGTGTTCTCGAGCCATATGCCAGATACGGCGAGAACATGTATATGTGTGCAACAACAGCTCGTGCCCGAATTGCTACGGTGTCGTTCAATTACAACGGCACCGGTGGACTAAAAGGACTTGTCCTTGACAAAATGTACAAGAATTCCTCCCAAGACGGCAAACAACCTCCGCTTTGGGCGATCGAATACGGAGGTATGAAAATCGGCGATATTAATCCATTGTGGGGCCTTGTCGGGGATGAATATCTCAACAGCCCTGGGCTTCAGACAATCCGTCGAGACTATTTGTACCTTCCTGCATCACAATCACTGGCGACTTCATATTTCGGGGACACCGTTGGATCGGCGTCAATTCCGGGGGCGGTGCTGAGTTCAATGTATCCCACGAACGGACAAACTCAAGGGGTTTCTCTGAATATTTTCAACACTGTCCTCGACTACGCTGGTTTAACCAATCAGGCAGTAGCGAACAAATGGAACGAGCTTGGAGATTCGTTGGACGGTATCAGCGAGATGGTGAATTTGGTGTTCGTCGACATTATGACGCAATGGACCGTTGGATCGAAATCTATGCTGACAGCCAACCACGTCGCCAAAGGAAGCATTCTGGCCCCTGTCACGATATCGGGTGGTAAAGTAGAATACGACATGCTGTACGCAATTCCAGTATCGCATCCCGTACATTGGATTACACTGATTAATTGTAGGGCATCATATTGCTAGGACTATGGGTGGTCGTGATGCTCGCTGCGTGTTCGGTGGGAATAGTGAAGCGAGTCTCACCCAAGCGGATCCGTGGACTATTGAACCAGAGTAAACCTATTTGCACCCAACTTTGTAATGGTTAGCTTCGACAGGTCGGGTCTTGATGAATTTTGCCACCGACCGCCCATCAGATGGATCGACATCAGAATGGATCGACACGATTGGCGGGACAATGATATCTCTAGCCACACTGAGGATTGACAAGGAAGAGGAAGAAATGGCCGCTGAAGAGGGGGAAGCTCAGCCAGATGTTTCTGAGGCCACACCCCTTGGAAGGCAGGAAAATGTATAAGTGGTAAAATACGAAAGATTAAGTACAAAACGCAACCATCTTGTTTAGACCCATACATTCATCTATTTTTGTTTCGATAACTTACAATCCAAGATCTTTTTAAAACAATAGCTACAGCGACCTCGTCCATTCTCATATTGGCACTAATTTTAGCGATTTATTTGGCCGGAGAATATATACCCGTATCTTTCGTTGTCGACACTGTTCACAAGTTACCTTTTTGCAAGATAGCAATCCGATCCGGAGCGCGCGTCGCGGGCCCAAGATGTAATGACTTGATAAGCTGAAACCCCAAGTAACGTTAAGGGTTAGCAAAGTTATGTAGTGATAATAAACACCTGAATAGCTATTCCAGGGTTTTGGAAGTAGTCATCCGCATCTCGATCCTCTCCCTTCATAGGCGCCAACTCTTTTTGAATTTCCATTACACTTGGACGATTTCGGGGTTCAATCTCTAACATTTTGAGACCAATCGTTCTAGCCTATTTAACAGCCGGGAGGCTATTACAGCGAAGTTCAGAAGGACGATACCTCATGCACTTCTCCGGAACCTTCGGTGCCGATTTTTGTCATGTACTGAAATTCCTATCGCCGCCGCATATCCAATGCTCGTCTGCACGCTTGCGCGGATCCGTAACTTGGTCTAACATAGGGTATTGTTAAAAATTATGTATTGGTTGTTGATTTTTTGCAAAGTGCCCAGAGTTATGGCAACGACTTGAAAACAGCCAAGCGCAGCCTCGCACGAGTCGTATGACCAAAAAACCTTATTCCGAGAACCAATTGGGGAGTTTTGATAACGCTGAACACGTGCGGACTTGCGATAGATAACCTTCTACAGTTCAACGTACCAACCTGTCCGCTCTTATAAACCAGGAGCACATAAAAGGACCTCTCGCATTTGACTAAGACGGGGAGGCGGCGGGCTTCAATTTGTCTTGGTAGATATTCTTTTGATGACGCCGTGAAATTATGAGGGGTTGAGATGTTTCGGTTAGAATCTAGGGTTCCTACAAGGAGAGATTATCCGAGGTAACTATCAAAGGGAACAATCTAGAAGGGTTCAAATAACACCGCTTTTCTCTTTGGATCGACCAAATGCGAAACTTTGTTGAAGCTTGGAATGAGTCGAATTTGTCGACGAATGAAGCCAGAAGGTTCGGAACACGTATGCACGGACCTGCAAGCGAGGAGATTACGAAGTCAACTGCTCCGATTTATGAAGTTCATTGTGAGGGAAAAGTGAATGTGAAAGCAAGTAGGAGGCTGGGCAGTGGTGCTCGCCATTTGTGGTACTCTCCGGCAACTTGATGATGTGGGCGGAGAGATTCTCCAACCTAAACTGCATTCACTCGATACACCGATATTAGTAGTAGCTACTTGGCTAGTAACACTCAGACGAACAAAGAAAGAGCAAACTCACAATCGATTCAACAAAGGATAAAAGAAAAACACCACGAAACAAGTACCCCCGCTAAAACTCGTTTAAAAAGACACAGATAAGAAGGAAAAATAGAGCGGCCCCCACCGCCCCACGTTAAACATAATCATCCCCGGGATATCCCACCGTTTGTCTAATTGGTGTCGCAGGGCAACTCGCTTTCATATTCCGTTCCCGCGTACACGTGGCACAACGCCCGTCGACATCGAGTGCGCCTCGGTGAATGTCGCAGCCTAGAACCCAGTGCACGGCATGAGGGTGGTACAGCCGACAGACGGCGCGGGGGTGTTGATTGAATTGTGTTATTGAGGCGGGTTTGGCTTCTCGGGCCGCGAGTCCTTGGTCCATTGCACATTGCACACTGTGAACAGGTAAGCCGGACATCGGAGAATGCAAGGGGAATTGTTTGGGGGGGAGACATACCAGTAGGGTTGGAACTGAGGAAGACCCTCGCCGGGAGCACGTTTTTCAAGCGGAGATTCTTGTCGTGATTCCACTTTAATCCGCGGTAACTCGATCACTGGACCTTTCCGCTCATGATTCGTTTCCTCGACATGATGAGGATGGTCAACACCATTCCCGGTCCCGGTCGTCGACGGTCTCGAATGAATTAATTCTGGGTTCGGAGGAAGTGACACAGCCCGTGAATTCCGTTGCCCAATAGATAGGAACGTATCCCCCTGATGTTGATGCTGCTGCTGCTGTTGCTGCTGCTGCAGCGACGAAATCCCCGGAATCTGCTGCTCCTGCCCACCGCCTTCGTGCATAAGCCGGGGTAACCGAGGTAGAATATCCCTCGTGACCTCCGACGGTGGCCGAAAGAACGGATTCGCGGCGACAATGGCATACAACACAGCAATTTCCTGGGAAAGCCGATCTGCTACTTGGGAAATGGCTTCGACGCCGACTTGTTCGAGGATCTTTGGTAAGAGGGGCTTATGTGCAGACCATGAATGGGGACGACTGGGCATTGCCCCTATGGGTATTGCGACTGGCGCGGCTGGCGCGGCTGGTGTGGGTCCGGTATTTGATCCGGGGGTGGATTTGTGGGAGTCGGCGTGGTGTTGTCGGGCATTGGGGTCGTTTTCTCGAGCGAGGGTTTTGGGACCGCAGGATTTTCCGGCTGTAGAACATCGTTTACAGGGTCTGTCATCGGCGGCGTAGATACACTGATAGGTTCAGTTTACAGGCAATTAAGGATTGAGTTACCTTTGCTTTTAATTCTCGGCAACGGGCGCATTTATAAGTGCCTACATTTCCGTGTGGATTGTTTCCCCTGCAAAATAGTTACAATCGAATATGGAAATGGGATATTTGATAATACTTCTTTGGGAGTTTTCTTTTTAAACTAGCTTTGTCTAAGGGGAGGTCCTGGTAAAAGACCGGGGGACGAGGAATTGGATGACGAACAGACTTGTATTCGGGTTCAACTGTCGTTAGAACAACGATCAGACAACGATTGCGATACCAGGTAATGGGTAGACATTTGGAGGAGGGAGAGGAGAGATATAAGGCGGAGAAAGTTTATTCAAGTGCGGTGGTTCAGGCAATTTCCGTTCCTCATTTCCGGCGGAAAGGGCCGTGAGGGCGAGGGCAGCACTGGCGGTGGAGGAGGAAACGCCGGTTAAATCGCTGCCTTGCATCACGACGTCATGAGACATGGAGGGCGGCTGTGGGAGCGACACTGCGTCTCCAGCTGTCGTCGAGGGGGGAGTAGGCGGTGTTTGTGGTGTGAGTGGTTGGTGGGGGTGGTGGGGGTGGTGGTGATGGAGATGGTGGTGAGGCGGGGTTGTTACGATGGATTGGAGAGGTGATAATCCTTGTTGAGCTGACCCTTCGTCTTTGATGATGGCGGCTTCTCGAGCTCGACATTTCTTGTCCAACCGTCGACAGCGATCGCACGAGTCCGAGGAAGTCGACCAGGCGCACTGTGTAATGGATTAAGCGAGACGGCCCTCGAAATTAGGATGAGAGGAGTACCTTTTGACGAGCAATGACACACTCTTCACACTTGTTCTGGATCAGTGGCCGGGCGCGGCGAGTCGTGCGACTGCTGCGGGTGGATGATAAGCGGCAGGAAATAAAAGAGGGTGGGGTGGGAGGGCGAATGGGGGAGTGAGGGAGAATACCGGTATTGCGCATGGTGTTCGGGAGACGCAGAGGGCGAAGCTTCCGACGTTCGTGCGGACGGGTGCAGATTAGGGGCGATCGGCACATGGTGCTGCACAGTCGCTCTATGGACGCAAAATGTCTCAGCCGCGATGGATAGCGGGGGAAAGAGCAGAGTGGACAAGGAGAGGGAGAAGAGAGGGATCTTGAACGCAAGAGAGAACAGAAACGAGAGTTTATCTGTCGTGGGGGGGGAGAGGAGGGGGGGATCAGGAGTGGCAAAGGAGGGGAGAGGGGAGGAGAATCGCATTACCTGCCCGAGGGCCGCATTTCAGACGCCGCCGCACCAGGTAACTGCTGCTCATCAATGGCAGACGCAGCCAGCAAATTCAACGACGACAACATGTCCGACCACAACACACCTGCGCACACCCCTCACTGTCTCGAGGCCCAGATTCCCCCTTGTTCGTATCTTTTGCGGTGCTCAACAAGTCGCACTCCGAGTCGAGTGAAAAAAGCGAAATTTTCCGCTCGAAATATTACGAGAACCGAAGCGAATCCCGGGCAATAAACCCGATAACGCTGGTGCGACGGAAAAACCAGAAGGCCGGACTTTAATTTAATGAGTGAGGAGGGAGGGGGAGTCGTAGAAAGATACAGACGGTGAAGAGGAAATCCCCCAAAGCGCTAGGGCAGGAGGGGGGGAGAGGGGGAAGGAAGGACGAGTGGATGCGGGCTTGCGGTGCGAAATGTGCGACCACAGCGGGAAAGCAGCAGGGCAGGGCAGGGACTAAAAAAAAGTTTGCCAATGCGGAAAGTGGCCAACCAGCGCACGCCATAGTGCGGAAATTGGCCAAAAAATGGGCAAATGGAAATTGCTCGCATGGGCATGGGGGGGCGATATAACCTCAGCATTGGGCGGGATTGCAATCCCGCTTGCGAAATGCGCCCCGTCGCTCGGGAGTTCGGGTTGGTTGGCGACCAATCGCATTCAAACAGCTGACCCAATTTCCCTCGGAAATCTTAATGGTGACAACCTCCCCCTCTTTAGTCCCAGTGCTTTGGTCTTTGCCTTGAGCTATTGCGACGCTTTCGCATCACCGCTTTGTTAATGCGACCGATGCGTCGCTACCTCAGAACATCGTTCCCGACACCTGTCATTTTTACATTTGTAACTCACCTGAATCATCGTATTCACCGTTATCGCCCGTGAGTTTAGCCAATCGAAGGTCATGCAAAACTGCATTCACATGTTCCAAAATTCGCCCTTTGCCTTGTGCGGGATATTCGGAATTTAACTCCCACGCACACTCTGGAATGGTAAGAAATTCGGGTCATAAGTCTTAAAACAGGAATAACGGAATATCCCGAAATACACAGGTCCCGGAGAAACCTTCAAACTAAGAGGTCAATGAAATGACGGGGTCTAATATCATTTGGCAGAGCAATAGATCTAATTCATATCTAGAGGGGATTATCTAGCTCGTGCTTGGGCGGGAAGCTCGATTTGTCGCAACGTCGTAGGAGGGAAATTCAAATGTTTCACCGCAGTTTTTTCTTTGTGTAACTTTGTTTGCGGCTTGCGACTTGTTCAGCGTCGAGATCCAAGTCCTCCCAAAGGAATCAAGGACGCTTCCAGAACCCATATATTGTAGTACATTTTTGCGAGCATTATTACGCCATGTCTTTTCATGAAATAAATCATTGCATGACGCATTCGATAATTTAACAAAACGAAATATTTACATGAAATTAGCTTGCAAGACGGAGGGGACCGACGCGACGGACTCCTCGATTTCGTTACTCTCGATTTATTCGGCCATCAAACGAGTCAATCCGTGTTTCCCCATCATCTACATCTTATCCCCAATATTCAAGGGTGAAACTGAACTGAGACGCTATGTGTAAGTAGTCTTTAAAATGTCAGCCACCATTGAGCTGCTCTTCTCCATCAGCACAAGTCAAAATGATCAGGTGCCCGAAAACGGGGAAGCCACTTGCGGAAGAGGAATGTCCCATAAGCAAAGCAAAACATCCCCAGCAACCAACCCTTGCGCCCCGAAACAAGCTTGTCGTTTCCCTATCCGCGCTTTTCTCCCCAGGCCGCAATAAATCAAGATAAGATGTGTGGGATGACACAGAGTTGAAATGTCGAATTCCGACGACCAGACATCCTCGAGGCAACCGTCGGCGGAACCGTCCTTCCAAACCGATGACCCGAGTCTCGCAATCGACACCTCTCAAACACCCTCCTCATCCCTCCGCAGTCACCCAACAGAACAAATTCACCAACATATTTCATGGCCGCGTTATCTCGCCTCGAATACCCCCATTATCTGTGGAGGGTTGGGCCCCACGATAACACTCCTTGCGTTGTCGGGGTGCGCAGACCGTTGGCGGACAGCGGTCATTAACGGACGACTTATCGAGGATCCTGATCCTAAATGGGTCGTTATAGTCACTTCGATCGCGATTGCCGTGGGGTTCCTTGCTAACGTATTCCTTTTACTGAGGATGTTGGGCCGCGGGAATCCAAAGTACATGCAATTCCTTTGCGTCGTTCTCTGGGCTCTTGAATGTTTCCCCCCCCTCTTTCCCCATTTTCCATTTGCGGGCTGAATGTGGATTAGCGATCATGAATTTTGTGACGGTTGGAATATATGTTGAGATTGTCGGGGACGATGGACCTTGGCAGTATGCTCAGGGCTTTTGGATGACGGTTTGTTCTGCGGGCCTGTCGACTCTATGTGCGGTGTTGATGGCCATCAACTCCTTCCTCCTCCCGGCTTGGGGGAAGAAAGGGAAAATGGAGCTGTCGGGATCGCAGAGGGTGTTTATTATCCAAATTATGTTCTTTATATTTTGGATGGCTGTGTCCAGTCTGCTGTCTTATTGAGCTGATGGAGATAGTGGGGCTGCGATATTTTTTGTTCTTGACAAGTTCACCTTCTCCGAGAGCGTGTATTTTGTCGACGTTACTATAACCACTGTTGGTTTTGGCGACAAGGGTATGTCTCCCCCTGTATTTCCATACTGTTTCCACCCTCTCGTCCCATTAACACGCGGATTATGCGCTTTCTAATTCTCTGCCGTTTTGGGCTATTTGAGTTATCACCCACTCATGTACAGTCGTTCCAACCAACAATCTTTCCCGAGCTCTCGTCATGCCGTACGCAATCATTGGAATTGTTTCCCTCGGCCTCGTCGTCACCTCCATTCGAACAATCGTTATCGAGCCCGGGCATCTCCGCAAAAGACTCATCAACGCTGTCGAACGAAGAAGACAAAACCATATTGACCATTTGAAACACCAAATGCGGAGGTTCGTTCATATCCTTTAAATACTCATTGTAGACGGCATGCCGCCATGGTCGGTCTGCCGATGATGATCATGGGAAACCAGGCTGTGAATATCAACAATCGCTCCGTTGAACAGTATATCGAGAGAATCATCGAACGTGAACAGTTACGGAAAAAGGAACTCAACGTTGCCGAGAAATGGAAAGAATGGGCGTCGTTGATTGTCGCTGTCCTAGTTTTTTCTGTAAGCTGCTCCCCGGGAATTTGCACGCTGATCAGCAGATATTTTGGTTTGTTGGCGCGGCGATATTCAGCAGTCTTGAAGGCTGGACGTATTTCGATGGAATGTACTTCTGCATGATTTTCTTCCTGACAATCGGATACGTAAGAACACATTCCCCGGAAATACTGACGTGGCAGGGCGATTTTGTTGTGACGACAAACGCGGGGAGGGCAGTGTACATCGTCTATTCCCTCATGACTATCCCGATCATCACAATTCTCGTTTCACTCTTATCCGAGGGTCTTCTTTCCACCCTCCAAAAGAAAGCGGAATTGATCGGCGTCCGCGTAAAGGAAGATGAACGCGACGTCAAGCAAGACAAAATACGTCGCGAAAAAGGTCCTCGCTGGCGACGATACACGCGAAAACTATTCCCCAGAAAGTTAAACGTTGTCAAGAAGGAGGAGGCAGTTACCGAAGGCGAGGTAGAAGACCTCGAATCGCAAGCACCAGAGGTGCCTGAGGATGAGGTGTTAAAAGATGAGATTGAGGGTGAAGTGGAGAATTTGGAGCAGAAAGTTACTCGGAAGGTGGATACCGAAATGGGGATTAATGATACTGAAGCGTCAATGATTGAGGAGGAGATTGTGAGTGAGGATATTGATGTGGATCAGCGTCCCCGACGGAGAAATGGTGCCCGCATTGAGCAAGAAAACCACGAATTAGGAAACGAGGATATCATGCCTGACCAGGATGGATCGTAAATTAGCCATAGAGTATTAATCGGAGTCAAATTAGCCACGGATCTCGGGCGCTTGTTGACAATCCGGCCAAATATGCCGCCCGATCGATTTCTAGATCCTACGTTCCCCAAGAGGGAAATATTTCTGGGTCAGACGGAATTTAGACAGAACGCATCGTTCGGGAAATTCAATTTCCCTTGCGCCAAGCGGTATCTGGGGCCCATTCAAATGCTACCAGGGTTGACAATACTTGTGCGAATCGGCGGAGGGAACTTTGTGCTCCAAGAGCAACGGTAAGTACAGGGATCGGTGCGCCATTTCATGGGACTTTTGGGAGGGTTCGGAGAAGCCGAATATTACCTCTAGCTGTACAAAGCCAGCTTGAACGTCGTTTACGGGCAACTGTGCCCTCCAGATTGAAAAGGGACGATATAACCCTAACCAGCAATATCCTCATTGCGTTGTCATCGAAATACGATTTGGGAGCCGGAATACACGGCAATAAATTGGGCGGTAGCAATTTACGCAATTACCGCGACTCTCAGGCCACATGCCCGCAGTTCTATTTCCGTATCCAACGCCTTCACATGTTCTGGCGGCTAGATTCCGTCTACAGGGAACTTGTGCAGCCAAAGCTTGACTCCGCTTTCGGAACGGGCGAGGTGCATACAGGGAATGTAAGACGTCGTGGTAACCGCAGGACAAATCCGCATAATTTAGAGGACCTCTCTCGCTTGTGGCCATGATGTTGAGCGTTCAATGGGGATAAGAATGGAAGAGGCCCATATACTATCGGTTCAGAAGACGGCGCAACTAAGATCGCTGGTTTCAAATGGGCGCGGACAGCTACCTCCCCCCCTTTCGCGGGATGACCTTCTACGGACAACTCAATTTGCAATTTGCGACTTCACTCGGCCAAGTCCAAACGATTCTCGACCTCGCCAGGTCTGCGGAAACTTGATTACAGCTGCAAGCGTTGCAGGAGCAGTTCTGCCTTATCTTCCAAGATTTAAGGTTTGGCTTACTTCGATGGCGGATGTGTGAGCGTTCCGCTCGGGCTGACTCGGAAATGCTTAAGCGGCATGCCAAGGCTAAATGAGGGCGCGATATCAGGCTATCGCGGGCTTGGTGCTAAAGAGGACGAAGAGCTACGCAAGCTATGGCTACTTGGCTATCTCGTAGTTTGCAATGGCTCACGGTATGTTCATCGAAGTATACGGTATTGAATTAATCCAGGAATCGCCATGGCCACGTTCGCCTGTATTCGAGGGATTGGTCACCGGCATGGCTCACCATTCGATTTGTACGGTGTATCTTGGAAGCGATATACTCGCAGCGCTTGTTTTCTATCTTGTCTCCAACTTTACCTTTCTCGCGTTCGTTTTGAACCCGCCGTTGTCCGATTATCTCAGTCCGAGCATGATACTGGGGAATGTCGTACAGTTTAACTCAGGCTATGTATTTCCTTGGCCACGTTTCCGCTGACATGATTAGCTTCTCCTTGTTTTGGTCTCCAAGATTCTTTACAACCTTTATTTTCGCCATCGAGGCATTCCGGGCCCTAACGGCTTTTGCGTCTCCGATTTGTACCTTTGGTCGTACGGGAAAGCAGGTGCCGCGCATTTGACCATCAAGGCGCTGCACGAAGACTTCGGTATAAGCCACCGGCTTTGACATCTAACGGGCAGGCGACGTCGTTCGAATTCAGCCAAATCATATTAGCTTTCGCTCTGTCAAGGCGCTTGAAGATATTCATTTGACGCACGGGGTAACCAAGAAAGGGGCCGTCTATTTGTACCTTTTCCGGGTTCCAGGTTCTCCTCCAAGCATTGCGAATGTGATGTATTGTGACATCCCAATTCGTCTCTAAATCTCAGTGATGATTCGAGGCACGCATTCTTGAGACGTATCATCGGTGGCTCAATTACCAATAATGCCTTGAAAAAGTTCCAAGGGACTTTTCAAAAGTATTCCATGGAACTTATGGACGCGATTGGAAAGGTTGCCCAGGAAAACGACGGAGTGGTGGATATGACTGATTGGTTTCATCGTCTATCTCTTGATGTACAGCCTCTAAAAACAACGATGGTAACTGATAGATTGCGGGCGCGATTACATTCGGACAGAGTTTCAAAGCCTTGAATGGAGGCGAGAAGCATCCTTGCATTCAGGCGGTTGGGCGAGCGGTGGATATGTTAGGTTTCTTCTACTATATTCCATGGGCAGCAAAGTTCTTGCGAATGTTTCCACCAACCGCGGCGATGAGGAAGTCGCGTTTCGCAGTATTACAGGTGACAGCATACCAAATCTTCCTTCTCTGATCTCAGTTCGCCAGGCAGGGCGTCGAGAACTCGCGAAAGACGTTATCGGACGACAACGACGGCTCCTGCAAGGGCAGTACAATCGTCGGAAATCTGATGCGGTCAGAAGACCCTCAAACCGGGCAAAAGTTGGCCACAGTTGATCTCATGAATAACGGGAGTACATTTATGTGCCCTCTCTTTCTGTAGCGTCTTTTCTAATTTTAGAAATGCTGGTTCGGATACCACGGCCATAGCGCTGACATTTCTTCTTTACAATTTACTCGCGAATAGGGCTTACTGGGATCGGCTTGTAGCGGAAGTCTTGGAAAATATCGATTCCCCCGACGAGATTTTTAAATCTCATCCGAATCTTCCCTTCCTCGACGCATGTGTGTCGGAGAGTACATCTCCACAATTCTGCACATAATTTATATAGTCCTTCGATACCGGCCCCCTGCCACTGCAAATCTACAACGGGAGGTATGTTATCCTGGAGCATACATCGACGGCTATTACATTCCCGGTGGCGTATGTCCCCGTTTGTATTTATCTCACATGAGACCACTGTGAGCACTCCAACTTACGCGATTCTTCATGACAAGCGATATTTCTACGACCCTGAATCGTTCCTTCCTGATAGATGGTTGGATGGAGGTTTGAAAGACCATCCGATGAACAAAGCCGCATGGTGTCCCTTTGGAAAGGGCCCCCGGGATTGCGTCGGGAAAGCGTAATTCTCATTAATTTTGTCCCACTGACCAATTCCAGTGTGGCATTGCAGGAAGTTAGAAAATGCATGGCATTGTTCGTATGGTGTTATGATGCGGACCTTGTTCAAGTCGACCAAAGGGAGCCATACTACAAGGATGCTTTTAGTGTTAAGCGGGGGCCATTGCCGGTGAAAATTTCTCCTCGCAAAGTGCGAACTTGAGGAAACACGACAATTCGAATTCGCAAAGCAAATAATTAATTAATATTAACCATGGATAACTAGGTATATGACTCCGATATATATATATAATACAGTATCTATATACAATTTTGCAAGTCCACGTTGCCTGCAGCCACTTTCGTCGGCTTCGCTTCCTCCACTGATGTCCAGACTTCATAGGAAACCACGACCAAATTTTCGCCTGGCTTAGTCGTCCCGCTCGAGGCGGCTTTCGAGCCCGTGCCTCGAATTTGATCCGTTATCCGTCGGAAGGATGCTTTAGCCTGAAGCCGGGCCCTCCGGAATATCGGCTGATTCGTACATCGAACATCTCGCGGTTGCAACTTGAGACAACATTCAGCCGTACTCGTGCCATGAACTGCGCAGTCGATGGCGGGCGGAGACACGGCTCGTTCTTCCGTGCGTACTGAAGTTATCCAATGCAGGACGATTGCGGAGAATGAGACATCCACAGAACAACATGTCAGGCAAACCTAAGGGTTAGTGACATCTACCTACGGGTATACAAAAGCCGGCTCTTTTCCTCGCAGAATGAAGAGGGCGGTAATGTTGGCGGCACTTGACGCCAGGGTTGCCAAGGTCCCGACTGGACATTAGATCAAAATAGACGTGGGAATTACTGAAGGTCCTCCGTGCCAGTTTGTGAAGAGGCGTATGAGGAATGTCATTCTGAAACGAGTACAGACCAAGGATCGGCAACAGGAATTGAACAGTGAGGTAAAGCTAGCGTTTAGGCAGACTAAGAAGGGGAAGATTACGTTGATACACAGATCGTACACAATCACCAGAATTGATGTCTGCCGTTGAACGCCGATGGAACACCGGCCCGACTGGCTAATTTCATAGTTCCTGAAATGAATGGCGAGAAGGCCAATGACACAATAGGGAAGCAATCCAACCAAGTTGATCCGATATAACTTGTCCTTTAAGCGGCTGGTTCGTGATCGACCGTGAACAAGGTGGACCCGCTCGATGAGGAACAGATATATAAATACCTGGGTTTTAGCTGAAGGACGTGGGAGGCACTTACTTTTGACGTGAAATAGAATAGAATGCACATAAAGATAGCCGCTCTGGATATCAGCGGGGGATGGTAAAGGGGAATGAATACTCGCACGCGAGTAAGTTTTGGGTCACGCCGACGCCCAATTGAAGGATAGAAGTCGAACTGACGAAGCAGTACGAGTCAATGTAGACCAACGTCACGACTGCAGTCAGACAAGACGATGGATGGGGCTCATACGCCATCGAGAATAAGACAGGGATCGCCATGACGTGACGGTCACGGCCCTCACAGCTGCCAGTGTCAGGATGTCCGATAAGGCGTGGGGCGAAGGGGAAGGGGAGCGCGCGGGG
>Ga0335081_10012480_pt1 | contig 13775 bp, 10 predicted proteins | sample Lox_Sample_35_FD_206713 | JGI IMG/M metagenome (GOLD analysis project Ga0335081, IMG submission 206713) | Soil microbial communities from Loxahatchee National Wildlife Refuge, Florida, United States - Lox_Sample_3.5 | ecosystem: Environmental > Terrestrial > Soil > Wetlands | place: USA...
AATGACGTCACGACCTCCATCACACCTTCCCAAAGGCCTGATAGTTCTCAAATCCCATCATGCGACAAAGTTTTCGAATGCCACAATCATTCTGCATTCGAACGATCTTACACTGCACCAGTGCCATTTCTCTGCAATTTCGAGCTGAATATGTTATGTCAAAATCGATCTGATGAGTCTTTCCAGGTAGGCTGAAGGGCTGGTCACGGAAATCCCATAATTTGCACAAGAAACGCACAAAACAAAACCCATCTTTGCATTTAGCAGCACCGCGACACATGACATTCGATCGATCTGTAAAAAGAAATCTATATTTTACGAGATAATGCTCATATGCAATCTCCCAATTGCAAAACCCCCAGTAATGATCTCTCGTCCATTGGCAACAGAGGGCAATCAATTCTTCCACCGCATCACGACCGTCCCGCCCTTCAATCCCTCCTGTTCCACCGTCTTTCCGCCCCTCTCAAGAACCCTCGTTGGAAAAATCGTCTGCAAAACAAAGTCTCTTGCATCCGTGGATCGTGCACGGTCCACAAAGGAATAAACGTCGTCCATGGTTGAGGAGAGGTTGAATTGGGTTACGAGGCGGGTTCCGTCCGCGAGACGGAGTTGGAGGGTTGTTTGGGGCTGGGTGGGGTCGATGGGGGGTGTAGTGATGTCGTTGGAGGGGACGGAGGGTTTGGTTGGTGCGCTCGGAGGGGGAGGTTGTTGCGGGATACCGGGGATCGCACTGGGATTAGTGAACGTGACATGAGACAAGGGTGAAGATAGTGGAGTGGGGAAAGGGGGAATGTTGTACCTCCCGAGTCTAACACCCTGCCCATGAAATCCTCCCTGAGAAGGCTTTGGTGGCTCATAATCCTCCGTTTCCTTCTTCTCAATCCGCATATTAACATTCTCCCCCAACGTAATCCCAGCAATAACCCTGGGAACGCGTCCCATCCTCATCTCCCGTAACATCTGAACGTTCTCGGGAGCATCATAGGTAAACAAACGCGGAACACCCTCGATTGTGAATCCATTCCTCCACAACGTCAGCGTGCGATTGTCGATTCCCCCGTTTCCTGTGGGGCCGAACGTTTGCGGGGTGTGGATGGCCTGCGAGGGCCGAGAGTCGGAGCCTAGGGTGTAGCCTGTTCCGACGAAGTGTGTTGTGGGTTGTCCGCTGGTTGTACTAATCGGGGGTTGTTGTTGGGCGGTGGGTAGGGCATTTGCCATTGCTGCACGGATAAGATTGCGGATTTCGTCTTGGACAGAGGATGGCTCCCCGGGATTCTGGATTGCGAGACCTCTGCCACGGAATTACAGTTAGCCACAGATGTCTGGAGCGGGAGAGAAAGGGAAAGGGAATCGTGATAAAGCGTTTTGTTTCGGGCGGGGAAGCGGGGTTCTACGATTTCTCTCCTCCGGCAAACATGTTTTGATGGCCTTCTTCATCGGGATTGTCATCCCTTCTAAAATCACTCAACGAAGCAAATCGATTTGCAGGCGGCATGCGAGTCCCACTACCGCGCACGTCAATCTCGAAACGTCACGTATCAAGACATACCCTTGTTGCAGGTTGGACGATCCCGCGACCTGAGGATGCCATGCTTCCTCATCATCGCGCTCCTCCCTGTGATCTTCGGCACCAAATACATGACCCTCATTGTGAGTCTCCGGCCCAGCAAAAAACAATTCTGCCGCTGCCTGTCGAACCATGTCAGCCCCGGACACCATTCCTTTCGCTTCGAGTTTAGGACTATCGTGGGGTGTTTGGGGGTCCGTCGGGATTATACCTCGATGTCCCAGTTGGCGGCCTCGAGCATGGAGCGGGCGGCGTGTGCAGGGACGCCTGTCAGGCTCTGGAAGTCAGCGACTTTGTCCTCTTCGCTCATAGCTGTTGCGTTGATCGTGGTCCGCCGAATCTGTCTTGCGTGCGTCATCCGCTTGGTCGCATTCAAAATATTGTATTGTACGGCGGCGCGAAATGCGAGATCGACAAGAGGGCCTGACAGGGCAATAGAGCGATGCAGGACGATGCAGAAGACGAAAAGGACTCTGCGTACTTCCGAATAAAATTGTACACTCTTTTATTGCCGGCTTGACAATGTAGGTTATACCATCCCCCATCAAGAGATGATCCACCCCTCGATCGCGTCACCGCCTTCGCATATGTCAATTCTGCCTTAACAGTCCATCAGGGCCTCTTTGGCTCAGCAATCGTCTTTGACGTAATTCATTGTCAAGGACCGGAAACCTGCATAAAACTCCATAAATTGCATACCCCCCCGAAGAACCCTCGGTCCGTTCGTTCTGACTTTTTTGGACAGGGATAAACAGAGGATGTGGGCTGCACTGAGTGCTTGGACAAAGGATATTGACGGGAGGAATAGGACGGTGTCATGGGAGATTATTGCATTGTCTGCGTCAAGGGAAAAGATATCGCAAAACCTAGAATCATTTCCAAATCAACCTCAGGATTCCTAACTCCGCGTGGCCGAACCCAATCCCCATTCCGCACTCTGGCCTCCCTGCATTCACGAGGCCCGACCAAACCTCTCCTCAGCCATCTTCCGTAACATCTCCATCGTCCCATCCTCCTTCCCTCTCAACGCCATAATCCGTTCTTCCCTCTCCATCTCCCGTAACCGTGCCCGTTCTTCCCGTTCTCTCTCCCTCTCCCTCTCCTTCCTCTTCGCCCTTTCGACCTCAGACCGAATATCGTCCCCACCCATCAAGTCTCGGTCTGAAACCGTGACGTCGGGACTTTTCTCCCGGAAAGAAGCATGCATAGCCCGGATTTCCGCCCTCTTCTCCAGTTGTCTGTCCCGGCCTGGATCGGCGCGAGGAACGAGTTCTTCTAAGTCTTGTTTTTCGAGGCGGTTTGCGGCTTTGCGTTCGAGGCGGTGGAGTTCGCGGGCTTTTTCAGCGTCTTCTGCTAGTTGTTCTGCGATATGTCAGTCATTTGCGGAGGAACATTTTCGGGGCGGGGGAGTTCGGACCCTTTTGGAGTTGGAGGTCTTGACGGGTTGGGAGGGTTGGCCCTACTTTTTTCCCTGATCTTGACCGTATTGTGGGCGTACGTGAATGTGAATCTTCTCCCTTTTCGTCTCGTTTGCCGGAGTGACTTTGTCGTTCTGCATCATCTGGGTTCCGCCGATGACGATTCTCGCGTGAAAGTCTCTGTCGTAATTCCGGATCGTAATACCGCGACGACAACTGGCCATCATTCCTGCGTATCAGCCTCCCCTCTCTTCGGCGGAATGTCACCATTTATGAACAAACGATTTAAATCGGGCATAGGCTTCTGTCGATGATAAGTCCTCGAGTTTGATTTGCTTCCTGTCCAAAAGATATTTTTCGAATGGCCCGCGATAAGACTCCATATCATCCTTTTTCAACTCTTCTGCACCAAAAGGAAGGTGTCTCTTTTCACTGCGTTCTCCGGAGCGCTCAGAGTCACGGCTATGTTTCCTTCTTTTTGTGCGGTGGTCGTCTTCTCGGCCCATCCCTTGTCGATGTCGTGGAGCGCAATTCCCCTCCGACCGCCGATCCCCATCCAGCCCGGACTTTCCTTCAACGCTCCTCGCTCTCATCCTTTTATTTGCTTGAGAGGGTTTTCGGCGCAATGTCTTACGCTGGTCGCACGCCAGCTCCTCGTCCCCCGGACAGAGGGTCCTTCCCTCTCGATCACGACGGAGAATGCGCATCTTCCATGCGTGAATACCTCGATTGCATGAAACGTGCACGGAACAATAATTCCTTGTGTCGAGAGCAATCGAAACGATACTTGGAATGTCGAATGGATCGGTAGCGACCGCTTTAGAACCCTTCATTTTAGCAGTTTTATATGCTTTTCTGGAGGTTGGGGGGCTGATTGTAGGGGACTCATGCTGAGGGATTCATTTCGGAACCTGGGATTTGAAGCCGACAAGGTTAGGAAGGAGATTTTACAGCATGGCAAACAAAAGTGAATATTAATTTACTATGAATTATCTATGGGATAAATCTTTAGCTGGAACTCGCTTTATTTTGGTTTGAAACGAGAGTTCGCCCGGATAGGTTTTGAGCTTGAATGATGCCGAAAAGATTTTTCGGAATTCGGATTCACTCCCGTCTGTGTATCTAATCCCCGTACGATCATGCTTTTGTTAATAGTATCATCTGCGCGCAATTCCCTCCTGTTCATGTTTTTCCCATTTCAATTTGATGCATCGCGAAGCCACATCTCGCGAATGGCTGAAAGGTTTCGATGCTCACAACTTGAAACCATTTCGACCAGGATGTCCGTGAATACCCTTCCATTTCGGCGAGGACCCTCCAATAATGAAAGTAGAACAAAGAAACTTCGATACTTTGGGAAGGTAGTTTGGTCGTTTGGACTTCTGAATCTTTTGCGTCCCGCAATAGATTCATTTTTGCCAAGGATCAAAGTCTCGAGGTCTCCTTCCTTCTAAACTTGGACGTGAATAATCCTTTGATACCAGAATTTTCTCCTTGGCATCTCTTGAGGCGGAAGCCTGTCCAAAATACGAAAAGTCGGAGAGACAATGCGGTAATTCCCGTGTTTGTTCAATCGTCGAAAATTCGCGTCCATGCCGGCTTTGCGTTATCAAATGTTTCTTGTCTCAATTACCTGGCATGACGTTGATAAAATCTCTTTGCAAAATCTTTAGATCTGACCACCTGAACCCCTATACAACGTGGGGAACCGTCTTCCGGGCCACCATTCAAGCACGTTGAAATGGATATTATCTGAATGCTTTAGCGAAACGCATACATAACGATTCGATGGCGATCTGATCAGATCGGCGGGCATATGATCAGTCAATCTTTCTCGCAAAATGATTTACACGGAGCATCTTTAACACTCACCCAGAGCCTCCCAACCGAACAATGGTCGACGAAGAAGGCACCGCTTTATCTGTCATTATTTTCGCTGTGGCTATCGCTCTTTTGGTCTTGAGGGCAGAGCTTAATCCCAAAGAACGGAACCCGCTGACCAACTCAACGACTCACACTGTCTCGGCACCCGTCAGAGAGCCTCGGACAGTGCCAATGACACAACCACCGTCAGAGGAGTCACAAAAGAAAGAACGAGAAGAGGCCATGAAGTTAATTACTGAGTCCTTGGAGAGGAAAAAGGAAAAGATTGCTAACCTGTTCAAGACGAGGGTTGCCCTTGATCAACTTGAAATCAAAGGACGGAGGATCCTGCAGGAAGCGACTTTGGAACGTCAGTTGCAACAGCTGGTGCTGGAGCAGGCTGCACGACCGCCTGTGTACCAGGCCGCCATGCCGCTTCTATCACATGCACCTCAACGCATGATCGAGACACCAGAAGCGTATCAAACTCAAGCAGTCCCGAGACCGCAAGGGGCAATGCAGGGACAACTTTATCAAATACCTCAAATACCCGAAGCCCGAGTCCCTGAGGCCGCAATGACAACCCCAATATATGAGGTTCCGGGCGGCATGGAGAACTCTGCAACCCATGTAGCTTTGCGAAACTTCGAGCCGGGAGAGGAAGAAGATACTCGGGCAAGATGGACAAATTTGGAACCACTGCACGAACGTATTCAACATTGGCAACGGGGGCTCCAAGAACATCAATCCGATTCTGGATCTGACGCCCGTCGAGTCGGATCTTTTCGTCGTGGCAAACCTTCACATTGATAGATCAAGACATGTTAAGAAGTGAGCAAGTTCTCTCGTTCTGGTTACTCTAAATGTAAATAAAGTTCTTCCAGAACCGGGAATTTCCAATATAAAATTTATTTCTATACAACAGTTCACTCAAATGGTGAAAAGGCCAAGGCAAAACGACATTCAAGAGGTTTTGCAGATTGTATGTGAAAAAGGAAGAAACCCCCAACGATCGCGAGGCGGCTTTGTTATGGAATCAAAATAGGGGGGCATTACATGTATCGAGCGGAGATTTTGCGGCGGACCGGTTCGCGGCCGGTTTTGTGAGAGATAATATTTGCGAAGTATTCCAACTAGACGATCTCGCGTAATGATAACGTAGTTGCAATTAGTCTATCAGCTTACTCCGAATGACACACAGCTAGCTTATAACCCTTTCAAAGCCCGTTCTGCTCCTTGAAAATCGCCCATGCACCATTCAACTTTGCAAACACGGCAGCAGCAACCATCTTCTGCTCCACAGTCGCCCCCGTCGAAATCTACCCCGTAAATTAACCCACATGAAGAATAAGAAAAAAAAAGGACAAAAGAATGGGGCGAGGTGAGTACCTTATCAGGATGTACTTTCGCAATAGCCTTCATATACACAATCTTAACCCGATTAGCAACCACCAACTCCGCCATATTAACTTTTTTCCACCCTGCCTCCGGCCACAATATCGAGTCGAGTGAAGATAACAAAGCCCGCAAATTAGACTCTTTGCCCCCTTGCCAGGCCGTGATTTTCGTGTCTACAGTATCGTAAAGGCCGACTTTTTCGTCTTCTTCGGCGGCGGCGGCAGCGTTGTATTGGGCTAGTGTTTCGACGGCCGAGGGACCTTTTGCTGCGGCGGGTGCGGGGCGGCAGGGCCCTTTGGCGACAGAGCGGGAAGGAATAGGGGTATTAGACCGTTGTTGGTTCGGAGTGGCTGCTCGACGAGGAATTGTTGTTGGGATTGAGCGAGAACGTGCCATTCCTGCAGCACCAACGGATGGCGTCAACGAAATGCCCAGAGCCCTTTCACACCGTCGTTTCCCGTCGAGGGCCTGTGTTCCACCAACGCTCGCATCAACAGCAACTTTCCACATCTCCAGCGCTCCTTCCCATTTCTCAAGCATTTCCAGCCCCGAAGCCCTTCTCACAATCCCCTTCCCCCAAATATCCTTCAACGACTTTGTCCCGCCTTCACCATCCTTCACAGTTTCCCCTTCGCCGCCACCTTCGCCAACGAGAGCAATTAACTCATCGCAATCTGCGATCGCGGCTTTTGCATCGCCCAGCTTGAGATTTGTGATTGCTCGATTGGAAAGGACAATTATTCGCCGTGGATGCTGTGCGGGGAGGGGTGCGAGGGCGGATGTATAGTGTGTTAGGGCCTGGGTGTAATCGCCCAGTTTAAAGGCTTCGGAGCCCTTTTGTCGGGAATTACTTGAAGAGGAAAGGGCGGCGTCAGATATAGGTGGGATTTGTCTTGCGGGTTTGGGGGTAGCGGGTTTTGACGGGGCGCGGGGGAGTTGAGGGGTTTGTGGGCGTGATGGACGGGTTGAGGCGAGCGCGGGGACAGAGGACAAAAGATCGACGACTTCTGCAGGAGGTGTTCCGATTCTCGAGGGCGTTACTCTTTCGTCAACGGGTAATTGTGGTGTTGCTGTCCGACTGGGGACTTTTCTCCTAGCACTTGATCGATATCCCATTTCTGCATCTTGTTCCGTTTGTTTCGCCAATGAAATGCGATCCCTCGGTCTCTGCGCTGGTCGGTCCAACCCTCCCAATTTTCTCGCTTCTTCCGTCATTGTAGTATCCTGCTGTTCACCTCTCCGTCCGGCGGACGGTGTATGGCGGTGCTGTTCACGCATCCATTTCGGTATCGATGGGTCTCCTCCTCCACCATCCCCAGCCTGATACTCTTGTATCAACGTATTCATCTTTTCCCGGCCCGATTTCCAGAGACTTCCAGCGCCCTTCCAAAGTGAAGTTCCGACTTCGCCTGCTATCTGTGACAAGTCTTTATGTTGTTGTGTGGGATGAGGTTGTCGTGCAAACGGGTCAGGAGTGGTTCTTTGTCCTGTCGTGTCGGGTGTATCACCGCGTCTACCCTGCAGCGGACGGTCAAGCCGGGTACTTGCTGAGGATGAAGGACGGGACAGAAGGTTATCAAGCGCCATTTGGACATCGAGACCGTCGGGTGTTTGAGATAGTGCTTTCGTGGCTTGGCCAATGGAAAATCCCATTTCTACGATGGCAGCAATTGCTTTGTCACGCGGGTCCTTATCTTCGTCCTCAGATGATTCGCGCTCGGTGGGAGAAGCCGACTTTATTTCAGGGGCCGGGGAAGGAGGCTTTATGGGCTTTTGGAAGGATTCTACGGGTCGGGCCAGGAGCCCCAGAATATCATCTGAGGAAGCGGTGCTTTCTATTTGTCCGAGGGAGGTATGATGTTGAGGACGACCAGGTGGGACAGATAGGCCATTTTCGAAGGAACTCATGTCAAATGGATCTTGAACTGGTTCTTCCGCTGTCGTCGTCGGAGGGAAATGGGTTGCCGTATTTACTGGGGCATCACTTGAAAAAGCTGCTAAATCGGCGTCCCTACTAATTATTTCTGTCCAACATGCAGATGTACAACATTGGAAAGGGAAGGGGAGAGTACGTCTCACTTGTCGCGATAATCTTGGGAGTGCTGCCCCTTGACTGCCTCCCCCAAAACTCATCAGCTCCAAAGTGTAACCCCAGTTTCCTCTGCTCGGCATCCGCAGCCTCCTTCTTCTCCCGTTCCCTCGCTAATCTCTGAGCCTCCAAACTCGTATCCCTGCCTTTTTGTGCGGAAGAAATCCCTGAAAGAAATGATAACGACGCAAAACTATCGTGCTTCATGCCTTGTTGTGATGCAACGGGGGGGCTCTGGGTGCCATTGGAGATGATACTGGCGTAGTAGTTGGGAGACCTGCCACGGGAGGGGATGGGGGAAACGTAAGTCGGCTTCTGTGCTGCGGAGAGGGGAACGTGGGATTGATTCGAGGGGGGAGATTTCAGGGGATTGGAGGCGGAGGAGGAGGCGGCGGAGGAGGAGGAGGAAGAGGGGGCGGCGGTAAAGTTGAGACCGGCCAGGTCTTCCATGCTCACGGACGCGGTGAGACGGACATTGAATTTCGTGACGCAACTTTGGTTGTGGTCGGAATTGACATTTTACATGAACCAGATGTCTACGAGGAAAACGAGACGTCTGGAAACAGACATTCCTTAGCCCATTCTATCTTTTAAGAGCAATGCAATGCAATGAACTATAAACAAAAATTCCTTTCGGAAAACTCCCACATATAATCGCCCATCAACCCACGACTCCTCTATAATTCCTCCTGCAACATATCCTGGCTATAAATTCCTCAGCGGACTTCGCTTCGTTCGTCCTACATATCTGGCGCAGGATAACCTTCGTGGACCCAAGTGTCGGATTTGTGTTGATTTGGACGATTAGATATCGAGTATACCTCAGACAATTGCGAGTGGATTCCCCGTCTGCAAGAATAGCGCCATAATTCCATGGGTTCCTTCTCATATCTCATGGCGACGAGTAGGAGAAGAGCCGGCTACAAGTAACCAGAACCAGAAATGGTCGTTGCCATGGCCATTTTCTTTACGAGAAGGGCTGTGATCTGGATTTCGGGTCCCGTAAAGTAGGAAAAGTTCCACAAATACTTGTTTAAGAGGGTATTCCATATTGTCAATATCCATCTTGTATTCTAAAGATGGTGACCAGTATATATCCGGCTGTCTATTCCCTGGACCGCAGCGCATCGCTCCGCGTAACTTTGAATAATACTCTTTGTTCTTCGTTGGTGTTGCCGGGAGTGTTCAATCACACTCGGGTCTATTGAGCGGCACGGTTGGTATACAGGCTGTGACACCGTGCCGTTTAGGCCCATTAGGGTCATCAATCCATTGTTCCTAGAGCGGGCCTCCTGTTCGTGTAAAGGAATAAGAATACCGTATCTGCCCGAGGCAACGGGCTCAGCCGTCCGAAATCGCTTGATATGAGGTTTACTTTTTGGGTCTGTTGGCGGAGTTGGGCTTCGACGTTGTCGAGTTGGGTCGTTGCGGTATGGAGTTCGTACCAGCAGGCGTGGTGTGAGACGATAAGACGTTTTCTGATGTCCAAGAGAATTGAGTTTGATGAAATCTCTTGTAACAGTGAAGACCTCTTCTCATGATCAAGCTGGACGATTGGGGCGGCTGGCGGGCCGTTATTGCCGTATTTGTGGAGGGTAAAGCACGATGCGAAGGTCTTGACCTTAACTACGTCGAGGGACGGCGGGTTTGTTGTTCCCAAGGTTCGGTGCAAGTGAAGACCTTTTGATTTGCTGTAATATTTATGTCCAAATTATGGATTATTAAGCCAGCGCGCGGACCGCCGATCGTCGAGTCGATTGGCGCGTTTCAATTTTCACCCGACGGCTGACACTTCATCTTCACACCGTCCAACACGACTGCATCCTCCGCGGATGCATTGGCCGCACCAAAAGCCCATTTCTGTGATCGGTTGCAATGGACGGCCACACTCTTGATACCCAGCAGATCCAGCATCTGCAGAAAATCGCCCTCGAGACCCAAAAGGTGTGATCCTGGGCCCCTCCTTGATTCCCTTCAGAGGCTAATGATTCAGTCAAATGGCACGGATCAGCGGACGCAGGACTCGCTGAGTATGCCTCTTGACGCTGGACAGCGCGTATCCTCCTCGAGCAACTCGAAAATCCCCGACTCTCAGCAGCACTCGGCTCCCGATGGGTCTCCCGCACGCAACGTATTTCGCTACTTGCCCGATAGCATGGACTACCATGCCGAGCACCTGAATGCCAGCAGTAGTCAAGTCAGCGATGCTTCTCAATCTGGCTCCTTTGACGCCCCCGCACCCATGATATCAACGTTCGTACAAGGAGCAAGTCTCGAAAATAACTTTAAAGTGCCGTCGTTCCCCTCAATTTCATCCATCATGCGAAATTCGTCCGACGAGAATGCCTCGTCTTTGGCTGGAATAGGGGAAGCACAGTCCAGCCTCAGTCAGTTCTTTCTTCCAACACAAGATTCTCCACCTCAAGCACGCGAATCCCCCATAATCCCAATGCAAACTCCCCAAGTCCATCCGTCCCCGCAAATCCCCATGGCCGTGCATACCGTCCAGCCCGTCGCACCTCCAACGCCAGAGCCCGTCTCAAAGTACATCCCAATCCGCGTCCTCGAGGAGCAACGTAAACAACGCGAAGCCGAAGCAGAAATAAAAAGAAAAGCCGAACACGATTCCTTCACCGAGCTGCCCGAAGGTCTGCGCCGTCGCTGGGCAATGGAAGAAAAAGCACATAAAATGTTTGAGGATTTAAGGAAAGCTAAAGTGGAGATTACGACGGGGAGGGGCATTTATGATGATCCTGCTTTGGACGATTTCATGTTTGGGACGAAGACGCGGTTGGATCCTGATGGGGTGCGCCGCGTGATTAGGGGGGATGATGCACCAAAGAGGGCGACGAGTGAGCACGGCGATGATGAGGGAGAGGTTGATACTTCCGGGGGCGACAGTAGGAAACGAGCGAGTACGGCGCCCCTTGTAAGGGATACCAAGGACTCTGCCTCGACCGTAATCTCAAATTCACAGCCATCATATGAATCTCATCCATCCGCCGCAAACGACACTACGACAAAGCACCGACAAGAAGATTCGGCCGTAATACCACGACGTTCAGGAAGCAGCAACCTCCACTCATGGCAAGACGAATCACAGCAAGACCAAGCAACCCCCCTCCGCCAAACAAAAGAAGGCCCAGTCGTCATCCCCTCCTCAATCCCGAGTACCGTAAACCGTTCCCTCGAAACCCCCTATCCCACCCGCAAACTCGCCTCTAAAAAAGCCCCCTTCGATCAAACCGACTCTGTTCCCGAAACAAGCCCCACCAAGCCCACGCAAACTGAAGATTTTCGCACCGCCCGCGAAACCTTCCCGGCTGAAGAATCCGATTATTCCAGTCCTGTGCCAGCCGTGCATGGTCGTCGACGTGCAAAGAATGCCTTTGTCGCCTCGAGTATTCCAAATGAATTTACACAGGGGGCGAAACGGCTGCGACCGCCGCAGATTCAGGATGTCTCGGAGGATGAGGAGGATGGCCCTGCATCGGGTGCGGCCCCAGCAGGGAAGAGGAGACGGACGGCATGCGCGGCGATGGGGACGAAGGCGGAATCCGATGCGATGACTATTGTTTCGATGACGGATCTTTCAGAGTCGTCCATGGAGGCCCATCGTGTTCTCGCTCGATTTAAGGATGCGAAAATGAATTACTTCCCCGCGACGGTGTTGGAGGCGCCGGTTGTCGTTGGAGACCAAGAAGCTTCCATGGATTCGGAAGTTCTCGTGCAATTCGATGATGGATTACGGACCATGGTTGCGCTCAAGCATATTCGTCGGTTGGAGCTTCGGGAGGGGGATTGCATCAAGATTTGGATGGAAGCATATAAAAGGCCGATATTCGTGGTACAACGCGTCGAGCATGACCCCAATGGGGACGGAAATACGGATATAGCAGGTAATAATGTGGTGGTCGTTGTTCCCAAGAGCGGTGGTGGGTCAAAGGAGGAACTACGACTTCCGATGGACAAAGTCTATCTTACAGGAAAATTATTCGCACAACTGGGCGAGGATAGACGGTATCTCTTTACCGTGATATCAAGACATCGTGTTCACAATGCCCTTGCGGGAGGCGGATCCCGACACGTCTCGAGTTCACCTGGCGTCACGCGTGGTGGCACGCGAGCCCTCGGTTCGTTATTCGAGAACATGGTCTTCGCCATCTCGGGAGGATCATCGTCATCACGAACTAGGGGAAATCCCAAGGAATCGTTGAGTGAGATGATCGCAGCACATGGTGGACGGGTGGTCGAAGATGGACTGCACGATCTATTTGATCCGATTGGTGAGGTTGACGATCTCGCCCTTAAACCCGAGTTTGCTGGCACAACATTCTGCGCTGTCCTTGCGGACGAGTATTCCCGACGAGTCAAATACTTGCAAGCTTTGGCTTTGGGACTACCGTGTTTGGCAACGAAGTGGATAGAACATTGTGTGAAACAGGTTTCTAATCTATTGTAAGCGATACTGATGAGTAGAATCGGATTATTGATTGGCGAATATATTTGCTTCCGGCAGGAGAATCAACCTACCTCGGCACTATAAAAAGTATGGTCATCGACCCGTATCCACCCGACGAACTGCTTGCAGACCGTCTAGCTCGTCGACCTACACCACTCTCAAACGAATACATCATCCTCATCTCTCGAAACCTCAAACTCAAAGATAATATACAGGTGCGTGCGACCATATTTACTTCCTTTGTTGACAGTAGCGCAACTATCATTTTATTTTGACTGCATTGGGATGTCGGATCATATACTGCTGCGCCTCGCTCGGCGACGCAGATGGCTATCTCACACAAGGCGGGATAACAATGATTTGTGCAGATCAGGAGGATATCAAGCGGTGGCAGGAACCACCAAAGATCAAGATCCAACCATTCGAGAACATTATCCAAGCTTTAATTTTGGGGAGTTTTACGGACGAATGGGGATTGTAAGAGAAGGGGCTACAATTTTGGAAAATTCGGGAAGTTGGGAATTTGGCGCAGAAAATGTCTTTGTTTTATTAACCATATCTGGGGGCCAAGTATTGTAATTGGGTAATTTCATTAAACTTTTGGATGCGAAAAATTTGGTAAAACATAAACCACTGTCAATCGCGAAACAAGTAAATTCTCGTTCATTAATGTATACCCTGTTGGTTCAGCCATATTCCGGATTTGAACATTTTTAGTCTTGCATCGAGTCATCGGGACCGTTATCGACAATTCTTGCCCCGCTATGACGAACCTGCAAGTGAAGAGGGAACAGTGGAAAACTTGGTCTTTTATAACCGTAGTTCGAAGTTGCGGTTTTCTTTTCTCTCGCTGGCAAATGTTCCACCGTTGAAAGGGCTGCGCATTCGAATGGCCGGTGATGCAATTAGGGCAGCACCCTAGAAATTATGTATTTTGACTTTCGCCGTTACTCAATCCTGGACACCGCAACCAGA
>Ga0335081_10012482_pt1 | contig 13774 bp, 14 predicted proteins | sample Lox_Sample_35_FD_206713 | JGI IMG/M metagenome (GOLD analysis project Ga0335081, IMG submission 206713) | Soil microbial communities from Loxahatchee National Wildlife Refuge, Florida, United States - Lox_Sample_3.5 | ecosystem: Environmental > Terrestrial > Soil > Wetlands | place: USA...
GTGCAGAGGTCGACAAGGGTGCATGCCTTGTCCCTGTCGTGCAGGCTGTTCAAAACGGTTTCTATGATAAGCTCGGTCTCCGGCCTCGGGATAAGCACCTCGGGAGACACGACGAACTCAAGTCCCCAGAACTCCTGTTTCCCTGTTATGTATTGCAATGGTTCACGCTTCGCTCTGCGCTCGACTGCCTGCTCGAAAATTCCGTGAAGTTCCTCGTCGAGTCTGTCGTGAATATGGGCCAGAAGCCAGGCCCGGTCTCTATTCAGCGCATGGCGGAGCAGCACCTCGGCATCAAGCCTCGGTGTTCCGATGCCCGCTGCCGTGAATCTGGTTGCCGCGTTGTTTATTGCTTCAGCTAGAGTCATCGAATAAACTATCATGGCTTTGTAAAGTATGAGACTCTTTTTTTTGGTGTCTTTTCGTTTGTTCGGAATCGTGCCTTTTCAATATTTTTTCGGCAAGATGATTCCCATCAAGCGGGAAAGACGGTTTTTACGATTGAATCAAAGGGTGGCTAAGCGTAGCGCAGATATCGTACCAGAAGAGATCGATACTTATAATCGAGTTTTCTGCGTATGTCCCCCCCCCAAGAAAATAGTTTACCAGCCAACTCTGCAGTAAGCCCTTGGTTCGAACCAGGGGATGAATGCTGAAACTTCGCAGCCACTGGATAATTATTCAGCTCTAGAATGGGCAAGGTCAAAGTTATAAAACGATGCAATGAATGGCCTAATCATCCTGGCCAGTGTCGGTCTCGTACAATGCAACAGTGCTAGCCGGAGTCAGCGTTGTTTGCTTTTTATAGACCAATGGCAACCGAGATTGGCAACTCCACTTTCGACACCAAGGAAGCTGTGGCAGTCCTGTTAGAACCTTTGGCGTCAGTCACAGGGAGTGATCATAGGTTCTTTAGCCGTTCGGCATTGTCCGCTGCCGTAAGGCCGTCGATAAACTCGTCGATGTCTCCATCCATGACCGCGTCGATCTTGTAGAGTGAAATTCCGACCCGATGGTCAGTTACTCTGCTCTGAGGAAAGTTATACGTCCTGATTTTTTCACTGCGGTCGCCGGTGCCAACCTGCGATTTGCGAGCCGCTGCCTCCTCCGCCTCCCTCTTTTCCCGCTCTTTTTCCAGCAGGCGGGACTTGAGGATCTTCATGGCTTTCTCCCGGTTTTTGAGCTGCGACCGCTCGTCCTGGCAGGCCACCACTTCGCCGGTCGGCAGGTGAGTGATGCGGACGGCCGAGTAGGTCGTGTTCACGCTCTGGCCGCCAGGACCCGAGGAACAGTATGTATCGATGCGAAGGTCTTTCTGCTCAATCTGGACGTCCACGTCCTCTGCTTCGGGAATAACCGCCACGGTGACTGTTGATGTATGGATTCGGCCGCTCGCTTCCGTGGCCGGGACTCGCTGTACACGGTGTACCCCGCTTTCGTACTTAAGCCTGCTGAACACGCCCTTGCCCTGGATCTGGGCAATAACTTCTTTTGCCCCTCCGACGCCCGTAATGCTCATGTCAAGCAGCGTGACCTTCCAGCGTTTCTTTTCAGCATAGCGGGAGTACATGCGGAAAAGCTCGGCCGCAAACAGACCCGCCTCGTCGCCGCCCGCTCCGGCACGGATTTCAAGAAAGATGTTTTTTTCATCCCGCAGGTCACGGGGAACGAGCATGATCCTAAGTTCCTGATCCATTTGCTCAATCCGCGGCCGAAGGTCCTTCAACTCGGCTTCGGCCATCGTTCGCAGCTCTGGATCAGCCTGTTTGTCCTGGGTGATTTCCTCGACCTCCCTGAGCTGTTTTTGCAGGTTCTGAAAGGCGCGGTACTTGTTCACCACGTCCTCGATCTCGGACCGCTCCTTTGAATACTTCTGGTACTGCTGGTGGTCGGCCGCCACAACGGGATCGGACAGGAGTCTCGTCAGTTCATCATATTTTTCAGCGACTGCGTCTAATTTTCTCAGCATAAGTCAGATCATTCTGCCGCGAAGGCATGTTTTTTTGCAATAAAAAACCCCGCTTCAGCGGGGTTCCATCGCAAGGGCTTCCTTGAGGGACCTGATGGCTACCTCAATTTGATCGTCAGAGGGATCCCTCGTGGTAAGTCTCTGGAGCCAGAGACCCGGTCGCATAAGGCCGCTGATGAAAGGATTTTCGCATTTCTTTGCGCTGTACTTTATAAATTCGTATCCCAGTCCGGCGATCACAGGGAGCAGCACGATCCGGGAAAGCCCCTTTGCCCAGAGGGGCCAAGTGCCCGGGATGAGTGAAAAAACGAGAATAGACAGCGCAATAACCGCTATGAGAAAGCTTGTTCCGCAGCGGGGGTGGATGCGGGAATAGCGTCTCGCATTCTCAACCGTGAGTTCCACGCCGGCTTCATGGGCAGCAATGGATTTATGTTCCGCGCCATGGTATTCGAAGACTCTCCGGATGTCTTTCATGAACGAGATGCCCGACACATATCCGAGGAACAGCGCCACGCGTAGCACGCCGTCCGTTAGATTAAACAAGACGCTGCTTCGGGTGAAGGCATCGTATTTCATGCCGAGCAGGTTGGTGATGAGAAGGGGCAACGCCAGGAACAGGCCGAGAGAAAACCCTACTGCCACGATCATGGTTCCCGCCATAGCGAGTAGGCTGATCTCCTCTTTCTTTCCGTCCTCATTTTCGAGCGCCTCACTCGCGGAGAAGTTGAGTGCCCTGATTCCGAGCCACAGCGCTTCGAAGAGGGCAACCGATCCCCGGATGATCTTCTTCTTAAGCAGAGGATACCGATCCCCGATGGGTAGAATCGTCTCCTTCAGGATGGCGATTTCGGCGCCTGGCTTTCCCCCCTTGCGCACTGCCACGGTAAAGGCATGGGGCGAGCGCATCATGACACCCTCAAGCACAGCCTGACCGCCTATGTTCATGTTTTCTGGCAAATAGGAGCCCTCGCGAGCAGCAAGACAATTGAACCCAGCTGCCTTGACCCTTCCAGGTTACGCCTTTTTGTATTTTTTCCGGAACTTGTCTACGCGGCCTTCAGTATCGATGAGCTTCTGCTTGCCGGTGTAGAAGGGGTGGCAGTTCGAGCAGATGTCGAGCTTCACGTTCTCCTTGGTGGACCGGATCTGGAACGCTTCACCACAGGCGCAGTGAATCGTCGTCACCTTATAGTCGGGATGAATGCCCTCTTTCATTGTTCTGATCTCCTTCTGATTGAAAAGCCAAGCCACAGCGACTGGGGCTGTGGCTTGTGCGGTTAAGGCCGAAATAATATACCAAACTGGGTAAAAATACAAGTGAAAAATTACTTGTTCATCGCGTCTAGGAAGTCTCGGTTCGTTTTCGCCTGTTTGAGCTTTTCAAGCAGGAATTCCATGCTTTCGACGGTGGAGAGGGGATTTAATACCTTGCGGAGGATCCACATGCGGTTTAGGTCGTCCTTGTCCACGAGCAGTTCCTCCTTGCGTGTGCCCGAGGCGTTGATGTCGATGGCCGGGAACACGCGCTTGTCCACCAGTTTTCGGTCGAGGTGGAGTTCCATGTTTCCTGTTCCCTTGAATTCCTCGAAGATCACATCGTCCATGCGGCTGCCGGTGTCTACGAGCGCGGTCGCGAGAATCGTCAAACTGCCGCCGTCTTCGATGCTGCGGGCGGCGCCGAAGAACCGCTTTGGGCGCTGGAGTGCGTTGGCATCCAGGCCGCCGGAGAGGACCTTGCCGGAAGCGGGGATGATTGCATTGTGTGCCCGCGCAAGGCGGGTGATGCTGTCCAGAAGGATGACGACGTCTTTTTTATGCTCCACCAGGCGCTTTGCCCGCTCGCTCACCATGTCGGCCACCTGGACATGCCTTTGCGGCGGTTCATCGAAGGTGGAGCTGATGATCTCGGCCTTGACCTGACGCTGCCAGTCCGTGACTTCCTCGGGCCGTTCGTCGATCAGAAGCACAATGAGTTTGAGGTCGGGATGATTTTTCAGGACAGCCTTAGCAATAGCCTGGAGCAGCATAGTTTTGCCAGTCCGCGGTGGCGCCACGATCATGCCGCGCTGTCCCATGCCGATGGGGGTAACAAGGTCCATGGCACGGGTAGTATAGTCGGTTGGTGAATGCTCAAGCTTGATCTTCTTGATCGGGTAGTAGGGGGTGAGGTTGTCGAAGAGTATCTTAGACCGCGAAATTTCAGGGTCCTCGTAATTGATTGCATCGACCTTGAGCAAAGCGAAATAGCGTTCGCCTTCCTTCGGGGGCCGTATCTGGCCGGAGACCGTGTCTCCGGTGCGGATGTTAAACCGTCGGATCTGCGAGGGAGACACGTAGATATCATCCGGTCCGGGGAGGTAATTGTAGTCCGGAGCCCGGAGGAAACCGAAGCCGTCAGGAAGGATCTCGAGCACACCCTCGCCGAAGATCATGCCGTTCTTTTCGGTCTGGGCTTGGAGAATGGCGAAGATCAGCTCCTGCTTGCGCATGCCGCTGACACCTTCGACCTTCAGCTCGTCCGCCATGGTGGTGAGTTCGGCGATATTCTTTCCTTTAAGTTCTACCAAGTTCATGAGTTTGCTCCTCGGCCCGAGGCCTTTTTTGGATGGATGGGATTCATACCTTTAGTGGGGAAGGGTTTGTGGTGTAAACGGCTCCTGCAGTCGTGTGATTAGAGAAATCATGCTTAATCGCAATATTGATATAGGCTTAAAATGGGCGAGTGTTTTCTCGGGTCGTCGGTTTGCGCGGTTATCGTGATTAAATGAAGTTACGTAAACAGCGGCGGCCAGTAGCGAGTTTTTTCCGCGTGATATTGTTTTTCAGTTTGGTTGAAAAATCAGTGTTTTTTTACCTGACTCTTATTGCTTTACAGTGCTGGGTTTGAAAACTTAAGGGGTTTTTGGTTAGGCCTGCACGTTCGTTATTGAGTAATGTAAAAAAATATACCGCAGAATGTAAGATTTGTCAATATATTTGTCAATATATTATTTCTCAGAGGGTTGCACTTACCCGGGCTTCTGTGCTATTATTTTTTGTCGACAACGAAGATTGCGAGATTAGCCCTTCGTGAAAAAATGCCAGCGTATCGTCTGGCAAGGATATCGAATGCCTCTCTATCATTATAAAGCGCGAAACAAGGATGGTGTCCTTCACGAAGGAATGATGGAGGCCGGGCGGCGGGATGCGGTTGCTGACCAGCTTTCCGGGCGGGGCTATATCCCCGTCCTAATCGAGGAGCATACGAAATCTCTGCTTCAGTCCAATCTCCTGGCCGGCTTAAATCGCATCAAACCCGACGATCTCATTTTGTTCAGCAGACAGCTTGCCACGCTGATGAGCGCCGGCGTTCCTTTTGTCCAAAGCCTGTTTACCATGGAGAAACAGACTGAAAATCCCCGCCTGCGCTCCGCGATTGCCGATGTTAGGCAGGACATTGAGGCGGGCTCCCCCTTCTCTGATGCCCTTGCAAAACATCCGAAGCTGTTTAGCAAGCTCTACGTGAGCATGATTCGCGCCGGTGAGAGTGCCGGCATCCTCGATGATATCCTGAACCGTCTTGCGCTCCTTGCTGAGCATGACGCCGAGACCCGCGCCCGGGTGAAAGCGGCTGTACGTTATCCCCTCATCGTGGTGGGAGCGATTTGCCTCGCCTTCGCGTTTCTCGTCAGATTCGTCATCCCTAGGTTTGCCGTTATTTTTGAGCGTTTTAAAACGGAGCTTCCTCTTCCGACCAGGATTCTCATCGGGATACATTATGTCATCCAGCATTACTGGTACATCCTCATTATCGGTATCGCCCTGTTCATATGGGGTGTGATTTGGTATGTGGGCACAACGGGAGGGCGCTGGCGCTGGGATGGGCTGAAACTGAAATTGCCGGTATTCGGGGTCCTCTTTCAATATCGACCAGATGGCTCGGCTGCTCAAGGATCTTGACATAAAAATGCCGCAGGTGATAATTGAGGCGAAAATCGTCGAAGTGTCGACCAATTACGCAAAAGACATGGGCATTCAGTGGGGCGGCCGGTATGCCGGCACCAGCGGAAATGGAACCACAATCATAACCGGCGGGGCCACGGGTATATCTAGTAGCGGAACGGTAGGCAGTACGACTATTCCTGCTGTCGGCACTACTACTCTTTTCCCCTTGCTCGGCGACGTGGGAATCAGCGGCAATGCTTATGCCGTGAACATGCCGGCTGCGGTCGGGAGCGGGACTGGGGGAGCGCTCGGAATTTCGTTTGGGAAAATCGGGGGGAATGCGCTCGATCTCCAGCTTTCTGCCATGCAGACCACGGGCAATGGCAGGATACTTTCGAACCCCCGGGTAATAACGGCGAACAACCGGGAGGCAAAAATATCAAGCGGCATTGAAATTCCGTTGCAGGTACTGACTACGACCACGCAGGGCACGAGCTTGCAGGTCCAGACGATAAATGCAAGCCTGATGCTTTCAGCAACGCCGACTATTGGCAATGACAATCGGATTACCTTGGCAATAAAGCTAGAAAAGTCCGAGCCTGATTTTTCCCGAGAGGTGAACAATATCCCCACAATTGACACAGAAAATGCTGACACGGAGCTTATCGTAAATGATGGAGAGACAGTGGTGCTCGGGGGGATAATCTCCAAGAGCGAGGCGAAGAGCGAAGCAGCGGTGCCGTTCCTTTCAAAGATCCCGCTCATTGGATGGCTCTTCAAGAGGGACACTACGTCCAACACCGAGGATGAACTCATGATATTCATCACCCCGAAGATTATGCAGGAATAGCGGGAAGGCTACCGCCGGTCTTCCCGCAGGGCACACATATACCGTCTATTCGTTCTGCAATCTTGAGTACCCGGCTCCGCATCCGCGGGCCGAGCCACGCATCATCCCCTCCCTGTTTCGGTGTTGACACGTTCTCTCTATCGTAGTATAAAAACGCATGGAAACAAGCCGTAGGGAATTCATCAAAAAGTCTTTCTACGGTCTGCTTGCGCTCATCGGACTTGGCTTTCTGATACCCGGCGTCAAGGTGTTAACCCCGGCGGAGGACCGAAGGAAGGAACTGGTTTACTTCCCGCTTATCGCCGAAGACGACATCCCACGCGTCGGTGTGAAAAAGGCAGAGCTTCTTTTCACGGTCTCGGGAAAGGAAAGAAAATCCCGGGTATTCATCGTATCAAATGCTGGCGGCATTGCAGTGTTCTCCGCCACCTGTTCTCACCTCGGATGTCTCGTCAACTACCACAAGGACAAGGGGGAGTTCATCTGCCCGTGCCACGGGGGAAGATATGATCTGACCGGCAAAAACATTGCCGGACCGCCGCCCGCGCCTCTGACAAAGCTCCCTGCCCGGAGTCAGGACGGCGTGATCGTGGTCGGAGTGAAAGTTTAGTCAAGACCGACATCCTCCGCGGAGAGGATGCCGGTACGGTAGGTCCCGCACACACCAATAAACGAGTTCGGGAGCGTGACTGTTTCTCCTTTTTGCAATTACCGTCATCAAGCTATGCGAGTTTTTGATTATCTCAATACACGAATGGGTTTCACCACCAGGCACCGGAGAGTAATGGACAAACCGGTGCCGGGATGGATAAACTATTTTTACTGCTTCGGCGGAATAACCTTTACGCTGTTTCTTGTGCAAGTGCTGACAGGGCTACTTCTCTCAGTGCATTACACGCCGTCCGAAGCGGATGCGTACCACAGCATCCAACGCCTGCACCAGAGCGTGCCGCTGGGCCAGATGCTCCGTGCGACCCATCATTGGGCAGCGAACTTCATGGTCATGATGATCCTGCTCCATATGCTCAGGGTTTTCCTTAGCGGATCTTATAAAAATCCGCGGGAACTAAACTGGATAGCTGGCGCCCTTCTGTTTGTCCTCACCCTCGCCTTCGGGTTTACAGGCTACCTGCTTCCCTGGGACCAGAAGGCATATTGGGCCACCGTCATCGGAACGAATATGCTTGCATCGGTACCATTCATCGGTCCTCTTCTTGCGGCATTCGTCCGGGGAGGCACTGAGGTTTCTGGCCAAACGCTGCTCCGGTTTTACAGTATGCACATCTTGTGGTTCCCGCTTTTCACCATACTTTTTCTTTGGGTGCACTTCCATATATTGAGAAGGATCGGGATCTCAGGGGGGATGTAGGGTTGTAGACGGTTGGCAGCAGACAAGGTGAACCTTTACGGCAGCAATTTTTTTTAAGTATCAATTTATGCCTATGAACCAGGAAAATAAATTTTTCCCTTACTATTTCTTCGAAATTTCCCTCCTGTCGCTGTTTGCCATCGAGGTTGTTCTGATCTTCGCGGTCCTGTTCCCACCTGTTGTTGGAAGGGAGATCGATATTTTGGCTCAGTACAGCCCGCGTCCTGAATGGTATTTCCTCTTCCTCTATCAATTAACGAAATATTTCCCCGGCAGATGGACTTTCGTAGGCGCGGTACTGCTTCCCGGGCTTGCCTTCAGTGTTCTGCTTCTCGCCCCATTTCTGGACAGCGGAGCGGAAACAGCGCTCAAGAAGAGGAAAGCTGTAATCGCTGTGGGCTTCACCCTTCTGGCTGCAGTTATATTTCTCACGGTGCTGGCATTGCTATAAGGAAATCAGCGGTTGCTATAACATTAGCAAATAGTTGATTGCGCTGTTGCTAATGTGTGAAACCATGAAAACGAGTATTGACAGGATACGGTGTTTTTGATAAGTTATTGATCTGTCGTATTGAAAGTATGCGGGCTCATCAGATGTTCATTTCGTTACGATTGAAACAGTACCTGAGGGGGGTGATGCTCCCAAGCAAGACTCTAAATGATTTAAAAAAAATCTGCTGTCATTAGGATGTTAGTTAACGAGCTACTTACCACGGGCAGCTCGAATTCATGTACCACCATAAGGAGGAATACCATGTCTGTCAAAACAGCAACACCAGATCAAACGTTGGATACTCTCGGGAGGGTGTGTCCTTATCCGTTGCTCCTCACCAAGAAGGCGCTTGAGAAGCTTGCAAGCGGCCAGACGATTAAGGTCCTGTGCGATGCGCCGGCATCGGCAGAGGACAGCATTCCACGTTATGCGGAAAAGCAGGGTTATAGTTTTGAAGCTGTAAAGCTCGATGACAAGGGATACTGGGAGCTCTTCATCAAGAAGTCGTAACTCCGGCGTTTATACTGCGAGCCACGATGTCGAAGGAACAGAAGGGGTAAAAATCCAAGGGGGGAAAATGGTTTCTACATTGGCATTTACTGTGACTGGTCTGATCGTTGGCGGAGCATTCGGGTTCGTTTTGCAGCGCGGCCGCTTCTGTGTCAATTCCGCGTTCCGGGAAGTGCTCTTCGAAGACTATACCATGTTCCGGGCATACCTTCTCGCGGTCGTGGTCACCATGATCGGCGCGAACCTGCTTGAGGACATGCACTGGCTGGGTCATTTTCAAGAAGGCGCCTTCGTCGCGGGCACGCTCTACCGACAGGCCTTCGTGCCCTGGGCCAACATAATCGGAGGGTATATCTTCGGCATGGGCATCGTTCTCGCCGGGGGGTGCGGAAGCGGTATCCTATACCGTGTGGGCGAAGGAAACCTCGCATATGTCTTCGCTGTGTTCGGGTTCTTCTTCGGCATTGCGATGACAAAGTTCGGCTTTCTGAAACCGTTTTACAATTGGACGATCGCACCGGAACGCATTGTTTGGAAAGGTGAGGATACGGTCCCGACCCTGTACAATATTATTGGCGTCAATAAGTGGATTGTCATTGCCGTGATTTCCGCGGTTTTCCTGGTGGCCACATTCAAGGGAAGCAAGCCATTCGTCAAGGCGAAGAAGGGATATTCGTGGTCCCTCGCTGGACTTCTGGCCGGTCTCGTTGCCGTGGCGGCGTGGTGGGCCTCGGAATATTATGGCGGCAAGGCTCGCGGCCTTTCATTCACCGGGCCGCTCAGGGAGTTCTTCCTGGCCGTGTTTTTCGGGGACTATCAGAACAATCCCGCCGCCGTTAACCCCATCGAATCTCGGAACATTTTCGGCATGGTTTTTTCGTGGAGCTCGCTCTATGTTTTGGCCGTGCCACTCGGTGCGTTCATCAGCGGCAAGCTCCTGAAAGAAGTGAAGTTGAAGGTGCCGCCGGCGGACGAGCTCTTCAAGGTGCTTCTGGGCGGGTTTATCATGGGGATTGGTGCGCAGATGGGAGGAGGCTGCAACATTGGTCATAGCCTCACGGGCGTGTCCACTCTTGCTGTATCGAGCTGGGTTGCCACGATCTTCATCATCTTGGGCAACTGGACAATGGTCTATTTCGTGCTCATCAGGCCAATGAGAGCTCTGGACGTATAAACGGTACATTTCCGAACGGGTGGGATTTCCTACCCGTTTTTTTTGTCCCCGAATCAAAAATAAAACACTTGTTAGAATTCTGAAAAAGATGGTATATTGGGCTGTCCTGTTAGGCCTGACAGGTTTCTATTTATATTATGACGAAAGGAGGTAAAAAACATGACAACTGAAATGCTTGGCATCATGATAACAAAGTACGAAAATTTTGACCATATCGCCGGCGTTGTGAAGGCGGCTCGTGTTTTGGGCAAGTCCGTCATGATCTTCATGACCGATGAAGGAGTGCGTTTCACTCGGGATGTCAAATTTCTCGATCTGCTCAAGGTGGACGGTGTCGAAATATCCTGCTGCGATCACAGCTGCGAGCGAATCGGGATGCATGAAAAAACCGACGGTATATCGTACGGCAGCCAGTACAATAACGCTGGCATGCTGCACGACAGCAACCGCATACTGGTGTTTTAACAACCTGAACACAAGGAGAGGTTATTCCATGGGAGATACAAAAAAAATCGCAGTTATTGCAAGGGATCGGCAGGGCGAAGCGTTGCGCGTTGCGGGCGGCCTGACGTTGGCCGATGACACGATTGAAGTCTTCATCCTTGACCGTAAGCTTGAAAAGGAAAACCCCGAAGTTGCCCAGCCACTTGAGCTGGTCAGCGATCTGGATCTGAAGGTTTATTCCAATAATTCTGAAAATAATGTCACCACGATCTCACTCGAGGAAATGGCAAATAAGCTCCTAGAGTACGATTTCGTAGTGCCCTACTAAGCGACGGAAGGAGAGCGCCGTGAAAATCCTACACATTTTGAAAAAAGCTCCTGATGATAGCACAAAAAAAATTATAGAACTCCAGGCGGCAGGTAACGAGGTAACGACGATAGAACTTTATAGGGGCAGCATATCCTACGACAGACTAGTGGCCGATGTGTTCGCGCACGATAAGGTTTTTTGCTGGTAAGTTGTATCTGTTTTGCAGTCCCGGGGGCGGGATTACATTTTTTGTCAGGAAATCGGCAGGGATCGGCGTGCGGGGGGAACGAACGCCGCCCTTCTGCTTCCAGCGGCTAAATAAAGCTGATAATGTGTTCTTATTAACAAAGGCGCCACTCAGGTGAGGAATCATATCTTCACTTGAGCTTAATACTGACGCATTACAGAGCTGGAATTTGGGGAAAAAGTGGGGCGCTTCTTGTATCTATTGCTTGCCGAGGACAGCGAAAAATCAGTCCGGATTTATTCCACCGAGGAGTGAACCTCTTGTGGACTGTCAAAAGACAGGGATATCGCCACACCGCCCTTTATTATTATGATTATCAATGAAACAACCCGGGAAGTTCACTTTGAAAGCACTAGATTTAAAATTCAAACAATAAACCCGCCAAGTATCCAACGCCGCCGAGATTCGTGGATGCCACTACAGCATGGATGTACTCCGCCTCGACAAAGAGATAGGTGTGGAATACGCCGTTATCCTGGTACATGTCGTTTGCTGCCTCGGGATCAAGCACGTCAAGGAGAAACTGAAGACCGCCCCGAGCATGATATCCGTTGGCGGAACCTTTGACCGAGCCCTGGTTCTCAATATTTTCCCGATAGAACATTTTCGTGTAACCGCCCCCCACATAGGGTACGATCCATTGCTGCTCGCTCGCAACACCACGGAACAGGATGAAGACATTGGCGGGATAGAGATCGTAAGTCACCGATCCCCCAAAAGTTTGATGGATCGGCGCATATGCACTGCCATGGCTTGTAAGATAACCACCTTCGATGCCTACGTCGACCTGCCTGACGATCTTGTACGCCAGAGACATCGAGTATTCAGGCATGTCCCGTTTGCCGTAGAACTCTTTCCAGTTCGGCAGTGCCGGTAGAAACTCTCCACCCTTAATCTCGAATGACCAGGAGGGAAGATCCGGGACGGACTCCTGGGCATGTGCCAAGACCGGAACGACAGCGAAGAGCAGCAACAGAATAAGCTTTTTCAACGGAGCCCTCCCGATCGGGATACTCGCTGCCGATAGAATGTGTAGATAAAGAAGCACAGCATGAACGCTATCAGGACGATCCTCAGCGCCCGCGAGGTCTGCGTCATGAAGAGCGCCATGCCGATTGCCGGCAGAAGCGCGGCTCGAACCAACGGCTTGTACTGTGGGTGTTCATTCAACCAAGCAGCAGCAGCAGGGCCGTGCGCGTAGTACCAGCTGACGAACGCATTTCCAAACTCATTGGTCAGCAGGAATCGGTCCCGGAAATTGCGCAATGCCTGAACCTGCGGAGCAGAGTAGTAGCCGTAGGCGGCCGTTGCTATGAAACAGCCCTGGCTTGTGTTCGGAAGGTTCGGATAGGCAACGAGAGCCTCGGGAAAATCGATTAAGAAGTTTGATTTAAGACTCTCTAATGCTGCTCCGCTTCCACCGGTAACTTCCGAAGAATAATCGCTTTCGTGTGCAACACCTGGAGAATAGGAAGACGACCCCGCATTGTCGATTGCCGTGACGGCAATATAGTAGATTGCCTGCGATACGGCTGTCACGCCGACAATATATTTCTGGTCGTTCACGAGTCCTGAGAGTGTGTAGCTGGTGACATTGCCGACCGATACGGAGGTAGTGGGCGTTGAGGTCGGTCCACTGTATATTCCGTAGTATACATTGTACCCTGTGGCTCCGGAAGCTGCGGACCAGGTAAGGACGAGACCCCCATTCATGGGAGCTGTGGATAACAGAGTCGGTATCGAGGGAGTCACAGCGGAAGACAGACCGCTCAGTGTAAATGTTGTTGCGGCAGTGCCTGTCGGCACCGTTATGGGAGAAGGTCCTTCGGTTGCTCCTGTCCCGTCGTAAACCCCCGAAGAGCTTCCGTAATAAACCCGGTAGCCCGCGACAGTGTAAGCATTATTCGCGGTCCAGCTCAGGTCGATTGTCGTTCCCGAGGTCACCGGGCTGACACCCTGTACCTGGAATGGAATCGTATCGGCGTTCGAGCCGCCATAGGCTCCCATGTCCGTAGTCGTGCCGTCAACGGAATTTGCTCCCGCCGACGTATTTCCCGCAGCTATACAAGGGGACCCTGCTTGCAAATGAAAGTCGCCCAAAACGGCATTAACAAAGTGAGGGTCCTCGGACTTAAGATTTCCCAAATAAGTCGCAGTGTCGGTGGGATCGAAGGAAATTGTCGTAGGGCCGATACTGTTGCAGTTAAAAAAAAGATTGTTTAAAATTAACGTTATGTTTGCATTTGCGGGGATGGCTGTATTAAGCACTGTTGAAAATATATTATTTTTGATGTCCTCCTCTGTTTGATCAGAGACGATACCGTAATCAATATCGGAGAAAACATTATTATTTATGACTGCATTCGGTGACGACGTCAACTGGATTGCCGTATTGCTTGGTCCTACATCAAATATGTCGTTGTCTATTGTTACCGAGGGAGAGTTTTGCGCCAGAATACCTGTTTGGGCATTCACAAAAGAAAG
>Ga0335081_10012483_pt1 | contig 13774 bp, 10 predicted proteins | sample Lox_Sample_35_FD_206713 | JGI IMG/M metagenome (GOLD analysis project Ga0335081, IMG submission 206713) | Soil microbial communities from Loxahatchee National Wildlife Refuge, Florida, United States - Lox_Sample_3.5 | ecosystem: Environmental > Terrestrial > Soil > Wetlands | place: USA...
GCTCGTGTCGGTCGGATCGTAAATCTGCGCGTCGTTCATTCCGCGAGCATGCAATTCTTCCAATCGTTGCTGCGCCTTCTGTCGTAGGTGGTCGATTTCGCCAAACTGGATGGACTCCGTCGGACAAGCCTTCGCGCAGGCCGGCTGCAACCCGACTCTTTGCCGGTCATAACAGAATGTGCATTTGAAGGCGCGTCCGTCCTTTTCACTGCGCTCAACGACACCGAAGGGGCAAGAAGTCACGCAGTACCCGCATCCGTTGCAAATATCCGGCTGGATGAATACTCCGCCGAACTCGGTTCGCACAATGGACCCGGTCGGACAAGCTTCCAGGCACCCTGCTTCTTCGCAGTGCTTGCACACATCGGAAGAGAATGTCCACGATGCCTGCTCTGCGGCATTGCCGCCCAAGCCGGGCGCTGGCGGTTGCTCGACGAATTTAACATGCCGCCAGGTCGAGGCTCCGACTGAACCGGTGTTGTCGTAGGAGAATCCGCTCCAGTCGAGGCCGTCTTCGCTCACGCCGTTCCATTCTTTGCAGGCGACTTCGCAGGCTTTGCAGCCAATGCACAGCGTGGAATCAGTCAGAAATGCCGTTACGCTCATGCTTGCTTTCCTGTGTACGAATTCAGTTCTTGTAGCGCTGCGCGACCCCGTTCGCGGCGTCCGGGAATAATGCTGCAGACGAGCGCCTTTGTTTCCATAATTCGAACATTCGGTTCTTCGCTGATCACGAGCAAGTCGTTCACGACGTCCCCAGTGACGTTGCCGCGGTAGCCCCAATGATAAGGAAGCCCGACTTGATGAATCGTACGCCCGTCCACATGGAGGGGTCTCATGCGCGACGTGACCATCACTCGCGCTTCGATGATGGCTCGCGGAGTCATGATGGTCGCCCACTCGCCATGTTCCAGCCCAATCTCCTCAGCCAATTCAGGAGAAACTTCGGTGAAAAGTTCCGGCTGTAGCTCGCTCAGGTGAGAAAGATAACGCGACATTCCTCCAGCCGTATGATGCTCTGTCAGGCGATAGGTGGTGAGAATGTAAGGAAAACGCGCATCGTGCGGCGCCGCGTAAGGATTGTCAGGACGTTTCTTTCTGTTGGCAGCTGGATTCGTCTGCTGGTCGTAAAGCGGATTCTCCAGGATCGACTCGAGCGGTTCGTAATGAGTCGGCAAAGGACCATCCTTGAGTCCGCTTGGCACATATAGCCATCCGACTCCGTCGGGATGCAGAATAAACGGCTTGGCCCCGCCGAGAGCGGCTGTTCCCTTTCCATGCTGCAAGTCGTCGGGAACATCCGGAGCCATTTTCTTGTCGTAGTCGGGATGATCAAGGCCGGTCCACTCCTTTTTGTTCTCATCCCACCAGACAAGTTTTTTGCGTTCACTCCATGGCTTGCCGTCCGGACGCGCGGATGCGCGGTTGTAAATGATGCGGCAGTCGTTTGGCCATGCGAAACCCCATCCATGCCCAAGCATATCTTTCGGTTGCCGCTCGTTGGCGCGATTGTAGTCCTCTTTGGGAAATACTCCGCAGTAAATCCAGGCGCCGCAAGCCGTCGAGCCGTCGTTTTTCAGATCTTTGATGTGCTGGAGTTGTGTGCGGTCCGGTAGGGAGTAGCCATTGATTTCCTTCAATACCTCGCTGGCCTTAGGCTCGGCGTGTTTTCCTTCGGTTGGGTAGTTCCATGTCAGCGCTCGCAGTCCATCGTTCCGGGCCCGGATGTCTCTTTCCGCATTCGATTTCATCCGGCGGCCAAGGTGATACACAAACCACATTTCGCTGCGTGCGTCTCCTGGCGGATCGACGGCTTTTTCGCGGTACTGGAGGAGGCGCTGCGTATTGGTGAACGTTCCTTCTTTCTCGGCCGTGCCGGCGGCGGGAAACAGGAACACTTCTGTTTCGATCGTTTCAGGACTAAGCTCGCCGCGCTCCACTTCCGGCGATGCATACCAGAACGACGCCGTCTCGGTCTCCACCATATCGCGGACGATGAGCCATTTCAGTTTTGCCAGCGCTTTGCGCTCAAGACGCCCGTTCGAAGCACCGACCGCCGGATTTTGGCCCATCACAAGCAGGCCGTCGAGTTTGCCGTCGGCCATATCGAGCCAGTATCCGAAGTGCGAGTGATCGCCCGTAACCCTGGGCAGCCAATCAAAGCCCCAATCATTTTCCTTTGTCGCGCCGTCGCCGTAATAGGCCTTCATCAGGCTGATGAAATATTTGTCGAATCCTGCCCACAAGCCGGTCCGCGCGCTGTGCTTCTTTATGTAGTTCTTCAGCTTGTATGAGTCAGCTTCGAAAAACGGCATTGGCAAATAGCCCGGAAGAATATCGTAGAGAGTGGGGATATCGGTCGAACCTTGAATCGATGCGTGTCCACGCAACGCCAGAATGCCTCCCCCAGGACGCCCGATATTTCCCAGCAAGAGCTGCAGAATTGCTGCCGTGCGGATGATCTGCACTCCCTTCGAATGCTGTGTCCAGCCGACTGCATAGCAGATTGCCGCCGTCTTGTCAGGGCCTGACGCCGAGGTAAAGGCATCGGCCACTTTCAGAAATACATCCTGCGGTACTCCGCAATAGCGCTCGACCATTTCCGGTGTGTAGCGCGAGAAATGGCGCTTCAAAACCTGAAAAACGCAACGCGGATGCTGCAAGGTCGGATCGGAATTGAATTTAGCCGTGTCTTCTGCTTCACCGCCGCGATCCTTTCCATGGCCGCCGCCTGCTTTTGAGTGCCCCGTCTTTACAGATGTTTTCTTCTCGGGCGATCCTTGATACAGCCAGCTCTCAGGATCATATTTCTCTTTCCCAGAGTTCCATCCCGAGAAAAAGCCGTCCAGATCTTCGGTATCGCGAAAATCCTCGCGCAAGATCGTCGCAGCATTGGTGTAGTGCGTGACGTACTCGCGGAACTCGCGATTGTTTTCGAGAACGTACCGAACCAGCGCGCCCAAGAAAATAATGTCGCTGCCTGCGCGCAATGGAACCCATATGTCCGCCATCGCAGACGTACGCGTGTAGCGCGGATCAACGTGGATAATCTTCGCGCCTTTTTCGCGAGCCTCGAGAACCCATTGGAATCCCACCGGGTGATTCTCGGCCATCGACGATCCCATGATCAGGATGGTGTCTGCATTGCTGAGATCTTGCTGAGCCGTGGTCGCGCCACCGCGCCCAAACGATGTGCCCAGACCGGGCACCGTTGAGCTGTGTCATATGCGGGCCTGGTTGCTAATGCAAACCATCCCCAACCCGGCGGTGAAAAGCTTCTTGATGAGATAGTTCTCTTCGTTATCGAGTGTCGCCCCGCCCAGATGCGCCATTGCGATCGTCTGCATGAGCGAATTGCCTTCGCGAGTTTCCTGGAAACTGCGGTCGCGAGTATCCCACATGCGCTCCGCTACCATATCCATGGCCTTCTCGAGCTCAATCTCCTGCCACTCGCGCGCATACGGCGCGCGGTACTTCACTTTCTTCAGCCGCCCCGAATGCGTATGCAGTTCGTAGGTGTCGGCGCCCTTGGGGCACAGATGTCCGCGGGAGATCGGCGACTGAGGATCGCCTTCAATCGAAATCAGTTTGCCGTTCTTGTGATAGACCAACTGCCCGCAGCCCACTCCACAGTACGGACAGATCGACGGCGTAACTTGCGCTCCGTCCGTCTTCGGGCGCAACTCGCGCGTCTGCTGGCTCATGGCCTCCGGGCCAGTTCCGTCTGCGCCAGTTCGAAGTTGCTGGATCAGTGGCCACCGCGAGAGAAGATCTTTCAGCAAAGCAGCGTCTCCTGAATCTCGTGCATGATAACAGGCGGTTGTTTGATCGGGCGGTTTCACCAGCTGTACGATGAAATCGGCCTGGCGGGGATCTCGGCAGCACAACCCAGGCTAAAGGCGAACAACCTGATTGTGTCGTTCTGGAATAATCACAGTCCATACCCTGTTTCGGGTAAATCTGCGACGTTAGCGCAAACGCACGAATTCCTCGCGCCGCCAACAGCTTTTTTCGCCGCAAAAATTTCTCATCAGCAACCCTATACAGCTCCCTGAATTCGAATACACGTAACGATCACGGGACTGTACGTCGTGCTGGACCTCTGCTATCCGTCGCACCGGCAGCCCGCAAAGGGGATGTTTATGAACAAAAAGAAGAAAGCAGCAAAGTGGATCAGATTTGGCATGAAATGCGGCCTACTCGCGACGGACCCGAGCGTCTGGATGGCCGCGAGAGATTTTCTTAATGAGCGAACGGAAGAGGTTCAGAGCGCATTTCGGAAAACCGATCAATTGGGCAAAGATGTTCGCGTTCATCGCCACGGCTTCTCTTTCGCGACTCTTCTCTCAGGCATCGGAATCGGAGTTGGGATCGGAATGCTACTAGCGCCAGTTTCAGGACAACGTGCGCGGGGAGCGATCCGGAATACGGCTGTCGACGTAAGAAATAAGGTCGGTGGCGCGGCGTCATGGGCAACCCACCTCGGCTCCTCATCGAGCACTTCACGCGGGTTTGCACACTAGCAATTCTGCGCGGTACTTCAGGAAGAACGCAGTTCTCGTAACCACAGAAGCAAGGAGGGTGACTGAATGAAAGCTCCATTTCTGATTGGCCGCATATTCTTCGGCGGATTTTTCCTCTACAACGGCATAAACCATCTGATCCACCGTAAAGAAATGGCGGCCTGCACAGCATCGAAGGGGGTACCCGCTGCGGAGACAGCTGTAACGCTTTCGGCCATTCCTCTTATCGTAGGGGGCACTAGTGTCTTGCTCGGGTTGAAGCCGAAAATCGGGGCAGTCGCCCTAATCGGGTTTCTGGCGGGAGTTTCACCTGTGATGCATGACTTCTGGCGCAATGACGATCCCAACGAACGCAACAACAACATGGCTTCGTTCATGAAAAACGTGGCCCTAGCCGGCGGAGCGTTGGCATTAATGGGAGTTGAAGAACCGTGGGAAGCTCGAGTACCTGTCGCCAAACCAACTCTCGCAGATAAAGCGCGAAAGGTTGCTCGGGCAATTGCCGCGTAAGAGCACCAGTATCTATATGGCAGACCGGCGCAGCCAAATCCCGGCTGCGCCGCAAAGTAATGTTGTCTGCTGATCTTCGCTTCGAGCCGAGTTAGAAGGAACATGCCCCTGCCTTTAAAAACGGGATATGAACCGATGGAGGCGCTTCCGGCGAAAGAATTGCCGGTCGGGCCCCAATGGCAATATGAACCTAAGTGGGACGGATTCCGATGTTTGGTATTTCGCGATGCTAGACATGTCGAGTTGATGTCGAAGGCCTCCAAGCCCTTGACTAGGTATTTCCCCGAACTCGTCGCAGCGCTAGCCGATGTCGGGGCGAAGCAATTTGTTCTCGATGGCGAAATCGTTATTCCTGTCGATGGTCAGCTTTCGTTCGATTCACTGCTGATGCGCATTCATCCCGCGGCCAGCAGAATCCGAAAATTGAGCGAGGAAACTCCGGCAATTCTCATCGTTTTCGATCTGCTTGTGGACGTTCGGAACAGAAGACTGGTGGAGGAGCCGCTCAAAGACCGACGAGAGAAGCTCCAGCGATTCGCACGAGATTATCTCAACCGGAACGCTTCAGTCCGGCTTTCCCCGGAAACGGAAGACCTGAAAACTGCTCGAAAGTGGTTCCACATGGGAGTGGCACTCGATGGAGTCGTCGCGAAACGCCGCGATTTGCCGTACCAATCCGGAGAGCGCACTGGGATGCAGAAGATCAAAAAGGAGCGGACCGCCGACTGCGTGGTTGGTGGATTCCGCTATCTCGCCAAGAAGCCCTTGGTCGGCTCGTTGCTTCTCGGGCTCTATAACAGCCGTGGAAATCTGGATCACGTCGGCTTTACTTCTTCCATTCACGACGCCGAACGGCCGGAGCTCACCGCAAGACTGAGGAAGTTGATCAAGCCTCCCGGATTCACGGGAAAAGCCCCGGGCGGGCTAAGCCGCTGGAGTACAAAACGCTCCATGGAATGGGAGCCGCTCAATCCCAAGCTAGTGACAGAAGTGCAATTTGATCACTTTACCGGCGGCCGCTTCCGCCATGGAACAAAATTCTTGCGATGGCGCCCGGACAAAAACCCTCAAGATTGCACTCTAAACCAGGTAAAGCTGGAAAATCGCTCCGCCCTCGATCTGCTGTGATCTGCTTCCCACAGGTAATGGTGAACCCCGCCCATTAATGATCTCCGCGGCAAACAAACCGACAATCTGGCCCAAATCTCCGAAACTACGGTTTTGTTCGGGTTTCGTAACGGAAACTAAACTCCCACAGGCGCCTTTCCGAACTCATGCACAATAAGGCCAACACTGAGGGGGAGAAGGAGTGGATCCGGAGGACTGCCCGACTTGCGGGGGGTCTGGATATGTGACGAAGCCTGTGGACTTGAACGGTAAGTCCGAGGGCGTCGCATTCATCCGCTTAAAGTGCCCCGTTTGCGGCGGCACTGGCCGGAAGCGCTCTATCTCACCTACAACCGCGGGCTGACCGCACGGCCTGTGGTGCTTGCGAAACGTACGGATCCGGGCCGTCGTACTTCCCGTCCTAAGGAAGACGGTCCGGGCCGGACGGTTTGTTCACGCTTCTCGCTATTGCTTTTCTTGAGTTTCCGCCAGATTCAGGCGATTCCGGCAGCTTTGGATTTGGGCCGGCGCCTCGGCGACGCCGTTTCCAGCCGATTCCTGCCATTCTCCTTCGCCCGATAGAGTGCCTTATCCGCAGATTGTACGACGATGTCTGGATCGGACTCGTCCCCCGCCGAGCCCGCCACGCCAATGCTTACTGTCACCGAAAGAGGGCGCGCCGAAGTCTTTTTCGAAAGCTCACGAATGGCATCCGCTTTTCTACGACGCCGCCTCGCAGGACCTTCATTTCGGCGATCTGGTCCGCGGGGCACGCGACGCCGATCGCCACCACGCGCACGAAATTCAGAAGACTCGATCAGTAGCCGCAAGCGTTCAAGATGGTCGACAACCTCATCAGTCGTTTTGTTAGGAAACAGAATCGTGAACTCTTCCCCACCGCATCGATGGGCTTTGCCGCCGCCAGTCACCTGCGCCAGCTTTGACGCTACCAGCCTCAACACCTGGTCCCCGGTATCGTGACCGTACGTATCGTTGAACTTCTTGAAATGATCGATGTCGACGACGGCGATTGAATATGGATCTTGCAAACGAAGCAGAGCGTGGTTGAAGGCCCGCCGCGAGGGCAAGGCGGTCAGTTCGTCATGATAGGCCAGCAGGTAAGAATTCTCGATGATCGAGATCACCAAAATGCCCGCCGCGGTGGCGGAATACGGCGTACCGATATGACCGGACGCGGCGCCACGCAGAAACTGCACGAAAGCGACCAGTGACCAGAATAAGGCACCATCCACTGGCTTTCGCGTGAATAGGAATCGGGCAATCAGCAAGAGGGCCGCGCCTCCCATCACGAACAGCGAATACTCCGGCAGACTCGTCAAAGCCACGACATGCCGCGTCTGGCTGGCCGGAACGAACAGCTCCGCGTTTTCCCCAAGCACAATCACCACCACCGCCTCGACAAATAAGAAGATGGCAACGGGCGAGGTCGACGCCAGTGTGAAGCCACGCTCCTGCATCAGAGAAATCAGAACGAAGTCTGCCGGCACAAGGACCGCAACAGCCCGAAGTGCAACCAGTCCCGCCGGACCAAGAAAATGTTGATTTCCGGCGAAAACGAAAATCGCTTCCTCCGCCAAAAACAGAACCGCTAGACAGAAAAACACGCGGCTGGAGTGAAATCGCCATGCCAGCACGATCCCACCAAATACCCCGCAATAGAAAAGAAAGTTGACGGCCGGCGGCGGCAGATTGAGCCATCCGAACAAATCGAAGACCACAACGCACAGCAGCAGGATGCCGCCTGGCATTAGAAACGATTTGAGTGTCTTTTTGCTCCACACGGGCAAGGGACAACTCCAAGAAACAGCACTTCTGCCGCAATTATCTCCGGCACAAAGACTTTCAGGAATTGTCCGGCGAGGTTCGGATCGCCCTCAGTAAGCTCGAATATCTCCCGCTTTGAAACGCGCCACCTTTTCGGGATCTACATACCTTAGTGTGCGCTCGGTTTCGGCTGCATTTGAGATCTCTCTAACTAAACTGGGGATGTTCGATTAAGGATCTTTCACTTATGCGCATTCTTATAGCTGAAGACGACGAAGCATTAGCAAAATTTATCCGCCTCGGGCTCGAGGGCGAAAACTATGCGGTAGATCTTTTCGCTGACGGAGAACAGGCGCGGACCGCCGCCACTCAATCCGAATATGACCTCGTCATTCTTGATCTCAACCTTCCAAAGCTCGATGGTGTGAGTGTCCTGCGTCACATACGGCTGGCGAGACCAAACGTTCCTGTCCTCATTCTGACGCAGCGTACAAAGGTTGAGGACCGCGTTCAGTGTCTCGATACTGGCGCGGATGACTACTTGGGTAAGCCTTTCTCATTCAGTGAACTCTCCGCTCGAATCCGTGCCCTGTGCGCCGAAGCCGTATTCCCTCCGAATCGGTGTTGACTGTTGCCGATTTGAAACTCGACCGCGTTCAGAGGCAGGTCGAGCGGGCCGGCAGAAAAATTGAACTGACCGCTCGGGAGTTTGCTCTTCTCGAATTCCTGATGCGCAATGCAGGTAGAAAAGTCACACGGTCGATGATCATTGAGCACGTCTGGAATCTGACGTTTGATACGACAACAAACGTGGTCGATGTCTACATCAATTAACTCACGGCGCAGATCGCGCATTTGAACGCCCAGATCAGCAACGTCGAGAATGCGGGCGAGAGCGCCGGCACTTTCATCGATCAGCGTACCCAACTTATTGATCAGCTCTCGTCCCTGATTGACGTATCAACTATTCCTACGGACAATACCCTGACATTAACGACCGCCAGTGGTGCACCGCTGGTCGTTGGACAAACAAGTTTTCAGCTCACGACCGAGCTCGACTCCTCCGGTACCCAACACATATTTTCCCAGGGTAGCGACATCACTTCGACTATCGTGTCCGGCCAGCTTGGAGGGATTCTCCAAGCCCGTGACCAGCAGATCCCTGCATTTCAAAACCAGCTCGATACACTCGCCTCCGGGCTTGCCACCGCCGTCAATCAGGTTCAAACTGCCGGATACGACTTGAACGGTAATCCGAGCACCGGCAACAATCTATTCAATCCCCCTCTTTCCGGAAGCGGAGCCGCCGCCAGCCTTTCCGTCGCCATTAGCGATCCCGCGCTCATCGCTGCCAGTTCCGACGGAAGCTCTGGCAGCAACGGCAACGCCGAAGCAATGTACGCTCTGAGAAATCAGGGAATCATATCCGGTCAAAGCCCCACCGATTACTATTCCGGGATCGTCTTTAATATCGGCAGCGCAGTGTCGAATGCGAATGCTTCGCAGAGTGCGTCAAACCTTGTCCTCCAGCAATTAAACGATCAGCGCTCGTCCATTTCCGGAGTATCGCTAGATGAGGAAGCGGCGAACATGATGCGCTATCAGCAGGCTTACGCCGCCTCAGCCCAAGTCATCAGCACGATTAGCACGATGATGGAAGACATCATCAATATGAAGAGTTCGTAGCAGGCTTATGCGAGTCAATCCCAATCCGCTTCCCGATCTTCTCTCTGCTCTTGAGCAGACTGAGAAACAAATTAATTCCGATCTCCAGCAGACCGCGTCTGGCCAGAGCGTAAATGTCCCTGGCGACGATCCCGCTGGGGCCGCGATGCTTGTGCGCAACGCCGGACAGACCGCCGAAGCGGATCAATTCCTTCGAAGTGTTGGCAGTATTACCGGCGAGATGCAGAGTGCCGACTCTGCCTTGAACTCCGTCGCCACCGCCTTACAACGCGCGATTAGCCTCGGCACCGAGGGAGCAAATGGCACTCTGAACAGCTCCGATCGGGCCGCTATCGCCACGGAAGTACAGGGCATTCAGTCGCAGTTAATCAGCTTGGCGAATCTTTCCTACCAAGGCAACTTTGTCTTTGCAGGAACCGCGACTCAGACCGCACCCTATGTCGCCGACTCAACCAGTTCTTCGGGTGTGCAGTATGCAGGAAATGCCGGCGTGAACAACGTCACGGTCGGAAACCACCTCACCGTGCAAACGAATCTCCCTGGCTCGCAATTGTTTTCCGCTTCCGGCGGCGACATGTTCCAGTCCATCCAGGACCTGATCACAAGCCTGCAAAGTGGCAGCAATATCAGCGCTGCTGTCAACGAGGTCAGCAGCGCTTACGAGCACATCAATACGCAGCGCGTGTTCTATGGAAACGGGCTAAACCAACTCAACTCGCAGCAAGTTGCCTTAGACAGCCAGACCACTGAACTCGCGCAGCAGCAGAATCAAATTGGTGGCACCGATCTTTCCAAGGTCTTGAGCGATCTCGTGAATGCGCAAACTTCGCGGCAGGCAACTCTCGAAGCGATCGCCCAGACACAGCAAACTGATCTTTTCAACTTCATCAAGTGACGGGCAGCGGATTTTCTTTGACAGCACTTCAGGAAATTCCCGACCCTACTCTGAAGAATTCTTCCACCACCCGGATCTCCGTCGTTCTCCTATAACCTGGAAGGCTCTCCACAAAAACCCGGCCATACTGCTTCTTCAGAATGCGGTTATCGAGCAGAACGAGCGCGCCCCGGTCGTGCAGCGACCGTATCAGGCGCCCAAACCCCTGTTTCAGCGTAATGACCGCGGCAGGAATCTGATACTGAAAGAACGCATTGCCGCCCTCCGCGTCAATCGCCTTGACCCGTGCCGCGACTACCGGATCGCTCGGCACCGCAAACGGCAATCGGTCGATGATGACACAGCTCAGTTGCTCCCCCTGCACATCGACGCCTTGCCAGAACGAAGATGTCGCAAACAGCACCGCGTTCGGCGTAAGGCGAAATTCCTCCAGCAGCGCGCTTTTCGGCGCATCTCCCTGGCGGAACATCGGGAACTCGATTTCGCCAAGCAGCCGCTGATAAATTTCGTTCATTTGCGCGTAGCTCGTGAACAGTACGAATGCCCGCCCGCGCGAAATTTCCAGCAGTTTTCGAATACGCTCCGCCGCCTTCCCCGTGAACTGCGGCGTCCTCGGATCCGGCAAATCAGGAGGCACATACAGCACGGCCTGGCTCTGATAATCGAAGTGCGAAGGCAGCACCGATTCGCGCGCATGTTCGAAACCAAGCCGCTGCCGAATGTATTCAAACCCTCCTCCCACCGCCAATGTCGCCGACGTTAGCGCCGCGCATTCCAGCTTCGACCACAAGCATTCGCGCAGAATCGGACCAACATCGATCGGAGTCGCCTGCAGGAAAACATTCTCGCGGGAGCGGAAATTTCCCTGACCGGCCGAATTCTTCGCCTGTGATTCAGCACCCCCACTTCCTCGTACTGCGGTTCGCCCGCCGCGGCGCTCGATCCAGAACACGGTGTTCGTATCTTCCGACTCCAATGCGAAGCCGAGTTGCACCTGGATTTCCTGCGCACGGCGCACGAAATTGAATACCTCCTCGGGTTTTTGCGGTAACGCTTCAAGTTCTCCGCTCAAGCGCGTCAGAGCCTGATTCAGCGCGGTGAACTCATCTCCATTCTCTTCGAGGAATTCACGACGCGTGTCGAACGCAAATCGCCCGCTTCCCGCCGGCAACACCGAGAAGAACAATTGAGAACGGTCACGCAAGTTGCCCAGTGCTCCCGAAATCGACGCGGACATCGCATGATTCTGCTGCATCGCGCGCTCGACATCACGCGCCAGTTCTTCAATTCGAAGATTGCTTACAGAGATGCCGAAATAATTTCCCGCCACATCCTCCAGTTCGTGAGCTTCGTCAAAAATCACCGCAGCAGCTTCGGGCAGAATTCCCGCGTCGGGCGCGCCCTCGGCCTGCAGCTTGATCGCAAGGTCGGCGAAGAATAGATGATGATTGACGATGATGATGTCGCTTTCCGTAGCGCGCCGCCTCATCTCGGTGATGAAGCATCTTTCCCACTGACTGCACTTCTGGCCCGTACAGGCATCGGCGCGGGCGTCGAGTTTGTGCCACAGAGCGCTCGCCTCGGGCAATTCTGCAAGTTCGGCGCGGTCTCCCGTCGCAGTGTTCTTCTCCCACGCCGCAATGGCGCGATATTGTTCGATCTCGTCAAGCCCACTTAGCACGGGCTGGTCGGTCAGGTCGTAGAGCTTCTTGCGACAAAGATAGTTGTTGCGGCCTTTCATGTAGCAGACTGACAGCCGCGATTCCGCGTTGCCAAAGAGCGCCTGCTCCAGAAATGGCACGTCTTTATAGAAGAGCTGCTCCTGCAGGTTTTTGGTTCCAGTCGAAATGATGACGCGTTTCCCGGAACGAATCACCGGCACAAGATACGCCAGCGTTTTCCCGGTGCCGGTGCCCGCCTCGACGATCAGATGCCGCTTCTCCTCGAGCGCCTGCTCGACCGCCTGCGCCATCTGTAGCTGCCCTTTGCGGAATTCGTACGCCGGATGCGTACGTGACAGCACTCCGCCGGGAGCAAAGAATTGATACAGCGAAGCGTCCTTGCCGGTCAGATTGGGGCGATTGCCCTGCGGAGCGGAAACGGGCTGGGAACTGAGAGCCACGGAGTCTCTATAATAACGAGTTTGGGCTTCCGGCATGTGCAACATCTCCGTCCGGTTGACGAGATGGGGATCCGCCAGCCGGCAGTCGCATCGATTCCCTTGAACCAACTCGCTTCCAATGTGCCGCAAACTGTTGCCGTCCCGGCTCCGGTGATCGCGATCGTCGGTCGCCCCAATGTCGGCAAATCCACGCTCTTCAACCGCATCGTCGGATCCCGCCGCGCCATCGTCGGCGACGAACCCGGCATCACGCGCGACCGCCTTTACGGCGATGCGGAATGGAATGGACGCAAGTTGCGCATCGTTGACACCGGTGGACTTCTTCCCGAAGAAAAGGACCTGATCCCCTCCGAGATCTTTCGTCAGGCGCGCGTTGCCCTGGATGAAGCTTCGGCCATAATTATGGTCGTCGATGGCCGCTCCGAGCTAGCCGGGCCCGACCTCGAACTAGTTCGCCTCTTGCGCAAAACGAACCGGCCGATGTTTCTCGCGGTCAACAAGATCGACTCCGAAAAACAGTCGTTGCTCATCGATGATTTTCACCGCCTTGGCATCCGGGAGATGTTTCCAGTCTCCGCTGAGCATGGGCGCGGAATCGATGACCTGCTTGATGCCGTGACATCGATCCTGCCGGAGAATCCCACGGCAGAAAAGACCATAACCGCCGAACCGACGACAGACGATTCAACGTCAACGACCGCCGAGCCCGCCACCAATGAAATCAGCGTTGCGATCATCGGACATCCGAACGTCGGCAAGTCGACTCTGCTCAATTGCCTTACTTCGTCCGACCGCGCGATCGTCTCCCCGATTCCCGGCACCACGCGCGACGCGGTGGACGAAATCGTGGAACGCAACGGCCGGACGTTCCGTTTTATCGACACCGCCGGAATTCGCCGAAAAGGCAAAACTCGCCTGATGGCCGAAAAACTCTCTGTCGTCATGGCCCGGAAGCACCTGGAAGCGGCAGATATCGCGCTGCTCGTCATCGATGCCACCGAAGGTGTCAGCCAGCTGGATGCGTCCATCGCAGGCTATGCACACGAGAGCGGACGTTCCATCATCATCGTCGTTAACAAGTGGGACCTGATGATCGCTGGCAACAAGAAAACCGGCCGCCCCACAAAGTCAGAGCGGATGCGCGAA
>Ga0335081_10012485_pt1 | contig 13772 bp, 12 predicted proteins | sample Lox_Sample_35_FD_206713 | JGI IMG/M metagenome (GOLD analysis project Ga0335081, IMG submission 206713) | Soil microbial communities from Loxahatchee National Wildlife Refuge, Florida, United States - Lox_Sample_3.5 | ecosystem: Environmental > Terrestrial > Soil > Wetlands | place: USA...
TCGAGCCCCGGGGCGATCGCGCCGGCCGACGGCGAGCGGCGTTTGACCTCGGCAATGACCCCCACCTCGCGCCGGCCCCCAAGCGCCGCCGCGAACGGACGCGGCGCTGGAGCCCGTTCCGCCTGGTGCTCGAGCTCCGCCGTCCGAGGGCGTAGCAGGGCGATACGTCGCCTCGTGGTGGCGAGAATCGTTTCGAGCGTGGGCTGGCTCATGCTTGCGTTCGGGTCATTTTCGGGTAGATTCGCTTCGGCTTATTTTCGGGAGAACAGGTGCCGCTCACCCGGCGTCAACGCGAAATCTTCGATTTCATCAGCGAGCACATTACCGACAAGGGCTACGCTCCCAGTTTCGAGGAGATCGCCGCCAAGTTCGGATTTCAGTCGCTCGCCACGGTGCACGAGCACCTCACCAACCTCGAGCGCAAAGGTTTCATTCAGCGCACTCACAATGAAAGCCGCGCCATTGAAATCGTGCCTCCCAAGGGGCAGGTCGGCGCCACGGAGCTGCCGCTGCTCGGGCTCGTTGCCGCGGGCGAGCCGATCGAGGCCATTTCGGGCGACGACACGATCGCGGTTCCCGATGAGCTCGTGCCGCGCCGCGGCCGCAGCTACGTGCTCAAAGTGCGCGGGTCGTCCATGATCGACGAGCAGATCTGCGACGGCGACTACGTGATCGTTCAGGAGCGGAACCAGGCCGACAATGGGCAAATGGTCATTGCCCTCGTGCACGGCACCAGCGCCACCGTCAAGAAATTCTATCGCGAACCCGGTGGCTGGATCCGCCTTCAGCCGGCCAACTCGACCATGGCGCCGCTGCGGGTGAACGAGCGCGACATCGTAGTGCAAGGCATCGTCGTCGGGGTCATCCGGAAGTACTAGGGCTCGCGCGGCGCAGCCGCTCGAGCGCTTGCCACCCCGCACCGCGGCTCAGCATTTCTTCCGCGAGTCTGACGCCCTGCTCGTAGCTGTCGGCCAGTCCGGCCACGTACAGCGCCGCCCCGGCATTCAGGGCCACGGCGGCGCGCCCCGCGGGGTCGCTGCCCGCGCTCTTGGCATCGAGCAGCTGCTCGATACGGCGCGCGTTTTCCTGTGGCGCGCCGCCCTGCAGCGCATTCACGTCAGTAACGTGAAAATCGAACCGTTCCGCATCGATCTCCCACCGGACGACTTCACCCTTCCGGATCTCCCACACATCGGTGACGCCGTAGGGAGAGATCTCGTCCATCCCCACGCGCGCGTGCACGATCATCGCGTGCTCCGTTCCGAGCCGGGCCAGCGCCTGCGCCATGAGGGCGGCGCGCTCGGGATCCGCCACGCCGATCACCTGCCGGCGAGCCCCGGCGGGATTCGCGAGCGGCCCGAGCATGTTCATGACCGACGGGATGCGCAGCTCGCTCCGCACCGGGCCCACGTGCTTCATCGCGGGATGAAAATTGGGCGCGAACAGAAACGTCACGCACGCTTCGCGCAGCACGCGCGCCGCGCCCTGCGCGTCGAGCGTGACGGCCACTCCCAGGGCCTCGAGCACGTCCGCCGACCCGCAACGCGAGGTAAACGAACGGTTGCCGTGCTTCGCGACCCGCGCGCCCGCGCCCGCGGCCACGAGCGCCGCGGCAGTCGAGATGTTGAACGTCCCGACTATGCCGCCGCCCGTCCCGCAGGTGTCGATCAGTCCATCGTCGCCCGTGTCTACCTGGACCATCGCCTCGCGCATCGCCCGGGCGGCTCCGGCCACCTCGGCCGGGTCCTCGCCTTTGACACGGAGCCCCATGAGCAGGGCGGCGATCTGGCTATGGGTCGCTTCCCCGCGCATCACGACCCCGAAAACCAGGGCGGTCTCGTCTTCCGTCAGGGATTGACGTTTGGCGAGGGTGGCGATCGCTGCGTGGAGCGGTGAGGAGGTCTGAGGCATGGGTTCGGGCGCTGAAAAATACCGGACGGAAGCGGCTTTTGTCAAATAACGACAACAGGTTGCGACGCTGCACCCTTCTTCCTATCTTTCGCCCGTGACGAGCCGGCCTTACCTCGCCGTGACCCATTACGACGGGGCACGGTTCGTCGGCTGGCAGCGCCAGCGGGAGGGGCGCACCGTCCAGGCGGAGATCGAAGCTGTGCTCGAGCGGCTGCTGGGCCGGCGCACCCCGGCGACCGGGGCCGGACGGACCGACACCGGGGTTCACGCGTTGGGCCAGGGGGTTGGGTTTCAGCCTGGAGAACGCTGGAGCGAGGATGGCGCCGGTCTCCGGCGCGCGCTGAACGCGCTGTTGCCGAGAGATATCTGGGTGGAACGCGTGCATGCCATGCGGCCCGGATTCCATGCACGGAAGAGCGCCGTGGCGCGGCAGTATCGCTATGTCCTGGGAACCGATGACGCAGCGCTGTCGCCGTTCCGGCGGCCATACGAATGGGCCCTGGGCAGGCCGCTCGATAGCGGGCTGCTCTCGGACGCCGCCCTGCTGCTCCTGGGCGAGCACGATTTCCGCGGTCTTGCCGCTCGTCCCGGTGCCGCGGATCCCGATTGCCGCTGCCGCGTTGCGCTCGCCCAATGGGCGCCGCGAGCCGACGGGACGGGAGTGACATTCACGATCGAGGCGAACCGCTTCGTACACCACATGGTGCGTTTCCTGGTGGGCGCGATGGTCGACATCGCGCGCCATCGCCGGCCGCTCTCGGATCTCGCGGCGCTGCTCGTCGCGAGCGACAACAGCGCGGCGAGCCCTCCCGCACCTCCGCAGGGACTTTACCTCGTCGCCGTCCGCTACCCCCAAGAGTGCTATGCCGAAACCTGACGCCGAGCACGAGCGCATGAGCTATGAGTCGCCGCTCGGGCAACGCTACGCCTCGCCCGCCATGCAGACGCTGTGGGGCGAACGGCGCCGCATCGGGCTGTGGCGCCGGCTGTGGCTCGCGCTGATGGAATCCCAACAGGAGCTTGGGCTCGCGATTCCGCCCGCGGCGTTGGTGGAGCTACGCCAGCACCTGGACGACGTGGACTTCGAGCGCGCCGCGGAACATGAGAAGCGGCTACGCCACGACGTGATGGCGCACATTCATCATCTCGGCGAACAGGCGCCCGCGGCTCGCCCGTTCCTGCATCTCGGTGCCACGAGCGCGTACGTCACCGACAACACCGACCTGATCCTGATGCGCGAGAGCGCCCAGCTCCTGCTCGGGCGTATAGCGGCGGTGCTGGTCGCGTTGGGACACCTAGCGCGCCGCCACCGCGCCCTGCCCTGCCTCGCGTACACGCACTTTCAACCCGCCCAGCTCACCACCGTGGGTAAGCGCGTCGCGCTGTGGATGCAGGATTTCGCGCTCGACGCCGATGAATTGCTGTACCGGCTCGACACGCTGCAATTCCGCGGCGTGAAAGGCACGACCGGCACTCAGGCGAGCTTCGTCGATCTGTTCGGCGGCGATCACGCCAAGGTACGCGAGCTGGATCGGCGCGTCGCGAAAAAGATGGGATTCGCCAAGCTGCTCCCCGTTGCGGGGCAGACGTACACGCGCAAGCTCGACGCGCAGATGCTCGCCGTGCTGTCCGGCATCGCGGCCTCCGCCGCGAAGTTCGCGACGGATTTGCGGCTGCTTCAGCACGAGGGCGAGCTGCTCGAGCCGTTCGAGGCCGACCAGGTGGGCTCGAGCGCCATGGCCTACAAGCGCAATCCGATGCGCGCCGAGCGGATCACCGGGCTCGCGCGCTTCGTGATCGAGCTCGAGGGCAACGCGTGGCACACGGCCGCGGAGCAATGGCTCGAGCGCACCCTCGACGACAGCGCCAATCGACGGCTCGTCTTGCCTGAAGCATTCCTCGCGACCGATGCGATTCTCATTCTCGCCACCAACGTGGCCGCGGGGCTCGAGGTGCGGGACAACGTGATCGCGCGCCACGTCGCGTTGCATGTGCCGTTCCTCGCCACCGAGCGACTGTTGATGCGGGGCGTCCAGGCGGGCGGCGATCGCCAGCGACTGCACGAAGCGATTCGCAGTCACAGCATGCAGGTCGCGAAGGCCGCGGCCGAAGAAGGCGCACCCAACGATCTGCTGGAACGCCTGGCGCGCGATCCCGCTTTCAAGATGTTGCGCGAGTCCCTCACGCCCCAGGAGCTCGATCCCCAATCCTACGTTGGCCGCGCTCCCGAGCAGGTCGACGAATTCCTCACCGGTGTGGTGCAGCCGATGCTGCGAACCATCGAAACCGTTGCTCCCGCCGCAGCTCCGGCGGAGGTGACCGTATGACCACGACCCCGCTCGTCGCGAGCTCGCTCCCGCTCCCCCTCGTCAAACGGGGTAAGGTGCGGGAGGTGTATGAGGTCGATCGTGAAACGCTCTTGCTCGTCGCGAGTGATCGCGTCAGCGCGTTCGACGTCGTGATGCGGGAGCCGGTGCCGAGCAAGGGCGCGGTGCTCACGCAAATGAGCGCATTCTGGTTCAAGCAGCTCGAATCCGTGATCCCGAGCCATTTTCTCACCGCAGATCCGGACGAGATCGTGCGGCGGGTGCCTGCGCTGAAAGGGATGCGGGACACGCTGGGCGGCCGTTCCATGCTGTCCCGGCGCACCACGCCCGTGCCGTTCGAGTGCGTGGTGCGTGGCTATATCACGGGATCGGCCTGGTCCGAATACAAGAAATCCGGCACGCTCGCCGGTGAAGCGCTCGCCACGGGACTGGTGGAGAGCGCGCGGCTCGAGCCGGCCATCTTCTCCCCCGCGACCAAAGCCGAGACCGGACACGACGAGAACGTCACCTTCGAGCATGTCGGGCGTGCACTGGGGCGGAAGCTCGCCGATCGGCTCAAACAGGCGAGCCTGGCGCTGTACGAAGCCGGTCGGGCCTATGCGGGCCCACGCGGCATCATCATCGCCGACACGAAATTCGAATTCGGCACCACGGCCGATGGGCGGCTGCTCGTGATCGACGAGATCCTGACGCCCGACTCCTCGCGCTTCTGGCCGGCTGATCGCTATCAGGCGGGACGAAACCAGCCGAGCTTCGACAAACAGCCGCTGCGCGATTACCTGGCCGGAATCAAGGACAAGGGCAAGTGGAACGGCGAGGCACCGCCGCCACCCTTGCCGGCCGAAGTCGTCGCGGCCACGAGCCGGCGCTACCTCGACGCCTACCGGCTCATCACCGGACACGCGCTCGAGCACGGGGCCTAATGGCGTTCGCCCCCGAAGGCTGGCCGTTCATCATTCCCACCTGGGTGCTCGTGGCGTTGGGCGCGTGCGCCGTGGCGCGCGGGATGACCTGGCTCGTCGTGCCCGAAGTGCTGCTCGCTCTGGTCGCGGTGTGGCTGCTCGTGTTCTTTCGCAATCCCATCCGCACCGGCCCACGCGGCGACAGCTTGATCATCGCTCCGGCGGACGGGCAAGTCGTGGAGATCGTGCAGGTGAACGAAGGCATGTATCTCGAAAGCGGGGCCACGCGGATTTCGACGTTCATGAACGTGTTCAACGTGCACGTGAACCGCTATCCCGTTTCGGGTGAGGTGGAGCTGGTGCATTACAATCCCGGCAAGTTTCTCCACGCCGGGGCGCCCAAGGCGAGTCTCGAGAACGAGCAGTCGTCGGTCGGGATCCGCGGAGCACGTGGACGGGTGTTGGTCCGCCAGATTGCGGGACTGATCGCGCGCCGCATCGTGACGGACGCGCACGCCGGGACGCAGGCGGTTCAGGCCGAGCGCATGGGGATGATCCGGTTCGGCTCGCGCGTGGATGTGTTCATTCCCAATGCGACGCCCGTGCGCGTCGCGGTGCGCGTGGGCGAACGCGTGCACACCGGCACCACAGTGCTCGCGGAGTACACGGCGTGACCGGCCCGCGATTGCGCCCCAACATGCGGCGCGTGGTGGTGGTCGTGCCGAGCCTGTTCACGCTGTTCAACCTGTTCTTCGGCATCTGGTCGATGGTGCTGGCTACACGCGGCGAGTTCTACCGCGCGAGCTGGTACATCGTGTTTGCGGGCATTCTCGATCTGCTCGACGGGCGCGTGGCACGCATGTCGAACACGGGCACCCGCTTCGGCGCCGAGCTCGACAGCCTCGTGGATATCGTGAGCTTCGGCGTGGCACCCGCGTTCCTCATGTACATGCTGGTGTTTGGGACCGCAGGCCAGGCGGAGTGGATCTTCTGCTACTTCTACGTCATGGCGGCGGCGACGCGGCTCGCGCGGTTCAACGTGACGCAGGCCGGACGGGCCAAGCAGTGGTTCATCGGACTGCCCTCGCCTGCGGCTGGCATGACCCTCGCCACGTACTATCCGTTTACGCAGACCGATTTCTATCAGGAAAAGCTGCGCGCGCTGCCGTGGCATCCTATCCTGCAGCTGCTCATGATCCTGCTCACCATCCTCATGGTGAGCAACGTGCGCTATGCGACCATGCCCAAAGTGGGCGTGCGATCGGTGAAAGGGCTTCTCGGACTCGCTACCATTCTTCTGGTCGTGGTGTTCGGCATTTTCGCGCATGACGTCTTCTGGTTTCCCCTGGGAATCGCCTACATGACCTACGGCGTGTTGCGAGCCACGTTCCTCGGCTTGCTGTCGGAGCCGGATGAAGACGAAGAAGCCGAAATCGCGGGCCCGATCGTGATCACCGACGGCCCGGCGGAGATCACCCCGTACCTGGGCGAAGAGCGCCGCAGGCCTCAGACTGGAGGCGCGGGCGGAACGGGAGGCAGCGCCGCATGACCGCCTTTCACGTGGAGATTCGCGTCATGCCGCGCGGCGCGGTGCTCGATCCGCAGGGCCAGGCGGTCGAGCACGCATTGCGCGCGCTCGGCTTCGGCGGTGTGTCGAAGGTCCGCGTCGGTAAGCACATGGTGCTCGACGTCGAAGCCCCGACCAAAGACGAAGCCATGGCCAAGGCGCGGGCCATGTGCGACCGGCTGCTCGCGAATCCGGTCATGGAGGACTTCGACGTCGCCGTGAAGAACGGGGGCGGCTGATGCGCCGCGTCGCGGTCGTCGTTTTCCCCGGATCGAACTGCGATGCCGACACCTACACGGCGGCGCGTGCCGCGGGATCGGACGCGTACTACGTGTGGCATCGCGATACCGATCTGCAGGGCGCCGATATCGTGGTGCTTCCCGGTGGATTCAGCTACGGTGATTACCTGCGCGCCGGCGCCATCGCGCGCTTCTCGCCCGTGATGTCCGCCGTGGTCCGGCACGCGAACGCCGGCGGCGCCGTGCTCGGCATCTGCAACGGGTTCCAGACGCTGTGCGAAGCGGGCCTGCTCCCGGGCGTGCTGGCGCGCAATGCGCGGCTCAAGTTTCTCTCGCGCCCGGTTCGCGTGCGCGTCGAGTCCACCGATACGCCGTTCACGTGTCTGTATGAGCGCGGCGAGACCCTCGAGATTCCGATCGCGCACGGCGAAGGGCGCTACGTCGCCGCCGCGGCGGTGCTCGAGGAGCTCGAAGCGACCGGTCGTGTCGTGTGGCGCTATGTCGACGACAATCCCAACGGCTCCACGCAACAGATCGCCGGCATCTGCAATGCCGAACGCAACGTGGTGGGCATCATGCCGCATCCCGAACGCCGCAATTCTCCCGTCCTCGGTGGCTCGGACGGCGCCCGCGTCTTCCTTTCGATGGAGGCTTGCAATGCGACGCAGTTTGCTGATCGTGTGCGCGCTGGTGGTGGCGACGAGCTCCGCGTGTAACAAGATCAAGCCGCAGCTCGAAGCCTTCCAGCATCAGTTCGCGCAGCAGCTAGACCTGGCGCGCCAGCGCTTCTTCAAGAAGAAACCGCCGGCCACGAGTCCCATCGCGCATCCCGCCCCGGTTGCGCATCCGGCTCCGCCGCCGCCACCCCCACCGGCTGCCGAGCCGAGCCAACCGACGACCCAGCAAGTCGCGAGCACGCATCGGCGCGTGCGGCGTGATGAACCTTACGTATCAAACGACACGGGGACGTTATTCCCGGGGATGACCGAAAAGGACGTGTACGCCCGCTGGGGATCCCCGGAGGCGGTGCGGCACCTGGGCGAGTTCACCTATCTCTATTTCAAGAACGGCTGCGAGTACAGCTGCGGGCACCTCGACGTCGTGACGCTGCAGAACGGGCAGGTGATCGATGCGCTGGTGCGCTGGCCCGGACACGGCTACGCCGGTCAGTCGGGTGCGCCCACGAGCGCGCCGACGGCGGCACCGTCGGGCGGCAACACGCTCCAGATCACGCCCGCGGCGCCGGCCGCGGATACGACCGCAGCTCCTGCAGCCGTCCCGGCTCCGGCCCCTGTTCCTGTTCCGGCTCCGGCGCCCCCGCCGATCGCTCCACCCGCCGCGCCACCCGCACCGCGTCAGGATACGACGCACGCCGTGACTCCCCCACCCTCGCCTACTCCCAGCGAGTGACGCGACGCGAGCGACGAACCATCAAGCCGTTCCCGGGCGATCCTCCGGTAACGGACGCGTTGATCCGCGAGCACAACCTCACCGACGAGGAGCACGCGCGCATCCTCGCCATGCTGCAGCGCTCGCCCACGTTCGCCGAGGTCGGCATCTTCTCGGCGCTGTGGAGCGAGCACTGCTCCTACAAGCACTCGAAGCGCATTCTGCGCCAGTTCCCAACCCGTGGCCCGCAGGTCATTCAGGGACCGGGTGAGAACGCGGGCGTGCTCAGGCTCCCCGATGGCTGGGCCGTGGTCTTCAAGATCGAGTCTCACAATCATCCCTCGGCCGTCGAGCCCTATCAGGGCGCGGCGACCGGGGCCGGGGGAATTCTGCGCGACGTGTTCACGATGGGCGCGCGACCGGTGGCCATGCTCAACAGCCTGCGCTTCGGGCCGCTCTCAGATGCGCGCAGCCGCTATCTGTTCGCCGGCGTGGTCCGCGGCATCGGCGACTATGGGAATTGCGTGGGCGTTCCGACGGTCGCGGGGGAGGTGGATTTCGGACCGAGCTACACAGCCAATCCGCTCGTCAACGCCATGTGTGTCGGGCTCGTCAAGGAGCGGGACATCATCACGGCGCGGGCGCATGGCGTGGGCAACGTGCTCGTGATCGTCGGCTCCCGCACCGGTCGCGACGGCATTCATGGGGCCGCGTTCGCCTCGGAGGAGCTGTCCGAGAAAAGCGAGCAGCGCCGTCCTCAGGTACAGGTCGGCGATCCGTTCACCGAGAAGCTGTTGCTCGAAGCGAGTCTCGAGCTGATCGGCTCCGGGCACATCGTGGCAATTCAGGACATGGGGGCCGCGGGCATTGTTTCTTCGTCCGCGGAAATGGCCGCGCGCGGCGGCGTGGGCGTCGAGATCGATCTCTCGCGCGTACCCACCCGCGAACCCGGCATGACGCCGTACGAGATTCTCCTGTCCGAATCGCAGGAGCGGATGCTCGTCGTGGCCAGGGCCGATCGCGTCGAGCAGGTGAAGGCGATCGCGGCCAAGTGGGAGCTCGACGCTACCGCCGTGGGGCGGGTAACCGATGATGGGATGTACCGCGCCACATGGGGCGACCAGGTGGTCGTCGAAATTCCCGGCCAGCGGCTCGTCGACGACTGTCCCATGCACGAGCCCGAGGCGGAGGAAGATCCGGAGATCGCGCGGCTCCGGACGCAGTCGCCTCCCGCAAAGCAGCTCCCGCCTCCCGGTGATCTGCTGCTCCGGCTCCTGGCGGAACCGTCGATCGCCTCGAAGCGCTGGGTGTTCGAGCAGTACGACTCCACGGTCCAGGCGAGCACCGCGATCGGCCCCGGCGGCGATGCGGCCGTGCTGCGCGTGCACGATACGGATTTCGGGATCGCGGTGAAGACGGATGTGAATTGGCGTTACGTAATGCTGGATCCGCTCGAGGGCGGCAAGGCTGCGGTGGCCGAGTCGGCGCGCAATGTCGCGTGCACCGGCGCGCGGCCGCTCGGCATCACCAACTGTCTCAACTTCGGCAGCCCGGAACGGCCGGCGGTGTTCCATCAGTTCCGCGAAGCGTGCCGCGGCATTGCGGCCGCGTGCCTCGCGTTCGATACGCCGGTCACGGGCGGCAACGTGTCGTTCTACAACGAGAGCCCGACCGGCGCGGTGGCACCGACACCGGTGATCGGCATGGTGGGCATGCTGTCACGCGTCGATCGCGCCGTCCCGAGTCACGCGCGGCAGCCGAACGACTCGATCTTCCTGCTCGGCCGCACACAGGCGGAACTCGGCGGCTCGGCGATGTGGGGGACGCTGTATGGCTTCGTGGGCGGGATGCCGCCGCGCGTCGATCTCGAAGCGGAGCGGCGCCTGATCGACTTTCTCGTCGCGGGGGCCGAACAAGGAGCGTTCCGCTCGGCGCACGATTGCTCCGATGGCGGGCTCGGCGTGGCCCTCGCGGAGGTCGCCATGGGTGGTCCGTATCAAGCGCACGGCTTCGGACTCGAAGTCGATCTCACCGGCTACGGCTCGCGGCTCACCGATGTCGAGGTCCTGTTCAGCGAGACGCAGGGACGCGTGGTCGTGAGCTGCGCACCGGACGGCGGGGCGCGGCTCGAGGCCATGGCGCAGGAGTTCGGCGTCCCCGTGTATCGCATCGGAACTGTGGGTGCGGCTAACGGGTCGCTGCGTATTCGGTTGCGTGCAGGGCAGTTCGAGCACCCCGTAGCCACTCTGCGGGAGGTATATTTCGAGTCGATCCCCCGACATATGGGAGACTGACCAACGCATGTGCGGCATTATCGGCATTACGGGTGTTCCTGACGCGGCGCGCCAGGTCTATCTCGGCCTGTACAGCCTGCAGCATCGTGGCCAGGAGTCGTCCGGCATGGTGGCCATCGACGGCGAGGGCATCGCGCGGGCACACCACGGGATGGGCCTCGTGTCGGATGTGTTCACCGAACCTGTGCTCACCGGCCTCTCCGGTGATGTCGCCATCGGCCATAACCGATATTCCACGGCAGGAACGTCGGTACTCGCCAATGCGCAGCCCATGCTGGTGCGCTATCGTGAGGGCCCGCTCGCCCTTGCCCACAACGGCAATCTCACGAACGCCGTCCAGCTGCGTACCGACCTGGTCGACAAAGGATCGATCTTCCGGAGCTCGTCTGACAGCGAGGTGCTCGTCCATTTGATCGCCCGCTCGGAAGCCCGTGAGCTGGAAGATCAGCTGCTCGATGCACTCGAGCGGGTGGAAGGTGCGTACTCGCTCGTGGTCACGATCGGCCGCACGCTGTACGCGATCGTGGACCCGCGCGGCTTCCGTCCCCTGTGGCTCGGCCGGTTGGGCGACGGTTGGGTCGTGGCATCCGAGACCTGTGCTCTCGACATCGTCGGCGCGAGCCGCGTGCGTGAGCTCGAGCCCGGCGACGTAATCCGTATTCAGGATACAGAGCTCGATCAGCTCCCGTCGCTCCCCAAGAAGCCACACCGCCGGTGCATTTTCGAGCTCGTCTACTTCTCACGGCCCGACAGCACGATTTTCCATCGCTCCGTGGACGGCGTGCGCCGCGAGCTGGGCCGGCAGCTGGCCCGCGAGCATCCCGCTCAAGGAGCCGACTGCGTCTTCTCCGTGCCCGACTCATCGAACGCGATGGCCCTGGGATTTTCCGAAGTGTCGGGCATCAAGCTCGAGCATGGCCTGATCCGCAATCACTACGTCGGCCGGACATTCATCCAGCCGGTCCCCGGCAGCCGCACCGCAAAGGTAAAGATCAAATTCAATCCCGTGCGCGAGGTGCTCGACGGGAAGAAGGTCGTGGTGGTGGACGATTCCATCGTGCGCGGCACGACGAGCCGGGCGCTGGTGCAGCTCATTCGCCAGGCCGGCGCCAAGGAAGTCCACTTCCGCGTTGGCTCGCCGCCGATTACCGGCCCGTGCTACTACGGGATCGATACGCCGAGCAAACGCGAGCTGATCGGCGCGAATCACGACGTGGATGAAATTCGCGAGCATCTGGGCGTGGACAGCCTGGGTTATCTCTCGCTCGACGGCATGCTGCGCGCGGCCAGCGGCAACAGCGCCGAGTTCTGTCACGCCTGCTTCTCCGGAGACTATCCCACCGAGGTGCCGCACGACGTTGCCCGCGCGCGCAACGACGCCCCGCTGCTCGTCGGCGTCCCCTAAGCGCGTGCAGTGCCGTCGCTCGAGCGCTGGGTTTACGCATTCGGCAACGGTCGCGCCGACGGCTCGGCGGCCATGCGGGACATCCTCGGTGGCAAGGGGGCGGGCCTCGCCGAGATGGCAAACCTCGGCCTGCCGGTCCCGCCGGGGTTCACCCTCTCCGCCCGGCTCTGCATCCGCTATCTCGAATCCGGTACCTTCCCCGACGCACTTCCCGACCAGATCAATCACCACCTCCGACAACTCGAGCTGATCACCGGCAAGCGCTTCGGCAGCGCCGAAAACCCGCTGCTCGTGTCGGTCCGCTCGGGGGCGGCGGTCTCCATGCCCGGAATGATGGAGACGATTTTGAATCTGGGATTGAACGATGAGTCGGTCCGCGGGCTCATTGCCGCCGCGAAGAATCCCCGGTTCGCATTCGACTCTTATCGCCGGTTCGTGCAGATGTACGGTGACGTGGTATACGAGCTGGGCAAGGAACCGTTTGCCGAGCTGCTCGACGAAGCGAAGCGCCGGCGTCGCACGGAGCGTGACATCGATCTCCAGGCCGAGGATCTCGAGGGGCTCGTGCAGGAGTTCAAGGAGCTGATTCGGGCGCGCACCGGCCAGCCCTTCCCCGAAGACCCCACGGCGCAGCTGTGGGGCGCGATCGAAGCCGTCTTCAAGAGCTGGCGCACGCGCCGCGCGGCGGACTACCGCCGCATTCACCGCATCCCCGACGATCTCGGGACGGCGGTGAACATCGTGGCCATGGTCTACGGCAACATGGGGAACGACTCCGGCACGGGCGTGGCGTTCACCCGCGACTGCCGCACCGGTGAAAGGCGCTTGAACGGCGACGTGCTGACGAACGCGCAGGGCGAGGATGTCGTGTCCGGCGCCCGCACACCGGAACCCCTGGCGCGGCTGGCGCGCGGCAAGCTCAAGCCGGTCTACACCGAGCTGCAACGGGTGGCCGCCAAGCTCGAGCGGCACTTCCGCGACGTACAGGACGTCGAATTCACCTTCGAGCGCGGCAGGCTCTACGTGCTTCAGACGCGCCGGGCCCAGCGTACCGGGGTCGCGGCCGTCCGCATCGCGGTCGAGATGGTGCGCGAGAGGCGCATCACCGAAGATGAGGCGGTGCAGCGCGTTCCGCCGCGCGATCTGGACCAGATCTTCCATCCGATGGTCGATCCACGCGCAACTGCGCCGCTCGTCGCGAAGGGCCTGCCCGCGTCACCCGGCGCCGCGATCGGCGAGGCCGTGTTCGACGCCGACGAGGCCGAGGCGCTCGCCGCAAAGGGGCGCAACGTGATTCTCGTGCGCCCGGAAACGAGCCCCGACGATTTTCACGGCATGGTGGCCGCGGGGGCGATTCTCACGGCGCGCGGCGGCATGACGAGCCACGCCGCGATCGTGGCGCGTGGCATGGGCAAGACATGTGTGGTGGGCGCGACGGAAATCGAAGTCGATCCGGAGGCCGGGCGGTTCCGCGCCAACGGGCGCGTGGTCAAACGCGGCCAGCTGATCACGGTCGATGGCACGACGGGCCGCGTGCTGCTCGGCGCGGCAAAGCTCGTCCAGCCGAAGAGCGGCGAGCATTACGCACGGCTCATGAAATGGGCCGATGCGAGGCGGCGGCTCAGGGTGCGCGCCAATGCCGACACGCCGGAAGATGCCAAGCGCGCCCGTGAGTTCGGCGCCGAAGGCATCGGACTGTGCCGCACCGAGCACATGTTCTTCCAGGGCGATCGCATCA
>Ga0335081_10012486_pt1 | contig 13772 bp, 10 predicted proteins | sample Lox_Sample_35_FD_206713 | JGI IMG/M metagenome (GOLD analysis project Ga0335081, IMG submission 206713) | Soil microbial communities from Loxahatchee National Wildlife Refuge, Florida, United States - Lox_Sample_3.5 | ecosystem: Environmental > Terrestrial > Soil > Wetlands | place: USA...
CCGATGCGGGCGCCGACGTCTCGTGACGCGCCGCGCACCCCCGGCGCTGGCTATGCTCACGGTTTGCACTTCCGGCAACATTATGCTTTATCCAGTTTGGACGATCCGGGAACGCCAAATGGAAACAAAGAAGTTCCTGCAGCTTGCGCGGCAAGGTTATGGTTTATTCACGGCAAAGATTTGGTTTAAGTCACAAGCATGGCGTTCACGCCGAGCCCGGCTCCCAGGGTGAAGACCGCGGTCAGCGCAAAGGCGGGCGTGCGGACCAGTACGCGAAACGCAAATCGAATGTCCTGCGCAAGTGTCTCGAGAAACATGCCCCTCCTCCAAGGAACCGGGACGCGAGAACTCGCGGTTTCTTAGTACACCATTTCATAAATGCCGCCGCGAACTCCATAGAGCCGCAAGAAGCCGCTCCCTCAGACTCACGGTCGCGGCTCGGTATGCAGCCTCGTGCGGAGGTCCGGGAATACGTTGGCGAACTTCTGAAACCGTGTACTTAGCCGACCGCTTATCTGGCTGCCGCGGGAGTCGCGGAGCGGCGTCATCCAACGGCGCCTGTCATGCAATTGTCACGGAGAAACCTCCAGAATTGCGTTCACCCCAACATGAAGATGCGATTCGCTCCTATCCTGCTTCTCGCCTGCGCGCCACTCGTTTCGGCGGCGTACCGCAGTTGGCGGCCAAAATCCCCATTCGGAACTTCGTCGATCACGGACAGAATTTCGAAACCGCCAAAGACAACGCGGGGGTGTACCACGCCTACCAGGCGCGGTGTCAGAAGGGCAACCGTATGGTCGTCAAAGCGGGTGACCGCATTCCGATTCACGGGATTCAGGTAGACATCGTGACCGAGGACTTTGTGAATCGGCGGGACGCAGCCGTAATTCGGGTCAACATGTCGCCCGATTTCTACGACCAACATTTCTTCATTTGGTCCAATGTCAGGCTGGTGGCCACGAATCCCCCTCGGAAAGTTACTGGAAGTTACGACTCGACGTTATCATGGAACTGACAGGCGGGGAAGTACGCACAAATTTGTAAGCCGAGAATTAACATAGGTAGGAGCTGCTTGTGAAGAACCATTTCGGTTGCCCGGTACAGGCCACCTCCAACGTCCTGGCCGGAAAATGGAAAGTGATGATTGTCTGGCATCTGTCGTTCGGTTCCCGGCGCTTTGCGGAGATTCGCGACCGGCTGCCGGGCGTGACCGAGAAGGTATTAACCGCACAATTGCGGCAGTTGGAGCGGGACGGCGTCATCAACCGGATAGAGACCCCAGGCATGCCGCGGCGCGTGGATTACGAGCTGAGCGACGCCGGCAAGGAATTGATTCCCGTAATGGAGGCGATGTGCGGCTGGGGGAGCAAGCACCTGGGCATTGCGCCGACCTTGAGCCATCCGGCATCCGGCCACGCTTGAGGGCTTATTGCGCCGCCTGCGCCTTCTGCTCCTCGCCCCACAGCAGCGGGTCGGGGCCGGAGAGTTGCAGGAACAGCCGGTCATTGGCACGCGCCGTGTCCGCATGGGAATCCTTTGCCGCCGCCAGGGCCCGCAGATAAAAGACTCGAGGGAAATAGAATGAAACCAGCGGGCCGGGACCATTGAGTTGCGGTATCGGATTAAGCCCCAGCAATGGCGGGGCCTCCGTCGCATGGCCTGTTTCGAGCAGCGCCCACCCCAGCAGAATGCGCACGGTGTCGTCGGATGCAGGACCACCGTGCTCGTACAATTGCTTCAGGATTGGTGCGGCTGCCTCGAATTCCCGATTGAGGATCAGCGCATAGGCCAAGGCAGCGTCTCGGCCGTTGCTTTGGGGCAGTTCGCGTTCCGCCCGCGCTGCCCATTCGGCGGCAGGGGCCGGCGGCTGCGACAGGAAGCGCGCCAGGAGCACGATGGCTCCCGGGGAGGCTCCAGCCGGCGGCGGCGACTTCTGCAACATCTGCCCGGCGGCGGCGCGATCGCCCAGAAACAGGCTCCAGAGCGCCAGTTCGGCACAGGCGTTGGAAGCCAGCTCTTTCATCGGAGCGCTTTCGGCTTTCGAGGCGCTCTGCGCGAAGCCCGCCAGCCGATCGTAAGCCTGCTTGCGCCTTCCACTGACCCACATCCATTCCGCTTCAAAGTAGTCCACCACCGGATCGTGAGCGGCTTTTCGGGCGTCGATGAACTGTTTGGCAATGGCGTCGGCGCCCGGAATGTCGCCGGTCATCAGGCGCGCCATCGCGGCCTTATACATATCGGGTGCGTTTGGGAAGGCAGGTGATTTGCGTGCGGCTTGCAGATACAGATCTTCGGCTTCGCGGAGCCGGCCGAGCAGCAAATGAACGTCGCCCTGCGAGTCCAGCGGATCGGAGTCGGCAGGGCGCAGTGCCTGGTATTGCCGTAAAGCTCCCAGCGCGCCGTTGAGGTCGCCCGTATAGGCTTTGGCATAACCGAGCTGGTTCCAGGTGTTGCCGTTTTCGGGCTCGAATTCGAGCGACTTCTGGAATCCCTGAATTGCGGCAGCGTAGTCGTGGTTGGCCATGGCGATTTCGCCCAAGGAGCGCCAGGCGGGGGCATCGCGCGGCTCCAGTTTCACCATCGCCTCGATGGCCTTCCGGCGCGCGGCGCTGTCCTGTCGCAGGTCCGCCATCTCCAGTTCGAAGCGCGCCCGGCTTTCCGGGGAGATCTGGTCGCCACGCGCCATCGCCTTCTCCAGCACGTCGATGGCGCCCGGGCGATCCCGCTGCAGGATCAGCTTTTCGGCCAGCAAAAGGTAGGGAGGACCGAAATCGGGATCGGCGGCGATCGCGGATTGGAGGGACTGGGTAACCGTCCCGGGATCGGCAGATTCCAGGGCCGTCATCCAGGCCTTCAATGCCTCGACGCGGCTGGTGCCGTAGGGGCGTGTCTGCCGCGACAGTTGCCGCGCCAGGCCGGAGGCTGCCTCGAGGACATTCCCGGCCGGCGCCGCCGTGGAGAGCACCTCGATGGTCTTCTCCGCCGCGGTGTCTTCAATCGTCAGTTGCGCTTCCAGTCTCCCCCCGCGCAGGTCGTAAGTCCCATAGCCGATCCGGGTTGCTCCGGATGCCAGGGCGAGTGAACGTTCAGACGAGATTCCGGGCGCTGCAATCGGCCGTACGCCCAGGGACTGATTGAGCGAATGCATCCGGCTGGCGGGAATCGGGTTGGCGTCAGTCCCGGTCAGTTCGTTGGTGATGATCTCCGCGAAAGCGCGGCCCATCCAATCGACGCCGGGATCCGGACCCAGGTTTTCGAAGCGCAGAATCGCGAGGCGCTCCACGTGGGGTCCGGGGGGATTGCGGGAGGTCTGCCGGCCGCAGCCACAAGCCGCCAGCACGGCCATCACGATGGCAGCCTTCCTGGCGAGCCGCACACGCTTTCCGGGGTGTCCTGAGGTCTGCCGGTGTCTACAATACACGCGGCTCCAGGGTCAGCAACTGCTTGAACTCATCCATGTCCTTTATGGAGGCGAATTCGGGAACCTCGCCGAGTTTCTTCTCGTGGAAGCCTTCTTCGAGGGCCTTTCTGAGGTATTGGAGGGCAAGATCGCTGCGTCCGCCCTTGGCGTAAAGCTTCGCCATATAGAAATGGAACTTACCGCGCTCTTCCACGCTGCGTTCCTCGAGCATCACGCCGTAGTTTCCATGACGTTCGAACACCTCGGGATCGAGGTGCATGGCAATCTGGAACGACTTGGTAGCCTGCTCATATTGTTTGCGCGCAAAATAGGCCGTGCCGAGGTTCATATAGATGGAAGCGGATTTCGGCTCTTCGGGCGCGATCTTGAGAGCACGGTTGTAGTAGCTGATGGCGCGGCGGTTGTTCTTCTTGGCGTACCAGATGGTGCCCAGGTTGTTGATGGCTTCGATGTAGTCGGGCTTCAGACGGACTGCCTGTTCATAGCTCTTCCGCGCGCTATCGAGCTGCGCGAGCTGGTGGTAGGCGATGCCGATTTTGTTGAGCAACACGGGGTCCTTGGGAGAACCTTGTCGAAAGGTGTCGATGGCTTCGCGGTACATTTTGCGGGCCATCAGGATGTCACCCCGCATTTCCGGGGAAAGTTCAGGCTTGGATACCGGTGGCGGCACGGTAGTCTTGGTGCCGTCCAGCATGGCGTTGGATTGCGATTGTGCAAAGGCGAAACTGAGGGCTACTGCTGGCAGTAAAGCGAAAAGTCGCGGAATCATGGGGCCCTACCCCCTTGTGGCCATTCTACGCCAACTGGAGGGACGGTGGAAGTTTCGTTTGGTTAGACCACTCCGCATCCAGGATCGACGCTATAGAATCGGGCCGGGTTACCTGACACACCGGGACGAGCGCCAATCAGACATTCCGGTCCAAGTACGATAAACTGAGGGTTTCAGGCGGATATCCTTGTATCGGTTAGTGCTTGCGGCTTTCTTGGCGATTGCCTTCACCTCCCGTGCGGCCACACCGGATCTCGGGCAGTTGGATGCCAGTCCCACTCTGTTTACGGTGATGGCGGCCATTAACGCAGCCGGGTACGATGCCGACCTGGCTTCCCCGAACAACCACCCCCTGCGCAATGCCATCCGCGCGGAATTGGCGAAGCGGCAGATCCCGTCGCTCGAGGGCATCAAGGAGTTCTTCGCCAAACATCGCAAACGCGACGACACGCTCGAGCTGAGCCAGTACATCTCCTTTGCGCTGACCGCAGGGCCTCCACCCGACTTTGCCATTCGCATTCGCGACGTCGAGATCCCGCCGGATGTGAGCGGTATGGCTGCCCTCCCGCCCCTGCTCGCGGCATTCTACAAAGAGGCCGGCATCGAAGACCTCTGGAAGCGCTCCCAGCGAGCGATCGACCAATATTGCGATCGATATCACGTGCCGGTTTCCGATGCCGTGCTGCAGGTGAATTCGCTGCTGCGGCAACAGACCTCGGGAGTCCGGGGCTTCCGATTTCAGGTCCTGATCGAGCTGCAGGCGGCGCCCAACCAGATTCAGACACGGAGTTACGGCCCCGACTATACGGTGGTCATCTCGCCGTCCCCGGAGCCGCGGATTTTCGACGTTCGCCACGCCTATCTGCATTATTCGCTCGAACCGCTGGCGACCCGCTATCACGACATCCTGGAGCGAAAGAAAGTCCTGGCGGACCACGTGCAACGTGCGCGGGGACTGCCGGACACCTACAAGGACGACTTCCTGTTGCTGACTACCGAATCGCTGATCAAGGCGATCGAGGCGAGGCTCGACAACAAGCCCGGCAGCGTGACTCAGGCGCTGCAGGAGGGTTACCTGCTGGCGCCTTACTTCGCGGAGCAGTTGCCGGTCTACATGAAGCAGGAGCAGTCGATGCAGCTCTACTATTCCCAAATGGTGGGGGCAATCGACCTGGTGCGCGAAGATGCGCGGCTGTCGAAGGTGGAGTTCACAAAGAGCACGGCGCAGCGCCCGGTGGTGCAGGGTACGCCGGCGCCGGCCGCGCCGACACTATCCGGAGCTGCCAAGACTCTGGACGGCGCGGAGCAACTCTATAAACAGAACGACCTGGACGGCGCGAAGAAACTGTTCCTCGCGGCCATGGAGCAGACGGACCAGAAGCCGATGCAGGCGGCGGCATACTACGGGCTGGCCAGAGTGGCTGCCCGGCAGAAGGACCCCGAGACCGCCGAGCGAATGTTCCAGAAGACGCTGGAATTGGAGCCGGAGCCCTGGGTGAAGGCCTGGACGCTCGTGTACCTGGGGAGGCTGTCCCTGGCGTCGGGAGAAGGCGTGCAGGCCGGCAAGTATTTCGGAGAGGCCCTGCAGGTGAAGGGCGCTTCGGCCGAAGCGCTCAGCGCCGCGCAGGATGGCATGCGGCAAAGTTCAAAGTAGCAGGCAAAACGTAAGGAGTTTTGGAATGAAACGATTGATTCTCACCGGTATCCTGGCTTTGGCGACCGGTATTTCGTGCCTGATGGCACAGCAACCGCCCGCGGCTCCGGCGAAGCCGGCGGCCAAGGGCCCCACGCCCAAGTCGCAGGCCGAGGTGCAGGTCCTCAACGAGATGTTCACGGCCGCCAATGCCGGCAACCAGGACGGAGTCATCAAGGCCTCGGAAGATCTGCAAAGCAAATTCGCCGACAGCGATTTCAAGGAGACCGCGCTGACGCTGGAGGCCCAGGCTTATAAGCAGAAGGGCGACAACGTCAAGGCCCAGATCTATGGCGAGCGCGTGCTCGAAATCAATCCCAACAGCTTCCAGATCACGCTGATGCTGGGTGAAATTCTGGCGATGACCACTCGCGAGAACGACCTCGACAAAGAGGAGAAGCTCACGAAGGCGGACAAGTACCTCAATCACACCATCGACAGCCTGAAGACTGCCCCCAAGCCCAATCCCAATCTGCCGGACGCGCAGTGGGAAGATGCCAAGAAGCTACTCACGGCGGAGGCGCACAACGGCCTTGGGCTGATCGGGCTCGATCGTAAGAAGTATGATGTGGCGATCTCCGAATTCAAGATGGCGATCGATGGCGACCCTCAGGCCACTTATTCCGTGCGGCTGGCTTCGGCGTATCAGCAGGCCGGCAAGAACCAGGAAGCGATCGAGATTTGCGATAAGCTGCTCGCCGACCCACAACTGCACCCACAGATCAAGAGCGTGGCACAGAGCGTGAAAGCCGCGGCATCGAAGAAGTAGCGCGGACCGGCATGCGCGCGGACCCGGCATCGCTGGAATTGCGGATCGACCACCACTTCTCCAACCCCGAGCTGTTGAACCGGGCACTCACCCACAGTTCGCTGGCGAACGAATGCCGTTCGGGAACCGGGTCGCCGATCCACGACAATGAGCAACTCGAATTCCTCGGCGATTCGGTATTGGGGTTTCTCATCGCGGAAGCGCTGTTCCTTCGTTTTCCCGCCCATCGCGAGGGCGATCTGTCGCGACTCAAGGCGCACCTGGTAAGCGCCGCGCACCTGCATGGAGTGGCGCGCCGGCTGGAACTGGGCAATTACCTGGATCTGGGCCGCAGTGAAGAGATGAGCGGCGGCCGCGCCAAGAAGACGCTGCTGGTGGACGGCCTGGAGGCGGTCATCGCGGCGATCTTCCTGGACGGCGGAATGGGAGCGGCGCGGAGTTTCGTAGAGGCCCACATCCTGGATGCCCCGTACACGAGCGACGAAGACGCCGGCACCGACATTCAACCGGCCATCACGAACTTCAAGAGCGCGCTGCAGGAACTGGCGCAATCCCGCCGCCTCCCGCAGCCGCGCTATCAGATCGTCAAGGAGCGCGGGCCCGAGCACTCCAAGACGTTCACGGTCGAGGTGCGGGTGGGCAAAGACTGGACGGGACAAGCCGATGGCCGCACCAAGAAAACCGCCGCCCAGCGCGCCGCGCGCGGGGTGTATGAGCGCCTGATGCTGGAGGCCGCGGCTTCCGACGCGGCGGGAGGATAGCTTCGCTTATCGGACTCCCCAAAGCGCTTAAGCACCCGGGCGGCCACAAGACTGTGAACGCCCGACAGCGCCCCGAGCCGGGGTACAGGCACGAGTGCCTGCGCCACGTCTGTGCCGGTCAGGAGCCCAGCACTTCCCGCAGATAGCGGCCGGTGTGGGACGCCTCGATCTTGGCGATGTCTTCGGGCGTTCCGGCGGCCACGATGTAACCGCCTCGGCCGCCCCCTTCCGGTCCCAGGTCGATCACCCAATCGGCAGCCTTGATGACCTCCAGATTGTGCTCGATGATCACCAGGCTGCCGCCGTTCTCGATCAGCCGCTGAAAGGCCGCCAGCAGTTTCGAAATATCATCGAAGTGCAGACCCGTGGTCGGCTCGTCGAAAATGAACAGGGTGCCGGCGCAGCTTGCGGTGGTCAGGTGCGCGGCGAGTTTCACGCGCTGCGCCTCCCCGCCGGAAAGCGTGGTGGCCGACTGCCCCAGCCGTAAATAGCCGAGCCCCACATCGTCCAACACCTTCAGCTTGTGCACCAGCTTCGGCGCGGCGTGGAAGAACTGCATCGCTTCCCGCACGGTGAGTTGCAGGACTTCGTGAATATTGAGCCCGTTATAACGAATTTCCAGGATGCCGCTCTTGTAGCGCGTGCCCTTGCACTCTTCGCAGACGAGTTCGACGTCGGCCAGGAACTGCATCTCCACCGTTACGGTGCCGTCGCCCTGGCACACCTCGCAGCGCCCGCCGGGAATGTTGAACGAGAAGTGTCCGGCGGTGTACCCGCGCTTTTCGGCCTCGCGCACGGAAGCGAACAGCGAGCGGATCAGGTCGAAGGATTTGAGATACGTCACCGGGTTCGAGCGCGGCGTCCGGCCGATGGGCGACTGGTCCACCATCACCGTGGCAATGACCCGTTCGGCGCCCCCCACCTTCTTGCACGAAACCTGCGGCCGCGGCGCCTCCATCGCTTCGGGAGACTCCTCCGGCCGGGCCTCGTCGCTCGTGTCCCGCGACTTGTGAAGCACCTCGAGCGACCGGAAGACCACATCGTGCACGAGAGTGGATTTGCCTGATCCGGAGACGCCGGTCACCACCACCATCATTCCAAGCGGGATCTCGACATCGATGTTCTTCAGGTTATGCACCCGCGCGCCGGAGAACCGCAGTATGCGCCGGCGGTCCACGGCGCGGCGCGCACGCGGCGACGAGACCCGCAGTTCGCCGCGCAGATACCGCGAGGTCAGCGATCCGTTGGCGGACGCGATCAGCGACGGAAGCGGCCCTTCGAACACGATCCTGCCGCCGTGCTCGCCGGCGCCGGGTCCCAGATCGACAATGTGGTCCGCCGCGCGCATCACGTCCGGGTCGTGCTCCACCACCACGATGGTATTGCCAAGCCCGCGCAGCTCCTCGAGGATGCGAATCAGCCTTCCGGTGTCGCGGGTGTGCAGCCCGATGGAGGGCTCATCGAGCACGTAGCACGCGCCCACCAGCCGCGAGCCGAGCGACGTGGCGAGTTGGATGCGCTGCGCCTCGCCACCCGAGAGCGTGGAAGAGAGCCGGTCGAGCGTCAGATAATCCAGCCCGACATCATTCAGAAACTTCAGGCGCTGGCGAATCTCCACCAGCACCTTTTCGGCAATAGCCTGCTCTTCGGTGCTCAACTCCAACGCATCGAAGAACTGCTGCGCTTCGGCGATGTTCATGCGCACCACTTCGGCCAGGTTCTTACCGCCCACCCGCACGTAGAGAGCTTCCTTCCGCAAGCGCGCGCCCTTGCACTCGGGGCATAGGGCGTAGCCGCGGTACCGGCTGAGAAACACGCGCACGTGGAGCTTGTATTTCTTCGATTCCAGGTGGTCGAAAAAGCGGCGGATGAAGTCGTAGACCGTCTCGCGCTCATCGTCGGTGAGGTCGCAGAACGGCGTCGTGAGGCGGACCTCGCCGCGGGCATGCTTCTTGAAGTTGCCGAGCCAGGAACGGTACTTGGGCTTGGTCCACGGCTCCACCGCGCCTTCCTCGAGACTCAGCGACTTGTCCGGAATCACGCGATCCATGTCGAAGTCGATGGTGTTGCCGAAGCCCTGGCAGCGCGGGCAGGCGCCCGCCGGCGAGTTGAAGCTGAAGAGAATCGGGTCGGGCGGAGTGAACTCCTTCCCGCAGGTCTTGCACTGGAACTTCTCGTTAAAGCGAAGGCGTTCGGGACCGCCGGCCGCCGTTGACGCCGCGGCACTCTCGAAGATCACCTCACCGGCTTCGCGGAAACAGGTCTCGACGGTGTCCACCAGGCGCTGGCGAAGATCCGCCGCCGCACCTCCGGCCGGCATCGCCAGGCGGTCCACCAAAACGAACAGCGGCTTCGCAAAATCGATATCGAGCAGCGATTCCGGAGTGGAAAACTCGAACATCCGGCCCGTCTGAAAGAGCCGGTTGAAGCCCTTCTTGCGCAACTCGAAGAGGTGATCGCGGAAAGCCTGAGGAGTGCCGTGCTCGCCCACCGGAAACAGCGCGTACCAGCGCGAGCCAGGCGGCAAAGCCAGCAATCGGTCGGCGACTTCGTCCACCGTGTCCTTGCGAACGCGCGTTCCGCATTGCGGGCAGAAGGTCTGCCCCACGCGCGCAAACAGCAGCCGCAGAAAATCGAAGCACTCGGTGGAAGTGGCCACTGTGGAGCGCGGATTCCGGCTGGTATTCTTTTGCCGGATGGCGACCGCGGGGGCAATGCCATCGATCTCGTCCACCTCCGGCTTCTCCATGCGCTCCAGAAACTGGCGGGCATAGGCCGAGAGCGATTCTACGTACCGCCGCTGCCCCTCGGCGTAGATCGTGTCGAAGGCCAGCGACGACTTCCCCGATCCCGAGACACCGGTGATCACGGTGAGAAGGTTGTGGGGAATGGAAAGCGAAATGTCCTTAAGGTTATGGACTCGCGCGCCGCGAATCCGGATGTAATCTTGCACGGAAAATGTTTTCTGAACTTCAGTATAACGTCGTGAGGTTCGCTGCGCTCGCGGGGCCGGGGCTCAGGCGCCGGGGATTATTAGAGTGCTCACTGCGCCCACGGTTTGCTTGGGCTGAACAGGCCCGTGAGCGCAGCAAACTATTTCGGCAAGGATCCCTGAACGAACTTCACCAGGTCAGTGTGGTACTTCGCCGCCGAGGGCTGATCGATGTAGACCATGTGTCCCGATTCGTAATATCCCCAGGAAATGTTGTTCTTTTTGACGTCGTCCGACACCTTCATATGGGCAATGGTCCACTCCACCGGGTAGAAGGGGCAGGCAAAGTCGTAATACCCCATGCCGACGAAGAGATGCATGTGGGGGTTCTTGGCAAACCCGTTCTCCAGGTTGACCACCGTATTGTATTCACCTGACCACGGCGGAGCATTTCCGGAGACGTAATACAGGTTGTTGTTGGCATAATTCAGGTCGTTGCGGATGTATGCCTCGAAAGCCGTGAGGAAGCAGTCTTCGATGTTGGCGTTGCTGTAATCGAAGCTCGTGTTGTTGGCGCCCGCATCCAGTTGGTAGCCCGCAAAACGCGAATCCAGCCGCGAGGTCATCATGTGCTGATCGCGCATCAACTCGGTGCTGAACGGCCCCAGGGGAACCCGCAGATCCAGCCCGTCTATAAAGCTCTTGGAAAGCCCCGTGTAGCGCGAGAAATCCGTCAACACTTTCTCGCGCTGCGCCTGAGTGGCGCGGGCGCCGTCGAACAGATACTCGAGGTACTCGCCCGAAGCGAAATCGCGCGCCTGCCGGGCCATCTGATCCACGGTGAGCTTCTGCAGGTCGGCCGGCTGCTTCTTGTGGTAGTGCGCCGTCATGATTTCGGTCGGCAGGGTGGCCAGTTGACGCTGCTCGCCGGCGCTGGCGTTGGAGTCGATCACCGCCGAGAGCAGCATCACGCCGTTGATCGGAATATCGCGGTCGGTCAGGTAGCCCGCCAGGCCGGCGGCGCGCGTGGTGCCGTAGCTTTCGCCGCCGACGAAGAGCGGCGAACCCCACAGATTGTACTGATTCAGGAAGCTGCGGATGAACTCGCCGAACGCGGCCAGGTCGTTCTCCACCCCTCCGAAGTCAGCGCCATAACTGGGACGGTCCGGCCGGCTGAAGCCCGTGCCCATGGCGTCGATGAAGACCAGGTCGCCGGTATCCAGCAGGCAGTTGGGATTGTCGACGTATGTGTACGGCGGCGGAGTCGCCAGGCCGTTCGGCTGCATCTTCACCACCTTGGGGCCGAACGCGCCCATGTGGAGCCACACGGTAGCCGCGCCCGGCCCGCCATTAAAGAGGAACCACACCGGCCGTTTCGATTTGTCGGTGACGCCGTTCTTGGAATAGTAGACGTAGAACAGATGCCCCTGGCTCACGCCGGTGGTGGCATGCCGGATGGGCATGAAGCCCACGTGCGCGGTGTACGCGATGGTCTCGCCATGCAACGTGATCTGGTGCTGAGTGGTGATCGGCTCGGCGGGGTAGTTGATCTGCTGCATCTCCTCGGCGTTGTAGTTGAAGCGGTAAAAGCCATTGGTGTTGGCGGCCGGACCGCCGCGCCCCTGCGCCAAGGCCCCGTCTGCCGCCGCCGCGATGAGAATGAGGAAGATACAACCCTTCAGATGGAATCGTGTGTCGAATCTCATGGCATTTGCTCCTTTGCGCGCGCTCAATTGCGCTCGGACGAGGTCGCCTGTTTGACGAAACCGGCCAGGTCGGACTGCAGTTTGGCCAGCGCGTGGTTGTCCACATAGGGCATCTGGCCGGACTCAAAGTGACTGATGGTGATGTTGTGCGCGCGGACCTCGGGCGACACGTTGAGATGCGCCAGCGTGAACTCGGTGGCGTAGAACGGGGCGCCGAGATCGTAGTAATTCATGGCCACGTAGAGGCGCAGGTTGGGATTCCGGGCAAACGCGCCGGCCAGGCTCGCATCGTCATTCCCCGCGGAGGTGAAGGTGCCGATGCCCCCGCCCGTCAGGTAGTAGATGCCGGTATTGTTGCCGCCGAAGGACAGTTCGCGCTTGAGGTACCCCTCATAAGCGGCCTGGAAACCACCGGCGAGACTGCTCAAATTGAAGTCGATCACCACTGGCGGCGCGCCGAAGAAGCCGCCACCTCCTCCGCCTCCCCGCCCGCCGGCGCCCGCCGTCGGCAAAAAGCCGGTCACACGCGCATCCGTGGTAGACAGGCCTTTATGCTGGTCGTGCAGCAGTTCGGTGTTGAAGCGATCGAGCGTGATGCGCAGGTTGTTGTTGACGATGAATGCCTTCGAAAGGCCCGTAAATCGTGAGAGGTCGGCGATCACCTTGGTTCGCTCTTCCGCCGTCATCCGGTCGCCCTTGTAGAGCGCGTGCAGGTACTCCCGCGCGGCGAATTGCCGCGCCTGGCCCGCAATCTGTTCAGCGCTCATGGCGTTCAGATCCTGCGCCAGTTTCTTGTGCCGCCACGCGGCCATAGTCAGGCTGGGCAGCAGGTTGATATATTGCGCATCGCCGGCCATGGCGTCCGGGCTGAGGCTCATCGAGAGCAGCGCCACGCCCTGCACCGGGATCTGGTGCTCGATCAGATAGGCGGCCAGGCCGGCCGCGCGCCCGGTACCGGCGTCCTCTCCCGCGAGAAACAGGGGCGAATTGCGAAGATTGTAAGCGTTGAGGTAGCTGCGGACGAACTCCCCGAGTGAGGCGACATCGGAAGCGGAAGTCCAAAAGCTTGGACCGCGCCCGGGCTGGTCGGGGCGGCTGTAAGCGGTGCCCACCGGATTGACGAAAACCAGGTCGGCTTGCGCGAGGAGCGTATTGGGATTCTCAGCCCACCCGTATGGCGGCATCCCGGGCCCCCCGTCGGCCGCCCACTTCATCCGTTTCGGCCCCAGGCCGCCGAACTCCTGCCAACTGGCGGCCACGCCCGGACCGCCACCGAGAAAGAAGCACACCGGGCGAACGGCACTGTCTCCGCCATCTTTCGAATATGCGGTGTAAAAGAGATGCGCCTCCGATTGGCCTGTCGTCGCATTGCGCAGCGGCAGATAGCCGGCGCGCGCGGTGTAATTGACGGCCTGCCCGTTGATCGTGACTTTCTGGTGAGTCTCGGTGGGCTGGGAGTCGGAAATGGCGGGCGCGGAGCCGGCATTCGGGTCGTAGTTGTAAAACTCGCTGGTGGCGGGGCCGGGAGCACCCCCGCGCCCGCCGCGCCCGGCCTGGGGGGCAGGAGTAGCCGCAGGCGGCGCGGCCTGTTGCGTTGGGGTTCCTTGCTGCTGTGTTTGGGCGCCGCGGCCTCTGCCCCCCTGGCCCCAGGCAATGAACGACAGGGCGGACATCAGTACCAACAAAGCTGGTGCGTTACGTATCGATGGCATCGCGAAATT
>Ga0335081_10012487_pt1 | contig 13772 bp, 10 predicted proteins | sample Lox_Sample_35_FD_206713 | JGI IMG/M metagenome (GOLD analysis project Ga0335081, IMG submission 206713) | Soil microbial communities from Loxahatchee National Wildlife Refuge, Florida, United States - Lox_Sample_3.5 | ecosystem: Environmental > Terrestrial > Soil > Wetlands | place: USA...
AGCCGCGGCCATGCTGGCCGGCTCGGCCTGGGCCTACGCCAGCGACCCGGCCGCCACCGACCGCGGGCGGCGGCTCGGGCGGCTGATCGCGGCGGCCCGCGCGCTGGGCAAGCCGGTGATCTTCATCCGCAACGTCCCCGCCCACCTGGCGCCCGGCCTGGACTGGGTCGCGGCCAGCTGCGACGCGGTGTCCGACGGCGGCTTCGGCGTGCAGCTGGCCCGGTTCAACCCGATCGGGCTGGCCGGCGACCGGCCGTCCGACCCGGTCTACGCCGCCGCGCGGGATCCCCGTGAGCCGCCCGCCGTCCGGGTCCTGCTCGACGGCCTGACCGGGGCCGCCGGGCCGGTGACGGTCGCCGGGGAGATCGCGTGGCGCCGGCGGCCCGCGCGATACCGGGAGCACGCCCTGTTCGTCACCGCGTCCCCGGGCCAGGCGCGCGAGCAGCAGGCCTGCGGAGCGCGCGTGATCATGGTCACCGGCGAGCAGAGCGCGCTGCGGGAGCAGATCGCCTCGGCCCGGGCCGAGGCGCCGCTGACCGTGGCCGAGACGCTGCCTGAGTTGCGGGAGATCTTCACCGCGGACGCGACTCCGGTACGGCTGGCGGCGCTGGCCCGGCTGGCCGGGCTGCCCGCTCACCTGGTCACCGGACGGCAGATCGCGGTGCTGGCCCGGGTCGAGGACCCGGCCGGGGCCGCGGCCCTGGCCGCCCGCCTGGGCCAGCAGCGGATCGCGCCGGCCGAGCTGGTGGTGGCGGTCGCCGCCCGGGCCGGCGAATCCCCCGAGCTGTCGTGCCACGCCGTGACCACCGCGCTCGGCAGCCTGGCCGGGGCGGGTGTGAGGGTCGCGGCCGTCCCCGAACCCGCCGACGTCTCGGGCCAGGCGGCCTGGATCGCGCACACGGCGAAGATGGCGCGCTCACCCTGGGTCGCGCCGTGGCAGGCCGAGCCCGACGGCCGCCAGCCCGACGGCCGCCAGCCCGACGGCCGCCAGCCCGACGGCCGGGAGCGCGACGAGTCGTACCTGCTCGACCTGGCCTGCGCGCGGGAGTGCGCGCAGGCGGACGCGGTCGGCTACGCCGGGGCCAGCTACGCGTACGTGACCTCGCTTGACCCGGCGCTGGCCCGGCGGGAGTTCTTCGGCCCGGACGGGCCCGGCCACGGTCTACGGCTCTTCTCTCTCAGTTAAAGGAGTTGTCCGCGTTGACCACGCGCGCGCTTGTCTACGGTGACATCGACCTGAACCTGATCGATGGTTCGGCCATCTGGCTGCAATCGGTCACCCAGGCACTGGCGGGAGCGGGCTGCGCGGTGACGCTCGTGCTCAAGGCGCCGGTCCGCACCGACCGCCTGATCGCGCCGTTGCTGGCCGAACCCGGGGTGACCGTCCGGCGGCCGTTCGAGGAGCACCTGCTGACCGGTGGTGAACAGGGCTCCGGTCCCGTGACCACCGCCGCGGCCCCGGAACTGCTGGCCCGCCTGGACGCCGAGGCGCCGCACGACCTGGTGGTGCTGCGCGGCCGGGCGGTCACCGCCGCGGCCGCCAAGAGCGGTGCGTTCGCCGGGCGGCTGTGGCCGTACCTGACCGACGTCCCGCAGTCGGTCCCCGGGCTCACGCCCGCGGCGGCCGAAGAGCTCGCGATGATCGCCTCGGCCGCACGCTACGTGCTCTGCCAGACCGAGGAACTCCGCTGCTTCCTGGAGGGCAGCATCCCCGCGGCGTGCGGCAAGTGCGTGCTGCTGCCGCCCATCCTGGCTGAGATCCCCGACGCCCGGAGCACCCCGGCGGCCGGGACGCCGCTGCGGCTGGTCTACTCCGGCAAGTTCGCGCCGCGCTGGAACACGCTGGAGATGACCGAACTGCCGGGCCTGCTGGCCGCCCGGGGCGTCGCCGCCGAACTGCACATGATCGGCGACAAGATCCACAACGCCCCCGGTGACTACCAGCAGCGGATGCGGGCCGCCCTCGACACCCAGGGCGTGATCTGGCACGGCGGGCACTCGCGGGAGGAGGCCCTGCGGCTCGCGGCGTCCTGCGACATCGGGCTGGGCTGGCGTCACCCCGAGATGGACGCGAGCCTGGAGCTGTCCACCAAGGTGCTGGAATACGGCGCCATCGGGCTGCCGGTGATCCTCAACCGCACCCCCATGCACGAGGAGCTCCTGGGGGCCGATTACCCGCTGTTCGCGGCGAGCCTGACCGACGTGGTGGATGTGGCGGCGGCGGCCGCGGCCGATCCCCGCCTGTACCAGCGGGCGGCCGACCGGACCAGCCGAGCCGCCGAGCAGTTCACCCTGGACCGGGCCGCGGAGCGGCTGCGCGGGTACCTGGCCCGGGCGCTGCCGGCCAAGGGCGCGACCACCGCGGACAAGCTCAAGGTGGTGATCGCGGGCCACGACCTGAAGTTCTTCACGCCGTTGCTGGATTACCTGCGACTGCAGCCGGGCCTGGAGGTGCGGCTGGACCAGTGGGCCGCGCTCGGCAAGCACGATGCGGGCGTCAGCCGGGAGCTGGCCGGCTGGGCCGACGTGGTGGTCTGCGAATGGTGCGGACCGAACGCGGTCTGGTACAGCAAGCACAAGCGGCGCGGGTCACGGCTGCTGGTGCGGCTGCACCGGTTCGAGCTGGCCTCGCCCTACCCGGCCCAGGTCAAGATCGGGGCGGTCAACCAGGTGGTGTGCGTGAGCAGGCATTACGCGCGGCTGACCCGGGAGAAGACCGGCTGGCCCGAGGCGAAGGTGGTGATGATACCCAACGCGATCGACGTCGCCCAGCTGGACCGGCCCAAGCTCGACGGCGCCCGGTTCCACCTCGGCCTGATCGGCATCGTCCCCTCCCGCAAGCGCCTGGACCTAGCCCTGGACGTCCTGGAGGAACTGCGCCGCGAGGACGACAGGTACCTGCTGTTCATCAAGTCGGGGATGCCGTGGGAGCACTGGTGGGTGTGGCAGAACCCGGCCGAGCGCGAGCATTACGCCAGCACGCTGCGCCGGGTGCAGCGATCCCCGCTGCTGCGCGGGGCCGTGGTGTTCGACGACGCCGGACCGGACGTCGCAGCCTGGCTGCGCCGGGTCGGCTTCATGCTGTCCACCAGCGACGACGAGAGCTTCCACGTCGCCCCGGCGGAGGGGATGGCGTCACGGGCGGTGCCGGTGCTGCGGCACTGGCCGGGCGCCGAGACCATCTACGACACGCGCTGGCTCCACCAGGGCCCGGCCGACATGGCCGCCGCCATCGCGGCCCTCGGCGCCGAAGTCGACTGGCGGAGCGCGGGCGACGAGGCGCACGCGCAGGCCGCGGCCGCGTTCACCCTGCCGCGCGTGTGCGAGGCCTGGCGTGCCCTGCTCACCACCGACCTCGACCCGGCGGTACCGGGGCCGATGCTCGAGTTGCTCGGCTCCGGTTGAGGCTGAAGCCGGGACAGAGCATGTACTTCACGCTCGCGATCAGCGCGGTCGCCCGCGAGACGTGCGCGGCGCTGGCCAGCGCGGCGGCGGGCACCGATCCCCGGGTGATGCCGATCCCCGGCCCGCCGGAGGTCGTGTGGCAGGATGAGCGGACGGCCGTCGTGTGCTGGGGCGGGGGCGAGCATCTGGGGGCCCGGTCGCACGCCGGGACGATCTGGCCCGACCAGGACGGGCTGCACGCGCGCACCGGGGTAACCCGCGTCGACCCGGTCTACCTGGCCGAGGTGCCGGGGGCCGTGGTGGTCAGCGACCGGGCCGCCTGGGCCGCCGCCGTCGCAGGTCGGCTGGGAGAGCCCGATCCGGTCATGGTCGCCGCCTTCCTCAGCCTGGGCTACCCGGTCGGCGCCGCGACCCCGTTCCGCGGCGTGCGGGCTCTCCGAGCTCGGCAGCAGCTGACGGTCACCGGCGGCCGGGTCGTCGAGAAGACGGTCCGGGGCGGAGATCCTGGCGGCGGTTCATCCGAGGCGGTCGCCGCCGCCCTGGTCGAGGAGGTCCAGCCGCTGGGTGAGCTGGGCGTGCCGGTCGAGCTGTCCCTGACCGGCGGCAAGGACAGCCGGCTGATCGCGGCCGCGCTGACCGCGGCCAAGGTACCGTTCCGGGCCCGGACCCACGGCTTCGCCAGCCATCCCGACGTCATCGTGGCCGCCATGATCGCCGGCCGCCTCGGCGTCGAGCACGTCGTCACCGAGCCGCGCGCGGCGACCTCAGAACGGCCTCCCGACGAGGCGGACCTGCTGGCCAGGCTCCGCTCGGCCGTGCTGGTCTCCGACGGGATGCTGTCGGCGTTCGAGAACGTGGGCCGACCGGACCCGCAGGTCACCACGGAGCCGGTGCAGACCGGCGGGCACGGCGGCGAGCTGCTGCGCGGCGGCTACGCCCCGGCCGCCTGGACCCAGCGGAAACCGGCCCGGGCCTGGAGCGAGGCGCGCGGGGCCGAGCTGTTCCGCCGCATGGTCACCCGCCGCCTGAGCCTGCTGCGCCCGGCCCCGGCCGGTGAGTACCTGGCCAGCCTGGCCCCGTTCGCCGCGGCGCTCCCCCGCGGACCGCTGCGCACGCTCGACGACTTCTACCTGGTGAACCGGGCCGGCCGGTGGTCGGCCGCCGCCCGGCAGGGCTACCTGATCCGTGAGCCGCTGATCCAGCCCTTTTTCAGCGACCGGGTCGTGCGGGCCGCCCGCGCGGTCCCGCTGCCGGACCGGATCACCGACCGGCTGCACCGCGGCGTGCTGGCGGCGCTCTGCCCCGACCTGCTCGACCTGCCGCTGGCCGGCAGCGGCTGGAAGTCCGGGCCGCGGATACCGCCGGTCCGGGCCGCGCCCGCGGCGGGATCGGCCGGATCGGCCGGACTGGCCGGTGCGGCGGACTGGCGGCAGGCCTACGGGGACCAGATGGCCCAGCTGCTGCGCGACTACGCCCTGGACCTCGGCGCCGCGGGCGGGATGTTCGACCTCGTCCGCCGGGCCGCGGCCGAGCGGGCGCTGCGCCCGCCGCAGCGGGACACCCACGCCGCCTGGGCGCTGGCCACCCTGGCCGCGCTGCTATCCGGCGACTGGCTGAACGCCCGCGAGCGGAGGTAGCGGTCAGCCGCGGCCGTACTTCGTCTCGGCCTGCCAGAAGAACACCGCGCCCGCCAGGAGCGTGACCACCGCCCAGCCGACCCCGGCCAGCCACAGCTCGCTGGTCGTGGTGATCGGATGGCAGTAGGCCTGCAGGGCGGGGATTTTCTTGGAGTTGAACAGGGCGCACGCCGCGGCGTTGTACGGCTTGGCGCCTGGCGCGTTGGTGCGCTCGGTCGACATGAGCGCGAATCTGGTCAGCGAGATGTAGACCGCCGCCGGGTTCAAGGAGATGAGGTCTTTCGCCCACAGCGGCAGCGTGAGGAACGACGGCAGCGAAGTGAGGCTGTACATGACCCCGCAGAAGTATCGCCAGATCCGGGTCAGGAACGGGATCAGCTGGCTGAAATCCTGCGCGCCGGCGCCGAGCCGGGCCATGAGCAGCGCGGCGCCCATGTTGAACGTCGCCTGCAGCAGGAGCACAGGTATCACGAGCAGCCAGTACCAGGTGAGCGGTTCCCCGTCGGCCAGCACGATGACGAACACCACCAGCATGGATACCGCCAGCTGCTGGAACTCGACCAGTACATACGCGAGTGGCAGGCAGGCGCGCGGGAAGTGCAGCGCGCGGATCAGCGCGATGTTCGCCCGCATCACGGTGGAGCCGACCACGATCGAGCGCTCGGTGAAGGAGAAGACGAACACCCCGATGACCAGGTAAGCGATGTAGTGCTCGATACCGCGGTTCTGCTGGAACAAGATCCCGAAGATCAGGTAGTAGACGCCCGAGTTCAGCAGCGGCGTCAGCACCTGCCAGAGCTGGCCGAGCCGGGCCTCGGTGTACATGGACACGTTGCGCGCCGTGGCGTAGGCCGTGATGAAGTGCCGACGCTGCCAGACCAGGCGCAGGTAAGAGACGATGCCGGGCCGTGCCGAACTGGGACGCAGGCCGTACTGGGCCGCCAGCCCGGCCAGGTCCCCGCCGCCCTCGGGCAGCTGGGCGAGATCCTGGCCCTCGGGCGCGAGCACCACCCCGTGCAACAGGCTGCCTGGAGCGGTCAGCCGCCCGCGATCGTCCATGACAGTGGATTCTATTGATCAGGACAGGTGGCTGGTGTCATTGAACGACCGGAGCACGGCCGGCCCGTCGGCGTACCAGTTGATCTCCGACAGGGCCGCGACGTCCAGGTGCATCCGGAACAGGGCGGCCGACGGGGCCAGCAGCGCCGCGGCGACCAGCGTCTTGATCGGCGTGACGTGGCTGACGACCAGGACCCGCTGGCCTTCCCGATCGGCCAGCACGCGGTGCAGGGCAGCGGTGACCCGCGTGCTCACATCGGCGAAGCTCTCCCCGCCGGGCGGGGCGGCCTCCGGGTCGGCCAGCCAGGCCGCGAGCTCGGCCGGCCAGCGTTCCCGCACCTCGGTGAAGGTCAGGCCCTCCCAGGCGCCGAAGTCGGTCTCCCTGAACCCGTCGTCGGTGACCACGGCGGCGCCGGTGACGGCGGTCACCTCCTGGGCGGTCTGCACGGCGCGCAGCAGCGGGGAGGTCACGATCACGTCCAGGCCGGCCGACGCGAGCCGCTTGGCCGCCGCGGCGGCCTGCTGGACGCCGACATCGGTGAGCGTCACGTCGGACCGGCCCGCGTACCGCTTCTGCACGGACATCGGCGTCTGCCCGTGCCGCAGCAGCAGGGTGACCGTGGGCTGGCCCTCAGCGGGCCGCCAGGAGATGCCGGGCCGCACCCTACAGGCCAGACTCGGGGGTGCGGACGAGGATCCGCCTGCACTCCTCGCACCGGACCACCTCGTCGGGCGGGGCCGCCCTGATCTGGTTCAGGTCCACCGTGTTGAGGGTCAGGTGGCATCCTTCGCAGCGGCCGCCACGCAGCATGGCCGCCCCGACGCCGCGCGCGTCGCGGATCTGCTCGTAGAGCTTGAGCAGATCCGCGGGCACCTCGGCGGCAATGCCGCTGCGCTGCTCGGACGCCTTGCCCCCCTGCTCGTCGATCTCGGTGAACGCCGCGTCGCGGCGGGCGGCCAGCTCGGCCGTCTCGGTACTCAGGCTGTCGCGTTCGGCGGTGAGCTCGTCTCGCCGGCTGACCAGGCCCTCCCGGCGCTCCATCAGCTCGAGCACGACCTCCTCCAGATCGCCCTGCCTGCGGCGCAACGACTCGATCTCGGACTGCAAGGTGGCCAGCTCGCGGGCGGCGGACACCTGCCCGGCGTCCAGCCGGGCCCGGTCCCGGTCGATCCTGGTGCGGACCTGCTCGACGTCGCGCTCGGCCCGGCCCTCCTCCCGGGCCAGGTCGCCGAGCTCGGCCTCGGTCACGACGATCTCGTCCTTGAGCTCGCTGGCGCGGGCTTCCAGGCGGGCGAGCTCGGCGACTTCGGGGAGGCTGCGCCGGCGGTGGTCGAGGCGGGCGAGTTCGGCGTCCAGGTCGGCCAGCTCGAGCAGGCGGAGCTGGCTCTGCGGTGATGCCTTCACGGCTCCCAACGTTAGTCCCCCCGGAGGACTGCGTCGCGTGGTAGACCTGCGCCATGGAGATCCCTCGGGTTAGCCGACCCTATATGCCTGGGTACGGCATCTCCGGGCCAGCGGAAGGAAGCGGGCTCCTGCACTGGTCCTGGGCCGCGGAGCGGCTGACCGCGGCGCGCAACTACTGGGTGGCCACCGTCTGGCCGGACGGGCGGCCGCACGTCATGCCGGTCTGGGGCATGTGGGATGACAGCACATTGTGGTTCACCAGCGCAGTGGGCTCCCGCAAGATCCGCAACCTGACCGCCGACCCGCGCTGCTGCGTCACCACCGAGGACGCCTCCGACCCGGTGGTCATCGAGGGCGCGGCGCGCATCGTCACCGAGCCGGCCCTGCTGCAGCGGGTCATCGACTTGATGAACGCCAAGTACCACACGGACTTCGGGGTGGACTTCCTGGATCCGGCCGTCAACGCGACCGTGGGGGTGCGGCCGCGCCGGGTGTTCAGCCTGCGGGCGGGCGACTTCACCGGCTCGCCCACCCGCTGGATCTTCGAGGAATAGTGGTTAGCAGAAGACAATAATTGCGCGGCCGGCCAAAGCCGCCCGGCGGGTAGCGTGGAGGCAGCGTCTACCTGCGAGTCCGCCATGACACGAGCGCCTGCCACCGCCAGCGACCAGCCCGCGCATCCCAGCGTGCTGGCCGGGGCGGCCGCTGGGGTGCTCGCCGCGGCGGTGGCCATGGGCGTCGGCCAGCTCGCCGCCGGCCTCACCGTCGCGCAGAGCTCGCCGGTCCTCGCGGTCGGCCAGGCCGCGATCGACCTCACGCCGCCGCCGGTCAAGGACTTCGCCATCTCGACGTTCGGCGCCGATGACAAGACCGCGCTGGTCGTCGGCATCCTGGTCATCCTGGCCGGGTTCGCCGCGGTGATCGGGATCCTGGCCGTGCGCCGGCTCGCCCTCGGCCTGGCGGGCCTGGCGGTGTTCGCTTGCGTCGGGCTGGCGGCCGCGCTGACCCGGCCGACCGCGACAGCGGAATACGTCATCCCCACCCTAGTCGGCGCCGCGGCCGGGGCTTTCGCCCTGACCCGCCTGGCCCGCGCGGCGAGCCGGCTCGGCGCCCCGGCGGGCCGCGCCGTGCGCGGCCCCATCACGGCCAAGCTCGAGCCACCCGACCTGCCCGAATCCGGCACCGCCGACGACGAACAGACGACGCCCGCGGCCTCCTCGTTCACCTTCCTGCCCAACCCGGAGGATTCCGGCCCGTCCGGGTGGCCCGCGCGGCGGCGGTTCCTGACCGCCAGCGGGGTCGCCGTGGTGACCGCGGGGGCGGGAGCGCTGGTCGGACGCGAGCTGATCACCCGGCACAACGTCAGCGCGGCACGCGGCGCGCTGCGTTTCCCGAAGCCGGCGGTGCCCGCTCCCCCGCTGCCGCCCGGCAGCGACCTGAACATCCCCGGCCTCAGCTCGTTCATCACTCCGAACGGGACCTTCTACCGCGTCGACACCGCCATCTTGCTGCCGGAGGTGGACCCGGCGAACTGGCAGCTGCGGATCCACGGCATGGTCCAGCGCGAGCTGACGCTGACCTTCGATGAGCTGCTGCGGCGGCCGCTCATCGAGGACTACATCACGCTCACCTGCGTGTCCGACCCGGTGGGCGGGCCCTACGTGGGCAACGCGCGGTGGCTCGGCGCGAGCCTGGCCGCCCTGATCCGCCAGGCCCGCCCGCTGGCGGGCGCCGACCAGCTGCTGTGCACGTCGGTCGACGGGTTCACCTCGGGTACCCCGCTGCAGGTCGTGCTCGACGGCCGCGACGCCCTGCTCACGGTGGCGATGAACGGCCAGGCGCTGCCGGTCGAGCACGGGTTCCCGGCGCGGATGGTGGTGCCCGGGTTGTACGGCTACGTGTCCGCGTGCAAGTGGGTCACCGACATCGAGGTCACCACGTTCGCGTCCGCCTATGCCTACTGGGCCACCCGCGGCTGGTCGCAGCAGGCGCCGATCAAGACCGAGTCCCGGATCGACGTGCCTGCCAACAACTCGGCCATCGCCCCGGGGCGGACCCCGGTGGCCGGCGTGGCCTGGGCGCAGCACAAGGGCATCGCCGCCGTCGAGGTCCGGGTGAACCAGGGCCCGTGGCAGCAGGCCCGGCTGGCCGCGGTGCCCGACATCGACACGTGGCGGCAGTGGGTGTGGGAGTGGGATGCCACCCCGGGCATCTACGTGCTCGAAGCCCGGGCCACGGACGCGACCGGCTACACCCAGACCGCCGTGCCAGCCCAGCCGCCGCCCAACGGGGCCAGCGGCTACCCCTCCGCGGCCGTCACCGTGCGCTGACCGCGGGGAGTCCGCCACGGGTCGCGAGCACGGGATGGGGCCTGTCGAGCCTGGGTTCGTTCGGCCGAAAAGGTCTTCGTTACGGTGGTGCCTGAGTGAAGGGAGGCCGTATGGACGGCGAGGCCGATCTGGAGTTCGCCAGGCTGGCGGGCGAGTACCTTGATGACCGGGCCGAGCGGCATCCGGAGCTGGCCACCGGCCTGGGCGATCACCGGTTCGACGACCGCCTGGCCGACCCGTCCGAGGCGGCCCTGGCTGGCGAGCGGCGTGCCCTGGACCGCTGGGCCGCCCGGCTGGACGCCCTGGATCTCGGCGCCCTGTCGGCCGAGCACCGGGTCGACGCCGCGATGATGGCCGACAGCGTGGCCCGGCGGGTGTTCGAGCTCGACGAGCTGGCCGAACACACCTGGAATCCGCTGCTGGCCAACCCGGGGCGGGCCATCTACCAGCTGCTGGCCCGGGACTTCGCGCCGCTGCCCGAACGGCTCGCCGCGGTGGCCGGCCGGCTGGCCGCGGTTCCCACGGTGCTGGCCGAGGCCCGGCGGCAGCTGGGCGCCATGCCCCGGGTGCACCTGGAGACGGCCATCGGGCAGTTCGACGGCACGACCGCACTGGTCGGCAAGGAGGTCGACGCGGCGCTCGAGGCCGCGCCGCAGTGCGGCCCGCTGCTCGCCGCGGTCCGCCCGGCCGCCCTGGAGGCCCTGGCCGAGCACCGGGACTGGCTGTCCGCGCGCCTGTTGGCGGCGGCGCCGGGACCCGACGGTGACCGGGACCCGCGGATCGGGCCCGGGTTGTTCGCCCGCAAGCTCTCGCTCACCCTGAGCGCGGCCGCCGACGCGGACGCCATCTTGGCCCGGGCCGAGGCCGACCTGGACCGGGTCAGCGAGCAGATCGCCTCGCTCGCCGCGTCGATGGCCGGGCCTGGCCCAGCCGATTCGAGCCCAGCCGATTCGAGCCCAGCCGATTCGAGCCCAGCCGAACGGGGCCCGGCGGTCGTCCGGCAGGTACTGGACCGGCTGGCGCGGGAGGTGCCCGATGACGCGACCATCCTGGGCTTCTGCCGGGACGCCCTGGCCGCCCAGATCGCGTTCGTGACCGACCGCCGCCTGGTCACGGTGTACGACGATCCGGTCCAGGTGATCCCGATGCCGGAGATCGACCGGGGCGTGGCCGTGGCCTACTGCGACTCGCCGGGCCCGCTCGAGCCCGCGCCGCTGCCCACGTTCATCGCGGTCTCGCCGACGCCGGCCGACTGGACGCCGCAGCGGGTCGCCTCGTTCTACCGCGAGTACAACCGGCACATGGTGCACAACCTGATGGTCCACGAGGCGATGCCCGGCCACTACCTGCAGCTGCAGCACTCCCGGCGCTTCACCGGCTCGCGCACGGCGATCCGGGCCGCGCTGAGGTCAGGGTCGTTCGTCGAGGGCTGGGCGGTGTACGCCGAGCGGATCATGGCCGAGCAGGGCTACCGTGGCGACGGCGATCCCCGGGCGGTCCGCATGCAGCAGCTCAAGATGCAGCTGCGCACGATCATCAACGCCATCCTGGACGCCCGCATCCACGGCCACGGCATGACCGAGGCCGAGGCGATGGCCCTGATGACCGGGCGCGGCCATCAGGAGGAGGGCGAGGCAGCCGGCAAGTGGCGCCGGGCGCTGCTCACCTCGGCCCAGCTGTCCACCTACTACGTCGGCTACACGGAGGTCTGTGACCTGGCCCGGGACCTGCGGGCGGCGGATGCGGGCCTGGCTGACCGGGACGTGCACGACCGGATGCTGGCGCACGGCTCACCCCCGGCCCGGCTGCTGCGCACCCTGATCACCTGAACCGCACCGGCGCCCGGTCCGTTCAGGGGGATGGATGGGAGTTCTCGCTGGCATGTGCGGCGATGGCAGGGGCCGCCGCAGCCAGCGTTGCGATCCTGCCGTGAGCAACGCCGATTGCACTCCGGCCCCAGCAGCGGCAGCTCGCGGTGGCCCGCGCAGAGGCGGGCCACGGCCGGGCCTGGGCCCTTAATCGCGGGCGGCCACCGCTGGTTTCGGCGGGCTCGGGGGGCTCGGCGCCGCGCCGGGGATGCGGCCGGTCCGCCAGAAGAAGCTCCGCTCGGCCAGGGCCCAGCCGGTGGAGGCGAGCAGGTAGATCCCGGCGGCGAGCGGGACGAACGCCGCGATCACCACGGTCAGGTACGGCAGGACCCGGAACAGGGCGCCGCCCGGTGCGCCAGTTCCGGCCGGCTGGGCCGCCATCAGCTTGCCGAGCCGGACGGTCAGCCAGCACAGGCCGGCCAGGAGCACGAAGACCCCGAGGAACACCAGGCCGTGCACGCTGGCCGGCCCGGCCCCGGCCAGCCAGTGGCTGCCGAGCGGAACGCCGAACAGGTGGCGGGTGAGCAGCGTATTCGGCTTCCCGCCGATCTGCGTCGACCGGAACAGCAGGTAGATGACGGACAGCAGCGGCCACTGGAGCAGGAACGGCGTGAGCCCGGCGAACATGGACGTGCCCTCCCGCTTGTACAGCGCGGTCATCTCGCGCTGCAGCCGCTCCGGCTGCTTGGCGTTGCGCTTTTGCAGGGCGGCAAGCTGCGGCGCCAGGCGAGCCACGGCGGCCTGCCCGCGCAGCCCGCGCAGGCTGAGCGGCATGAGGATGAGCCGGACGGCCACGGTGAACAGCACGATGGCGGCCACGGCGGCCGCGCCGCCGAGAACCGGGGTCAGGAGACTAATGAATGCGGTGACGAGGTGGTACGCGGCGTCCACCGGTACGCCGAGAATGTTTGACATGCCGAAAAGAGCCCTTCCAGCTAGGACGGATGAGGTGCTGGAAGCGGCCGCGGTATCCGCAGGGTCAGCGGGAAGGGGCGGCCGCTGGGGCCGCGGATGGTGCTCTGGGTCTGGTCCGGCCTGCCGCATCCGGATCGCGCTGGCGCAAGAACGCCGTCCGCCAGGACTTCTCCCGCAGCGCGCGAGTACGGCGGATCAGCGGGAGGGCGGCGGTGCGGGAAACACCGGCCACCGAGGTGAGCAGGGCCAGCACGGCCGCGAGCATGGTTCCGGCCAGGACGGTCGCGGCCAGCGCGGTGAGCCCGGAAGGGCTGGCCGCGAGCTGGGTGAGGTCGTGCAGCAGCCCGGCCAGCATGGCCAGCAGGCCGCCGAGCGCCGTCATCGCCATAGTCCCGGACTCCCCGTTGCGCAGGACACTTGCTGTCAGGATACGCCGCCGGAACCGAGTTCGGCGACGGCAGCCAGCAGCCGGTCCACCTCGGACTCGTCGTTGTAGTGGACGAGCCCGGCCCGGACGCCGCCACCGGAATCGTGCAGGTCGAACGCGCGGACCAGCTCCCACGCGTAGTTGTCGCCGTTCCACACGTTGATCCGGCGGTCCGCGAGAGCGGCCGCGACCTCGCGGGGCGTGTACCCGGCCACGGTGAAGAACGCCGTCGGCGTGCGCCGCGCGGCCTTATTTGCCTGGCCGCCTGCGGCGGCGGGGCCGTACAGCCTCACGTGCCGCATGGCGGCCAGGCCGTCGAGCAGGCGGGTGAACAGCTGTCCCTCGTACCGCTCCACGGCGGCCATGGAGGCCAGGATTTTCTGCCGGCGGGTACCGGTAGCCGAGGGGTCCAGCGCGGCCAGGTGGTCGACGGCCGCGGCCACCCCGGCCAGGTCGGCGAACGCGGCGGTGCCCCGCTCGAACCGGCCGGGGACGCCGGGCGGGGCGGGCGCGAGCTTGTCCGGGTGCAGGGTCCCGAGCAGGGCCGGATCGGCCACCACGGTGCCGATGTGCGGCCCGGACCACTTGTAGGCGCTGGTGGCGTAGAAGTCGGCGCCGAGCGCCCGCACGTCGACCGGCACGTGCGGGGTGGCGTGCACGCCGTCCACGTAGCACAGCGCGCCGACCGCGTGCGCGGCGGCGGCGATCGCGGGCACGTCCGGCCTG
>Ga0335081_10012488_pt1 | contig 13772 bp, 9 predicted proteins | sample Lox_Sample_35_FD_206713 | JGI IMG/M metagenome (GOLD analysis project Ga0335081, IMG submission 206713) | Soil microbial communities from Loxahatchee National Wildlife Refuge, Florida, United States - Lox_Sample_3.5 | ecosystem: Environmental > Terrestrial > Soil > Wetlands | place: USA: Florida...
AGCACTACGGTTCCAACATGGGCCTGAACGCACTGTCTTATCCGATGTACCAGGATTTGCGCGACAAGAGCCAGGTCTTCAGCGGAATTCTGTGCCGCTTTGGATTGCCGCTCAGCGTAAGCTATGCGGGTAATAGCGAGCGCGCGATGGGAGAACTTGTCTCAGGTAGCTTCTTCCAAGTACTCGGCATCCACGCTGCGCTGGGGCGGTTGTTCACGTCGGAGGAAGACCAAACGCCGAACGGTCCACCGGAGGCGGTGCTGAGTTACAGCTATTGGGAATCCCGATATGCCGGCAACCGGTCGGTGCTCGGCAAGTCGATCCTCGCCAACGGGCGGCAATTGACGATTATCGGAGTCGCGGAGCGCGGATTCGAAGGATCGGACCGGTTGTACTCCACTCAGGTGTATATCCCGGTCATGATGGCGCCCCAGGTCACGACCATCGATCACCCGCTCGAAAATCGCCGGCAGCGCTGGGTACAGATCTTCGCTCGCCTGAAACCGGGCTTGACGATCCAGGATGCGCAGGCGTCGCTCCAGCCTCTGTTTCACCAGGTGCTCGCCATGGAGGTGCAGCAAAAGGAGTTCGCAAAGGCATCAGCCTACGCCAGGCAGGAATTCCTGAAGATGAGGCTGGAAGTGACGCCGGGCGGCCAAGGGCAGGACGAAGGGCGCCAATTCCTGGAGGCGCCACTGTGGGCAATGATGGCAATGGTCGGGCTGGTTCTGCTGATCTCTTGCGCGAACGTGGCCAATCTGATGATCGCGCGGGCCACCGGACGGCAGAAGGAGATCGCGGTTCGGCTGGCGCTCGGCGCTAGCCGCGCGCGCCTGATCGGCCAACTGCTCGCCGAAAGCACGCTGGTTTCCCTGGCTGGCGGCTTGCTCGGCCTCGTAATTCTTTCGCCCACCCTTCGGGTGCTGCTTCGCGTGATGCCGCAGATGGATCCGCCGCTGCGGTTCGAAACGGGGGTGAATCTGCAAATCCTCGGATTTACGATCGGCATCTCGCTGCTGACCGCGCTTTTATTCGGCCTACTGCCGGCGCTGCAAGCGACACGGCCGGAACTTGCACCGACGCTGAAGGACCAGGCCGGCACGGTTACCGGAGGGCACATCGGATGGCGCAAACTGCTGGCCGCCGCCCAGGTGAGTCTTTCGCTGCTCCTGCTGATCGGCGCGGGCCTGTTCCTGCGCAGCCTCCAGAATATCGAGACGCTGAATCCCGGGTTTGAGGTGACGAACCTGCTGTCGTTTTCAGTGGACCCGACGCTGAGCGGCTACAACACCGAACGCGCCAAGCTCTTCTATCGGGAACTGGATCAGGAATTGAGCGGACTACCGGGCGTGCAGTCGTCCGCGTTGTCCGTCGTGGCGCCCCTCAGCTTTAATGAATGGGACAGCACGGTGACAGTCGACGGTTACGCCGCGAAACCGGGCGAAGACATGAACCCGTGGGTCAACCACGTATCGCCGGCCTTTTTTGCAGCCCTCCGGATTCCGATCTATGCGGGCCGGGGTTTCACCGACCGCGACGCGAGCGGCGCACCCAAGGTGGCGATCGTGAATGAGAAATTCGCCCGGCATTATTTCGGCAGTGCGTCCGCCGTCGGCCGCCACATTGGGCTGGGCGGCGATCCCGGAACCAAAACGGATATTGAGATTGTCGGGGTGGTGCGGGACACGCGCTATCAAACCATGCGCCAGGAACCGCCGCGGCAGGTCTTCTTTCCCTACTTGCAAAACCCCTGGGCCGCTGGAATGACCGCCTACATTCGAACCACCATGCGGCCGGAGCAGATGTTTCCCGCACTGCGCCAGGCCGTCCGGAAGCTCGACGCCAATATGCCGGTGTTTCTGATGAAAACCGAAGAGCGGCAGCGCGACGATTCTTTGGCGGTGGAGAAGCTGGTTGCCAGCCTATCGACCGCATTCGGCATTTTGGCCACCGTGCTCGCGGCTGTCGGCGTATACGGAGTGATGGCGTTCGTGGTGGCGCGGAGAACGCGCGAGATCGGGATTCGGTTGGCGCTCGGGGCCGTCAACGGCAATGTGATCTGGCTGGTGATGCGCGAGGTCCTGCTGCTGGCCGGCGCGGGAATTCTTATCGGCCTGCCGGCGGCATGGGCCGGGACACGCCTGGTGGCGAGCCAGCTTTATGGCATCACTCCGAACGATCCGGGAACGCTGGCGGCGGCCACGCTCGGTATTGCGGCCATCGCGGCAGCGTCCGGGTATCTGCCGGCGCGCCGGGCAACAAGAGTAGATCCGGTGTTGGCGATCCGTTGCGAATGATCACACGCCCATCTCGCGGCGGATAGCATCGGCGATTCGGGCGGTATAATCCTCCACGCCGGACATCTCGGGTCCCTCGACCATCACGCGCGCCAGCGGCTCGGTTCCGGAAAAGCGGACCAGAACGCGCCCGGACCCGGCGAGTTCTTCTTCCACCTTGCGAATTTCTTGAGCGACCGCGGGAACTTCCGTCAGCGCCTTTTTGTGCTTGACCCGTACGTTGACCAACTTCTGGGGATAGACGCGGAAATCGGCGGTCAGCTCGTCCAGGCCGGCGCCCGCCTGCCTGCATATTTCGAAAACGCGAGCCGCTGTAAGAAGGCCGTCACCGGTCGTGGCGTATTCGCGAAAGATGACGTGGCCGGATTGTTCGCCGCCGATTGCGGCATCCAGCCGGACCATCTCCTCGAGGACATACTTATCGCCCACTGGCGTGCGCACCAGGTGGATGGCTTCGCGTTCCAGCGCCTTCTGAAGGCCGAGATTCGACATGACGGTGGCGACCACCAGGTTTCCGGTGAGACGGCCCGCGGCTTTCAAGGCACGAGCCGAGGTGAGCAGCACGGCATCGCCATCGACGATCTTGCCGCTGCGCGCGACGAAGATGGCGCGGTCGGCGTCGCCATCGAAAGCCACTCCGGCATCGGCACTCTGGGCCAGCACCGCTTCGCGCAAATTCTCAAGGTGCAGCGCGCCGCAGTTGAGGTTGATGTTGCGGCCGTTCGGCTCGGCACATAACACGCCCACGGACGCGCCCAAGCGTCGGAACAGCTCCGGAGCCAGCCGGTAAGCGGCTCCATGGCCGCAGTCAATCAAGAGCCGTAACCCGTCAAGGCGCACTGCCACAGTGGAAGCGAGATAGTCGAGATACTGCCGGTCGAGCCCTTCATCGATTGCAAGCCGGAGAGGGCTGGACACGGCCCCTTGCGCACGCAAACGGAAGATTTCCTGCTCAATCGCGTGCTCCTCCGCGTCGGGCAGTTTGAAGCCGCTGTGCCCGAAGACCTTGATACCGTTGTCCTGAAATGGATTATGGGAAGCCGAAATCATGACGCCGGCAAGAAACGGGCCGGTCCGGGTGAGGTAAGCCACGCCCGGAGTCGTAACGATGCCCGCATAGCGCACACGTACGCCGCGGCTCTGCAGCCCCCCGGCGACGAGTTCGGCGATCCACTGGCCCGATTCACGGGTGTCGCTTCCGATGAGGATCTCGGGGCTCGCCTGAGCGGCGGTGGCATCGCTACCCAACGCTTCGCCGAATGCATAGATAGTTTGCGGGTCGAGCGGATATTCGCCCGCGACCCCGCGTATGCCATCGGTTCCGAACAGCTCTTTAGCCAATCTTCCTCCGTGGGGATGAGACTTTCAATTCTTCCTCGTCGTGACGGTGACGGTGATATCGGGAGAGGACTGAAACCGAATGTAGGGGTCGTCGACAAACGCATGCACATGTAACGCGGCAGTTCCGCGAACCGAGGAAACATCGAGCCGATCGGTGACGGCGGAACTCACGCCCTGCACGCGCCGGGCAGGACCGACGATGGTCAACTGCGCGGGGCTCACCTGGTAATGTGCCGGCGCTGCGCTCGCGAATCGCACCTGAATGGGAACGGCGCGCTCCAGGCGCCAGTCGAACTCAAGCCTGACTTCCGGCGGGATCGCTCGCTCCAGATGCACACCACGCGCTAGCCGCACATCGCCATTGTCGACGGTGAAGCGGTGGGCTCCGGGAGTGATATCGGACATGTCGAGAACGACCGAGGGAGACCGCGATTCGCGAATCCCGCTCAGTTCGCCGGCCGGCCCCCGGAGTTCCAGCGTAACCGACTCGACGGGCGCCGAGCTCATCTCGAGATCGTGTGGCAAATTCCGGTATTCAATCGGGACGGTCGTGAATGTGGACAACTCCGGCTCGCTGGCAACAACGGCCCAGATAGCCACGGCGATCACTAGCGCCAGCAGCCGCCACCAAAAGTTGTGAACCAGCAAGCGCCCGGCGCGCGCGAGCAGTTTCATGGCTGATTGACTCGCTGGGCCGGACGGTCGTCAGAACGTGTTGATACGGCGTGCGGCGGGTGAACGATCAACGGCAATTCGGGTTGCGCGCGCCGGACCCCGAAGTGGCGGTTGATGGTTTCCTGAAGCAGGGCTCCGGAGATCCCGGATGTCAATTCGCCGCTAGCGGCAATCGAGATCCGGCCGGTTTCTTCGGAAACCACGACGGCGAGGCAGTCGGTTTCCTCCGTGATGCCGATGGCCGCGCGATGACGCGTGCCGAAATTCCGTGACAGCGCGGGGTTGGTGGTGAGGGGTAGGAAACAGGCCGCGGCGGCAATGCGGTCCTTTTGGACGATCACAGCGCCGTCATGCAACGGGAGGCCGGGCTGAAAGATAGACAGCAGCAGGTCTCTCGAAATTCGGGCTTCGAGCGGCACGCCGCTTTCTACAAACGTTCGGAGCCCAATCTCACCTTCCAGTACGATTAGGGCGCCGGTCTTCTGCTCCGCGAGTTGTTCGACCGCCATCACGATCTCATGGATCGATTCGGTGGAACGCAAACTCGCGCTCCACCATCCCTTCCGCCCAATGGTCGCCAGGGCGCGCCGGATTTCGGATTGAAACAGCACAATGATGGCGATGCCCAGGTAAGGGACGATAAATGACAGAAGCGAACGGAGCGCTTCGAGGCCGGTCCACACCGCCACCGCATACAGCACGACCATGAAGCTGATGCCAATTAGAATGTGTCCGGCGCGCGTGCCGCGAACGACCATCAACGCCTGATACACGACGAAAGCAACGACCAGAATGTCGACGATTCCGGTCACGGTCAGTTTGGGCGCGAAGGGCAGGAAACGCGCGAAATCCGACATTCGTAGCTCTTAACCCATCTTATCTTAGGGCGCGGTCCACCGCCCTGCCGGTCTCGTCGTAATAACTAGTGGATACAATGAATTATGCCGTTTGTCACGGTTCCGGAGGCGGTCGAAGAGATTCGCGCTGGACGCATCCTGGTGGTGGTCGATGATGAAGACCGGGAAAACGAAGGCGACCTGACCATCGCGGCCGAGAAAGTCACGCCGGAGATTATCAACTTCATGGCCACCCACGGCCGGGGGTTGATCTGCCTCGCGCTTACCGAAGAACGGTGCGACGCGTTACGGTTGCCGCTGATGAGCCTCCAAAACACCTCGAACTTCGGAACGGCGTTTTGTGAGTCGATTGACGCGCGTGTGGGCGTAAGCACCGGGATTTCGGCTGCCGACCGGACGCGAACCATTCTGACGGCAACTGATTCGGCCTGCCGGCCAGCCGACCTGGCGCGGCCTGGCCATGTCTTTCCGCTACGTGCGCGTGAGGGAGGCGTTCTGGTTCGGGCTGGGCAAACGGAGGCGTCGGTAGACCTGGCGCGGCTGGCCGAACTAACCCCTGCCGGCGTGATCTGCGAAATCATGAACGACGACGGCACTATGGCTCGAGTGCCGCAACTGGAAGAGTTTTGCGGGCGGCATCGATTGAAAATGATGTCGGTGGCGGACCTGATCCGGTACCGCATGAAGAACGAGCGAATTGTGCGGCGCGCGGCCGAAGGGTGCGTGCAAACCGATGTCGGGGAGTTTCGGACCGTTGCCTACACGAGCGATCTGAATCCTGAGTACCACCTTGCGCTGGTGCGGGGTGAGGTCGAAGGTCAGGAAGGCGTGCTGGTGCGCATGCATTCGCGTTGCCTGTATGGAGACGTTTTCGCCTCAACGACGTGCAGTTGCGGGCAACTCGTGCGCGAGTCGCTGCGCATGATCGCGGACGCGGGGCGGGGTGTGCTGGTGTACCTGCACGAGAGCGGGCCAGGCTTCCGGGTCGAACAACACGGTGTCGGGCAAGCGCGGCTGGGATCCCACGGGCGGGAATTCCTGCACCTGGCGGGTGCTGACGGTCAACGGCAACTGCAGCACGAGCACGGCATCGGCGCACAGATTCTCTCGGACCTGGGGCTTCATACGATTCGGCTGCTGACCAATCATCCGCGCAAGATCGTGGCGTTGGAAGGATTTGGGATCGAAATTGTCGATCAAATCCCGATTCGCGTCTAGGAGGGAACCCACGGGAGCGCCGCTCCGTTAATAATGGCGAAGGGGTAACGTCCTCATGAGTATGAAATCGCCGATTCTGAGCGCCTCGATACTGACGCTGATCTGCGCGGGCCTGTTGGCTGCCGCCGATCCCCAACTGTTAAATCTCGTTATGCCGGACGCCAAAGTTCTGGCGGGCGTCAATGTGGACCAGGCCAAGACCACTCCGTTCGGCGCATATGTGGTGGGCCAGATTCAAGCGCAGGGGGCGCAACATCTGCAGCAAGTAGCAGCCCTGACTGGGTTCGACCCGACACGAGATCTTCATGAATTGCTGATCGCGTCGAACGCCGGGCCGGGCAATCACTCGGCGTTGATCCTGGCGCGGGGAAACTTTGATGCGAACCGCATCCAGGCGGCAGGAATCGCAGGCGGCGGCACGACGGCGACTTATAACGGTGTCACCCTTTTGCTCGATCCGAAGCAAGCTCACGCGGTGGCGTTCCTGGATCCGACGCTGGCGGTGGCCGGCGATGTGGACGCCGTGAAGGCCGCCATCGACCGGCAAAGCGCACCCACGCCGCTCAGCGCCGGCTTAGTGGTTCAGGTGAACCAGTGGAGCGGGACGGAGGACGCCTGGGCGATTGCGGCGACCCCACTTGCGAACCTGAAGCCGCCGGTGAATCCCTCCAACCCTCCCAATCCGGCCATCCAGAACGCCTTTCAGGATATCCAGCAAGCAGCAGGGGGCGTGAAATTCGGAGACCCAATCGTCTGGACCGGCCAGTTGCAGGCGGATACGGCCCAGAACGCGGCTTCGGTTGCGGGAGTTGTACAGTTCGTGGCAAGCCTCGCCCAGATGCAGGCACAGCAGAAGAACCCACAAGCGGCCGGCATCCTGACCTCGCTCTCGGTAACGACTAGCGGGAACCAGGTGAATCTGTCGTTGAGTGTACCGGAAGCCCAGGCCGAACAGGCATTCAAGCCGAAGGCAGCTACGGCCACCCCACAGTCAGTCCGCCGCGCGCCGCGCCGCGCCCGTTAGAGCCGGCCCACGAACGGCGATAATGACCTAGTGGGTCTCGTACATCTGGAAGCGGGGACGCCGGTTCCCCAGGCACGCGCGGCGGCCGTCAACGCCGAAGCTTTGCGGCGCGAATTGGAAGGCGCGATTGAGGGCGAAGTCCGCTTCGATGCGATTTCCCGAGCTCTTTATTCAACCGACGCCAGCGTGTACCAGATTCAGCCGCTCGGTCTGGTGGTGGCCCGAAACCGGCAGGATGTGCTCCGGGCTCTGGAGATCTGCCGCCAGTTTCGTTGCCCGCTCACATTGCGCGGCGGCGGCACCTCGCAAGCGGGGCAGGCGATTGGCGACGGCATCCAGATCGACACCTCTAAGTACTTCAATCGATTGATCGAAGTCAATCCGGAAGAGCGATGGGCGCGCGTCGAACCGGGGATCGTCCTGGACGAATTGAACGCGCAACTTGCGCGGTTTGGGCTGCGTTTTGCGCCGGATATCTCGACCGCCAGCCGCGCCACGATCGGCGGCATGATCGCCAACAACTCGGCGGGGGCGCGCAGCGTTCTTTACGGCAAAACCATAGACCACGTTCTGGAACTGGAAGTCGCCCTTGCAGACGGCAGCCTCGTGCACGCCCGCGAAATGGCCCGGAGCGAGGTTCCGGGCGGCGATACGTTGGAAGCCGACTGTTATCGAAAAGTGCTAGACCTCGCTGCGGAACATGCAGACGAAATCGACCGCCGATATCCAAAAGTTCTACGCCGGGTCGCCGGCTACAATCTTGATGAGTTCACGGATCTCAATAGTCCGGTGAACTTGGCCAAAATGTTCGTGGGTTCCGAGGGGACGCTGGGGATTGTCCTCGAAGCCAAGCTCAGGTTGGTCCCGCTGCCGAAAGCGAAAGCCGTGATGGTGGTGATGTTCGCGGACTTGCTGGAGGGCTTGGCGGCGGTCCCCACGATTTTGCGGCATAAACCCTCGGCGATCGAGGTGATGGATAAGGCGATCCTCGACAACACCCGGCAGAACGAAAATTTGGAGTCTATTCGCAGCTCATTCGTGACAGGGGATCCGGCGGCGACGTTGTGTATCGAGCTCTATGGCGATCGCGCCGAGGATCTGCCGCCGCGCTTGCGCGCTTTGGAGGAAGACCTGCGCGCGCAGCGTTTCGGCTATGCCTATCATTCCGAGACCGAACCCAAGCAGCAGCGCATCTGGAGCCTGCGGGAGGCGGCGCTGGGGCTATCGATGGCGATGAAAGAGGACGCCAAGTCGATTTCGTTCGTCGAAGATACCGCGGTGGCTCCGGAACGTTTAAGCGAATACATCGGGCGGTTTCTGGAAATCATCCGGCGGAATGAGACCACCGCCGGAATCTACGCGCACGCATCGGTCGGGTGCCTGCATGTGCGCCCTGTGGTCAATATGAAGACCGACGAAGGGGTGCGCAAGTTCGAAGCGATCGCGCAGCAGGTGGCGGATCTGGTGCTCGAATTCGGCGGCGCACTCGCGGGCGAGCACGGCGACGGTTTGGTGCGGGCCCCGTTCATGCGTCAGATGTTCGGCCCGGTGCTGTACGAAGCGTTTCGCGAGATTAAGCGTACATTCGACCCACTCGGCATTCTGAATCCCGGAAAGATTGTGGACGCGCAGCCGCTGACGGCAAACCTGCGCTTCGGGGCCGGGTATAAGACCCCGCAGCCGAAGACCTGGTTCGACTATTCCGAATACGGCGGTTTCGGCGGTGCGGTGGAAATGTGCAGCGGAGTGGGCGCGTGCCGGAAGAAGCTGGCGGGAACGATGTGCCCTTCCTACATGGCCACCCGCGAGGAGTCCGATGTGACGCGCGGGCGCGCCAACGTTCTGCGGTTGGCAATGACCGGCCGGCTCGGCGAGACAGGGCTCGGAGACGAAGGCGTCTATAGAGTGTTGGATTTGTGCCTGGAGTGCCGTGCATGCAAAGCGGAATGCCCGGTGGGCGTCGACATGGCGCGGTTCAAGAGCGAGTTTCTGGCCGACTATTGGAGCCGGCACGGTACGTCTCTCAGCGCCCGCGCCCTCGGAAATATCCACCGGCTCTCCGTGTGGGGAAGCCGGTTTGCCCCGCTCGCGAACTGGGCGGCGGGGCTTGGATTCTCGCGGTGGATGAACGAGAGGCTGCTCGGCGTGGACGCGCGGCGCCGGTTGCCGGAATGGAAGCAGGAGACATTTGAAAAGTGGCTGGCGGGGCATCCGCGGCCGAAGGCATCGCCGGGGAAAGCGGTGACGCTGTTCAACGATACATTTACCAATCACTACGACCCGGAGATTGGGATGGCGGCGCTGGAGGTTTTGGAGCGCGGAGGGTGTCAGGTGCAGGTCGTGCGGCCGGCATGTTGCGGAAGGCCGCTGATCTCGAAGGGGCTGCTAGCGGAAGCTCGCGCACAGGCCGCGCAAGTAGTGGAAGGCCTGTTCCCGATCGCGAGCCGGGGCGAGAAGATTTTGTTTTGTGAGCCGAGTTGCCTCTCGGCGGTCAAGGAAGACGGACCGGCGCTGCTGCGGGGCGCTCAACAGGAGAAGGCGCGTACGGTGGCGAACGCGTGCCACTTGTTCGACGAATTCGCGGGAGAGTTGGATCTGCCGTTGCGGCCGGGTCCGAAGAAGATTCTGCTCCACGGTCACTGCCATCAGAAATCGATGGGGCTGCTTCCGGCGACAATGTCGTTGCTCTCGCGGGTTCCGTCCGCGACGGTGGTCGATCTGGATGCAGGGTGTTGCGGAATGGCAGGCTCGTTTGGCTACGATCGAACGCACTACGACGTCTCGGTCGCGATCGCGGGGCGGCGGTTGCTTCCCGCAGTGAAATCGATGGGAGAAGGCGAGGTTCTGGTGGCGCCGGGAACTTCCTGCCGGCACCAGGTGGCGGAATTGGGCGGCCGGCGCGGCGTGCATCCGGCGGTGCTGATTCGAGAGCTGCTGGGCTGAGGGTCAGGCTCGCAGAAAGCGTCGGAGCAGCAGAGTCAAAACCGCTGTCGTGGCCAGAGTCAACGATCCCGTGGCGACGTGAGTGATGCTGACGATCACTACCGGGAGTGTGCCTTGCTCCATCATCAGACGAGTGATGAAGGCGCCCATCCCCAGCATCACCTGAGTAAATGTGATTCCGATCAAAAGTTTTGCCGTAGGACGAAGAGTGGAATGCTCGGGATATTGGTTGGTGACCAGCACGGCGAGCAGTAGGATCGTGATGGTCACAACGAGCGCGCCAATGATGTGCGGGATCACTCCCATGGCATTGTGCCGATACGCGGAGCCCAGCGCGACTTGCAGCACGAGAAGCGATAACGCGATCAACGAGAGTGTGCGGAGGGAAAGGCGGCGCGAATCCGGGAGTGGTTCGGAAGGCCGGCTCCAGGTTTGCGAGGTAATCACGGAAATCGCGACAGCTCCGGCGAAGAGGAGTTGTGCGAGCAGTGCATGTAGCGCACCCACACCGGAGCCGCGCCCCAGCCCCAGCAGGGCTTCCAACGCGACACCGGCCAGCAAAAACCAGGCTGGACCGCGGAGCCACAGCGCCAACCCAAGCACAAGCAGCCCGACGGCGGAGGCGATCGTCAAGTGGAGCGGCTGGAGATAGGTGGGCGGATGCTCCGAGTAGCTCGTAACCAGCGCACCCGTAATCACCAACGCGAATGTGAAGACGGCCACCAGGATGGCGTAACGGTGTAACGACGGGCTGGTCATGCGGAGTTCGGAGCGGCGAGCGGCCTCTGGTCTCACTGTATCGCGTGAGGGGCGTTGCTCTTCAGTGGGTGCGGCAGCGGGTAGAGGCTCGTCCCGGCTCTCGTTCAACCAACGCACCCCGGCGAATGCCACGACGATGAGCCCGGCGGCGGAAACTAACCACGTCGTGACGGCGCCCCAGAGTGCGCAGGTCAGGCCGGCGGCCATCAGGACCGGGGCGTAGCTTGGTTTGTGAATCATGCCCGTTCCGGAGCGGCATACCAACGCGCGACTCGGGCGAGAATCGCGGTGAGGTAGACCATGCAGCCTGGCACCCACATGAGCATGCCGCCGAGTTGCTGATCCGATCGAGCATCGAGACCCCAACCGGCGCGAATCTGGCGCAGAATGTCCGGATTGCCAGAGCGGTTCAGATAAGCGGGGTACCAGCCGGGAGGCGTGAACGTGAGGACGGCTCCAAGCAGACTGCAAGCGGTACAGGCGCTGAAGAGGTAAAAGATGGCGGGCAGAGGCGCGATTCGCCGCGAGGCGGCGGGTGCGAAGATGGGCCACCAAAAGATGGCACCTGTGATCAGAAAGCTCAGGTGCTGGAAGATATGGAGGCCGGGGTTGGCCAGTGCCGCATTGAAGAGGAACGGAATGTGCCAGGCGAGCATTGTCCCCACGCCGAGCGACCAAGCCAGCACGGGCTGCGAGAGCGCGTGCTCGCTGCGCACGAGCCAGGGGCGAGTGAGGGAGAGCGCGGGAACCCCAAGGATCCAGAGCGGCGGGATGACGAGCGCCAAGAGAAAGTGCTGGAGGACGTGCGCGCTGAAGAGATAGATATCGCCGAGCATATCGAGGGGAGAAACAAGAACGACCAACAAGAGAAGTGTTGCGGAAAGGAACGAGAGCGTCTGCAACGGCGTGCGTTGGCGGGCAAGAGTCAGGTAGGCGGCTACGAGCACGATGCAGCCGATGACGACGGAAGGTTCCCAATCCCAGCTCATAAAAACGCCCAGAGATAGACGATCGCGAAGATGGCCAGCCAGACGGCATCCAGGAAGTACCAATAGAGCGCGATGGAGTGCAGGGCATGCCGGAGGCCTGCCCCACTCAACAACACCACTAACAAGATCAAGCCGATGCCGACGTGAAGCGCATGGATTCCGGTCAAGGTGAAAAAGGTGGTGCCAAATTGATCGCGTGCAATCGTGACGTGCTGACGGAATAGATGCAAGTATTCGGCCCCTTGGCCGTAGAGGAAAATCGCGCCGAGCGCTAGCGTCGCAGTGAACCATGCGCGAGCAGAGGTAACGGTGGCACGCCACATGGTGAAGCTGCTGGCCAAGAGGCAAAGCGTCAGCAGCGACGCGGAGATGAGACTCAAGCTGCGCGCCGCAGTCGCGACTGTTGATGCATGAAAGTAGATGTACGCCGTGATGAGCATGAAGAAGAGCACGGCCTCGTTCAGCAGGAATAAGAGCATTCCGAGCGGGGCACGCGGTTTCATGACGCACCGCCTTCCGCGGACCAGTCGGGGGATTCGGGATTCTTGAGATCCCAGAGAGGGCGGCGGCTGCGAACGGCCGGAACCGTTTCAAAATTCTCAGGGAGTGGTGGAGAAGAGGCGGCCCACTCGAGGGTCCATGCGTCCCAGGGGTCGTTTCCGGAGCGTGCACCGAATACGAGGCTGGCGAGTATGTTGCAGACGAAGACGAGCGCTCCGAGGCCGAGAATCACCGCGCCAAATGTCGAAACGAGGTTCAAGACCGACCAACCGGGCAGATTGGGATAGGTGTAAACGCGCCGCGGCATTCCCATCAGGCCGAGGAAATGCTGCACAAAGAACGTCAGGTTGAAACCGATGACCACTAGCCAGAAATTCCAGCGGCCCATCTTCTCGTCCAGAAGGCGCCCGGAGAATTTCGGAAACCAGTAGTACGCACCGGCGAAGAGTGCAAACGCGGTGCCGCCGAACAGCACGTAATGAAAATGAGCGACAACGAAATAGGTGTCGGTGAGTTCCCAATCGATGGGAACGGTGGCGAAGGCCACACCGCTCAATCCGCCGATCGTAAATTCGAGGAGGAAGGCGACCGCAAACAGCATGGCCGTGGTGAAGCGGATGGAGCCGCCGACCATGGTCGCAGCCCAGGCAAAGATCTTGATGCCGGTGGGGACTGCGATCAGCATGCTCATGGCGGCAAAGACGGAGATGAAGACGCGGCCGAGCGCTACGGCAAACATATGATGTACCCACACGCCGTAGCTGAGAAAGGCGATCGCCAACGTCGAGGCCGCCACGAAGCCATAGCCGAAGATCGGCTTTCGCGAGAAGACCGGAATGATCTCGGAGATCATGCCGAACGCGGGCAGCACCATGATATAGACCTCGGGGTGGCCAAAGATCCAGAAATAGTGCTGCCATAGGATCGGCGAGCCACCCTGCGCAGCATCGAAGAAATGCGCGTGCAGCAACCGGTCGCTCAAGAGCATGATCAGGGCCGCATTCAAGGCGGGCAAAGCGAAGATCACCAGCACGGAATTGACGAGGTTCATCCAGACGAACAAGGGCAGGCGGCGGATGGTCATTCCGGAAGCGCGGAGGTTGGCGATGGTCACCACGAAATTAATCGCCGAAGCGATTGTCGCCGAGCCGATTAGCAGAAGACCGAG
>Ga0335081_10012489_pt1 | contig 13772 bp, 10 predicted proteins | sample Lox_Sample_35_FD_206713 | JGI IMG/M metagenome (GOLD analysis project Ga0335081, IMG submission 206713) | Soil microbial communities from Loxahatchee National Wildlife Refuge, Florida, United States - Lox_Sample_3.5 | ecosystem: Environmental > Terrestrial > Soil > Wetlands | place: USA...
CAGATGCCAAAACGCGGCTGTCCTTCGAGGACGAAATCACTACCGAGAGGAAACAAGTCCGCTCCTGGAAGACCGCCGTATTTCCATGGCTTAGAGAAAACGGCCGCTATCTTGCCCCCAATGGGAACGGGGATTTGTTGCTCGGAGCGGCAGTTTTCCTTCGCAACTGGGCCACCATCCAATTATTTCTGAGCTCCAGTCTCCTCGCGTTTTTTCTGCTCACCGGCCTGGTTCGATGCGCGTTGCCGGAGATCCCTACTGCCTCCGACTCCTGGCTGTGGCCGAGCCCCTACCTCTACGTCGTTGCGGCGATGGCACTCTTCGTCGTGGTCCCGCTTGGATGGAGCTATTGGTGTTTCACCTTGGGCGATCCAGATGGAATTACGGGAGGAGATCAGTTTACCCCTTCCCAACGGTGGCGGGCGGCGGCCAACTTCGGAGGGTTCGGGACCGTCGTCCTTGCAGGATTAGCGGTCATAATGATTGCTGTCGGCATGCTTCTGGGATCGCGGGTGAGCCCCCAATACTTACGATGCGGCGGGATCGCGATTCTCGAATTGACCTTTATTGCCTGGCAGTTCGCTCGACTTTACGGGAGCCTGCCGGATCCTCTGCGAATTGTTCCGGCAGTCATGCCTCAACCCAACCCGGAAACGGCCAACAGCGCCAAATTGCAGGGCCTAGCCGCCTTCATAACGCTAGTTCCGGATAGCGAGGCTAATCTGCCGATCGGACAACGAAAAGCGATCAGGCGAATGTTCGCCTTGGTTGCGAGTGCGTCCTTTTTCCTCGCGGTCTTTGCTGCATTCTGGAGCTGGTCGGCGGCGGTACCGGCAAGTTTTCCGATGCTGATAGGGACTCTAGTGTTCTTCGTTTTGTTGGCGGTCCTCTTCTGGAGGTTAACCACCCCGAAGAGCCGCGATGTGCTCCTGGATCAAAGCGAAAAAGCGCGCAACGTCCTTAGTCAGTCCCTGCGGACGGCTCTGTTCATAACCTTGGCAATTTTGTTGTTCGCGATTTTGGATTCATTCGGTCAGACGGTATATGCGCTGAGCTTTCATCGAGTAACACTTCATGTCTTCGCCGCTATATTCAGTGTAGTTTCGGCGATTGTACCGTTCGCTCGGTGGCTAGCCTCTTTGATAGGAGTCGGAAAGAAGGACCAGCCAGGAATACCGCTTCGCCTTTTGGCGGGCATCGGCGCGTTCATAGTCTTTCTGCCCTTCCTCATTTCCATCAACGCTATTTCGCACGGCATGGCATATAATCTCGCTCCTCCAGAAGAAGCTCCTGCGAGGCTGGTGTCTTCTACGCGTCGCGTGGAGACGCCGACTGTACTAAAGACCAGCGACGGAACGCTGGAATTGAGAGTCGCGTGCCCGCGAACTTTAGCCGACGGCGCTAAACACCCGGGAGCTCTGAGAGACAGTGAGTCAGTGTTAGAGTATCTCGCACTCACCGTGTTCTTCTGCCTTCTTGTTGGCGGTTTCTGGACCAGTGGTTCGTGGACATTTGTCAACCGCTCATCACTTCATCCTCTTTATGCGGCGAGACTGATACGTGCCTATCTGGGTGCCTCGAACAATCTGAGGTACGGTAACAAGGCTCCTGGAATCAGTGATCCTGTGGATGGCGATGACATCACGCAGGATGATTACTGGTTGGCGAATGATGAATTCTGGAATAAAGGCGCGCCCCTTCACATCGTGAATGTCACTATCAATGAGACCGTGGACGGTAGGACTCAGACTGAGGAACGAGATCGCAAGGGCCTTGGAATGGCTGTGGGGCCTGGCGGAATCAGCGTAGGTGTCAAACATCATGTGGTGTTTGTGTCCGATGAAGACACGTCCGAGGTGAAGATCTATCCGGAATCCAACGCCGGAGAATTTCGCGTTTTTGCTCCAGACGAAGGTCAAGAAAAGGATACTTATTCCGGGCAACCACTTTCGCTCGGAAATTGGACGGCAATTTCGGGGGCTGCGGTAGCGACCGGATTGGGCAGCCGGAACTCCCTGGGCGTGAGCCTGTTGACCGGGTTTTTCAATTTGCGCCTCGGATATTGGTGGAACTCCGGCACCCAATCGATAACTCGTGGCAGTAGCGCTATGCGATGGATCGGCAAATGGACGACCAAATTATTCCCCGCGCAGTCCGCCTTGATCGATGAATTTCTCGGCCGCTTCCATGGGACAGTTCGTCAATATTGGCTGCTCACCGATGGCGGCCACTTCGAAGACCTTGGCCTTTATGAGTTAATCCGGCGCCGCCTCCCGTTGATGGTGGCGATCGATGCGGAGGCGGACCCTGACTATGACTTTGAGGAGTTGGCGAACCTCATCCGCAAAGCGCGCCTCGATTTCAATGCGGAGGTGACATTTCTCGATCCTCAAAAGGACCACTACGCTTTCGAAAATTTGATAGGTCTTGTCGGCGACTATTTCCAGGAAGTTCGCGGTGGTTTGGTAGGCAGCCTCGACCAACTCCGCCGCGGGACATGGAGTTCGGAGCCGGTTCCGGAACGAGCCTCATTTTTCAAATCGCCGAAGCCCACTGGCCTATCACTGCGCCATGCTGCGATCGCGCGGGTTACCTATCTCGACGATCCGGCTCACGTGTCGCTCCTTCTGCTGATCAAGCCAACGCTTATTGGAGAGGAACCGCAGGATATCCTCAAGTATCACTCCGCCAATCCAGCCTTCCCCCAGCAAACCACCGCCGATCAGTTCTTCGATGAGGCGCAATGGGAGAGCTATCGAAGGTTGGGTCAACACATCGCCGAGAGGCTGTTCAACATCGCCTAGGTCCAGCTCGCTGGTGCTAGGTTGCTGAGCCCTTTGCCTGCTCCGCGCGCTCGATGGATTTCATCACCATCTCGGCAGCGTGCTCGGCGCTCATCCAGCGCGTCACCCGTGTCCATTTGCCTTGCTCCAGTTCCTTGTAGTGACGAAAGAAATGCGCGATTTGCTCCCGTAGCATCGAGGGAAAATCGGTGTAGTTCTTGATGTTAGAATAGTACGGATTTAGCTTGTCCACCGGCACCGAGATGATTTTCTCGTCTGGGCCGTGCTCATCTTCCATCATCAGAACCCCGACCGGACGGCATCGGATGACTGCGGTCGCCATCACCGGAACTTGCGTGACCACCATGATGTCGGCCGGGTCGCCGTCGAGCGCCAGCGTGTGCGGGATGAAGCCATAGTTGGCCGGATACACCATCGAGGTATGCAGGAAGCGATCGACGAACAGCGTGCCCGAAGCCTTGTCCATCTCGTATTTGATGGGGAGCCCGCCTTGCGGAATTTCGATGATCGCGTTGAGGTCGTGGGGCGGGTTCTGGCCGACCGGAATCTTGCTGATGTCCATCGCCTGAGCTTAGGCTGATAACGCGCGACGCGCGACCGTCATTGGTGCTCAGTGGCAGTACATCGCGACGGTCTTCACCAGCTCGTTGATGTCGATCGGCTTATGCAGAATCTTCACCGCATCGATGCCGGCGGTCGCGCTGATCGCGGTGACGACCAGCACCGGAATCTTCGCCAGCTCCGGGTCCTCCTTCTGACGCATTCGGAACTCCCATCCATCCATCACCGGCATCAACAGATCGAGGATGACGAGGCTGGGGCATGGCCGCGTATGCTGCAAGTACTCGAGCGCCTGCAAGCCGTTGCGCGCACGCTCCACGTGATAGCCCTCGTATTCAAGGATGTCGCTGAGCGCCTCCATCGCGCCGCGATCGTCGTCGACCACCAGAATGGTCGCGCTATGTCGGTCGTCGGGCATTATGCGGATGGCGCCATAACCGATTCTTTCGGCAACTCGACGGTGAAGGTCGAGCCTTTGCCGAGTTCGCTGGAAACGCTCACGTTGCCGTGCATCGCGCCGATCACCTCGCGCGCGATCCACAGCCCCAGACCAAATCGAACATTGGGACTCTCCTTGCCGAGTTTTTCGAAGCGCTCGAAAATCCGCTCCTGATCCTCCGCGGCAATGCCGATTCCGCGATCGATCACGGAAAGCCGGACCCGATCGGCGTCAGCGCGCAGATGAATCCCGATGGGCTTGCGCTCACCGTACTGGATCGCGTTGGAGAGAAGGTTCGACACTACCTGCGCGAAGCGCACGCGGTCCCCATGCAATATCAAGGAGGGCGGCATGGTAAGCAAAATCTGATCGGGCTCGGCCTGATCCTTCATCCGCTCAATCACGTCCCGCAGCACCGCAACCGCATCGAATTCTTCGTTCTGAAGCTGGAAACGCCCCGATGAAATTCTGCTCACATCGAGCATGTCATCGACCAGCTTCGAGAGCCGCAGCACCTGGGTCGAGGCGCGATTGATGCGGGCGACGACCTGATCCGGCCCCATCGGGCTCGGACCGCTTTGCGCGCGGACTAGTCCCGCCAGGGTAAGATGAAGCGCATTGAGAGGGTTTCGCAACTCATGTGCGACGGTCGAGAAGAATTCGTCGCGCAACTTCAGTTCCGCTTCCAGCGCCCCGTGGGTCGGCTTGCTCACTGATGCTCCCATATGTACGGATGGCTGATGTTTTCGTGGACGGTTGGAAGCATCAGGGAATTCAGTATAACACCAATTTTCGCCGCTCGGATTGGAGATCGCGCGAGTTTGCCTTTTTTTCGCTACCCACCAGCGTCTTAACCAGGAACGACTCGCGCCGGAAAAAGCCCATCGTATGATAGGAATCCTCCAGCTTCAGATGCGAATAGTCGAGGTAATGGCATAGCTCGTGAAGCAGGGTGCGCAAAAAAGTGCGCGGCTTTACGACATCATGGCGCTGGGCGGTCCGCATCCACAAAAGGATTTCCGGCGGATTGCTCACGCGAAACAGCCCGTGCAACTCGCCGCGAGTATTATGCGGCCGGACCCCGCGCACCTCGACCTTGATGCGCGGAACAGCGAAAGTACGACACAGCTCGGTCATCAGCGCCGCAGCGCCATCCTGCACCGTTCGCAGCGTTCCGCCCTTCAGCGCCAGCTCAAGTTCGCGCAGGCGTATCTTGGCGGCGGCATCGGGCAGGAAGCCGTCAAATTTCACCATCGAGTCGCTGCGCAGATAGCATCGCTGCGCGTGGAGCGGCAGCTTGTAGAAAAACGCCGGCAGCGGACGTTTGGGGGCGTCGCGCGAGGGGCCGGGGGGTTTGCCGAGATAGTCGATCGAAAAAATCTCCTCGATACGCATCTTCATTAGCATGAAGCGCCGCTTAGCTGACAGTAGGGTGGCTTTGAAGCGTCGAGTCCGCATCCACGGTGAACTTCGGCCGGCTTCAGGTCCGCCGAAGTTTCCCGCAGCAGCGATTCGATACGAACCTTCTCCATCGCTAGTAAAACCTCGCGATCCGATCCATATTCCGGCTCAATACTCATCGAGCTGGAGGCCAGCGCCATGGCATCGACACCAATTCGCATCATCTCCGCCGATTCCCACATGATGGAGCCACCCGATCTCTGGACCGAGCGCCTCGATCGCAAATGGGGCGACCGCGCACCCAAGGTCATCAAGAGCGAGGCGAAGGGGCAATTCCTGTTCGTCGCGCCCGACATCCCGCCGTTTCCGGTGGCGGGCGGCTTCGCCGCCGGCCGCAGCGGCGAGGAGCTCAAGGAATTTTTGGGCAATGCCAACAAGGAAGATGGCTACAAGGCCGCGCGTCCGAGCGGATGGGACCCCGTCGAGCGCATCAAGGATCAGGACATCGACGGCGTCCAGGCCGAGATCCTTTACACCACACTGGGGATGCCGCTGTTCGGTTTGCACGATACCGACCTCCAGCGCGCATGCTTCAAGGTTTACAACGACTGGGTCGCCGAGTTCGCGAGCCATAATCCACAGCGGTTCCATGCGATTGCGCTGATCTCGCTCGAAGACATCGAGGAAGGCGCCAAGGAACTCGAGCGCGCCGCGAAGATCGGGCTGAAGGGCGCGATGATCTGGGGCTCGCCGCCGGTAGAAAAACCCTACTGGCAGAAGGTGTACGATCGCTTCTGGGCCGCCGCGCAGGATCTCCAGATGCCGCTTTCGCTCCACGTCATCACCGGCAAGAAGCCGCCCCGCAACAAAGAGGAACGTGAGAAGCAGCGCACCGAGGATCCCGGCTTCATCCGCGGATACATGAACATCCTGCACGAGGTGCAGCGCTCCCTCACCGATATCATCAGTGGCGGCGTGCTGATGCGCTTCCCGCGCCTCAAGCTGGTCTCCGCAGAAAACGATAGCGGATGGATTCCGCATTACATGTACCGGCTCGATCACGCATTCGAAAAATTCGGCGTGATGATGCGCGAGCCGCTCGACATGAAGCCAAGCGAGTACGTGCGCCGCAATCTATGGGCGACGTTCCAGGATGATCCGATCGGCCCGATGCTCTTCCGCTATTTTGGCGAGGACAACTTCATGTGGGCCTCGGACTTTCCGCATACGGATTCGACCTGGCCGCATTCGCTGAAGGTGATCGAGCGCGATTTCGAGACCGTGCCTGACAGTGTCAAGCAGAAGATCATCCGCGACAACGCCGCCAAGCTGTATCGAATTCCACTCAACTAGTTTCCATGATGTATCCGCCGCCGCGATCTCACGGTCGCGGCGGCGTCGCCTCTGCGGAGGGCGCTATGAAATTCGGAATCGCGTTTGCCAATTCTGGACCGTTCAGCAATCCCGCCCTGATGGGCCATCTCGCGACCACCGCCGAGCGATGTGGCTTCGAGTCGTTGTGGACCGTCGAACACGTCGCGATTCCGGTCAAGCATACGCCCTACCCCGGCAGCAAAGACGGGCAGATGGCCGGTGGCGATACGGTGCCGATTCCCGACCCGCTCATCCCGCTCGCGTATGTCGCGGCGATCACGAAGAGCATCAAGCTCGCGACCGGCATTCTCATCCTTCCGCAGCGCCACCCGATTTACACCGCTAAGGAAGTCGCGACGCTCGATGTGCTGTCGGGTGGGCGCGTGATCCTCGGCATCGGCAGCGGATGGATGAAGGAGGAGTTCGATTCGCTCGGTATCGATTTTCACAAGCGCGGCACGCTCACCGATGAGGCGATCCAGTCGCTGCGCGCGCTGTGGCATGAGGGCACCTCGACCTTCGAGGGCCAGCATTTTAAATTCGGCCCGCTCCATTCGTATCCCAAGCCGGTCAAGCATGATGTGCCGATTCATGTTGGTGGGCATTCGCCGGCAGCCGCCCGGCGCGCGGGACGCTACGGCGACGGCTTTTTTCCAACGGTAGCGAATCCCGACAAATTGAAGGAGCTTTTGACGATCGTGAGAAGCGAAGCGGAAAAAGCCCATCGCGATCCGGCGAAGATCGAACTGACCGCGATGTCCTCGATGAAGCCCGATCATCTGAAAGCGCTCGCGGATATCGGCGTCGCGCGCGTCGTGATGAATCCACCGAGCAGCAAGCCCGAGGTCCTTACACAAGCGCTGGAAAAATTTCACAGCGAAGTCATTCGCACAACTCGATAGCGAGGTAGCCCGCGATGAAAGCAATGGTGATGGAAGAAATCGGCAAGCCGATGACGGTCAAGGATTGGCCCGAGCCGAAGTGCCCCGCCGACGGCGCCATCGTGCGCGTCGAGGCGAGCGGAATTTGCCGCTCCGACTGGCACATCTGGCAGGGCGACTGGCAATGGATCGGCCTCAAGCCGCAGCTTCCCACCGTCCTCGGGCACGAGTTCGCCGGCACCGTCGAGGAAGTCGGCAAGGACGTGAAGAACCTCAAGCGCGGCGCGCGCGTCGTAGTGCCGCTCGTGCAAGGATGCGGCGCGTGCGAGGATTGCCGCACCGGCCATTCGAATCATTGCAATCGCAGCCCGGGCATGGGCGGCTATGCGCGCTACGCGCTGCTGCGCTTTGCCGATTTCAACTGCGCGCCGCTCCCGGAGGGAATCGATTTCGTCGAGGCGTCCTCGATGGGATGCCGTTACGTTACCGCGTTTCATGGCATCCTCGATCAGGGCCGTGTGCAGGCGGATGAAAACGTCGTCGTGTACGGATGCGGCGGCGTCGGGCTGTCGGCGATCCAGATCGCGACCGCGCTCGGCGCGAGGGTGATCGCAGTTGACCTCGACGATCGCAAGCTCGAGCTAGCGAAAAATGCCGGCGCGAGCGACGTCGTCAATGGCAAGAAGAACGACCCGGTCAAGGCGGTGCGCGAGCTGACCCACGGCGGCGCCGACGTCAGCATCGATGCGCTCGGGATCGCTGCGACCTGCCGCAACGGTGTCGCGAGTCTGCGCCGGCGCGGACGTCACATCCAGATCGGTCTCACCTCGGGCGCCGAGAAGGGCGAAGTACCTCTACCGATCGATCAGATCGTCTTTCGCGAGATTCAGTTCCTCGGCTCGCTCGCGGTCCAGTCGTATCGATATCCCGCGATTCTCGATATGGTTGCGCGCGGGCGCCTTGCGCCGCGCAAACTCATCAGCGAGACGCTCCCAATCGAGAAAGCATTCGGCGTGATCGATCGGATGTCGAACTTCGAAAATGCGGGGATCAGCGTGATCAACCAGTTTTAGCAATGCTGGTTTTGTGTTTGGCGATCGCGATCGCAGCGGCCGGCGCGTTGCTGTCTAAAACGGGGGGATCGTCTCCGGGTGACTGCGCACGGCTGTCATTTCATGTTGCGACGATCGCCGGCGTCGGCACTGCGCTGGCCTTCGTAGGTCAGTTGCTGCCGCGGTTCTCCCCCTGCGTGATCGGCGCATGGTTCGTCGTGCTCGCCATCATCTATGGCGGACATGCGATCGCGGTGCGCTCGTGGGGCTCTCCGATGAACCGCGACGTGCTGCTGTTCGCGGTGCGCAAACTCCCCTACTTCGCACGCGTCCATCGCAATGCCTCCCTCGCCGCGGTTGCGATGCTCGCGATCGTTTTCACCTGCGGATGGGCTACCGCGCGTTTCGACGTTCCGATCGGCACCGCTGGCCGTATGGAATTTTATTTCGTATCGACCTGCGTCCTCATCGGTGGCGCTGCGGTCGTGTGGCGCGCTGCGCGGCTCACTGCGCGCACCGATTTGGTTATGGGATTCTTCTTGGACGGACATGGGCCGATGCCCGGGCCGCCGCCCAATGATCCGTCGCTGGGACCTCGCACAGTGCATCGCACCAATGCTCCCCGGCGACGCGCCAATGTATTTCTGTTCGTGGTCGATTCGATGCGGGCGCGCAATCTTTCTCCATACGGATACCATCGCGCGACGACGCCCTTCCTCGATTCGCTCCTCGCGCGCGGCGCCCGCGCGGTGCCGATGGCGCTCGCGAATTCTCCCTCGACCGAGAGCGCGCTGTGGGCGCTGTTCTCGTCGCGCCGCCCGCGCCATCAGGCGGTCAACGCGCCTTGCCTTCACGACCTTCTGCGCACGGCCGGCTACGGCGTGCGTTTCGTTCTCTCCGGATCGCATCGCCACTGGATGGGACTCGATGCGCTCTACGGCAGCGATCACGACGGCCTCATCGATCAGCTTATCGACGAGCAAGTGGTGGCGGAGACGCAGAAATTTCGGCCCGCATCGGCGCGCGGCAACTTCATGTTCTTTCATTTGATGTCCACCCATGGCGCATCGGGGCGCGAGCCGGATGAGGTGTGGACGCCGTCGAGAAACCGCTTCGCGTATTCCGAGAGCGACGATTTTGACGACGCTACCCGCGCACAGATGCTCAATCACTACGACAATTCGATTCTTCAGGCCGATACGTACCTCGCGCGCATCTGCGAAGTCCTCGCCGCGAAGGGGCTGCTCGACGATGCGATCGTCATCGTGACCGGAGATCATGGCGAGGCGCTCGCCGAGCGAGTTCCCGTGATGATCGGGCACGCGCGCGGTTTGTATCAGGAAAGCATCCACGTGCCGCTGATTGTGTGGGATTCCACTCGCGCGCTTCCCGCGCCCCCGTTTCTCGCCGACCACACCGATGTTGCGCCGACCATTCTCGCGATGCTCGAAATGGAGGCGCCGTTCGCATGGCAAGGCGCAAGCCTTTGGGCGAGTGCGCGCCGCCACTATGCGCATGTCGAGTACATCGCACACCGGACCGGCGCGCCTCCGACGCACATGCAGGCGATGGTCGCTTCGATGCCGGAAGGCCTCTACAAGTTGATGCGCTATCACCAATCTAGCCGCGAGATTGTGCGCCGCGCGTTTTGCCTCTCCACCGATCCCGACGAACATCGCGATTTGAGCGCCAGCATTGGCAACGAGCTCGGCACCCGGCTCGGAAACATTTTGCGCGAATACGATGACGGACCGGCGCTGGCTTTTTCGACGACCTGGAAATTTCTCGAGCGTGCAAAAGATGGTGCGCCGGCGAGCGCAAGCGCCTCACGCGATGCGTTCGCGCCTGCGCCGGAAGTTGTGTGACGCGATGGATGTCAGCATTGTCATCTGCACCTGGAATCGCGCGGCGCTGCTCGCCGATACGCTGGAGGTGCTGTCGCGCATCCGCGTTCCCTCCGGAGTCGAATGGGAATGCCTGATCGTCAATAACGGCTGCACCGATACGACCAACGATGTGATCGCCTCATTCGCTCAATCGATGCCGCTGCGCGGCCTGTTCGAGCCGACGCCGGGACTTTCGCGCGCGCGCAATCATGCGGTGCGCGAGGCGCGCGGCGATCTCATCCTGTTTACCGACGACGATATTCACGTGGACCGCGAGTGGATGGCGGCCTATATTGCTGCGGCTGCGCGCTGGCCGCAGGCGAGTTACCTCGGTGGCGTGATCGAGCCGCGCTACCAGAGTGAGCCACCTGCATTCGTCATCGCCAATCGCAAGCTGCTGCATGGAATGCTTGCCTGGCACGACTTCGGATCGATGGAACGCGTGTTTCGCGAACATGAGGAGCCCTGGGGCGGCAACATGGCGATTCGTCGCGCGGTTTTCGCGCACTTCAGTTTCGATGAGAACCTGGGCCATCGCCACGACGATCGCGTGATGGGCGAAGAAAGCGCGTTGTTCAACAGCCTGGCGGCATCGAAGCATCAGGGCGTATGGATACCGGCGGCGCGCGTGAAGCACCTGGTGGCGGCGAAGATTCTGAGCGCCGAGGGGATTCGCCGCCACTTCCATTCCGATGGCCGCACGCGGGTTCGGATGGGCGACAGGCATCGCACCCGGATTCTCAAATTTCCGCACTGGATGAGCCGTGCGCTCTGTCGCGTGGTCAATCGACGGATCGATCATTTGCGCGCGAGCGAATCATCGGCCTGGGTCCCGCTGCTTGCACGATGTGCGATGTGGGAGGGAATGCTGGATGAGTCGGAACCGCGGCGCGACGTGCGAGCCACGAACCGATGAGGACGCGCGGTGAATAGCAGCGGCGCGAGTTTTTCCATCGTCGTGCCGGCCTGCGCGCCGCCGGTGCAACTCGGCGGATGCCTCGACGCGTTGGGCGTGCTCGCCGGGCCCACCGGAGGCTTCGAGGTGATCGTGGTTGACGACGGCAGCCCGCGCCCGCTGCAGGACGTAGTCAAACGCTTTCGCAGTCGTCTGAATCTCACGCTGCTGCGGCAATCCAATCGCGGGCCGGGTGCGGCGCGCAACGTCGGCGCGCGGATCGCACGCGGGGCCTATCTCGCGTTTACCGATGCTGACTGCCGGCCCGCACGCGACTGGCTGACTGTGCTCGCGAAGCGCTTCCAGGATTCGCCGAATCACATGCTGGGCGGGCATACCGTAAATCGTCTCACCAGCAATCGCTACGCGGAGACCAGCCAGCTTATCGTCGATGTCGCATACGCGTTTTACAACCGCAGGCCGGAAGCCGCGCGCTTCTTCGCCTCCAATAATCTCGCGATGCCGGCGGAGCTCTTTCGCGAGGTCGGCGGTTTCGACGAAAGCGTGTTCCGGCACGCCTCTGAAGATCGCGAGCTGTGCGATCGCTGGCGTTACATCGGCCGCGAGATGGCCTTCGTGCCCGATGCGATCGTGTTTCACAGCCACGCGCTGACACTCTCCGGTTTTTGTCGCCAGCATTTCGCCTACGGACGCGGGGCGTGGAACTATCATTCGGTGCGCGCACGGCGCGGCTCGGGTCGGCTCCGTGACGATTTGCGATTTCACACGCGCTTCATCCGCCTGCTTGCGGATCCGCTCGCGAGGCTGCCGCGCAGCGAGCGATGGAAAATCGTGCTGCTGCTCGCACTGTGGCAGGCGATCAACGCGGGCGGGTTTTGTTACGAAGCGTTGCGCGCGCAAGCGACGCGCTGACGATCATTCAGCCGCAGGCATCGTCGCATTATCCTCATGGGGCGCAACGGCGCGTTTGCGAAATCGCGATGGCCATGTGAGGAGCAGCGGCTGGTTGAGGAGGACCGCGAGCGACAGCAGCGGCGCGATGCATGCCAGCGGAAACGCAGGCGCAGCGTATTCCCAGCTCGCGGCGGGAAACGCGGAAGCATCGATGAGCGCGATGAGCGCGACTCGCGTGAGCAGTAAGGTCCACGCGGCCGCGGCCATTATGATAATCGGATGCGCGGCCGCGCGCCGCGCCCCGATGCTCCATAGCCCGATAAACATCGCGGCCAGTCCCGGCCAGAAAATCGCGGGAACGATGACGCCGTAGGCATCAATCAGAAACTTTCGCGTCCGCAGCGCCAGCCCGACCCACGACGCGTGTCCCGCATACGTGACGAAGAGGTTTCCTACCGGAACTCTCTCGACGGTCGGCATGTACACCGGCTGGTTGAGAAACATCCAATCGTTGAAGATGTCGCTCGCGCGGCCGCTGCTTGGTCCCTGATTCAGCAGCGGCGGCCATCGAAACGTGATGTTCATCAGTACTCTGCGGAAGCTGCCCGGAATGCCCCACGCCTGCGCGCTGCTGATGCGAGGCATGAACGGAATCGGCCACGGATCGCACACCAGGTCGTGCTTCGCGCATGCGGTGCGGACCTGGTCGCGAAGCCGATGAAAAAACGCCGCAGCGTCCGCCGGACTCTGATAATGCCCCGCCGATGCGGCCGCATCGCGTAGCGCCCAAATGAACCATCCGCCGGCGATTTCGTCGCATGCCCACGGATACCATCGGCATCCGGGCCTTTCGAACGGTGAGCCGCCGGGCGGATCGAGGTAGGGCTTTAGCGAGGCAAATGCCGGGATGACGTCGTAGATCGCGGCGCGCGTTTCCGCGCTCACCGGAACGTAGGGAATCGGATCGCCGGCCTCGACGCTCTGCAGCGCATCGACCGCGCCGATGAAGTTGGGTTCTTGCGTATCGACCCCGATGAAGCTGCCGTAGGCGATCAGATTTGCAAGGCGAAAGGCGAGCAGCACCGAGCTGAATGCGAGCAGCATCGATGCGGATGCGATCGTCGGCGCGCGAATACTACCCTCCAGAACGCGTGCGCGCAGCATCGCGCCGCACACGAGCAGCACCACGCCCGGAACAATCCACGCGCCCTCCTCGCGCGTCAGCCAGAACCATCCGAGCACGAGGCCCGCGAGCAGGCTCATCATGATGATGCGCGTACGGCCTCGTGTACCAAAAAAGGCATATGCGATGAACGCCACAAGCATCAGGGTCTGCGCGGAATAGATTCCCTGGCGCAGCACGCGCAGCGAGACGAGGCCGGGGTTCCATAGTGTGACGATGAAAATCGCGAGCGCGGCGAATGCCGAATTGCTGAGTCGCCAAATCACCCATGCCAATGCGCCGACCGCGAGGCAGTTGAAGATCGCCTCGCTGCTCGCGACCGAAAGCCCGCTCCATGCCGACAGCGCGAGGAAGGCCGAATAACCCGGCCCCTTCATCAGG
>Ga0335081_10012490_pt1 | contig 13771 bp, 11 predicted proteins | sample Lox_Sample_35_FD_206713 | JGI IMG/M metagenome (GOLD analysis project Ga0335081, IMG submission 206713) | Soil microbial communities from Loxahatchee National Wildlife Refuge, Florida, United States - Lox_Sample_3.5 | ecosystem: Environmental > Terrestrial > Soil > Wetlands | place: USA...
AGCAGCCCGTTGAGTCGCGCCAACTCCGAGGCGTCCTGCAATGCGGTGACGAGATCGTCCGACTGACCCGTCCGCCCAGCCCGCTTGGTATAGTCGGCGGCCTGGCGCCCGATCAACTCGATCGCCCGCGTGTCGTCTTCGATCGCCCCGGGATCGTCACCCGCGCGCGCCCTCACCCGGCCGCGACCGATGTAGGCGTCGACCAGACGCCCGTCCAGCTGGATGGCCTGGGTATAGGTCTGGATCGCCCCGTCCAGATCGCCCGACTGCTCCTGCGAAAGACCGTGTGCGAGTTCCTCTCTCGGGTCGCCTTTGACGGGGGGGACGAGTTCGAGGGCCTCCATCACCTGCCCGCACCCCCCGCTGGCGATGAGCAGCAGACAGACGACCAGTCTCTGACTGCTCACTCGCATGTGCGAGAACTTCCCATCACAGGCGTATCGCTCTTTCGTATACAAAGTGTCCAACAACCAATAGGGTATCGAGGGGAGATAGCGTCTCCCCCCAATATAATCAACCCTTCGGCATCGTATGGCTTTCCCGTGAAAAAATCAACGCGGCCGGCCGCGCTGCGCGCCGGGCCGCATTCAACGGAGACCGTCAGGCCGCGTGCGGTTTTGACTCGACGGGGATGATCGACAGCGTGAGCAGTTCCGCGCGTCGGAGTATCGTCAGGGCGGCGGGCTGGCCGACCTGCTGCTCGGTCAGGAACTTGTGGAGATCGTCGACGCCGGTGACGGGCCGATCATCATACCGGATGATCAGGTCGCCCTCCGTCAGGCCGGCCCGGCGCGCCGGGCTGTCCGGCTCGACCGACACGACCAGCACGCCCGTCTCGACCGGCAGATTGTGGAACCGGACGAGCCGGCGGTGAAGGGGAACGTTCTGTCCGCCGACGCCGATATACCCCCTGCGGATTCTCCCGTCCCGGATGAGGCGCCCCGCGACGAACGTGGCCGTGTCGATTCCGATCGCGAAGCAGATGCCCTGCGCGCCCATGATAACGGCCGTGTTCACGCCGATCACCCGGCCGCGCGAATCGACCAGCGGACCGCCGGAATTGCCGGGATTGAGCGCCGCGTCCGTCTGGATCACGTCGTCGATCAGCCGGCCGGAACGCGAACGGAGCGACCGGCCCAACGCGCTCACGACGCCGGCCGTCACCGTGGTTTGAAACCCATAGGGATTGCCGATCGCCACCGCCACCTGTCCCGGGCGGATCGACCGCGAATCGCCCAGCCGGGCCGGAACAAGATTCGGCGCCGAGATGCGGATGACGGCCAGATCGGTGGCCGGGTCGTCCCCGATCAGATCGGCCACGCAGCGACGGCCGTCCGACAGGGTCACGTCGATCTCCCCCGCGCCGTGCACCACGTGGCTGTTCGTCAGGATGAGGCCGTCCGCCGTAAAGAGAAAGCCCGAGCCGGACCCCTCCGCCCGACGAGGCCGACGGGGATCGGCCAGCGCCCGTTCACCGGGCGCGGCATGCACTTCGATATTGACCACGGAAGGGCTGACGGCCTCGGCCGCCGCGATCACGGCGCGGGAATAGGCGTCAAGGAGGCCGGGATCGGAATCCTGGGTATCGACCGGAGCGGTCCGCTCCGCGGTCTTCAGTCCGCCATCTGTTGCGTCTTCGGAGAGCCAGTCAAGCGTATAGGTCATGTGACACCTCGCTACTGGGGTGTCTCTTTAGTATAAAGTCCCGCCCCGTTCGCGTGTCAAGGGCGGCATCGAAACCCGTCGGCATTATTCTTCTTCTGGCTTCTTCTGGGTCATTTTGCTTCATGACCGAGCCGTCCATGTAGCGGAACTCCCCATCCCGAAGCCAACCCCTTGGCCGCATGCTCGCTCCAACCGGACAAGGTCTGATTGATTTCTCTGAGAAAATTACTTGTGGGAAGCGTGGTGAGTCAACAGGCATGGTTCTTGAATATCAAGGTGGCTGTCATCGCCCCTGCAGACAAGGCTGGATTGGCCACCAATAGGGGCGGTATCGAGCAGAGCATGCCGTGTGGCGTCAATCCGAACGTGATGAATGGAAATCGGGTCACACCGGGAGGGTGGGGGGCGCATCAGGTGATGAACGGAATCGACCAACCGGAGGGGGACAAGATGTTTGCACCGTATCGCATCGGCACGGCCGTCATCGCGTGGGGACTCGTCTTCGGCGGGTGCGTCAGCACCGGCACCTTCAATGAGATGCAGGCGAAAAAGGACAAGCAGATCGCGACGCTCCAGAAGGAGAACGCGGATCTGGTGCAGCAGAAGGACAAGCTAGAAGGGAATTTTCACACGTTGAAGGAGCGGTTTGCCGAGCTGGAGCAGAAGCGGTTGTCGACGGAACAGCAGGTCGGCTCCCTCCAGCAGGAAAACGCCGCGCTCGCCGCCTCCAGCCAGCAGCAACAACAGCAATACCAGGCCCTGGTGCAGGGGCTGTCGAACGAGGTCAGAAAGGGCCAGCTCCAGGTCCGGCAGTACCAGAACATGCTGACCGTGGATCTGGCGGAGAAGATCTTCTTCGACTCCGGCCGGGCCACGCTCAAGCCGGCCGGCAAGGAGATCCTGAAAAAGGTCGGCGAGGCGCTGAAGGGGTACGACACCAAGATCATCCGGGTGGTGGGCCATACGGACAACGTGCCGGTGGCCAAGTCCCTGCAGGGCACCTTCCCGACCAATTGGGAGCTGTCGGTCGCCCGGGCGACCACCGTCGTCCGCTATCTGCAGGAGGTCGGCGTGCCGCCCGAGCGGCTGGTCGCCTCAGGACGGGCGGAGTACGATCCCGTGGCGTCGAACGACACCCCGGAGGGGCGCCAGAAGAACCGCCGGATCGAGATCATGCTGATCGACAAGAGCCTGGTGGACAAGATGACGGCCAAACCGGCCGAGTGACGGCCGCGTCGCACGTCGGGTCCGTCAGGGGAGAATGGCCGATGCGGCTGGGGATGACGGAGGAAGTGCTCCCTCTCCTTCACCCACCCTGCCGCTTGACTTTGTTCTCAAGCTCCAGGGTCTTCTGCTGAACCGCCATGGCATCCTTCGCGTCGGGCGCGGCCAGCAGATAAAGCTTCAGATTCCGCGCGGCTTTCTCATAGTCACCCTGCTGTTCCAGCGCCGCAGCGTAGTGATAATAGGCGTCCGCCCACCAGGGCGCCAGGAGCAGGCTCTCCTTCCATGCCGTGAGGGCGTCCCCCGACCCCGCAGGGCCATCGGATGAGCCGGCCCCGCTGACCGCCGCGGCGGCATCGTCCGCTCGGTGCTTGGCCTCGTCCGGAATGGCGGGCGGCGGATCGAGTTGCAGCGCCAGATGGATGATCCGTTCGCGGATGCGCCGGTCGACCTCAACCGGCGGCGGATCGGGTAGCTCCCGAAGCGCGGCCAGATAGCCCTGAAACGCCTCCTGGGCGCGGCCGGCCTGTTCCGCGGCGCGCGCGGGAGCCTCCGGGTCATCGGTTCGATGCAGATAGACCGTCCAGGCCGCCGCCCGCCGCTTCGCCTCGGCGAGTTGCCCATCAGTCAGCTTGATGGCGTTCATCGTGCGTTGGACATCCCGCTGGCTTGAGGCGGCAGCAAGCAAGCACCACATGTAGGCCGTGACGTCATCCTCGGCCGTGCCGCGTCCGTCATGATACATGGAGCCGAGGCTGGCCAGCGCGTAGCCGTTCCCCTGCTCGGCGGCCCTGCGATACCACGTCAGCGCCTCCGCCTCGTCCTTCGCGACCCCCTGCCCCTGTTCGTACATTGCGCCGAGATTGAATTGCGCGTAGTCGTACCCCTGCTCCGCCGACATGCGGTACCATTTCGCCGCCTGCGCCTCGTCTTTGGCGACTCCCCGCCCCTCCTCGTAAATCACCCCGAGCTTGAACTGCGCGCCGGCATGCCCCTGCTCCGCCGCCTTGCGGTACCAGGAGACCGCTTGGGCCCCGTCCCTGGCCACGCCCTGGCCGTTCGCATACATCGCCCCAAGATACGATTGCGCCCAGGCCTCACCGCGATCCGCGGCATGTCTGAGCGTGGTCTGGGCTTCCGCATCGGCATACATCGACCCTTCGTCGGCCAGGGTCACGACCGCCCGGCTCTGGGTGCCGTTGCGCAGATAGAGCAGAGGAATCTGCGAGCCGACGTGGTACTTGTGGATTTCTTTAGACAGTGTCGTTTGATTGTCGACCCCCACGTCAGCGACCCGCAGAATCACATCCCCCGACGCCAGGCCAGCCTGTTCCGCGGGGCCTTTGGGAAAAACGGCTTCGACGGGCACCCCCGGCTTTTGAAGCCCTCCCGGATTTCCCGTGGCAAAAAGCACGCCCAGGGCAGCGCGGGAAACCGGCGCGGGGGAAGGGGCGCCGGTCTCCGCCGCGGCGGCCGGTGTCCCGACAAGCGCGAGCGCCGCGGCCACGAGAAGGAGGGCCGGCCGCATTCCGAGAGCTCGGATCGGTATCATTGTCGATTCATCCACATGCCATGGAAGAAATGTGTCCTCCCAGTATCTATCATGTCCACCCGGAGTTGTAAATCTCCGGCGGCGCCCGTTCGTCCCTTGCGCGCCCAATCTTGAGATCATCTTGGGGCCATCCGGGGGCCCATCATGGGGATATACGCTCGCCAGGCAGGCGTTGGCTTGGGTCCTGGTAAACGACCGCCCCTGACAGCCGATGACACGCGCCGACATCGTGTGTGGAGGGGGTGGCGCGGAGCGTGGGCCCCCATTCTGGCGGGGATGCCGGATTGGCTGCCGCGCATGGGCTCCCGTCTCCCAGGTTCGGGCCAGGTCCCCTGATAGGTTGGAGCAATTCACCTCAATGCGGCCGCACCACTGTGGCAAAACTCCACAGATGATTCCCTCATTGCATACGGCGCTCAACAACCGGAGACTTCTATCCACTTGATTCTTCAGGTCTATTACATACGTATGGTGAGGAAGTCAGGCGCGCACGGTTTTTGCTAATCCATTCAGCAATGATTCGTTCTTCCATCTGGAGGCGCCGATTATTACAAATGATCAAAACAGATCGGAGCAATGGCCGGCCGTTGCGGCGGCACTGGTCCGGTCCGATCGGCACGCCGGTTCCCGTCTGGCGGGACATGAGCCGTGATCGGCATTCTGAAGCTGGCCTATAAACTGCTAATCGGGGACCGGGCGAAGTTCTCCGCGCTGATCGTGGGGATCGCGTTTGCCGTGTTCCTGATGGTCCAGATGACTTCGCTCTTTTCCGGGATCCTCTCCCGGTCGGCCTCCACTGTGACCAACATCGGCGCCAGAATCTGGGTCATGGATCCGGCGGTCAATACGGTGGCGAACACCATCCCGATGCCGGATTATGTGCTGGATTACGTGCGGAGCATCGACGGTGTCAAATATGCCGTGCCCCTCTATTCCGGCGCCGCCCTGTTGAAGCTCCCGAGCGGAGCCTATCAGGCGGCGAGCGTGATCGGGTTGGACGACGCCACCCTGTACGGCAGGCCGGAACTGCTCGAAGGACAGATCGATGACATCTTTGCCGAGAACGCGTTCATCGCCGTCAAGGACGCGGAATTCGGGAAGCTCGAATACCCCAAAATCGGCTCGGAATTCGAGCTCAACGACCACCGGGGGGTCGTCGTCGGGATCGCCAAGGTCCCGGTGAGCGCCCTGTTTGGCATTCCGACGCTCTACACGACCTTTAACCGGGCGATTCAATATATCCCGTCGATGAGATTCACGGTGTCGTACATCATGGTGGAACCGAAGAGCGAGACGGCCATTCCGGGCATCAAGCAACAGGTGCAGCGCCTGGGCTACCGGGCCCTGACGGAGGATGAATTTATCAAGCGCATCAGCAATTTCTATATCTTCGAGACCGGACTCGGCACCAATATCTTTATCATGACGATCATCAGCTTTATCGTGGGGCTGTCGATCTCGGGGCAGACGTTTTACACCTTCATCCTCGAGAATCTCGAGAAATTCGGCGCCTTGAAGGCCATCGGGGCCAAGGGACGTGAGCTGATCTACATGATCCTGTTTCAGGCGACGTTCACGGGGCTGATCGGCTACGGCCTGGGGGTCGGCCTCTGCTCGCTTTTGATCGCCATCGCCAAGCTGAGATTGCCCGATTATGCCGCGACGATCCGGTACTCCAACCTCGGCTTCGCGTTGGTCATGGTGCTGATCATCATCGCCGCGTCAAGCTATATTGGAATCCGCAAAGTGATCAAGATCGAGCCGTTCGACATTTTCCGGGGTTGACGTGGCGAATCTGGCGGTCAAAGCGGACCGGCTGGTCAAATGGTTTGGGGAAGGGGAGGCCAAGACGTTTGCGGTCAGGGACGCCAGCCTTGAGGCCTATTTTGGGGAGATGCTCTACATCGTTGGGCCGTCGGGGAGCGGCAAAACCACACTGTTGAGCATGATCTCGGGCATCCTAAAACCGGATTCGGGATCCGTCATGGTTGAGGACAAGGAGATCTGGACTCTGCCCAGCGACCAGATCGCGGACTTCAGGCTCAACACCATCGGCTTCGTGTTTCAGGATTATCATCTGTTCCCGAGATTGACCACCGCGGAAAATGTGGCCATTCCCCTGATTTTGAAAAAGCAGGACTGGGACGACGCGATGAAGCTGGCGATCGAATGCCTCGAAATCGTCGGGCTCAAGACACGGGCGCATCTGCCTCCCGTCAAGCTGAGCGGCGGGGAGCAGCAACGGGTGGCAATCGCCCGGGCGATCGCCAGCCGGCCCGATATCATGATCTTCGACGAGCCGACCGCGTCGCTGGACGGGGACACCGGGCGGAAGATCGTCGAATTCATCAAGACCAACATCCTGACCGAGCGGCGGGCGATCATCGTGGTGAGCCACGATGACCGGATCTACGAGTATTCCGATCGCATTCTGAAGATGGAGGACGGCAGGATTGCCGGGGTCATCAAGGGAGGTCCCGGTGAGAAATAGGGCGCTGTTCGCCCTCGCGATTCTGGGCGTGCTGGCCGGGCTGGTCAGCGCCTATATCTACAGCATCCAGAAGAAACCGCAGCCCCCGGCGTTCAAGCCGGCCACGAACCCCTATAGCAAAGGCCTCTATGTCAACGGCATCATTGAAAGCTACCAATCACACGGCGAGAACATCAACCTCTACCCCGACGTGTCGGGACAGGTCACGCAGATCCTGGTTGCCGAAGGCGATCACGTGCGCAAGGCGGCACCACTCCTGAGAATCGACGATTCCGTGCAGCGGGCGACGGTCGAGCAGCTGAAGTCGCAGGCCGAGGCGGCGCTGGCCCTGCTCGAAGAACTGAAGGCCCAGCCCAGAAAGGAAAACCTCGACGTGGCCGCCGCCCAGGTGGCGTTCGCGCGCGCCAATCTCAAAACCGCGCAGGATGAGTTCGACAAGCAGGTGAAATCGTATCAGCTAGACCCGCAGTCCGTGAGCCAGGACACGCTGGATAACGCCGAGAACGCGGCCAACGCGGCAACGGCCAGTCTCGCCGTCGCACAACGGCAGTACGAGCTGACCAAAGCCGGGGCCTGGAGCTATGACATCCAAAACCAGGACAAGCAATACACGGCCCTGTTCAAGGCGTTCAAGGCGTCGGACGCTCTGCTGGACAAATTCACGATCACCGCGCCGGTGGACGGCGTGATCCTCTCAATCAATGTCGCGGCGGGCGGCTACGTCTCCCCGCAAGGCGCCTACGACACCTACACCCAGGGGGCCGATCCGGTCATCGTCATGGGGAGCGCGGATGCCTACGTCGGCGTCCGCTGTTATATTGATGAGATTCTCATCAACCGCCTGCCCCCGGCGTCGCGCATGAGCGCGCAGATGACCATCCGGGGCACGAACATCACCGTGCCCCTTGAATACGTGCGCACGCAGCCCTATGTCTCGCCCAAGATCGAGTTGTCGAATCAACGGGCTGAACGGGTCGACGTCCGGGTGCTGCCCATCATTTTCAGGTTCGTGCAGCCCCCAAATGTATCCGTCTTTCCGGGTCAACTGGTGGACGTCTATATCGGGGAGAAATAAACGGTGCGACACAGCCTGCACGCTTCCGGACGAGAGGACATCGGGCAAGGCAGGGGAAGGCGCGCGGATCTGCGGAATCCGGCACGGTCCGTGTCGACGCGAACGGAGGGAACATAATGGGTGTCGACCCGGCCGGCATGAACGGACTGTTGCGGTGGGCGGCGAGAGGATGCTGCGCCGCCGCTCTGCTGGCCATGAGCGGCTGCGCTGTGGGGCCGGACTTTGTCCGGCCCAAGCCGCCGCCGGTCGGCGCCTATGACCGGGGCCCGGCGCCGAACACCACGATTCCGGCGGACGGCCAGGCGCAGCATTTTCTCCGGGAGGCCGCCTTTCCCTCGGACTGGTGGCGCCTGTTTAACTCAGCCGCCCTCGACACCGTCATCGAACAGGCCATCGCCGATAATCTGAGCCTGCGGGCCTCGCAGGCCAGCCTGCGCCGGAGCCAGGAAAGCCTTCGGGCCGGGTACGGTGTCTTCTTTCCCCAGCTGGATGCCGGGTTCGACGCCACACGGCAGAAATTCTCCCCTGCCCGCTTCGGCAGCAGCACCCCGAGCAGCATTTTCAGTCTCTACACGCTGTCCGCGACGGTTAATTATCCCCTCGATCTGTTCGGCGGCGAACGCCGCGCGCTGGAGGGATTGAGCGCCCAAGTTGACGCTCAACGCGATGCGGTCCTGGCTTCCTACCTCGCACTCACGAGCAACATCGTCAACACCGTTATCGCGAGGGCGGCCTACGGGGCCGAGATCAAGGCGCTCGAGGAGGTGATCGGCCTGGAAAAAAACCAGGTGAGGATTTCCCAGGCCCAGGCCCAGGCGGGCCTCATTCCATACGTCAATGTGCTCAGCCTCCAGAGCCAGGTCGCCGCCACGGAAGCGACCTTGCCTCCGCTCCGTCAGAAATTGAGCCAGTCCGACCACCTGCTCTCGACGCTGGCCGGCCGGGCGCCCGCTGAATGGGCCCCGCCGGACGTCGACCTGGCGGACCTCACGCTGCCGGGCGACCTGCCGGTCAGCCTTCCCTCGGAACTGGTTCGCCGCCGCCCCGATATTCTGGCCGCAGAGGCTCAACTGCACGAGGCCAGCGCCAGCATCGGGGTGGCGACGGCGGCATTATTTCCGAGCGTCACATTAAACGGCACGTACGGTCAGAACAACGCTCCAATCAGCGACCTGCTTAAAAAAACCGGCAATTTCTGGAGCCTGGGCGCCGATCTCAGCACGCCGCTGTTTCACGGCGGGACGCTGTGGTTCCAGCGGAAGGCGGCCATCGAGGGTTATCGGCAATCCCAGAATGATTATCGCCAGACCGTCCTGGATGCGTTGGCGCAGGTGGCCGATGCTCTCAGGGCGCTAGAACATGACGCGGAGAGCCTGCAGGCTCAACTGCAGGCGCTCAACGCGTCGCAACGGGCGCTGCAGCTGGTCCAGGCCAATTTCAAGGCCGGCGTCGCGGGCTACGTGCAGGTCCTGATTGCCAATGACCAGTACGCCCGGGCAAAAATCGGCTATCTCGAGTCGCGGGCCCAGCGCTTTCAGGATACGGTCGCCCTGTTTGTCGCCCTTGGCGGCGGGTGGTGGAACGCGCCGGCGATTGCGGACAACAGCCACTGACCCGGGAATCACGCGCACCGGCGCGGCGACCCGAGCCGTTCAGCGCGACGACGAACGGACCGGATCACAACAGCGGATCTGGAAACCGGGAAACGGACGGCGGGGCGGCGGGTTTCAAGACGAGCGAAGCTCACCCGGTGCGGAGGAGCCCGATCTCCCGGGCCGGCTCCGGACCCGCCGGCCCTTGTTCGCGACTCCCCTCCCGGGTTACCGGCGTCCGAGCACTTTGAGCTGCTCGAGCGCCTTGGCATTGGTGGGCTCCCAGCGCAACGTCTCCTCGAACTGGACCAGCGCCTTGCCCGTCTGCTTCATCTGAATATAGAACAGCCCCAGGATGACGTGATAGTCCGGGTTGGAGGGATCCAACTCGATCGCGCGCCGCAACTCGCCCTCCGCATCCTTGCGCCGGTTCGGCGCATTCGCGAGCGCCTGGCCCAACAGCGCGTGACCGCGCGCGTTCTCCTCCTCCTGCTTGATCGCCCGCTCCAAACAATTGATCGCCTCTTTCAGGTTGCCGGCCAGCAGCGCGGCTTCGCCCTTTTTGACCAAGTCGGTCTCCGCCGCCACATCGGGCATCGCATCGGGCGCCGTGAGCGGCGCCCCCATCATCACGGTCGGGGACGGCTCGTTGCTGAGGGACTTGTAGGACTGGGTCAGCCGGCTGAACAGCGCCACCAGCATCGGATGGGCCGCCTCCATCCCGGGATCGTAGTGACGATCGGGGTGGTAGGCCTTGGCCAGCCGGAAATAGGACTTCCTGATCTCCATCAACGAGGCGCCGCGCTTGACCTCCAGCATGTCATAATCGTCCTTGTCCTCCATCGCCTCATAGGCGAGCGTGATCGCACTGGGACTGGTCTCGACCTTCTCCGCCCCGGCCAGATCAAACAATCCGCCCTGTCCTCCACCGGCTTCCCCTTCCTCCTTCAATTTCACGGATTCCGTGACAAAGGCTTCCAGCTCAAGCTGGGACAATTGTCCGAGGCCCCCGGCCCCCGCGGCGGAGACCTCGGCCGTTTTGACCTGGATGATGCCGATGGCCAGCAGAAAGTGGAGCACCTGAATCGTATGGAGGAACGGCAAGGCCATCGAATTCACCAGGTCGCGCACCGTCCGAACCCCGTTGATCAGGAGCAGCAGCCGTCGCTCTTCGGGGGTGATGCTCACCGCCTGAAACAGATCGAGGGGGTCGGTGCCGATGCACAGCACCGCGTCAAAGGGCGGCAGCAGGCGGCAAAGCCGCGTGAAATCGGTGATCCGGCGAATGCCTTCGTAGATCAACGCGCCGGTGCCAATCCGCAGGGGGATCACCTCGTCAGCCGGCAGCTTCTGCTCTTCAAACCGGTAATCGCCGTCCCACCAGGTGAAGAAGCCCAGGATGATCTCCTTCACCTGGGCGTTGACGGCCTGAAACAACTCCTTGGGCGTCAGCAGGCCCTGTTCGACGAGGATCGTTCCCTGCCGTTTCTTGGACTCCTTGAGCAGACGGGACGAGCTTTCATACTGGGCGAAGGTGATTCTGCCTTCTTTCAGCAGGATCACGCCCAGCCGGTCGTTTTCATAGTTGGACGAGGCGAACACCGTGTCGCCTTGCTTGAAATAGACCTGTTTGATCTGATCGTTGCGGGTGATCGTCAGGATGCCGGTCGCCAGATCGTGTTGCAAACCCCGCAGCAGCACGGGAAAGGGGATCTTGGAGAGATGGCCGGTTTTCGGGACGGCAATCATCATGGCAACCTCATGGAGCACGCAGCCGGAAGAGCGCCCCGTGCTTGAACGGAACCCGTTCGTATGACTCGTCAAGCTGCAGCATGGTTTCCGAAGCGCCCAGGAACAAATAGCCGTTCGGCCTGAGCTGCCGGCGAATCTTGGTCAGGATGGCTTTCCTCGTCTCGATATCGAAATAGATCAGCACGTTCCGAAGGAAGATAATATCCATTGCGGGCAGAATTGGCAAGGTGTCGACCAGATTGATCCGGCGGAATTCGATCATCCGACGAATCTCCTCCTTGAGGATCCAAGTGGTGCCTTCCTGGGTGAAATACTTGATCAGCATGGCCGCCGGCAATCCCCGATTGACCGCGATCTGGCTGAATCGCCCCCGCTTGGCCTGTTCCAGATTCGACGTTGAGAGGTCACTGGCCAGGATGGAGACCGTCCAGTTCGTAAGCTTGTGCGCCTCCTCCTTCAACAGCATGGCCACGCTGTAGGGCTCCTGGCCGGTGGCGCAGGCCGCGGACCAGATATTCAACCGGCGCTCGGCCGCCCGTTGAGCCAGCAGGTCCGGCAACACCAGTTTCCTGAGCGCCTCGAACGGGTGAAAATCCCGGAAGAACAACGTTTCGGAGATCGTCAACGCTTCCACGGCCTTGCTGCAGATGGCGGCGCGCCGCTGGCCATTGCGCAAGGCCTTGACCAGCACGGCCGCCGACGCATAGCCCTCCTGTCCCGCCAATTGGTTGAGGCGAGTTTCGGCCAAATAGCTCTTCTCCTCGCCCAGGACGATGCCGGTCTCCTCCCGAACCAGCTGGCGAATGAAATCAAAATCGGCCTGTGAGATCCGCATGGCTCCCCCTAGACGGTTCGACTCATGGGTTGGACGGCGATCGGGGGAAGCGCCGTCCTCCATCGAGCCACCCGTTTCGCAATCTCGAGGGGAATCTGATCAATCGGCACGATGGCGTCGGCGAGTCCCGATTGGGCCACAAATCCGGGCATCCCCCAGACCACGCTGGTCGCCTCATCCTGCACAATGATTTGCCCGCCCGCCTCCGCGATGTCTTCACAGCCCCGCAGCCCGTCCTGCCCCATGCCCGTGAGCACGACACCCAGGGTGTGCGGGCCGTACACCTCCGCCGCTGAACGGAACAGGACATCGGCCGACGGCCGGCAGGAGTTTTCCGGCGGAGCCTGGTTGATATGAAGACGCGGCATCGTCCCCTCCATCCGCACCGTCAAATGATAATTGCCCGGGGCCACCCACGCCCGGCCGGGCTCGATCAGTAGGCCCATCTTCCCTTCTTCAACGGGCAGGCTCGACTTGTCCGCCAGATTTCTTGCAAAATGCTCCGTGAACACGGGCGGCATGTGCTGTACAATCAGGATCGGAACCGGGAATTCAATCGGAAATTGCGGCAGGATCCGCAGCAAGGCATTGGGCCCTCCGGTCGAGGCGGCGATCACCAGGATGTCGATTCGTTTCGATGAGGAGGACGTCGCTCTGGCCGTCACCGCGCGCGCCGGGGCTTGAGATCCGTCCGGCAGCGTCATTTCCTTCGATCCTCGGCAGAAGAGCTCGATCCTCGGGATCAGGGTCCTGCGGAGGAAGTCGAGGGCCCCGTCGCCGGATCCCATGTCATTCTTCGTGACGTAATCCTGCGCGCCCAGTTCGAGGCAGTCCAGGGTTTTTTGCGCCTCTTCGGCGGTGAGGGCGCTGAACATGATGACGGGAAGCGACGGGTAGGTTTTCCGGACCATCGCCAGGGTCTCCAGGCCGTTCATCACGGGCATTTCGATGTCCAGCGTCAGGAGATCCGGGTTGTAAATGGGGATCTTGGACAGGGCGATGCGCCCGTCGGGCGCGGTCGCCACGACTTCAATTTTCGGATTGTCGGCCAACGCCCTGACAATCAGCCGGCGTATGACCACCGAATCATCGACAACGAGAACGCGAATTTTTCCCATGGCCCATTAGTTCGTCGAAATGCCGAGCAGCTGCAGCTTCTCCTGCAGCGCCTCTCTGGAAATGGGCTTCATGACATATTCGTTCGCCCCGCTCTTGATCGCTTCTTCGACCTTGGAGGCGCTATTCTCGCTCGTGACCATCATGATGAGGGTGTGATCATCGGGATGGTCCGACCTGACGCGCCGCAAAAATGTAAACCCGTCCATTTCCGGCATGTTGATATCCAGCAGCATCAGATCCACCCGGCCGTTCTGCTCCAGTTGCTCCAGCGCCTGGACTCCGTGGCACGCTTCGAGCACTTCGAACCCCAACTCACGAAGCAGCTTCGTCAACCAGGCCCGCATGGCTTTCGAGTCATCAATCACGAGTGCCCGCATGAGATCCTCCTGGCCGCCTCCGGGCGGCCGGCCGAGTCCCGGCACGCCCTCCCGTCCGCGCTCTCCAACCGCCCTCCTCCCGCCTCACT
>Ga0335081_10012492_pt1 | contig 13770 bp, 13 predicted proteins | sample Lox_Sample_35_FD_206713 | JGI IMG/M metagenome (GOLD analysis project Ga0335081, IMG submission 206713) | Soil microbial communities from Loxahatchee National Wildlife Refuge, Florida, United States - Lox_Sample_3.5 | ecosystem: Environmental > Terrestrial > Soil > Wetlands | place: USA...
GGTGACGAGGATCGTCGGAATCGCACGCCCCGTCTCCATGAGGTGCTTGTGCAGCTCGACGCCGGTCATGCCCGGCATTTGCACGTCGGCGAGCAGGCAGTCGGTTTGGGCGACGAGCGGCGATTTGAGGAATTCGGCGGCCGACGCGAAGGCTTCCACGGTATAACCCAGCAGCGACACCAGCTTTCGCATGGAGTCGCGAAACAGCTGGTCATCCTCGACGATCGATATCACCGTACGTTTCGCCATCGCGGCTTCCCGACAAATTTTCCCGGCACCGGGCGGCCAAGCCGCCTCGCGCCCCTATATGCAACATGGGAATGTCGGCGCATCTTCGCCCCAAAGCAATCCCCGCATCCCTAAGCGATGGATTAGGTTTTCGGCTCTTCGCTTAGCGATGCCGGGGGTTGTTCATGGCGGCGGCTTGCGGGTAGGATCAGGCTGTTCCGAGCTGCACACAAGGCGCTCCCGTTGGTGTAGGGACCGTGGGATGGCTGAGGCGACCCCCAGTGTCTGCATCGTCGATGACGACGCCGAGTTTCGCGACTCGGTTGCACGGCTGTTGCGGTCGGTCGGCCTGAAGATCCGGGAATTCGCCTCCGTTGCCGAATTTCTCGCGGCTCCGACGGCGGACGGCCCGACCTGCCTGGTGCTCGACGTGAGAATGCCGGGAGGCAGCGGTCTCGATCTGCAGCGCGACCTTGCAGCGGCGAACCGGCAACTGCCGATCATCTTCATCACGGCGCACGGGGATATCCCGATGACCGTGCGCGCGATGAAGGGCGGCGCCATCGAATTCCTCACGAAGCCGTTTCGAGATCAGGACCTGCTCGAGGCCGTCGAGACCGGGCTCGCGCGCGATCGCGCCCGGCGCGAGAGCGAGCAGGCATTAGGCGCCCTCAAGCAGCGCTTCGACACGCTCAGCACCCGCGAGCGCGAGGTCATGCTCCACGTCACGGCCGGACGCCTCAACAAGCAGATCGCCGCCGACATCGGCATCACCGAATCCACCGTGAAGGTGCATCGCACCCACCTGATGCGGAAGATGAAGGCCCGTTCGCTGCCCGAGCTCAGCCGAATGGCGGATATGCTCAAGCTGCCGTCAGGCGGGGCGCAACGATCCTGAGCTTGTCCTGCGGAATGGCGCGAAATCGCCAGCCGCCGGTCTCGCCGGCACTTCGACACCGTCCACTAAGCATTCGCTTAGCGCCGCCAACCAGAAGCGAATGGCGCGCTACTCACGCGCAATGGATTGCGGCGCCGCAAATCGCGATGTTGGCCTCAGGCCGTACGGGCCCAACGCGAGGAGACACACGATGCTGCGGAAGACGCTCTTGATCTTTTCCGCGAGCGCACTGATCGGCGCCGCGCTCGGCGCGCCAAATTCCGCGCTCGCTTTCCCCTTCGGTCCTCCGCCTGGGCCGCCTCCCGGCCTTGGTGGTCCGCCTCCTGGCCTCGGCGGCCCGCCTCCCGGCCTCGCCGGTCCCCCTCCGGGTCTCGGCGGACTTCCTCGCGCTGGCCTCGGCGGCCCTCCTCCGGGTGTCGGTGGTCCTCCTCGCGCCGGTCTCGGCGGTGCTCCCCGCGCTCCGCTCGGTGCTTCTGCTGGCCGCTCGGCGAACACCTCGCGTTTCGGCGGCTCTGCCGGCGCCAGCTACGGCCGGTCGGCGCGCTCCGGCTATGGCCATGCCGGATCGCGTTACGGCCGCTGGGCACGCGACGGCGTCGATGGCTACGCGACGAGTGGCTCCGGCTACGGCAGCGAAAGCTATGGCTACAGCAGCGAGGGCTATTCCTATTCGGGTGACGGCTGCTCGTACGTCTACAGGTACAGCCGAGGCGGCGATCGCCGGGTCGTGGTCTGCTCGGGCGATTGATCGGGGCGGACAACGGACCGCGCAGCATTGGAGCGACCCATGATCACGACCGACCACACGCTGCCCTCCGTGAAGGAGCTGCAGAAGAGGCTTGCCCTGGCCGAAGCCGAAAAGGCCGCCGAGGACGCCCGCCGCGAGGCGGCCGCCGAGGCAGAGAAAAAGGCGCTGCTCGAGCAGCTCTCGAAGCCCACGGGTGTCTCCGACGACGAGCACATGCAACGCGCCGCCGCGGTCATCGAGCGCGCCGTGGCGAGCGGGCAGACGGAAGTCCTCGTTACCCGATTCCCGCACGAGCTCTGCACCGACCGCGGCCGCGCCATCAACCAGGCGGAGCCCGGCTGGGAGAAGACCCTGACCGGGCAGCCCAAGGAGCTCTACGCGTTCTGGGACAGAAAACTCCGCCCGCTCGGATATCGGCTCAGGGTCCAGGTGCTCGATTTCCCCGGTGGGATGCCGGGCGACATCGGCGCGACCTTGAGCTGGGGCGACCACTTTCAGGCCGCGTGACCGGCCAAGACAAACAGGAGCGCTTCCATGTCCTCCATTCCGCAGAATTCTCAGTCGGTGAATGCCGCGAGCTTCGGCCCGATTGGACCTGCCGTCGAATACGCCGTCGACGCGGCGCAGCGCAGCATCCTGTATTGGGACGCGATGCGCCAGCGCGGCAATCAGTACCGCGAGCACCTGAGCAAGACCGTTCCGCACGTGCTCGAGTTCGCCTTCGAGCTCGTGATGGACGGCCGCACGCTTGAGCGCCCGGTCAACTACGGTCTCGTGCGCATCATCCCGCCGAAAGGCGTCACCATCGATCCGACCCGCCGTCCGTTTGTGGTCGTCGATCCGCGCGCCGGCCATGGCCCGGGCATCGGCGGCTTCAAGGCCGACAGCGAGATCGGCGTCGCACTCAAGGCCGGCCACCCCTGCTATTTCATCGGTTTCCTGCCCGATCCGGTGCCAGGCCAGACGATCGAGGACATCGCCCGCGCCGAGGCGGTCTTTCTCGAGCGGGTCATCGCGCTGCACCCGGAGGCCGACGGCAAGCCCTGCGTGATCGGCAACTGTCAGGCCGGCTGGGCCGTGATGATCCTTGCCGCCATGCGGCCGGATCTCTTCGGCCCGATCATCATCGCCGGCTCGCCGATGTCCTACTGGGCCGGCGTGCACGGCAAGAATCCCATGCGCTACTCCGGCGGCCTGCTCGGCGGCACATGGCTCACGGCGCTGACGAGCGATCTCGGCCGCGGAAAATTCGACGGCGCCTGGCTGGTGCAGAACTTCGAGAACCTCAATCCGGCGAATACGCTATGGACCAAGCAGTATAACCTTTATTCGAAGGTCGATACCGAGGCGGCGCGCTATCTCGGCTTCGAGCGCTATTGGAGCGGACACGTCAACCTCAACGCCGACGAGATCCAGTTCATCGTCGACGAGCTGTTCGTCGGCAATAAGCTGGCGGGCGGGCAGATCAAGCTGTCCGACGGCACAGCCATCGATTTGCGCAACATCGATCGGCCCATCGTCGTTTTCTGCTCCAAGGGCGACAACATCACGCCGCCGCAGCAGGCGCTCGGCTGGGTCCTGGACCTTTACAAGGATGTCGACGAGATCCGCTCGTACGGACAGACGATCGTCTACACGCTGCACGAGGACATCGGGCATCTCGGAATCTTCGTATCAGCGGGTGTGGCACGCAAACAGTACGATTCGTTCTCGAGCAATATCGACCTGATCGATGTCTTGCCACCGGGGCTCTACGAGGCCGTCTTCGAACCGAAGACCGACGCGACCGCGAGTGCGGATCTCGTCACCGGCGACTGGGTCATGCGCTGCGAGGCGCGCACGCTCGACGACATCCGTGCGCTGGGCGGCAACGACGCCGCCGACGAGCGCCGTTTCGCGACCGCGGCGAAAGTCTCGCAGATCAATCTCGCGCTCTATCGCACCTTCGGGCAGCCATTCGTGCGCGCCATGCTGCCGCCGGCCGTCGGCGGCGCGCTACGCGAGCTGCACCCGCTGCGGCTCGGGTACCAAATCTTCTCCAATGCCAATCCGTTGATGGTCCCGGTCGCCGCGATCGCCGAGGCGGTGCGCCGCAATCGGACGCCGGCGGCCGCCGACAATCCATTCGTCGCCATGCAGGAGCAAGCGTCACGCCAGATCATCGCCAGCCTCGATGCCTGGCGCGACGCGCGCGACGCCGTGGCGGAATGGACCTTCCTGGCGGTCTACGGCTCGCCGCTGCTGCAAGCGGCCGTCGGGATCGATCCAACCGACGCGCGCCGTCCGCGCCAGGCCGGAACGAGCGCCCTGCACCGCCAGCTCGTCGACGGCCGCGTCGCCGATCTCGAGGCGAAGGTGCCGCATGGCGGCCTGCGCGAGGCCTTGGTGCGCACCCTGCTCTATGTCGCCATGCCGCGCAACGGCGTCGACCAGCGCGGATTCGACGCGATCCGCCGCATCCACGCCCGCCTTATCGAGGGGACGAGCCGCGCGTTGCGCGACCTGAGAACGCTGACGCTGGAGGAATTCAAAGCGTTGGTGCGCGAGCAATTCTTCATGCTGCTGATCGACCAGCCGGCGGCGGTCGCGGCCATACCGGCGCTGCTGCCGAAGGATGTCGAGACGCGGCGCACGGCGTTCGCGCTGCTGCGCGAGGTGTTGAGCGCGGCAGGCGAAGTCTCAGCCGGCGTGGCCGACCGGCTGCGCGAGGCGGCGGTCTGGTTCGGTGCTGCCCCGCCGAGCGCACCGGACGGGAAGATCACAGCGCTGCCGACGCTCGCGAATGTCAATCACGCGCAGGCATCCTAGACCTGGCGCCCTCGGAACCAATGGGAGTCTCAACATGACGATGACTTTGCGCGACGCGCCTTCCGGCCCGGTTCAGACCAAATACGATTGGCTGATCGGCCTCGCCCGGCAGGTTCCGGCGGCCAAGACGGTCGTCGTCCACCCATGCGACGAAACCTCGCTGCGCGGCGCGACGGAAGCCGCGGAGCTCGGGATCATCGTGCCCATCCTGGTTGGTCCCGCGGCGAGGATCGCAGCGGTGGCAGCGCAGCACAAACTCGAGATCGGCCGGTTCGAGATCGTCGACGTACCGGACAGCGAGGCCGCCGCCGCGCGGGGCGTCGAGCTGATCCGGCAAACTCGCGGCGAGATGTTGATGAAGGGCAGCCTGCACACCGACGAGCTGATGCCCGCCGTCGCCTCCTCGACGACGGGACTGCGCACGGCGCGCCGCATCAGTCATGTCTTCATCATGGACGTGCCGACTTACACCGAGACCCTGTTCATCACCGATGCCGCGATCAACATCTTTCCCGACCTCGACGCCCAGCGCGACATCATCCAGAACGCAATCGACCTCTGGACCCAGGTCGGGCTTGGCACGCTGCCGCGCGTCGCGATCCTCTCGGCGGTCGAGACTGTGACCTCGAAGATCCCGTCGACCATCGAGGCCGCGGCGCTGTGCAAGATGGCAGAGCGCGGCCAGATCACCGGCGGCAAGCTCGACGGCCCCCTCGCCTTCGACAATGCTATCGATCCCGAGGCCGCCAAGATCAAAGGTATCAAATCCGAGGTCGCGGGCCGCGCGCAGATCCTGGTCGTCCCCGATCTGGAGGCCGGAAACATGCTGGCAAAGAACCTCACCTTTCTCGCCAAGGCGGGTGCCGCAGGCGTCGTCCTCGGCGCGCGCGTGCCGATCGTTCTCACCTCACGCGCCGATTCGGTGCGCGCCCGCATGGCATCTTGCGCTGTGGCCGTCCTCTATGCCGACGCGCGCCGCCGCACGGCGGGGCTGCCGGCTGCATGATGGGAGCGTAAGCCGCGCATGCGCGTCCACGAACCGGAACATCCGGAGGGAGCGATGGATCGCTTCATCATACGGGAGAACATCAAGCATTATCTGAAATTGCTGGAACGATCGACCGACGAGCAGGAGCGCGCACAGCTTAGGGCACTGCTTGCCGAGGAGCGACGAAAACAAAGAGAGCGCGAGACGAGATCAGGGACGCCCAGCGATGAAAGGTCGTGAAGCAAAAGGTCGGCGCCCGAGCGAGACCTACCGATTGAAGGCGGCCGAATGCGAGCGCCGTGCGGCTGCGACAATCGATCCAGCAACACGTGCGAATTATCATGAGTTTGCCGAATATTGGAATGACATGGCGCACGAGGCAAGGGACGCAGAAATTCTGGGCCAAAGTCCCTCATGGCCTGATCTTTGACCGTCTCGCTTGCGGCAAGACGCATGACGATCCCGAGCACAAAACCCTCGCTGGAAGGCCGGAAGGCACTGGTCGTCGGCATCGCCAACGAGCACTCAATTGCGTGGGGCTGCGCGAAGTGGCTGCGCGCGCTCGGCGCCGAGGTCGCGGTCACCTATCGTACCGAGAAGACCAGAAAATTCGTCGAGGCGCTCGCCGCCGAGCTCGACTCCCCAATCGTCATGCCGCTCGACGTGCGGGAGCCGGGGCAGACCGAGACCGTGTTCGAGCGCATCGCCAAAGAATGGGGCCGGCTCGACACGGTGGTTCATTCGATCGCCTTTTCGCCGAAGCAGGCGCTGTGCGGCCGGGTTGTCGACGTGACGCGCCACGACTTCATGACGACGCTCGACGTATCGTGCTGGTCCTTCATTCGTATGGCCCATCTGGCTGAGCCGCTGATGGCTCAAGGCGGCACCTTGTTCACGATGTCCTATCATGGCAGCCAAAGGGTGGTGGAGAACTACAGTGTGGTAGGTCTCGCCAAGGCGGCTCTGGAGGCCGCGGTGCGATACCTGGCCGCGGAGCTCGGACCGAAAGGCATCCGCGTACACGCGATCTCGCCAAGCCCCCTCGTCACGCGCGCAGCATCGGGGCTACCGGAGTTCGAGAAGCTGCTCGCCAAAGCTTACGACAAATCGCCGGTGCGCGGCCGCATCAGCATCGACGACATCGGCGCCGCCACCGCCTTCCTGGCGCTCGATGCGGCGCGGCTGATCACCGGTGACACGATCTACGTGGACGGCGGCTATCACATCATGGACTAAGCGCACCACGCGCAACCAAACTGCAGCACCCGACGGACTGCCGCCAAAGACAGCGGACGCGCTGTCCGCCATCCCGACGGGGAAAGCCCAACGGACTCAACGGCCATTTGGACACTTCGCCGTTCGCGCGATCCGACATTTCCAAATGGCCTGGCGGCACCCGACGCTAAACCATTGATCTGGCTGGGGCGCCAGGATTCGAACCTGGGAATGGCGGAATCAAAATCCGCTGCCTTACCACTTGGCTACGCCCCAATGCGCGACCGCGCGGACCATACTGGCGCGGCCCGCGCTAATCAAATGCCCGACCGCGAGACGCCGCGCGTCGACGCGGCAAATCGCGCATGACCGGCCGCCGCTCGGTGGCGACCGCAACCTTCAATTGCGTTGCCAGTCTACGCTACCACCGCGAAGACGTTGGCAGAACAAAGCCACCGAGAAAACATGAGCGATCCCAAAGCGCAACCGCTCACCGCCACGGCCCCCTCGCGCCCCGTCAACAACCGATGGCGCATTGACCCAGCGCATGGCTCTTCGGTCGCGAGTCTGCTCTATAGAAGCCGCAATTGGGCTGGGCGCTTGGCGCGGGCTTTGGGCCCGCGCATCGACATATAAGGTTGACCCATGACCTACCGCGCGCCGATCAGAGACATCGTCTTCGCGCTCCGCCATGCCGCCCGCTTCGACAAGGCGCGGGCCGACGGCATCTATGATCTCGACGACGAAACTCTCGAGGCCGTGCTCGAAGAGGCCGGCAAGTATGCGGGCGACGTGATCGCGCCGCTCAATCGGGTCGGCGACAAGCACGGCACGCCGTTTCGCGACGGCGCCATCACGATGCCGCCGGGCTGGAAGGACGCCTATCGGGGCTGGGCCGCGGCCGGCTGGAACGGGCTCGTCGCGCCGGAGCAATGGGGCGGCCAGGGCCTGCCCGCCGCCGTCAACGCCGCCTGCATCGAGATGTGGAACTCGGGCTCGATGGCCTTCGGCATCGGCCCGGTGCTCACCATGGCGGCGATCCACGCGCTCACGGCGCACGGCAGCGACGCGCTCAAGCAGACCTATCTGCCGAAGCTCGTGTCCGGCGAATGGATGGGCACCATGCAGCTCACCGAGCCGCAGGCGGGCTCCGATGTCGGCGCGCTGCGCACCAAGGCGGAGCGCGCGGGAGACGGCACCTATCGCATCACCGGGCAGAAGATCTTCATCACCTACGGCGAGCACGACCTCACCGACAACATTATTCACCTGGTGCTGGCGCGGCTGCCCGACGCGCCGCCCGGCACGCGCGGCATCTCGCTCTTTCTCGTGCCGAAAGTCCTGCTCAATGCCGACGGCTCGCTTGGGCTGCGCAACGACGTGCGCGCGAGCTCGATCGAGCACAAGGTCGGCATCCATGCCTCGCCGACCTGCACGATGGTGTTCGGCGACAACGGCGGCGCCACCGGCTGGCTGGTCGGCGAGGAGAACCGCGGCATGGCCTGCATGTTCACCATGATGAACGAGGCGCGCCTCGCGGTCGCGCTGCAGGGCGTCGCCATCGCCGAGACCGCGACCCAGCAGGCGATCGACTATGCGCGCGAGCGCCGCCAGGGCCGGCGTCCCGGCATGGCGGAGAGCGCCTCCGCGGCGATCATCGAGCACGCCGACGTGCGGCGCATGCTCGCGCAGATGCGCGCGCTCACCCGCGCGGCGCGCGCGATCTGCTATGCGACCGCGGTCGCGATCGACCGCGGTCGCCGCGAAGCATCGGTCGCGGCGCGCACCGCCGCGCACGAGCGGGCCTCGCTGCTGACCCCGGTCGCAAAAGCCTTCGCGACCGACATCGGCAGCGAGGTCGCCTCGCTCGGCGTGCAGGTGCACGGCGGCATGGGCTTCATCGAGGAGACCGGCGCGGCGCAGCATCTGCGCGATGCCCGCATCGCCCAGATCTACGAGGGCACCAACGGCATCCAGGCGATCGATCTGGTCACCCGCAAGATCCCGCTCGAAGGCGGCAAGACCGTCGCGACCTATCTGGACGAGCTGCGCGCAACGGTCGCCACCGTGAAGGCCGCCAACGATCCGGCCTTCGGCGCGACCGGCGACCGGCTCGGCGAGGCGGTCGACGCGCTCGCGCGCGCCACCGCCTGGCTCGCGGCTGCGCTCAGAAAGGAGCCGGACGCGGCGCTCGCCGGCGCCGCCCCCTATCTGCGGCTGTTCGGCATCGCGGCCGGCGGCACCATGCTGGCCGACGAGGCGCTCGCCGCGCTGCGGCTCGCCGATGCGGGCGCCGACGCGCCGAACCGGGTCGCGCTCGCCCGCTTCTTCGCCGAGCACGTCGCGACCGCCGCCAACGGCCTTGCGGCGAGCGTGACCGAGGGGGCGGCTTCCGTCCCGGCCGCGGCCGCCTTCGGCTGAAGGTGCGACGTTCATGTGAGGTAAGCACAGTGCTGAGCTCCTTCACCCCCTTTAGGGGGAGAAGGTTGGGACAAGGGGGTCTCTCCGCGAACTCGGAGCTTACGGAAGCGCCCCCTCACCCCGACCCTCTCCCCCTAAAGGGCCCCTAAAGGGGGAGAGGGAGCGCGAGCGCCGTGCGTATAATGCAGCAGCGTCGAGTACAACTGAGCTCGCCATGCCCGCCTCCGACCTCATCCGCGTCTCGGACGACGGCCCAGTCCGCACCGTGCGGATCAACCGGCCCGAGAAGAAGAACGCGCTCACCGCGCCGATGTACGCGGCGCTCTCCGCCGCCTTCGAGGCCGCGGCGCGCGACGACGTCGTGCGCTGCATCCTCATCGCCGGCGCGCCGGGTGCGTTCTGCGCCGGCAACGATCTGCAGGAGTTTCTCGACGCCGCCGAGCACGGCGAGGGCCTGGCACCGCCGGCCGTGCATTTTCTCGTCACCCTGGCGCGCGCCGACAAGCCGCTGGTCGCGGCCGTCGACGGCCTCGCGGTCGGCATCGGCACCACGCTCTTGTTTCACTGCGATCACGTGGTCGCGGCGAGCGACGCGCGCTTTGCGACGCCGTTCGTTTCGCTCGGCCTCGTGCCGGAGGCGGCCTCGAGCCTGCTCGCGCCCCGCCGCATGGGCTACGCGCGCGCCTTCTCGCTCCTCGCCATGGGCCGGCCGCTCGACGCCGCCGGCGCGCTTGCGGCCGGCATCGTCAACACGGTGGTCGCATCCGCCGAGGTCGAGGCCGAGGCCGGGCGGGCCGCGCGCGAGATCGCGGCGCTGCCGGCCGAGGCGCTCGCCCTGACCCGCCGCCTGCTGCGCGGCGATCCCGATGATGCGATCGAGCGCATCGAGCGGGAAGCCGACCTGTTTCGGGTCCGCCTCGCCTCCCCGGAGGCGCGCGCCGCATTCGAGACCTTTCTTTCCAAGAAGCGGTAGCGTGGGCAAAGGCGCGGAACGCGCCGTGCCCACGCGTCACTGCTCTTGCGTCGCAATGGTGGGCACGCTTCACTTTGCCACCCCACAAGGGAGCCATCATGTCGTTGCGCGGCAAGACCCTGTTCGTCACCGGCGCGTCGCGCGGCATCGGGCTCGCGATCGCGCTGCGGGCGGCGCGCGACGGCGCCAATATCGCGATCGCGGCCAAGACCGATGCGCCGCATCCAAAACTGTCCGGCACGATCCACACCGCCGCGGCCGAGATCGCGGCGGCCGGCGGGCGCGCGCTGCCGCTCGCCGTCGACGTGCGCGACGAGAGCGCCGTGAAGGCGGCGATCGAGACGACCGCCGCGCATTTCGGCGGCCTCGACATCGTGGTCAACAATGCGAGCGCGATCGCGCTCACCTCCGTCGCGGCGACCGACATGCGCCGCTTCGACCTGATGCATCAGATCAACACGCGCGGCAGCTTCATGGTGTCGAAATACGCGATTCCCTTCCTCGCCCGCGCCGCCAATCCGCACATCCTGATGCTGTCGCCGCCGCTCGACATGAAGGAGCAATGGTTCGCGCCGCACACCGCCTATTCGATCGCCAAGTTCGGCATGAGCCTGGTGGTGCTCGGCCTCGCCGGCGAGCTGCGCCCGCAGGGCATCGCCGTCAACGCGCTGTGGCCGCGAACCACCATCGCGACGGCGGCGATCAAGAACCTGCTCGGCGGCGACGAGGTGATGCGCCGCTCGCGCGTGCCGGAAATCCTCGCCGACGCCGCGCACGCGCTGTTCGAAAAGCCGGCAAGGAGCTTTACCGGCCACTTCCTGATCGACGACACGTTCCTCGCCGCCGAAGGGGTCACCGATTTCGCGCGCTACCGGGTCGATCCGGGCGTGCCGCTGCAGGCGGATTTCTTCGTTCCGGACGACATCGCGCCGCCCGCGGGGGTGAGCGTCGCGCCGCGGTCGTCTCGACAATGAGGTCGTCTGCCCCCCACAAGCTGGGCACGGCGCTTCCACATATTCGGCGTCATCACCCGCGCAAGCGGGTGATCCAGTAAACACCGCCCTTGGCCGGGTTACTGGATGCCCCGCTTGCGCGGGGCATGACCGCGTCTGTGGCGGGGCGGGTGCCCCAACGTAACGCCGCCGGCCCGCTTTCCTTCCCTCCGCCCCAGTATTAAGTGTGGTCGCATGGCGACCCTGTACATCACCCACCCCGCGTGCCTCGACCACATCACGCCGCTCGGCCATCCCGAGCGCTCCGACCGGCTCAAGGTGGTCGACCGGGCGCTGGAGGACGAGAAATTCCAGACGCTGGCGCGCGAGCAGGCGCCCGCCGCCACGCTCGAGACGATCGCGCTCGCCCATCCGATGGACTACGTCGAGCAGATCCGCGACGCCTGCCCGACCGTCGGCATGGTGCGGATCGACGCCGATACCTCGATGTCGCCCGGCAGCTTCGAGGCGGCGACCCGCGCGGTCGGCGCCGCCACCTACGCGGTCGACGAGGTCATGGGCCAGCGCGCCGCCAACGCGTTCTGCGCCGTGCGCCCGCCCGGCCACCACGCCGAGACCGTGCGGCCGATGGGCTTCTGCCTGTTCAACAGCGTCGCGATCGCGGCGCGCCATGCCCAGAAGCAGCACGGCGTCGACCGGGTCGCGATCATCGACTTCGACGTCCACCACGGCAACGGCAGCCAGGAGATCTTCTGGGACGATCCGACCGTGATGTACTGCTCGACCCACGAGATGCCGCTCTATCCCGGCACCGGCGCCGTGTCCGAGCGCGGCGAGCACAACACCATCGTCAACGCGCCGCTGCGCGCCGGCGACGGCGGCGAGAAATTCCGCGAGGCGTTCAACAGCGTGATCCTGCCGCGGCTCGACGGCTTCAAGCCCGACCTCGTGATCATCTCGGCCGGCTTCGACGCCCATACGCGCGATCCGCTCGCCAACCTCAACCTGGTCGAGGCCGATTTCGCCTGGGTGACCGGCAAGCTGATGGAGGTCGCCGACCGTTACGCGGGCGGCCGCGTCGTCTCGGTGCTGGAGGGCGGCTACGACCTGCAGGGTCTCGCCCAGTCGGTCGCCGCCCACGTCGTCACCCTGATGCGCGGATGAACATCCGCTTTCGCCCCCCCGTTTTTCGTCATTGCCGGGCTTGACCCGGCAATTCATCTTCTAGAATGAAGTGAGCAGACTCGCGGACGATCGGATCATCGGCATGGCGGAGAGCGCAGCGGCGGACGTCACCAAGCTCAGCTTCGAGCGGGCGATCGAGGAGCTCGAATCGATCGTCAAGCGGCTCGAGGAGGGCAAGGTGCCGCTCGAGGAATCGGTCGCGATCTACGAGCGCGGCGAGGCGCTCAAGCGCCGCTGCGAGGAGCTGCTGCGCCAGGCCGAGGCCCGCGTCGAGAAGATCACCCTCGACGCCACCGCCAAGCCGAAAGGCACCGAGCCGCTCGACGTGAAGTGAGGCCGGCGCCTCCACACATGCCGTGTCATCACCCGCGCAAGCGGGTGATCCAGTAACCACGGAGCTGATGCGTCAATACACCCCCGGCACGATCCGCCAGGTCCGCCCCATATAGGCGCGGTACTCCTCGCCGAACGTCTCCAGCATCATCCGCTCCTCGTGGCCGACGCGGGCGAAGTACAGCGTGCCGAAGCCGACCAGGCCGGACAATCCGCCGATCCAATTGGGCAAGAGCAGCGCCTGCGACACGGCCCACAGCCAGAACGCGGCGTACATCGGATGGCGCAGCCGCGTGTAGATGCCGTGCGCCACCAGGCGATGCTGCGCGCGGATTTCCAGCGTCACCGACCAGGCGCGGCCGAGATCGCGATGCGTGCGGTAGAACAACGCCATCGCGGCGATCAGCGCCAGCACGCCGAGCCACGCCTGCAGGGGATGGAACGGGTAGTCGGCGAAGCCGAACCAGCGGGTCGAAACATAGAGCGCCGGCAGCACGCCGAGCCCGCTCGCCGAGATCGCCACCAGCATGCCCTCGCGCAGGCGCTCGCGCCGCTGCGTCACCGGCGTGCGGCGCGCCCGGCGCTGGTGCGGATAGCGGATCACGTACCAGCCGATGCAGCCGAGGACCCAGACGATCTTTGCGATGACGACGGTCATTGTCACGCGATTTGCATGAAGTTGCTGCCGACCGTCAACGCCGCACCCTGCGCGGGGTCGCAATCGGGCGCCCCGCGCCTATATTGTGCCGCGTCGGATCACCAGGGAGGTCGTCATGAGCTTTTTCCCCGGCCAGGACCCGCTTCCCGGCGATGCCTTCGCGTGCGAGGCGATCGAGCGCGTGATCGTTCCGCGCACCAGCGATCTCGGCGGCTTTTCGGTACGCCGCGCCCTGCCCTCGGCGCAGCGCCGCATGGTCGGCCCGTTCATCTTTTTCGATCACATGGGTCCGGCCGAATTCCACGCCGGCCAGGGCATCGACGTGCGGCCGCACCCGCATATCGGGCTCGCCACCGTCACCT
>Ga0335081_10012494_pt1 | contig 13769 bp, 14 predicted proteins | sample Lox_Sample_35_FD_206713 | JGI IMG/M metagenome (GOLD analysis project Ga0335081, IMG submission 206713) | Soil microbial communities from Loxahatchee National Wildlife Refuge, Florida, United States - Lox_Sample_3.5 | ecosystem: Environmental > Terrestrial > Soil > Wetlands | place: USA...
CCGCTGGGAAATGGCAACTGCCCGAAGGCGGAAGCCGGACACCGCCTCGGAAATAGGCAATACTCGGACGCGGATGCCGGCTACCCGCTGGGAAATGCGGAATGCCAGAACGCCGATGCCGGACACCCACGGGCGGATGAGAAACACCCGACCAGAACGAAGATGCGAGATATTCGCCGAGAACCTCTCGGAATAGGATGACGGATCCCCAACGATTGGCGAGAGGACATTGGTGCTCAGCGATTGCGGATACGCAACCGCTTTCCACATCCCTATAGCCCCTCTGCGCAAAGGGGAAGTCACGTCTACGCTCGCCGTTAGCCTCGAACGGCGGAAATGCTTCGCGGTTTTTACGCCTCAGAGCGCAGACGTGTCAATAGAAAGTTTGACTTGGCGGCACACGGTCAGGGCTGATTCATGATTCACCGTAAGTGCTTGATACCGGGGCTTTGTAGGGCGCGAACGCCCCTGCCCACGTTTTTCCGGGCAGGGGTTTCGCGCCGTCCGAATCGGGTTATACAAGATGCTCCAGATCGGTCACGGCGCGAAACCCCGATACGACACGGGGCGTTCGCGCCCTACAATCACGGAATCAATTGGTTAGCTCCGTTCATGAATCAGCCGTGGCACACGGTTGTAGGCCGACTCTGCGAGTCGGCGAGGTACCAATACCCAACCGCTGCGGTCGCCTCCTTTTCCCGCTTCCCTTTGCGGGCACGATGCGCTAAGCATTCGTCCAGTGACACGGTTTTGAATTGTGGTCGCAGAGAAAGGTTCATCATGAATAAATCGTCGAGGTCTCTGCTGTTGATCGGTCTAACGATAGGATTCGCCGTTGCGCCCGCCATCTTCGCCGCCGCCCCCAAACCGATCCAGTTGCCGCCGCCGCAAACGGAGATCGGCAAACCGCTGATGCAAACGTTGAAGCTGCGCCAGACATCGCGGAGTTTCGCTACCAAGCCGCTGCCGCTTCAGGAATTGTCGAATCTTCTCTGGGCGGCGGACGGCATCAACCGTCCCGACTCCGGTAAACGCACGGCACCGTCAGCCATGAACTGGCAGGAAATCGACGTTTACGTCGCGCTTCCGGACGCGCTTTACCTGTACGAGGGGAAGGCGAATAGCCTGACGCCGGTCGTGCCGAAGGACCTGCGCGAAGCCACAACCACCGGCCAGGGTTTCGTCAAAGAGGCCCCGGTCACCTTCGTTTATGTCGCCGACATGAGCCGGGCCACGCGCGGCTCGGAAGAAGATAAGAAATTCTACAGCGCCGCTGACGCCGGGTTTATTGCGCAAAACGTCTACCTGTATTGCGCATCCCAAGGATTGGCGGTGGTCGTGCGCGGTTCCGTGAACCGACCTGTGCTCGCGCAGGCGATGAAACTGCGTCCCGACCAGAAGATCCTTCTCGCCCAGACTGTCGGGTATCCGAAGTGATTTCAGATCGGACGTTCGGGTCAAATTCGCCGTCCGTGCAACTCTTCGCAAGAATTCAGTTGCTTTTTCGCTTTTGCAGTTGAGATTGAGCCGTGCTCTGCAGTCTGTTGGGAATCTTGCCAAGGAGGAATTGGCTGAATATCTTCACGTCGATGAAAACACGAGGTCACACGCCGAAGACAGAGGCCGTGCTACGCACCGGGTTCGTGAACCATGCCGGTTGAATTCAAAGATTATTACGCGACTCTCGGCGTTTCACGTAATGCCAGCGCGGAGGACATCAAGAAGGCCTTCCGCAAACTGGCGCGGCAATATCATCCCGACAAGGCCAAGGATAAGAAAGCCGGCGAGGAAAAGTTCAAGGAGATCAACGAAGCTTACGAAGTTCTCGGTGATCCACAGAACCGCAAGAAATACGACCAACTCGGCGCGCGCTGGAAAGAAGGCGCCGGCTTTCAGCCGCCGCCCGGCCAAGAGGGCCGCGCTTGGACCAGTCCCGAAGGCGGCCAGCACTATGAATTTCGTTTCGGCGGCAGTACCGGTTTCAGCGATTTCTTCGAACAATTCTTCGGTCGCGGCGGCGGTATCGGTTTTGATTTCGGCGGCGAAGAGTTCCATCCACAGGATTTTCGCCAGCCTCGGGGGCCTCTCCGCGGCAATGACATCGAAGGTGACATTCTCGTCAAACTCGATGAAGTGATGAACGGGTCCACGCGAACCCTCTCGCTTCAACACACCAATCCGCATAGCGGCGAGATCAAGACCGAGACCATTCGCGTCCGCATTCCGCCGGGCGTGCACGACGGCCAGGCCATTCGCGTTCGTGGCAAAGGAGGCGAAGGCGCCACTGGCGGCGAGGCGGGCGATCTTTTCCTGCGCGTGCGGCTCGAAGCGCATCCCGATTTTCGCGCCCACGGGGCGGACCTCTATTACGACCTGGATCTTGCTCCGTGGGAGGCGGTGCTCGGCACTAGCGTCACCGTGCCGACTCTGCGGGGTCGGGTGAAGTTGCGCGTCCCGCCCGGCACAAACAACGGCCAAAACCTTCGGGTACGAGGTCAAGGTTTACCCAAGGGCCAGACCGGCGAGCAGGGAGATTTGTACGTGGTTGTGGACGTACAATTGCCACAGCACCTCAGCGAAGAAGAACGCGGCTTGTGGGAAAAACTCAGCCGGGTTTCCCGCTTCCATCCCCGGTGAGCCGATGGAATTCAATCCCCCTTCAATCAGGAGACTACGATGAACGGATTTCATGATACATCAGAGTCGCCAGACGAATTGCAGATCTTCGAACCCGGTCCTGAAATCGTCTACACCATCGAGGAGACCGCGCGCCTCGCTCAGGTGCCGCGTCACCGCATTGCGATCTACTACAAATACGGTCTGGTATCGCCGACGAAAGACCCGGAAGCGGACGGCTGGTTTTTCAACGACGAAGCCATTCGTTTGCTACGCCGCATCGAGTATCTGCGCGAGACCTGCGGCCTCAACATGACGGGCATCAAGTTGGTGATGGAATTGATGCGCGAAGTCGAACATTTGAACGAACAAGTGCGTTTTCTGCAAGGCCGTTAATGCTGTCGCGCCGCTGGTAACGCAGCCCGCCGGGTTTCAGTACGTCACCTTCCACAAAAACAATCCTTTCGCCGGCGCCGTCTCGATCAGCGCGGCGCGTTTCTTCGCCCCCATCAGCTTGCGCAAATCCTCCAACGTCAGCTTCCCCTCGCCCACTTTGACCAGCGCGCCGACAATCGAGCGCACCATTTTGTAAAGAAAACCATCGGCAGCGACCGCAATCGTCAACAGGTTGCCGCGTTTCGTGACCGAAAGCTTCGAGATCGTCCGCACAGGAGATTCGACCGGTCGCATGGGATTGGCCGAAAGAGCGGAGAAATCGTGGCGGCCGCGGAGTAGTCTGGCCGAGCGGCGCATCGCCGCGATGTCCAGCGGTTTCGGATGATGCCACGCGTAAGCGAGAAGAAACGGGTCGGCCACTGCGCCGCAATCAACTTGATAGCGGTATTCCTTGCCCTTGGCTGAAAATCGCGCGTGAAATCTGGCGTCCACCTCTTGTACCCGCACCACGCGGATGTCTTGCGGCAAGTTCGCGTTGAGCGCGGCCCGGAGAACTTGTGGACGGTGACTGGTGATCAACGAGATGTTGGCAACCTGGGCCCGGGCATGCACACCGGCATCGGTCCGGCCTGAGCCGTGAACCACGACGCGTTTACCGGCAATTTGCCTGAGAGCAGTTTCGAGTAATCCCTGAACGGTGACGACGTTCGGCTGCAACTGCCAACCGCCGTAGTTCGTCCCGTCGTAGGCGATTGTGAGTTTGAAATGACGTGTCACGAGAACCGCTCAAATCCGAAACTCGAAATCCGAATCACGAAACAGTCTCGAAACCAGAATAAGCAAACTCGCATACCTTTGCCTGTTGCCCGGTTCAAGATTTCGATCATTCGGATTGGCTTCGGATTTCGGTATTTGGATTTTGGATTTCTTGGTGTGCATCCAAATAGCTTTGCAACAAAATCGTCGCGGCAAGTTGGTCCCGCTTCTCTTTGCGGTCGGCCCGACGGACATTTCCCTCCAACAACACGCGCTCGGCTTGCGCGGTGGTCAATCGCTCGTCCCAGCTTTCCACCGGCAACGCCGTCGCCTGCTGCAGGGCCGCGATAAACTTGCGCGTCTGCTCGGTTTGCTCGCTACTGCTTCCATCCAGCCGGCGCGGCAAGCCGACTACGATCTTACCGGCGCCGCGCTCCGAGGCCACGCGCAACACCTCGTTCACGCCGCCGGCAACATAACCGACCGGCTGCGCGACCGTTCCGGTCTCGTCGCTGAGCGCCAGACCAATCCGCTTACTGCCAAAATCGACGCCAAGAATACGCATACCTCGGTGGAACAACCTTTCCCGTTTTGAATGCCGCAATTTACGAGCAGGCGAGCCGCCCATTCCACTACAAGAGCTTCCTGTATTTTTGCTTGCTCGCCAGTTTCTTCACCAACTCGCGGACTTTTTGTGCCGCTTTCTTGTGACAAACCAGCGTGGCATCCGGCGTGTGGACGATGACCAGGTCCCGAACGCCCACCGTCACAGCAAGATGTTTCTGGTTGCCCACGACAATGCAATCGATCGAGTCGAGCCCGACGAATTCGCCACGACTCACATTGCCAGCGGCATCCTTCGCGTAATGCCGACCGATCGCCGCCCAATCCCCCAGGTCATCCCAGGGAAACTCGCCGTTGGCAACGACGACGTTGTCGGCTTTTTCCATGATCGCGTAGTCCACGGAGATTTTTTCGAGCCGCTGGTATTCGCCTGCGAAATTCTTCAGCTTGGTCGCTGCCAGTCGCGCGCAGCTCTTCGCCATCACGGGCTGCAGCTTTTCAAAAGCCTTCCATATGCTGCGAACGTGCCAGACAAACATCCCAGCGTTCCATAGGTATTCTCCCTTCTCGAAAAACCGCTTCGCCGTCTTAAAATCGGGTTTCTCCACAAACCGCTCCACGTCCCGAAATCTCACTTTTCCACGGGCGAATCCGCCGCGCTTGAACCTAATGTACCCGTAGCCCGTGTGCGGCGAAGTCGGCCGGAGGCCAATGGTGATGAGCACGTCTTGCTGTGCAGCCAAGGCTAATGATTCGTGGACGACACGCCGATATTTCTCCACGTCACCAACCCACGAATCCGCTGGCACCACCACGATCACGGCACTGGGGTCGAGCCGCGCGATGACCGCAGTTGCCAAAGCAATGCACGGCGCGGTATTGCGTCCCATCGGCTCGGCGATCACGTGTTTGACGCGTGGTAATTGTTGCCGCACCAGCTTTGCCTGTTCGCGATTCGTCACCACCACCATACGCGCTGCTGGAATCATCGGGCGCAACCGATCAACCGTTTGCTGAATCATCGTTTTGTCGCCAATGATTGGAAGCAACTGTTTGGGCCGCTTCCTCCGGCTCATCGGCCAAAACCGTTCCCCGTAACCACCCGCCATAATCACTGCCCAGTTCATTTCGGCCACCGTATCTCAACATGTGCGTTGTTAAAATCCGGATCCGCCACATTCCCGGCGTGATGACAGATCAAACCAGGCGGCAACGATTTCATCTGGACCGGCTGTCCTTCCGGAATTACCTGGCCGAGCGCCTGGGCCTCAATCATTCGATTCAACAAGTTGATCGCCCCTTCCCGATTTTGAGCCGGCACGTTGCGAATGCTGATGTCCGGACGCGCAAATTTCCGCATCCCTCGCGTATGGTACCAGAATAGGTTCGTGTTTACCCCCGTTTCTTCGGAACAGAACACCACCACGTGCTGCGTCGGAACCGCAGCGTTTGGATCGAATATTCGGTCGCGCCATTTCGGTCGATCATACCAGACTGCCGTCTGCGGGTCCAAAACGGCCACCGCGCCATTGTCGAAAAACCAGGTGACCAGCCCGACGACGTCACGGAGATAATCGAGGTTTGCCGAATCGGCCAGTTCACCCCGAATGATCGTACACTCCGGGGCGCTTTGGACCGTGCTGGCAAGCTGCGGCAGTTCCCGCTTCAAGGCTGCGACGAAAAATGGGCGCGTCAAGAAACCGGTACCGACCTCGTCCGCGCTGGGGCGTGGATGATTCGTGATTTCAATACCTCCGGGCACGCCGGCGCACCGGTAGGTGCTGCGGCTGATCTCAATCGTGTCTGAGAAATGGCCGTAGATCTGATACCAAACCAGTGCCTTGGCGCTGGTGGGCTGGAAGTACGGGCGCGGCCACGAAGACAATGGCGCCGGCGCCACCTGCTTTTTCAAGCATCCTTCAGCAGTCACCGCCACAATAATCAAGAACGACCGAACAATGGTTTTCAAGAGTCAGACCGATTTTACCGCTGTCACCATCGCACCGACGAATCGCGAGACCTTTTCCACCAATGGCTGATGATCTCCGTACGCGGCAATCTGATTCACAATTGCGCTGCCCACGACGACGGCGTCCGCCGCCCGTGCGGCTGCGCGCGCTTGCGCGGGATTTGAGATCCCAAAGCCGATGGCCACGGGCAGCTCGGAAAATTTACGAATGCTGGCGACGTGGGCAGCCAGCGGCGCCAACGTCACCGCCTTCTGCATACCGGTCACACCTTCCCGCGAAACGTAGTAGATAAACCCGCTCGCATGTTTGACGATCTGCCGAACGCGTGCGGTCGGTGTCGTTGGCGCAATCAAATAAATCGGATGCAATTCCGCACGTTTCATCAAGGACTCGTACGCCTCTCCCTCTTCGGGTGGCAGGTCGAGCGCCAAAACGCCGTCCACGCCTGCGTCCGCAGCGCTACGCACAAATCTCTTCAAGCCGTAATGATGCAGAAGATTGAAATAAACGTACAAAACGATCGGCACGCCGCAACCATCGCGCCTCAAGGCGGCGACAGTCTTCAGCACGCCGGGCAACGTCGTTCCGCTGCGCAACGCGCGTTCGGCAGCCAGTTGGTTGACCACACCGTCAGCCAGCGGATCGCTGAAAGGCACACCCAATTCCAGCACATCGACTCCCGCCCGCTCGAAGCCTCGCGCCAGATTCGCGGTCGCTTTGAGGTTCGGATCGCCGGCGCAGATATAGGCAATGAAACCCTTCTGTCCGGCACCACGCAGCGCGCGAAATTTGGCGTCAATTCGATTCATTGGGAGCAGACTGTAACCATAGAGCCGCCATGTGCACAGAGTTTTTTCGCTGCGTCCTGCAGATTCCACTATTAGGTAAAGTTCCGCACAGCGATCAGGCGCAGTCCTTCGAGGGTCAACAGCGGATTGACGTGCTTGATTCCGGGAACCTTCCGCGCGATCAGTTCGCCATAACCGCCCGTGGCGACCACAATCGCTTTCTTCATTCCAGGCTCGTGTTTCAGCGCTCCCAGAATTTCCCTTACCAACCCGCGGTAGCCCACCACCGCTCCGATGCGCATCGCTTCGATGGTGCTTTTGCCGATGACCGAATGCGGCTCCACCAACGTGATGTGCGGCAGAAGCGCCGTGCGCTGGTAAAGGTAATCCGTTACTGACGCCAATCCCGGCGCGATGATCCCACCCACGTATTCCCGCCGCGCGTTGATGATGTCAAAGGTAACCGCGGTTCCGAAATCCACCACGATGGCCGGCGCTCCGTAGCCCTTCGCAACGCCGACCGCATTGGCAAGACGATCGGCCCCGATTTGTTTCTTGCGTGGATAACGCACGCCGATCCCGAGATCGATGCCCGCGCTCACACGCAGCACCTTGCTCCTTGCGGCCTGGCCAAGCAGACGCAACACCCGTTTGGTCGCGTCCGGCACAACCGAGGCCAAAACGATTCCTGAGACTCTCGAGACCGCGAAGGGCATTTTCCGCAACGCCGTTGTCCGCACTTTGACCACTCGCACGATCCGCTGCGGCGTGGCCAGCGCGAAACTTGTATTCGTGTTGTTAATATTGATCAGCAGAAATGGACGTTCTTTCATTGCACGCGCTCCGCCACCACGTCTCCTCCCACAATTCGCTCGATCTGCCCGTTATCCCTGCGCAGCAAGAGTGCGCCGTCGGAATCCAGCGCCTGCACGTGACCTTCGATCTGCCGCGTGCCCATCCTGACAACGATTTGTTTGCCGAGTGTTGAGCTCAACTGCGCCCATTGATCGATGAGGGTATCAAAATCCTCCTGTGCCGCCGCGTAACACATATCCAGCGCCTGCAAAACCACTGCCGCCAAAGCCACGCGATCCTGTGCCTGCCCGCTTTCCATCTGCAATGACGTCGTCGTCTTCGCGACCTCCGGTGGGAAATCCTTTGCGGTGCAATTCACATCAATGCCAATCCCCAAAACAAGATAATCATTTCTCGGCTCGCGTGTCCCCACCTCCACCAAAACGCCCGCCAACTTTCTGCCATTCATGAGGACGTCATTCGGCCATTTGATACGTGCGTCCAAACGGCAGGTTTGCCGAATGGCCTGCGCCACCGCAACACTGGCGGCCACGGTAATCCGGCTCATGACGGCGCGACTCAGCTTGGGGCGGAGCAGAATCGAGAACCACAATCCCTTTCCCCGCGGCGAAGTCCACGTGCGTCCATGGCGACCCCGGCCCTTCGTCTGGGATTCAGCGAAGACCACCAACCCTTCGCGGGCTCCCGCTTTCCCCAACTGCTCCACCACGTCATTTGTCGAGGCCGTCTCTTCAAATACGAGTATCTCCGCGCCGATGATCTGTGGGATTCTGGAAGCGATTTGTAATCGCGACCAGTCGGGAAAAGCATTCGGTCCCGTGAACGATGTTGCTTTGAGGCGCGCCTTGATCTCGTCCGCCGATAACCGGTCCGGCGTGCCAAGCAGTCGATAACCAAAATGCGGATGCGATTCGATCACGTAACCGAGCTTTTCCAAATCGGCAATCTCCGTGGCCAGAATTGCCGAGGAGATTTTTGCGTGCCGCTTCATGTCGTCCGCGGCGACGAACTGTCCCGCAGCCCGATGGAACGTCTCCAAAATCGCCGTGCCCGCACTCATTCGTCCGTCACTCTAGCCAGCCCAAGAGGAAAAATTAAGCAAATTCCAAGGTTGTCCGTTGCAGTTTGGCTCGCAGTTCGCGGCGGGCAGACACCGATCACATCACTTGCAGGAGCAGGCCCCGCAGGTATTCGGTCTCGGGCACAGCCGGAAGCCTGGGATGATCGGGGGCCTGCGTCAGGATCTTGACGGTGCGCAACGTTTTCTTTGCGTCGGCAGCGGCATCCACAACGATTGCTTTGAACAATTCCGTATCGATGTGATGCGAACAGGTGAAGGTGGCCAGTAGGCCGCCGGGTGGCAGCATCTTCAACGCCCGCAAGTTGATTTCCTTGTAGCCGCGCAATGCGCCATCAATGTTCTGCTTTGTCCGCGTAAACGTCGGCGGATCGAGCACGATCACATCGAATTGACGCTTATCACTATCGTACTGCTTCAACACGTCAAATGCGTTGGCGCACAAAAACTCGATCTTGTCCGTCAGTCCGTTCAACTCAGCATTCTTACGAGCTCGGGCGACGGCTACTTCGGAAATCTCCACCGCCTCGACGCGCGCCGCATCTGCCACCCCGGCCGCCAGTGAGAAGCCGCCGTGATACGAAAAACAGTCGAGCACTCGCTTGCCGGCGCAGTGACGAGCCACTTCGGCGTAGTTGTCGCGTTGGTCAAGAAAGAAACCGGTCTTCTGATCTTCGAGGAGGTTGACCTCGATGGAAAAATGCGCTAATTGCAGGCGAACGATTGCGTCCGTTTGGCCGAACAGTACGCCCTTGGTTTCCTCCAAGCCCTCCAATTTGCGACTCGGCACATCGCTGCGCTCGAGGATCGCGGCTGGCACAAAAAGCTCACGCAGGATGTCGACGATCTGCGCCTTCCGCTGGTCGATTCCGAGCGTGAGCGCCTGCAATACACAATGGTCACCATAATGATCGACAACGAGGCCGGGCAGCAGGTCGCCCTCCGAGCACACGACTCGGAAAGCTTGTGCGTCGCCGACCGACGTGTCTTCGCGTCGGTATTCCAATGCCTCCTCGATGCGCCGCGCGAAGAAAGCCTTGTCCAGTTCCTCCTTTTGCGTCGTGAACCGGCGCACGGTGATCTGCGAATTGGTGTTGAGCAGACCGCGCCCCAGAAACCGCTCCTTGGAGTCGCGGATGTCCACCGCAGCGCCGTCCTTGCGCTCGCCGGTAATCTTTTCGATCTCGCCCGCATACACCCAGCAGTGGCCGGCTTGCAGACGGCGGTCCTTGCCTTTCTTGAGAATCACCGATGGCATTGCCAATTACCGTAGCAGTTTTTCCTCGCAGGCGCGAATTGTATCCCTGACAGATCGCGGTTATAAATCGCTCCCACTAATTGTTATGCATGTTTACTGGATCGGTGTGCTTGCTGCGTTCGGTGCGGGATTCGTCAACGCCATCGCCGGCGGCGGCACCTTGTTGACGTTTCCCGCCCTGCTCTACAGCGGCATGGCGTCGATCACAGCCAACGCGACGAGCACCTGCGCCCTCTGGCCAGGTTCGGCCACAAGTTCGTGGGCGTACCGGCGGAAGTTGACGGAAAACCGCGCTCGCGTCTGGACGCTCGCGTTGCCGTCTCTCGTGGGGGGAGTCGCCGGAGCGATCCTTTTGCTCAACACGCCTGAGAAAGTCTTCCGTTTCATCGTTCCGTTTCTGATCTTGCTTGCGTGTGCACTGTTGCTGGTCCAAGAGCCCGTTGGACGATGGGTCGTTGCCCGGGCGGCGGCGCACCCGCGCAAACATGCCACGGCATTGTGGCTGTGTCAGTTCGCGATTGCGGTCTACGGCGGCTATTTCGGGGCAGGAATCGGCATCCTGATGCTCGCCGCCATGGCTATTTTCCTCCCCGAAGATTTGCAAGCTGCCAACGGCATGAAGAATTTTTTCGCCGTCCTGATCAACGGCATCGCGGCAGTGTATTTCATGGTGGTCGGTGCAGCAGTGCTCCACGTCGCGTTGCTGATGGCGCTCGCCGCAATTGCGGGGGGATACGTCGGCGCACACACCGCGCAACGCATGTCACCCCGCTTGCTCCGCGGCGCCGTCGTCGTGTTCGGCGTCTTCGTGGCGGTGCACTTGATGGTGTCGAAATGATCGTTGTGTAGCGGCGCTTCTGTGAAGCGCCGAGCCAGTTCTTGCTTCAGATTCACCAGTGCTTCATCATTCAGACTTGATGGTGATCGTTGCGTAAACACAAATACGCGTATCAACACTGTTGGGCCAAGACTCATATGAAGAAGAAGCAACCAATAGACCGTGGGCTTACCGGTCGGTGGACATCATGCGACGAATTCGGCTCCACCGTTGAATACCGAATCTCCATCGTCAGGGGCGAGTATCGAGTCGGATGCGTCGACACATTCGACGGGGAACGCGCTGAAGTCTACGACATTCGCGGGGACGGTGACCGTCTTCGGTTTTGTGCGCATTGGCCGTCAACCGGCAGATTCTCCAAGAACTCCGTGTTTTGGCGAGGCGCCGGAGGCGCCGATCAAGCCGAACTGACCTATACCTACACTGACACTGAACTCTTGCGGAGAAGGCCGACGAAGAAAGGTCTGGCAGAAGGAAGACAGAAACAGGTCGAACAAGCCTATCCGGGCCGCGCTCGTGGGTTCTCGACGAAGTCGTGTTTCGCCGTGTCGTTCGTCGACCACTGACTTCTGGCTTCTGACTACTGACTCCGTCGTCTTTTCTACGGCCACCAGCGGGCTTCGTCGTCGGAGACGACGGGTGGGGCGAACTGCTTTTTGATGTGGTTGGTGATGGCGGCGACGATCATGCGGACGATCGTATCCGGCACGCCATCGAAATGCTTGGATTGCGGGCGCATGTCGCAGGGATCGTTGACGTAGTCCACCACCACGTACCGGCCGTCCCTGTCGAGAGCGATCTCGGTGCTGAAGAAATCCAGTTTGGAAATGTCGGCAATGATTTGGACGATGCGGAGTAATTCCTGCGTATTCACCAGACTACCGTCGCCGGGCGTGACCACACCATATTTGTGCGTCGTATCGTCCCACCAGCACGGAATGATTTGTCCGCACACGCTGTAAACGCGGAACCAAGCGCGCCGTCCACCAATGATTTGCGGTTCGATGCGCTGCTGAACGAGAAAACGCTGATTGCGAAACTTGGCGCGGGTCTGAATGACCTCGTCGGGCCGGGTTGCGCCGACGAGAACGCCAAACCCGCCGCCTCCTTTCGCCGGTTTCACGACGAATGGAGAGGTCAATGGCTCGATGATCCGCGGATCGAAATTCGGTTCGGTTTCATACGGCGGCAAGATGATCGTAAGTGGAAGCTGCAGGCCGCGCGCGAGCAATTCGCCGTGGATATTGGCCTTGTCAATCGACCGTTTGTAGTTGTGGTGGGCGTTTAGGAAATTCGCACCCTTTGTTTGCAGCAATTGATTGAATTGCAGAAAGCGCGGATCATCATCGCTGGCGCGGTCCAGGAAATAGTGAAAACGGCGTTCGTCGTTTTGGACTTCGAGAAAAGTCTGTGCGAGGTTGTGCCCGCCGACGAGGTAACAGCTCAAACCGGCGTTGAGACAGGATCGGTCCAGTTGGTTGACGAAATCCTGGTCGTACTGCCAGTTCCAAGCCAGTCCAAAATGGATATCAGTCGAGCGTCTGGCGATGGTGTCCATTTCCCTCCGACGTGTGGCAGCTTGTTAGAGCAGCTTCCACACCTGTTCGTTGCGGCGAGGGAGGGACACCGGATTCGTTCAACTCGGGGTACTCGAAGACCTTACCTTCGTAATTACGGATGATGACGCGCTGTTTATCGTGCGCCAATACATACTCGGGCCCGATCGGCACTTTGCCGCCGCCGCCGGGCGCATCGATCACATACTGCGGCACCGCGTAGCCGGTCGTATGGCCGCGCAGTGCTTCGATGATCTCGATGCCTTTGCGCACGCTCGTGCGCAGATGGTGGGTGCCTCTTACCGGATCACACTGATAGATGTAATACGGCCGTACCCGCATCATCAGCAGTTTGTGCATGAGCTCTTTCATCACCGCGGCGTCGTCGTTAACCCCACTCAACAAGACGCTTTGATTCCCCAACGGAATACCGGCATCTGCCAGCCGACCGCACGCCTCCCTGACTTCGTGGGTCGCTTCCTTTGGGTGGTTCGAGTGAATGCTCATCCACAGAGGATGATACTTCCGCAACATCGCACACAATTCGGGCGTAATTCGTTGCGGCAAAAAGATCGGGATTCGCGTCCCGAGGCGCAGAAATTCCAAATGTTTGATCGCGCGCAACTGGCCGAGTAGAAGATCGAGCCGTTCGTCGCTGAACAACAACGGGTCGCCGCCGCTGAGCAACACGTCACGGACTTCCGTGTGATCCCGGATATAGTTGATCGCCTCGGTAAACTCGGTGTGCAAATGCTGCTCGCCCACGCCGCTCACCACGCGACTCCGGGTGCAATACCGGCAGTAGGCCGCGCAGCGGTCGGTCACCAGAAACAGTACGCGATCAGGATACCGATGCACGAGACCCGGCACGGGCATGTGTTCGTCTTCACCGCACGGATCATTCATTTCCCATGGAGCGGTGGTCATCTCATCAACCCGCGGAATAACTTGTCGACGGATTGGGCAATTCGGATCGCTCACGTCGATGAGATTGAAGAAGTATGGCGTGATCGCCATGGCCAAGTGCTGGCCGGCCAACGCGACGCCTTCGCGTTCGGCCGGCAACAACGGCATCAACGCCTCGAGCGCCTGCAATGTCGTGACGCGATTCTGCAGTTGCCACCGCCAATCGT
>Ga0335081_10012495_pt1 | contig 13769 bp, 13 predicted proteins | sample Lox_Sample_35_FD_206713 | JGI IMG/M metagenome (GOLD analysis project Ga0335081, IMG submission 206713) | Soil microbial communities from Loxahatchee National Wildlife Refuge, Florida, United States - Lox_Sample_3.5 | ecosystem: Environmental > Terrestrial > Soil > Wetlands | place: USA...
TCCACGAGAGGAACTGTTTCATGTCCATCAAGAGCAAGGTCATCGCCGCTGGTGCGACGCTGGCCCTGGTCGGCGGCGTCGGCATGGCGGGCGCGATGTCCGCTAGCGCGGCCACCCCGTCCTGTGGCTTTAGCTGCATCGAAGTGTTCAACCACAACTTCGGCACGCACGCGCACCCGAACTTCATCCTGGACACCTACCGCCAGGGCGAGAAGGTCGGCCAGCCGCAGATCCTGTTCCGCGTCAGCAACAGCGACCCGGCTGAGGACTACACCATCTCCTTCCAGGGCCTGGTGTCGGACTTCTTCGCGGCCGGCCTGGTGTCCGCGGCTGTGAACCTGCACTACGGCGCCGGCGCTGTCGGGTTCCCGGACGACTTCGCTTACGAGATCCAGTACGCGCCGTTCGGCGTGGACAGCGGTCTGTGCACCGGCGTCGCCGCCACCGCGGTGGCGGGCGAGAAGGTCTCGCTGCAGCCGTGTGGCGTTTCCTCCAAGACCGTCTGGATCGTCGACTCTTCGGACTCGACCTTCTCTGGTTACGTGCCGCTGATCAACGGCTCGGACACCAACTTCTCGCACCCGTACGTGCTGACCTACCCGGGCAACGGTTACCCGACCGACGTCCCGCGGCCGCAGCTGTTCGTCACCAACCTCACCGGGTTCTCCAACGGGACGCTCAACAACCCGTCCGGTGTGAACGACAACCAGCTGTGGGGCTTCGACCAGGGCGTCCTCCCCTACGGCTGAGCGCTGAGGACCAAACCATTAGCCAGTAAAGTGGCGCCGCATCTCCCCCGGGTGGGGCGGCGCCACTGTTATGTCTGGGGTAGGCGTGTGCGGGTCTGTGTCAGGGGAATCGTGCGCGCCGGGTCATACGTGATAACCAATGGACAGTTGGACACGAAATATGACAACCAAGTCGACATCTTGCGCGTCAGTTACGTGAGCGATCGGGCAGCCGCCCTCTGTCTGATCAGGTCGGCTCACCAGCGGTGCACGGGGCACCGCGGCAGGTTTCGAGGAGGAACCAGGAATGTCCATCAAGAGCAAGGTCGTGGCGGCTGCGGCTACTGTGACCCTCGTAGGCGGGCTCGGCGTGGCCGGGATGACCAGCGCACAGGCGGCGACCCCGTCCTGTGGTCATAACTGCATCGACATCTTCTCCCGCGTGTTCGGCACGCACCACCGTCCGAACTTCGTCCTCGACGTGCAGCGCGGGACGAAGACGGCTGGTACGCCGATCATTCTGTACCGGACCAGCAACACCGACGCCGCGGAAGACTTCACCGTGTCCAATCAGGGAACGGTCAACGACTTCTTCCAGGCCGGCCTGGTGTCGGCCGCGCTGAACCTGCACTACGCCAACGACGCAGCGTTCGAGTTCGAGTACTCGCCCCTCGGCGCGGACAGCGGCCTGTGCGTGGGCGTCGGCAGCACCGCCGCCAACCTCACGCCGGTCGCGCTGGAGCCGTGCGGCGTCTCCGCCAAGACCGTCTGGGTGGTGGACTCCGCCGACACGATCAGGGGCGGTTACGTGCCGCTGATCAACGGCTCGGACACCAACTTCTCGCACCCGTACGTGCTGCACTACCCGGGCAACGGGTACCCGACCGACGTCCCGCGGCCGCAGCTCAACACCTACGAGCTGCAGAAGTACTCCAACGGGGCCGTGTTCGACAACGAGCTGTGGGGCGCCAACTTCGGCGTCCTGCCGTAGTTCCTCCTCCGTCCTCCGCACCTGGCGCCGGCCCTCGACCGAGGGCCGGCGCCCGCATGTTCCGGCCGTAAACGGGGTAAGACCGCTCACATTAGCCGCCGTGGGCAGCACCTTTCGTCGCGATGGGGATAGGCGTGGGTCAGGACAGTCACCGTCATGCGCCAGCGACCTGCCCCCGCTGCGGCCGGACCGTCCAGCAGCCCAACGCGTGGTCCAGCGCCTGGCGCTGCGGCTGGCACGGCGAGGTCCATCCGCTGCTCCCGGCGTTCAGCCCTTCCCGGGACGGCCTGGACGGGCTGCTCCGCGTCACGGGAGTCCCGGTCTGGCTGCCCTGGCCGCTTCCGGCCGGCTGGCTGGTCGCGGGGTTCGCCGGCGCGGGTGACGAGCGCACCGGGATCCGCGCCTGCGCGGTGGCCCTGGCGGGTCCCAACCCGCTCGGCGGCCCGGCGGACATGGTCGTGGTGGCCGAGGAACCGGGCGTCGGACTCGGCGCCGCCCTGGCCGGCCTCGACGGCGTGGACCCCGGAGACGGATTCGGCTTGGCGCCGCCGGCCGCCACGGCTTCGTTCGGAAAGCACGATTTCCCGCTCTGGCACGTGGAGTCCGCCGACCGGGCCACCTTCGCCGGCGAGGTGAAGGGCCTGTGGCTGTGGCTGGTGCTGTGGCCGGACACCGCCGGCGTCCTGCTCGTCGAACCCATCGGGCTGCGTGACCTGCGTGACCCGGGGCCGAAGGACCTGGACCTGCCCTTCGGGGCCGCGTCTCCCCGGCTGTCCGCCGGCTGATGCGCGCCGACCTGCATGTGCACAGCAGTGCCTCGGACGGGACGGACCCGCCTGCCGAGGTGATGCGCCGCGCCGCCCGGGCCGGCCTGGACGTGGTGGCGCTCACCGACCACGACACGGTGGCCGGCCACGCCGAGGCCCGCCGGGCGCTGTCCGGACCCCTGGCCCCCTTGAGCCTGCTGCCCGGCATGGAACTGTCCTGCCGCCTCAGCGAGCCCGGCGGCGGCCAGCAGAGCGTGCACCTGCTGGCTTACCTGTTCGACCCCGATCACCCCGCCCTGGCCGCCGAACTCAGCCGGATCAGGGACGACCGGGTCCTCCGCGCCCAGGCCATGGTGCGCCGGCTCGCGGATCTCGGCGTCGACGTCAGCTGGGACCAGGTGGCGGCCATCGCCGGCCCGGCCGTGGTCGGCCGCCCGCACATCGCCCGCGCGATGGCGGCCAGCGGCGCCATCGCCTCGCCCCGCGAGGCGTTCACCCGCGACTGGATCGCCGATGGCGGCCGGGCCTACGTCGGCCGGTACGCGCTCGATCCGCTCCGCGCGATCCGCCTGGTCCACGACGCGGGCGGCGTCACGGTGCTGGCCCATCCGCGGGCGGGCCGGGACACCCGGGTGTCCGACGAGCAGATCGCCGGGCTGGCCGCCGTAGGACTGGCCGGCGTGGAAGTCTTCCATCCCGACCAGTCAGGTACCGAACGAACTCCTCTGCTCGCCCTGGCCAGCGATCTCGGGCTGGTGGCCACGGGCGGTAGTGACGACCACGGCAGCCTGACCGGTCACCGCATCGGCGGCGAGACGACGGATGGCCACGCCTACCAGGCCCTGCTGGGCCGGGTCCCGGCCGGCGTGTCCCGCAGCCGCGGGGATTTACCGCTCCGGGTATGGTGCCCCAATGGGCTTCTCATCGTCGTCGGCCGAGGACGTCCGCCGCGTGTTCCGTGAGGAACTTGACTCGCGGCAGCGCGCGGCCTTGCTCAGCTGGCTCGCGTTCACGGTGACGTTCGGCGCGGTCCGCGGCATCACCTACAGCATCAAGGAAGGCCGGGGCCCGTTCGGCAACCTCAGCGTGGGCGGGGAGCACCTGCACCACTACATGTGGGGGATCGGCCTGCTCGTCGGCGTCGGCGGCGTGGCCGTCCACGGCGAGGACCGGCAGCATAGGCACCCGCTCGTGGCGATCGGCTACGGGGCCGGGCTCGCCCTCATCGTCGATGAGTTCGCCCTGCTGCTGGACCTGAAGGACGTCTACTGGGCCAGGCAGGGCCGGATCTCCGTCGACCTGGGTGTCGGCGGCAGCGCGCTGGCCGGGACCTACCTTGCCGCCCAGCCCCTGCTCCGGGCGCTGCGCCGCCGGTCAAGGTAACCGGTACGCCCCAGGGCGCGTCCCGCGTATCGGTTCTGGCTGTTCGCGTTCTGCGGGACAATCGTGGCTATCGCGGTTCCGGCGGCTGGCCGGATGCGCGTGCCGTGGTGGGGAAGGTGATGGCGGTGCCGGGCGGGCCAGTGGCGTTCATGAGTTATGTCCGGTTTGATGACCTGCATAATGACGGGCTGCTCTCGCAGTTCCGGGAGCAGCTGGCGGCGGAGGTGCGGGCGCAGACCGGCCGGGAGTTCGCGATCTTCCAGGACCGCAATGACGTGGCCTGGGGGCAGAACTGGCAGCAGCGGATCGATGAGGCGCTCGATGCGGTGACGCTGCTGCTGGTGATCATCACGCCGAGCCTGTTCCAGAGCCCGGCGTGCCGGGCCGAGTTCGGCAGGTTCCTGGAGCGGGAGCGCACGCTGGGCCGGTCGGACCTGATCTTGCCGGTGTACTACATCGGCGCCGAGGAGATCGACGACCCGGAGCTGCGCCAGTCGGATGAGATGGCGGCCGTGCTGGCGTCGCGGCAGTTCGCCGACTGGCGGGAGCTGCGCTTCGAGCCGTTCACCTCGCCAGTGGTCCGCCGGGCCATGGCTCAGCTGGCCTCCCGGATAAAGGACGCGTCCCGGCTGCCGCCGCCTGCCTCGGTCGCGCGTCCGGCCCGGTCGGCGCAGTCGCCCGCCGAGTCGGGAGAGCTGGCCGATGTCACCGGCCGGATCACGGTCAAGACCGAGCCGCCGACCCACGTGGTGGACGCCTTCCCCGGCCGCGGGCATTTCACCGCGGTGAGCGCGGCGATCCAGGCGGCCCAGCCCGGTGACCGGATCCTGGTGCGGCCGGGGGTATACGCCGAGGGCCTGGTGGTGGACAAGCCGCTGGAGATCCTGGGGGACGGCCCGCTCGCCGATATCGAGATCCGCGCCCGGGGTGCCGATGCGCTGGTGTTCCGGGCCAGCATGGGCCGGGTGGCGAACCTGACGCTGCGCCAGGCTGGTGGCGAGGGAAAATGGTTCGCCGTGGACATCGCCCAGGGGCGGCTGGACCTGGAAGGCTGCGACATCAGCAGCCAGACCCTGCCATGCGTCTCGATCCGGGACGGCGCTGACCCGCGGCTGCGCCGCAACGTGATCCACGACGGCAAGCAGAGCGGCGTCTTCGTCCATGACGGCGGCCTGGGCACGCTGGAGGATAACGACATCACCGGCAATGGTCGTTCAGGGGTGCAGATCAAGAGTCGCGGCAACCCCGCCATCCGCGGCAACCGGATTCACGACAACAAGCAGAGCGGCGTCTTCGTCCTTGAGGGCGGGCTTGGCACGCTGGAGGATAACGACATCGTCGGGAACGTCTACGCAGGCGTGTCGACCAAGACCGGCGGCAACCCTACCGTGCGTGGCAACCGGATCAACCGCAACGGCTACGTGGCGGTGTGGATTCGCGACGGTGGCCGGGGCGTGCTGGAGGACAATGACCTGACCGGCAACGAGCGAGGTGCGTGGGACATCGCGAAGGACGCCAAGGCGAACGTGACCCGGGCGCGCAACAAGGAATGACGTCGGGCCGGCGATCGCCGCGCAGCGCGTCCTAGGGTGGCTGTGGTAAGAAAGGTCGGCGGGTCAGGCCAATGAGGAAGGAAACGCCCGGATGACCACTCGGATCGATCACTTCTCCTCGCCTGCGGCGGCCGGAAGCGGCCCGGGAACCGGCGAGGTCAACGCCTGGATCGTCGGCGACGACGAGGAGGTCATCGTCATCGACCCGGGCCCCGACCCGGCGGGCGTGCTTGACGTGGTGGGCGACCGCGAGGTGCTCGCGGTCATCTGCACCCACGGCCACGCCGACCACGTCGCGGCCGCGCTGGAAGTGGCCGAGCGGGACGAGGCGCTGGTGGCGCTGCACCCGAAGGACCGGTCGCTGTGGCGGGAGGCTCACCCCGCCGAACCCGCCGACATCGAGATGGAAGACGGCGGGATCTTCGAGGTCGCCGACGTCGAGCTCGAGGTCATCCACGCCCCCGGCCATACCGCTGGCTCGGTCTGCCTGTACTGCGAAGAACTCGGGGTGGTGTTCACCGGGCACGCCATGCTGGCCGGGGGGCCGGTACCGCATGACGGCGAGTTCCCGGACTTCGCCGAGCAGCTGACCGCGATCGGCGAGCACCTGCTCACCCTGCCCTCGGAGACCCGCGTCCTGCCCGGTCACGGCCAGGAAACCACGATCGGGGCGGCCGAGAAGAAGTTCGACTCCTGGGTCTCCGCCGGTCCCGCCTCGACGTCGCCGTCCAGCCTCGGCGACTAGGCCTCCGATGGAGCAGCTGGGCTTCGAGGGCATGCCGCGCCGGCTGTACTCGTGCACGCCGACCCGGCTGTCGGCCTGGCTGGACTGCCCGCGCCGGTACCGGATGAGCTACCTGGACCGGCCGCCGCCGCCGAAAGGCCCGCCGTGGGCACACAACAGCCTCGGCGCGAGCGTCCATAACGCCCTGGCCGGCTGGTGGCGGCTGCCGCTGGTGCAGCGCACCGTGCCGGCGGCAGGCACCCTGGTCGACCGCGGCTGGATCGACGAGGGTTTCGCGGACGAGACCCAGTCGGTACGGCAGCGCGAGCGGGCCATCGCCATGGTGGAGGCCTACGTCACCGGGCTCGACCCGGCCGATGAGCCGCTCGGCGTGGAACGGACCGTGGCGACCCGCACGGACAAGATCGCGGTCTCCGGGCGGATCGACCGCCTCGACGCGCGCCCGGCCGAAACCGGGGCATCACCCGAAGGCCCGGCCACCGAACTGGTGGTGGTGGACTACAAGACCGGGCGGCACCTGCTGACCACCGACGACGCGCGCAGCTCGATGGCCCTGGCCCTGTACGCGCTGGCCGCCGGGCGGGCCCTGCGGCGGCCCTGCCACCGGGTGGAACTGCACCACCTGCCCACCGGCGAGATCCTCGCCTGGTCCCATACCGATGAGTCGCTGGCCAGGCACCTGGGCCGGGCGGAGGGTATCGCCTCCGAATGCGCGGCGGCCGACGAGCGGATGCGCGATGGCCTGCCCGCCGACCGTTACGACGAGGTGTTCCCGCCGCGCCCCGGCCCGTCCTGCGGGTGGTGTGACTACCGGCGGCATTGCCCCGAGGGCGCCGCCGCGGCGGCGGCCCGCCGCCCCTGGGACGGCCTCCCGGCCGACTGAGCCCCTAGGCGCTGCGGGTAGCGGCAGGCCGCGGCAGCGTGGCCCTCGGCAAGGCCGTTTCGGCCGCGTCCCAGAACTTCGTCAGCGCGCTGGCCGTCGTGCAGGGCGCCTCGACGGCGGGAGAGTGCACGGCCGCGGGGATGCACAGCCGGCGGGCGCCGAGCCGCCTGGCCATGTTCTCCTGTGCGGCGGGGGACCAGGCGTTGTCGTCTTCGCCGTAGATGACCAGCACCGGGAGCTGATCCAGGCGCGCCAGCTCGGCCGTCCGGTCCGGCGCGGTGAGCATGTGCCTGGCCATCACGACCAGCCCGGCCGGGTCGTTGCCCCGCATCCGCCGCTCCAGGAACGCGACGATATCGCCGGGGACTCCGGCCGCGACGGCCTGCGGTTCCAGGTAGTCCTGCCAGATCTCGGCGATCCCGGCCCGGAGCACGGGCGCCTCCGGCAGGCCGCCGTCGTCCGGCCCGGCCCCGGCGCCGAGGGCGTCGAGCATCGCGCGCAGTTCCCTGGCCCGCGGCCCGGTCAGCGCGGCCGGTCCCGAGCTCATCAAGGTAAACGACGCCATCTCGGCGCCGGATCCGGCTCCGGCGAGCACCGCCTCACGGCCGATCAGCCCGCCGTAGGAGTGCCCGACCAGGTGCCTCGCGCCGGTCGCGTGCATGATCGCGACGATGTCGGCCCCGAGGGCCGCCGCGGAGTAGTCCCCGGGGTCACCGGGCCCCGCTGTCTCGAACTGGCCGCGCATGTCGATCGCGGTCACCTGACGGCTGCCCTCGGCCAGCAGATCCAGGATGGCCAGGAAGTCCTCTTTGCTACCGGTGTAGCCGGGAACGAGCAGGGCCGCCTCCCGCTCGCACACCCCCGACGCCGGTACCGCCTGCAGGGCCGCGAACGCGCCGCGGGCCGTTTCGATCGTGGTACGCCTGACCCCGACGGGCAGGTCGAGGGAGGTTGGTGTGCTCACAGTGGCGAACCTTACCTGGCGACGTTCAACAAAACCTCTACGTCAGCTCCGCGAACGAACCGAGCCAGCACAGAACCTCCTGATTACGGAGAGCCTCCTTGATCAGGAGGGCTACCTGATCAGGAGGCCTTACGCCGGGTTTCCTCCGGCTGGTTGTCCCCAGATGCGGCCGCCTGCCGACGCCCGCGCAGGCGCGCGGCCGGCTTCCTGGCCGACGGCTCAGTGCCGACCTGCCCGGTGCCGACTTGCCCGGTGCTCATCTGCCCGGTCCCGGCCGGCTCGGCGCCGATCTCACGGCCCGCCCTGGTCCGGCGGCGCCGCCGGCTCTTGGCGGCCTCGCCGTCCGCCGCGACGGCCCGGTCGCCCGCGTTCTTGCGCGGCTGCCCGGACCCCTGAACCCCGTGAGACCCCTGAGACCCCTGAGACCCCTGAGCCCCGCCGCGCGCCGCGGCACCGCGACGGGAACCGCGGCCTCCCGAGCCCCGCCCGCGCCTGGGCCGGGGCGAACGGATCCGCCCGGTCTCGCCGATGTCCTCCAGCGCCTCGGCCTCGAGCCCGGCCCGGTCCCGCATCGCGCGGGGGAGCGTTCCGGTCGCCTCGCGCGGGATGTCTAGCTGGGTGTAGAGGTGCTCCGAGGTGGAGTAGGTCTCCTCGGGCTCGGGCTGGCCCAGGCCCAGCGCGTCGTTGATCAGCTTCCAGCGGTGCATGTCCCGCCAGTCCACGAACGTGACCGCGACGCCGGCCCGGCCGGCCCGGCCGGTCCGGCCGATGCGGTGCACATAGGTCTTCTCGTCGTCCGGGCACTCGTAGTTCACCACGTGGGTGACGTCGTCCACGTCGAGGCCGCGCGCGGCGACTTCGGTGGCGGTGAGCACGTCGACCTTGCCGCTGCGGAACGCGCGCAGTGCCCGTTCCCGCTGGCCCTGGCCCAGGTCACCGTGCACGGTGGCCACCGCGAAGCCCCGGCTGGCCAGTGCGGTCGCGACCTGGTCGGCGGCCCGCTTGGTCTGGCAGAACACCATGGTCAGGCCGCGGTTCCTGGCCTGCAGGACCCGCGCCAGCACCTCGATCTTGTCCATCTGGTGCGCCCGGAACACGTACTGCTGCGTGCTGGGGGCCGGCGCGGGCTCGTCGTGGCCCTCGGCCCGCACGTTGGTAGCGCGGCGCATGTGGCGGCGGGCGAGCGTGACGACGTCGCCGGGCATGGTCGCGGAGAACAGCATGGTCTGCCGCTGCTCCGGGGTGAGCCGGACGATCCGCTCCACGTCGGGCAGGAACCCGAGGTCGAGCATCTTGTCCGCCTCGTCCAGGACGAGGGCGCGCACCGCGCTCAGGTCGAGGTGGCGGCGCTCGGCCAGGTCGAGGAGCCGGCCGGGGGTGCCGACGACGATGTCGACGCCGGCCGCCAGCGCGTCGAGCTGCGGTTCGTAGGCCCGGCCGCCGTAGACGGTGAGCACGCGCACGCGCAGGTTGACCGCCGCGGTGCGCAGGTCGTCGGCGACCTGGATCGCCAGTTCCCTGGTGGGCACCACCACGAGCGCCTGTGGCACGCGGCCCCGCTCAGGGGCGGCCTCGTCCCCCTGCTCCCCGGCGATCAGCTGCAGCAGCGGGATGCCGAACGCGAGGGTCTTCCCGGTGCCGGTCCTGGCCTGCCCGATGATGTCCTGCCCGCGCAGCGCCAGCGGCAGGGCGAGCGTCTGGATGGGAAAGGTGGTGAAGATGCCCGCGGCCTCCAGGCCCGAGCAGATCGCCTCGCTGATGCCGAGATCGCGGAACGGGACGGCGGGCGCCCCGCCGCTCGCCGGTGTGCTGTCGTCCGCCGGGCCGTCGGCATCATGCCCGGGCTCGGGGCCCGGCAGGGCCGTCACGGACCCGGCTGGCGGGGACGGCGTCTGCGCCTCGTCCCCGCTAAAAGTTTGAGTTGTCAGGGGTTCCATCCTTCATCGTGGCCCTCCCAGCGGTTCCGGGACCGGGCCAGTCGTGCCTGCTGGCTGCCCGCGGTGGCCCGCCGCGACGCGAGCTGCGACCTGGTGGCTGACGCCGCGCACCTGTCTGGCGCGACGACGGCCAGGGAGCCCGCTGCCGTCGTTCGGGACACTGCCGTTTACTCAGATCCCCCCAGGGACGCCGGGCTCGTCGCCCGGCGTAAACAGCAGCCGATAGGACAACACGACCTTTGGTTATGTCATTCCATTGACCAGTCTTCACCAAGTGTACCAGGAGTAGGCTCAGCCCACTGGGCGGGCCCGCCTGGCGAGCCCGGGCGCAGGCTCGAGAACGTCCGGGACCGGCTCAGACGATGTTGCCGAACCCGACGCGGCGGGCTTCCGGGGGGCCGAATTCCACGTAGGCGATCTTGTCGGCGGGCACCAGGATCCTGCCGCCCTTGCTCACCGCCAGCGCGAAGACCGAATGCGCGCCGTCAGCCAGCGCGCTGGCCAGCTGCTGCTCGATTTCCTCCGCCGTGGTGTCCGTCTCCACCACCAGTTCGCGCGGCACGGACTGAATTCCGATCTTGACTTCCACGGTGCTCCTTTACGCCGGGTCAGTGCCGTCAGGCCGGGCTCAGTGCTCGCTGCGGGGCCAGCCGCTTATCCCGCGCCAGGCTAGCCTGGCCACCAGCAGCTCGGCCGCCTCGCGCGGGATGTGGTCCCGCGTGCTGAGCCAGTACCTCGCGGTGACCTGGGCCATGCCGACCAAGCCCACGCTCAGCAGGTGCGCCTCGTCGTCGGAAAGGCCCGCATCCTCGCGGACCGCCTGGCTGACCATGTCGGCGCATTCGCGCTGCACCCGGTCGAGCCGGTCCCGGACGGCCGCCTCGTTGCTCAGGTCCGACTCGAACACCAGCCGGTAGGCCTGGCCCTTGCCGCCCACGTACTCGAAGTAGGCGCCGAACGTGGCCGCGACCCGCTGCTTGGGATCAGCGTTCGAGCGGAGCGCGTCGCGCACCGTCTCCACCAGGGTGCCCACGCTCTCGTCGAGCAGGGCCAGATAGAGCTCAAGCTTGCCGGGGAAGTGCTGGTAGAGCACGGGCTTGCTGACGCCCGCGCGGTCGGCGATCTCATCCATCGCGGCGGCGTGGTACCCCTGGGATACGAACACCTCAAGCGCCGCGTCCAGTAGCTGGCGCCGCCGCTCATGCCGGGGCAGCCGGTTGCTGCGCGGTCTGGTATCGGACGTTGCCGTCAAAATTCGGTCTCCGGAGTGGTTGCGCGCGGCTGCTTTTCCGCGCTCGCCCCCATCCTAAGCCGCGGTCAGCGGTAGTCGTCATCGTCGAAGCCGACCGCGCGCTCCTGCTCCGCCGCGTCCGCCTCGTTTACGTCGAACGGGATTTCGTGCCGCGATCCGGTCACGGTCTCGTCGGCGATTACTTCCTGGTGCTGCTCAAAGGCGTCGCCCTCGGGCGTCTCCATGTCCAACTCGCTCAACGGTCCGATCCCCTTTTCCTTCTGGTCAGCCATTACCGTGCTGCCCCGGGCTCCCGCCAGTTCCCGGAACGCTGTCTGCAGTGCTTCCCCGTAGGTGGGGAAGGCATGCACCACGTCCGCGAGGACCGCTACCGGAACCTTGGCCCTGATGGCGAGGGTAACCTCGCCCATCCAGCTGGCCGCATCCGGCCCCACCGCCACAGCGCCGACCAGCACTCCGGACTCGGCGTCCGCGTAGAGTTCCAGGCAGCCCAGGTCGTCTTGGCCGAGGTGAGCCCGGGTGGTGTCGCCCAGGCTGGCCCGGGCCGTGATCAGCCTGGCGCCGGGGCTCTCCGGCGGGCTCGCCGCGACCTCGCCCCCAGAGGCCTCGGCCGGGATCTTGGCGATCCGCAGGATCCGCCGCGTCCCGTCGCCCGCTGCGGCGGTCCCGTAGCCGGCCCCGCCGTCCCCGGTGGCGGCGCTGCTTGCGGCCGGGGCCGTGGCGTCCTCGTCCCCGGCGGCCGCGGCGCCGTCGGGCACGGTGCCCACCGCGAACACGGTGGGCGCGGTGAACACGCAGCGCGGGATCGCGCTGTAGTCGGCCTCGCGGCGCCGGCCGAGGATGTTCGCCGCGACCACGCTGGCCTGGTAGTGGCTGGCGTGAGTGTGCGTGGTCCCGGTGACGTCCCCGGCGGCCCACACCCGGCCGGAGCCGTTGCCGCTGACCCCGGCCACCTCGCACCGGGTGGTGGTGGGCAGCGCCATCCCGGGCGTCACCGTCAGGCCCAGCGCGTCGAGGCCCAGGCCGCCGAGCCGCGGCCGCCGGCCGGAGGCGAGCAGCAGCCGGTCGGCGTCGATCCGGGTCCCGTCGGCCAGGGCCAGCGTGAGGCCGTCGGGCGTGCGTTCCGCCTTGGTGGCCCGGGAGCCGAGGTAAATCTCCGCGCCGGCCCGGCGCAGCGCCGCCGCGAGGATCTCCCCGGCGAACGCGGGCTCTGAAGGGAGCAGCGCCGGCTCCGCTTCCACCAGCGTCACCTGTGAGCCGAACGAGGCGTACACCTGCGTCAGCTCGCATCCGGCCGGCCCGCCGCCGAGCACGATGAGGCGCCGCGGCAGGTCCGGCGAGCTCAGGCTCTGCGCGGTCGTCCAGGCCGGTATGTCGGACAGGCCCTCGATCGGCGGCGCGACCGGCTCGCAGCCGGTCGCGATGACCAGGTCCGAGTAGGCCAGCGGGACGGTCGTCCCGGCGGGCGCCATGCCCGCGTCCGGCCCCAGCGTCACCTCGACCGCGCCCGGCGCGGTGATCCGGCCGGTGCCGCGGATCACCGTCACGCCCGCCCGGGCCAGCCGGCCGGCCGGGGCCGAGTCGTCCAGGCCGCCGGTCACCTCGCTGCGCCGGGCCACCGCGTCTTCCCACGACTCCCCGCGCGCGGCGGAAAGCAGCAGCGAGTTCGACGGCAGGCAGGCCAGGTACGCGGACGCGCCTCCGATCAGCCCCGCCTCGACGAGTGCCACCACCTTGCCGCCGCCGGCGACCTCCATGGCGACGTGCACGCCGGCAGCACCGCCGCCGAGCACGACCACATCGAAAGCGCCCATATCTCTCCGTCCCCCTCGAACTTCGAGCCGTTGCCCGGCCTGATCCTGTAACTGGTACTGGGTAACGCTGGCCGGCCTGGTCCGGGCACCCTCATCATCGCAGTCGCAACTAGGCTCGCTGGGAGAGTTGGGGGAAATCCACCCATGCTAGTCCCGAGAGCTATCGAAAGTATGATCGATCAGGGAATTGGGATAACACGAGATGATCAGCGTCATGCCAACCGGGGTAGGTGAAGACCATGCGCAGCATATGGGCCGGTGCGATCTCCTTCGGCCTGGTGGTGATCCCGGTGAAGCTCTACGCCGCGACCGAGCAGCGTGACATCACCTTCCGCCAGGTGCACCGCAAGGACGGGGCCAGGATCCAGTTCCGCCGGTTCTGCACGCTCGACGGGGAGGAAGTCCCGTACTCCGACATCGCTAAGGGCTACGAACTGCCCACGGGCGAGATGGTGGTGCTGACCGACGAGGACCTGGCCGACCTGCCGCTGGTGACCGCCCACCGGATCGAGGTGCTGCACTTCGCGCCGGCCGCCCAGGTGGAGCCCATCTACGCCAACAAGAGCTACTACACCGAGCCCGAGCCGACGGGGACCCGGGCCTACGTGCTGTTCCGCGACGCCCTCGAGGCGTCGGGGAAGGTGGCGGTGGCCAAGGTCGCGCTGCGCCAGCGCGAGGCGCTGGCCGCGCTCCGGGTCCGGGAGGGGGTCATCACGCTGGAGACCCTGCTGTGGCCCGACGAGGTGCGCCAG
>Ga0335081_10012496_pt1 | contig 13769 bp, 10 predicted proteins | sample Lox_Sample_35_FD_206713 | JGI IMG/M metagenome (GOLD analysis project Ga0335081, IMG submission 206713) | Soil microbial communities from Loxahatchee National Wildlife Refuge, Florida, United States - Lox_Sample_3.5 | ecosystem: Environmental > Terrestrial > Soil > Wetlands | place: USA...
CCCCAGGGGGGACTCGGCCTGGGCCTCGTCGGGCGTCGCCCGGGGCAGCCGGACCACGAACAGGGTGCCGCGGCCGGGCTCGCTCTCGCAGCGGATGGTCCCGCCGTGCTCCTGCACCACCTGCTGCGCGAAGGCGAGCCCGAGCCCGGTACCCTTCTCCTTCGTCGAGTAGAACGGGTCGAAGATGCGGGGCAGGGCCTCGGCCGAGATGCCCCCGCCGGTGTCCTCCACCCGGGCCTCGACCCCGCCGTCCGGGGCGAGGCGGGTGGCGACGGCGATGACGCCGCCGCGGGGCATGGCCTCGCGGCTGTTGCGCAGCAGGTTCAGGAAGACCGCCCGCAGCTGGCCCTCGTCGGCCTTGACCGGCGGCAGCCCGGCGGCGAGCTCGAGGCGGACCGTCACCTTCGCGAGGGCGAGCTCGGGGCGCAGGAACTCTACCAGGCCGGAGAGGATCTCGGTGAGGTCCTCCTGGGCCAGCACCGGTCGGGGAAGGCGGGCGAAGCGCAGGTACTCCTCGGCGACCGCGTTCAGGCGGTCGACCTCGCGGGCGATGGCCTGCACGAGGCCGCGCGCCTCCGGGGTGGCCTCGGCGACGCCGAGCTCCTCGGCGAGGAGCTCGGTGTTGAGGCCGATGGCGTTCAGGGGATTGCGGATCTCGTGGGTGATCTGGGCTGAGATGCGGCCCACCGCCGCCAGCCGCTCGGCCCGCAGGATCTCGGCCCGCTGGCGGGCCAGGGAGGCGGCCATGGCGTTGAACTCGGAGGACAGGAGCCCGAGCTCGTCGGAGCTCTTCACCTTGACGTGGCCCGAGAGGTCGCCGCGCGCCACCGCCTTCACACCCTCGGTGAGCGTGCGGATGGGCGCGAGCAGGCGCTGGCCGAAGAGGGTGGCCCCGAGGCCGACCATGGCGGCGAGGAGCGCGTAGATGACGACCAGCAGGGCGCTCCGGCGCTCGGCGCGCTCGGCGGCGTGTACCCGGTTCGCCACCTGGCCGTCGAGCGCGGCCTGCAAGAGCTTCACGTCGAGCGAGAGCCCCTTCTCGAGCCGGCGCACCGTCTCGGTGCGCTCCTGGAGGGCGGGATCGTCGCCTCCCTCCGAGCGCTCGAGCGCGTCGAACAGGGTGGCCGAGGCCTCGTCGTAGGCGGTCCAGCGCGCGTCGAGAACCTCCACGCGGCCCGCCACCTCCCTGAAGAAGGCGGCGTCCGCGCCCGAGGCCACCGCCCGGACCCGCGCCAGCACGGCCCTCGCCTCGGCGAGCTTCTCGCGGACCACGGTCGGGAAATGGGCCCGGGCGATGGGCAAGAAGGCCCGCCGCGCCGCCGGTGCCATCGCGTTCACCTCGAGCGCCCGCGCCGTCACCCAGTCCTTGACGTCGATCTGTGCCGCGATGCGGGTGAGGGGGAGGTACCCCTCGCTGAGCAGCCTCAGCTCGGTCCCGAGCGCGTGCATCCGCCGCACGGCGAAGAGCGCCACCAGGCCGAAGGCGAGGAGGGCCACCGAGAAGGTGAGGAACATCTTGGAGGCGACGCTGCGCATGGACGAAGGAGGGACAAATGATCGTAGCAGGGAACCCGCGGCGCGCCCGACTCGATCCCGTCCTCATCTACCGGAGGCCTCTCCAAGACGTTCCCCTGGGCGCTCGGCCGGCGCCCTTTCCGCCAAGCGGCCGAATTCATGGCCGCCTACGACTGCCCGCGCCCTCGAGGTCGCCGTGGCGCATACCGGGGCCCAAAGGGGCCTGGCCGAGAAGCCGAGGTGAGGGCCCCTAAGGGGGCTAGCAGGAGGGCGCTCTCCACGAGGCGCCGGGCTCCCCCAGAGACCGTCTCGGGCTGGCCGGGCGCGAGGGAGCGGCGAACGCCCTCTCCCGGGAAAACCCGCCTTCCCTCCCCGAAAACGAGCGCGGGGCGCCGCGAGCAGCAGTAAAGGAGGAACAAAGCGTCCGTTCACGCTCGCTCGGGTGGTAACCTAGAGGTGGTACGCGTCCGAAAAAAACTCAGGAGTCCGCCATGATCGGCCTCGCCGTATTCGTCGCCCTCGTCGCTGCGCTCGTCGCGGTGGCCATGTTCCTCCAAAGCCGCACCGCCAAGCGAACCGCGCTGACCCGCGCCGCCGAGGTGGAGGAGGTCCGCAAGGAGTGCGAGGTGACGAAGGGCGAGCTCGCCGGGCTGCGAACGGAGGCGAAGGAGCGGCGGGACGAGGCGAACGCGCTCCGGGCGGAGCTCGCCGCCACCAAGAAGAGGGCCTTCGAGCAGGCTGAGGCGGCGAAGAAGAGCGGCGGCGCCACCGCGCTCAGGTCCGAGATCGACAAGCTCACCTCCCGCCTTGCCGAGGCGCGCGGCGAGGCGGCCCACCACCTCGAGCGGGCTAAGACCATCGAGGCTGCCCTGGAGAAGCAGACCAAGGAGGTGGAGCGGCTTCGGGCCGCCGAGCGCAAGCCCGAGCCGGCCGCGCCCCCGCCGGCCCCCCCTCCGGTCGCCGCGCCCGCCGGGGTCGATCCGGCCTCGCTCGCCGCCGAAAAGGAGCGCGCCGACCGGGCGGAGGCGAAGCTCGCCGAGGCGCGCCGGCGCGTGGCCGAGGTCGAGAAAGACCTGAAGGCGGTGCGCGGGCGGCTCGAGACCGAGAAGCGCGTCTACATGGTGCAGAAGGGCGAGCTCGAGCTCGCGAGCGATCGCAACGCCGAGCTCCGCCGGCGCTACGACGCGCTCCGCAAGGATCACGAGGAGCTGCTCGACGCGGTGAGGCAGGCGGCCCAGGAGGATCGTCGCCTCGCCGACGCCGAGAAGAAGGGACCGGCGTCCGCCCCGGCCGAGAAGGCTGAGGGGACGGCCTAGGCCCAAATAGTCGCGCTCGGGGCCCACGAGGGCGGTGCCCCCGGCCCCTCCTTTCGAAGGCGCTCGAGCGACCCGCCATCGCGAGCGAGCGCGCCCGGTGTCAGGGCGGTGAGATGAGCCCCCCCCTGCCGTGCCGGTCGCGGCGGCGCGCCACGGGGAGGCCCTCGCGCAGCGCTCCTGGCGGAGCGGCTCAGTGGGCGTTCACGAGCAGCTTGTAGAGCGGCGCCAGGTCGCGAAAGGCGCCGAGGAGGTCCCCGACCGAGAGGCTGCGCGCCTCCTCGCTCGAGAAAGCGACCCCCACGTCGATGAGGCCGGGGAGGTGCTCCTTCGGGGCGAGCGCCTCGGAGAGCTCGTTCCAGAATGCGGCCGAGTGGGCGGGAGCGATCTCGGGCAGCTCCTCGTAGTCCCAGTCGGCGTAGTTGCGCAGCTTGCGAAAGGGCTTGCCCTTGCGGGCGAGGCTCGCCGCCTCGCGCTCGAGCGTACGGCGCATGGCCCCCGCGCGGTCGGCGGCCGAGCGCGCGGCCACCCGGGCATGGAGCTGGGCGCGGGTCATGGCGAGCGCGAGGTAGGGCACGGCGCGGTAGCCCTTGTCGCCCTCGGCGAAGGCCACGAAGGCCTCCTCGGGGGCCTGGCCCCGCCGCCGCGCCGGGCGGCCGGCCTGGACGAGGAGCGGAGCGCCGGCGATGCGAGAGAGCCCGTCAGCGAGGAGGGTGCCCACCCGGGCCAGGGCCGGGGTGAGCTTGGTCTCGAGGGCCTGGGCGCGCTCCTCGGGGTCGGCGATCCGGAAGAGCGCGAACTCGTCTGGTCCGAGGCCGAGACCTGCCATGACACCCCACGAACGCCGCGACGGTCTGGCATCTTACCACGCCGCATTGACTGGCCCACGGCGCCCTGTCAAGGTGCGGCCGGTCATGCAGAAAGCGGAACGTCTGCTCGATCTGGCCGCCCTCCTCCTACGCGCGGCCGAGCCGGTGTCGTGGCGGGAGATCCAAGAGCAGTTCCCCGGCGACTACGGTGGGTCCGAGGAAGCCGCGGTCCGCAAGTTCGAGCGCGACAAGGCGGAGCTGCTCGAGCTCGGCATCCCGGTGCGCTTCGTCTCGAAGGAGGACGACGTCAGCGCCGGCTACCTCATCGACCGCGACGAGTTCTACCTGCCGAACCTGGAGCTCGCGCCCGAGGAGCTGGCGCTCATCTACCTCGCCGGGTCGGTGGCGCTCTCCCAGGGCGCCTTCCCCTACGCCCGCGACCTCGCCCACGCCATGAACAAGCTCTCCTTCGCGGCGCGGGCCGCCGGCGCCTCCGAGACCGCTGCGCTGGCCGCCCGCCACCTCTCGCGGGGCGAAGGGGCGGGCTCCAAGGAGGGCGAGGGGGCGCGCAAGCTCGAGGAGCTGTCGGCCGGGGTGACCGCCAAGAAGCGGGTGCACCTCGTCTACGAGGGGGCCGAGCGCGGCGAGCGTACCGAGCGCGACGTCGACCCGTACGGCCTCTACCAGTCGGGGGGATCGTGGTTTCTGGTGGGGCACTGCCACCTGCGCGGTGCCCTGCGCACCTTCCACCTCGGGCGCATCGCCGAGGTGAAGGTGAACCCGGCCGCGCCGCGGACCCCCGACTTCGCCGTGCCGAAGGGCTTCGCGCTGCACGACTGGGCCACCCGCGAGCCCTGGGAGTACACCCTGCACCCTCCGCTGCGCTGCACGGTGCGGCTCGAGGGCGCGGTCCCGCCGGAGGTGCGGGCCTCCTTCGGGGCGAGGGCCAAGGTGCGCGAGGAGGCCGGGAGCCTGTGGGTGGAGATCGCCGCCACCAACGCCGAGGCGCTGCTCCGGCACGTCCTCTCGCTGGGAGAGCGGGCCCAGATCGTGGAGCCCCGCGAGCTGCGCGACAAGGCCCGCGCCGTCCTCGCCGGCCTCCTGCGGAGGTGCGGGTGAAGAAGCGCCCCTCCTCGCCGCGCCCGGCCTCGCCGCCGGCGCCCGCCAAGGTCGATCCGCGCGAGCGGTTGCGGCGCGTCCTCTTCCTCGTGCCCTACGCGGTGAGCCACCCCGGCATCCCGGTCCAGGATCTCGCCGCGAAGTGCGGGGTGAGCGAGGCGGAGCTCCTCGAGGACCTCGACTTCCTGCTCGGAGTGGGCTGCCCCCCCTTCGCGCCCGACGACTTCCTCGACCTCTACGTGGAGGGCAACCGGGTCTACGTGGCCCTGCACCAGCGCTTCTCGCGGCCGCCGCGTTTCACCGAGAGCGAGGCAGCTGCGCTGGCGGCGGCGGCGCAGGGGCTCGGCGGCGAGGGGGTGGAGCGGGTGGTGAAGACCCTGCGCGACTCGGTGCCCCGCGACCGCCGCAAGAGCTTCGACGAGCTGGTGGGCCGCATCTACGCCGGCTCACCCCCGGTGCGCGACTCGGTGCTGGGGCGCCTCGAGCGCGCCATCGCCCTGCGCCGCGAGGTGCGCCTGCGCTACTACACCGCCAGCCGGGCGGTAGAGGGCGACCGCACGGTGCGGCCCTACACCCTGGCCCAGCGCTTCGGGCACTGGTACCTGTACGGCTACGACCTCTCGCGGGCGCGGCCCCTGCCCTTCCGCCTCGACCGGGTCCGCGAGTGCACCCTCACCGACGTCCACTTCGAGCCCCCGAGCGACGCGCAGCTCTCCGGGGCTCGCCTGTTCTCGGAGCGCGAGCCCATCCGCCTCACCCTCGGCCCGCGCGCGGCGGCCTGGGCGCTCTCCCGGCCCGGGGTGGCGCTCCTCGAGCGCAAGGACGGCGGCGGCTGCCTCGTCGAGGTGGCCGGGGCGGACGAGGACTGGGCCACCCGCTTCGCCCTCTCCTTCGGCGGCGAGGCCGAGGTGGTGGCGCCACCGTCCGCCAGGCGCCACTTCGCCGAGGCGGTGAAGCGCTCGCTCGCCCGCTACGGCTAGGGCGCCTCCACCGCGCCATCCCAAGGCCAGGGGTCGAAGGGCAGCAGGGCCCACGGAAGGGGAACGGTCCTCTTGCACCCGGGGAAAAGACCCCCGGGGGGCGCCGCCCGAACCCGGTGCAAAGGCCGCCTCCCCGCCCTACCCCGGGTGTCCAGGACCCGTGTTACAGCCCACCAAGAACCCAAGGATGACAGGGGCTTGGCGACCGCCCGGGCGGGCACGCGGCGCGCATTGGCGAGCGCGTAGCGAAGCGAGGCTCCATGGCGCGCGTGCTCATCGTCGACGACACCGACATCGTGAGGAAGGCGCTCGAGCTCGCCCTGCGCAAGATGGGCCACGAGGCCGAGAGCACCTCCGACGCGCTCCTCGCGCTCGAGCTCGCCCTCGCCCATCCTCCGGACCTGGCGCTCCTCGACTACCGCATGCCCGGCATGGACGGCGTGACCTTGTTCGGGGAGCTGAAGCGCGCCCTCGGCGAGAAGTGCCCCAAGGTGCTCTTCGTCTCGGCGACCCCGCCCGAGGAGGTCCGCGCGCGCATGAAGTCGCCCACGAGCGCGGTGGGCTACGTGAAGAAGCCCTTCCACCTCGACGACCTCTCGCGCGTGGTGAACGAGGCGCTCGCCGCTTAGGGGAAGCGGCCCGGGCGCTCGCGCCTCAGCGCTTCATGCCGGCGCGCTCGAAGCACAGTTCGGCGAGGGCCGCGATGTCCTGGTCGCCGCGGCCGCTCTCCAGCGCGTCCCTGAACAGCCGGCGCACCGCCGTGCTCACCGGCATGCGGGCTCCCTGCTGTTCCGCCGCTTCCTCGGCCAGCCGCTCGTCCTTCTCGGCCAGCGCGAGCGCGAAGCGGGGCTCGAAGTCCTTGTGCAGGATCTGCTCGCCCTTCATGAGGAAGAGCGGCGAGTGGAAGCTCGAGGCCTGCACGGTGTCGACTACCTTGGCGAGGTCGAGACCGCCGGTGGCGGCGAGCGCCAGGGCCTCGGCGAAGCCGGCCATCATCGAGCTCCCCACCACGTTCACGCAGAGCTTCATGAGGGCGGCCTGGACAGCGTCCTCGAGCTCCACCAGGCGCGCCGAGATGGCGTGCAGCGCCGGGCGCGCCCGCTCGCGGGCGGCGGCCGGGCCACCCACCACCACCACGATCTGGGCCCGCTCGGCGGCGGCGCGCGAGCCGAGGAGCGGCGCCGACAGGAAGGAAGCACCCCGCGCACTGACCTTGTCCTTGAGCGAGCGGGTGGCCGCCGTGCCCGAGGTGGAGACGTCGACGAGCGTGTCCCCGCTCGAAAGCCCGGCGAGGACGCCGTCGGGCCCCTCGAGCACCGCCTCGAGCGCCTTCTCGTCGGAAAGGCAAGTAAAGACGAGGTCCTGGCCGGTCGCGCAGTGGCGCGGCGTCTGCGCCAGGGTCGCTCCCTTCTTGACCAGGTGGTCTGCCCGGGAGGGGGTGCGGTTCCAAGCCGTGACCACGTAGCCGGCCTTGCGAAGGTTGTTCGCGAGCGGCGCCCCCATCGTGCCGAGGCCCAGAAAGCCGATCTTCATGCGCATGCCGAACCCATACCGCGCCGACGCACCGCGGAAAAGCGCGGAAATCGGGGAAGCGGCCGAAGGGTGCCGGGGCCCCGCCGGCCCTGGCGCGCTGCGCCGCGTCGTGCGAGGCTCGCCCGATCTATGGACAGGCACGACGTCGTCGTCATCGGGGGCGGGGTGAGCGGGCTCGCCTTCGCCTACCACGCCGCCCGCGCCGGCCGCCGGGTACTGGTCCTCGAGCGAGAGGCCCGCCTCGGCGGCTGCCTGCACACCCACCGCGCCCCTTCCGGCTACTGGTTCGAGCTCGGTGCCCACACCTGCTACAACTCCTACGTCGCCCTGGCCGAGATCATCGAGGCCTGCGGGATGAAGGAGAAGGTCCTGCGGCGCGAGCCCACCCGCCTGCGCTTCCTCGCCGGCGACCACCTCGTCAAGGGCTCGAACCTCTCGGCTCTCCTGCACCTTTTCTCCCTGCGGGAGCTCGCCCGCAGCCTCCCCCGCCTGTTCACCGAGAAGAAGGAGGGCAAGACGGTCTACGCCTACTACTCGCGCCTCGTCGGTCGCCGAAACTACGGCGCGGTGCTCGGCCCCATGCTCTCGGCAGTGCCCTCCCAGAGCGCCGACGCCTTCCCGGCCGGCATGCTCTTCAAGGCGCGCAGGTCCCGGCGCAAGAGCTACCCGCGCAGCTTCACGCTCGAGGGCGGGCTCACCTCCCTCGTCGAGGCGCTCACGCTCCGCCCCGGGGTCGAGGTCGCGCCCCTCCGCGAGGCGACCTCGGTCGAGCGCGCCAATGGGGGGTTCCGGGTCGCCTGCGGGGGCGCCTGGCACGAGGCCGAGGTGGTGGCGGTCGCCACCCCACCCGGGACGGCCACCCGTCTCTTGCGCGGAGTGGCGCCCGAGCTCGCGGCCCTGCTCGCCCGGGTGCGGGAGACCGCGGTCGAGAGCCTGGGGTTCGCGGTGGAGGCCGAGGCCGTGCGGTGGCCGGTCTCGATGTTCCTCGTCCCGAGGGAGGATGTCTTCTACTCGGTGGTCACCCGCGACGCGGTGCGCGACCCGGCTTTCCGCGGCTTCACCTTCCATTTCAAGCCCGGCCTGTCCCGGGAGGCGAAGCTCGGCCGGGCGGGGCGCCTGCTGGGGGTCGAGCCGTCGCGGTTCCTCGAGGTGACCGAGCGAACGAGCGTCCTGCCCTCGCCGGTCCTCGGCCACGAGGGCCTGGTGCAGGAGGTCGACCGGCTCCTCGCCGGCGCCCAGCTATGCCTCACCGGCAACTGGTTCTCGGGCCTCGCCATCGAGGACTGCGTGCAGCGCTCGGCGAGGGAGTGGGCCCGGGTGGCCACGCTCCAGGCCGGTGGCGTGGTCCGGGCCTGATCCCCGAAGGAGCGGGTTCGTCGGTGGCCGAGGTCATCTCATGGGCAGCGGACGCATGAGGCCGCCTTCGGTCCAAAGCGCATTCAGGCCCCGATCGAGATGGTAGGGCCCACCCGTCGTACGCTGGAAGATCTCGCCGTAGTTGCCGGTGGCCGCGATGACCTTGGCGGCCCAGTCGTGCGCTAGCCCCAGCGCCTGAGCCGTCGCGAAGTCGTGCCCGAGCAACTGCTCGGCCCGCATGTCTTCTCGTTTCAGCGCCGCCGCCACGTTGCCTTTCGTGATCCCCAACGCTTCCGCTTCGATGAGCGCGCTGACCACCCAGTCGATCACGAGCCCGAACTTCTGATCGCCAAAGCGGTACGCGGGGACCATCGGGTAGAGTCCGAACCGCTCCGGCAGGAACACGAAATCGCTGACCAGCGCATGAAAGTTGGCGCGCGACTGGGCGAGCCGCGACTCCATGGCCGTGCCCGCCTCACATCGGCGGACCGCGACGGCGGCGTCCATCTCGCCCTGCTCGGAGTGAGCCTGGAGCCCGTAGGGGATGCCGCGCGCGGTCATTTCGTCGCGCAGCGCTCGCTCGGGCGGACTCATGTCCAGGGCACAGATGAGCTTGTCGCGTAGGCCCGCCAGCTCCCTGATGCCACTCAGCTTCGAGACCATCAAGCGTTGCGAGTCGAAGAAGATCGGCGGTCCGAACCCGATGCCGAAATGGACCGCTGTCGACGCCGAGGGCGAGAGGCCGATGGCAAGCTCTATCGTGCCGGCCTTGAGCGCATTCAACGCCTCAGGCTCGGCTGGGAAAGCTTCCACCCGGAGGCCTGCATCGTCACCGAAGATGGTGATGGCGACGGCACGGCAAACCTCGGCTTCCAGGGCCGAGAGGTTGCCATGGATGTCCTCTCCGTTCCAGTCGTCGGCGCCGAGGATCGTCCCGCAGTCCAGGTGGTGAGCGGCGCGGATGGACTCCAGGGTCTGGGCGTGCGCGGTGCTGGCGTGCGCAAGCAAGGTGCCGGCGAGGAGACTCGGAATCAAGTGTGGCATCACTCACCCGACCAGGATCAAAGGGAAAGGGGATGGAGGTCCAGGACCTCCATCCCCCGCTGACTATCTCGTCCCCCGCAGCCCACCCCTCAGGGCGTCCAGCTTCCGGAGGTAGGCGTGCCGGGCGATTGGGTCGGACGCGGATTCACGTCCACCGGATACGGGTCGATCGGCTGCCCCGCCCGGTAGGCCTCCTTGGACGGGAAGTCGGTCGGCAGGATGCCGATCGCCGCGCATGCGCCATTGGTGTAACCGTTTGGTGAATAGTTCGCGGTGGCCAAGTGAGGCAGCGTCGCGACCACCGTCGGCGGGAACGACGCCCACGAAGCCGGGACCGGCGGCTTGAATCCCAGCAGGATGTCGTAGTCGAAGGCTTCCGTCAGGTCGCCGACGTCGTTGTCCGGATCGTCCGAGGGACCGAGGTTGGCCTGTCCCAGCGTCGCCTCGCCCAGCTTGCGACCACGCACCTCGTCCGGCAGCGAGGCGAGCGGCACGAGGTCGAACAGCTCGTCGATGAACTTGATCACCGAGCCGTGCTCGCTGTAGCGATGCGAGATCTTGCCGGACTTGGCAAAGGGCGAGATCAGGATCGTCGGGATACGCGGGCCGGCCGCCAGCGGCGAGCCGTCGGCGAACACGTTGCGCCGGACGGGCGAGACATGGTCGTAGAATCCGTCGGTCTCGTCGTAGGTGATGATGATCACGCTCTCCCGCCAGTACGGGCTGTTGGTGATGTCGTTGATCGCCTTGGCGGAGAGGGCCTCGGAGATCTGCTGATCCGAGTAGGCCGGGTGGTCGTCGTTGCCGATGAAAGCGTGCTGAATGGCCGGCGTCGGATCGACCGGAACCAGGCCATCGTTGTTGTCGTAGCCGCCGCGCAGGTAGAACACGCCGCCGTTTCGCGGCAGCGTCCTGCCTTCAACGGCGTCGAAGAAGTCCTTGGCGCCGTGCAGGTTAGTGTCGAGCACCTTAGGATTGTCGGCGATATAGCCGAAATACTGCGGGCCATTGTGATGCAACACATAGCCGGTGTTCAGGCCCGGGTTGTTGGTGGGGTTGGGGGTGGTCGAGTTTTGCGGCTCGTAAGGGTCAGACGCGTCGTTGGCGTTGAAGCCCTGCTGATACCAGCCCCAGTTCACCGCAGGGTTGAAGGACGCAATGGTCTTGATGTCGTCCTGGACATCCAGCAGGTCCGCGGCGGGGTTGGGGTCGCTCGCCACGATCTCCTCGATGTTCCGGCCCATGAACGAGAGCGGCAGCGTGGCGAAGGTCAGGTTCAGCGCCGGGTTGGAAGGGTTCTCGTCGAAGTTGAAGGGAGGCTTATACGCATTGGTGTCCAGGTGCGAGCCGGGGAAAGGGCCCGGGTCAGCCACGATCGGCACGAACGCGTTGCTGAGGGCCGGCGTGACGTTCGAGCCGTAGCTCGCACCTAGCACGTTCGGGAACGCGGGGTTCGCATAAGTCGTCGTCGGGCCCTCATTGTTGTGAAGCGCCCATTGCGTCTGGCCGGACTGGCCCGCGATGAGCGCGATCGCGTTCGGCGTCGACGGTCCGACGATGGTCTGACGGAAGTTGTCGAACAGCACGAAGTTCTTCGCCCACCGCCACATGAAGGGGATGGTGTCGCAATCGATGTGACCGATGTCGGTCTCGGCCTTCTGCTTCTGCGCGAGTGAAACGACGGTCGCCGGCATACCCTTGCTGGTCACGATGTTGCCGGCCTCGTCGGTGGTCAGGCCTTCTTGATCCATCGCATAGCGGTTGTTCGCCGCGACGCCGGTGGTCGGGTCGACATTCATGCTGTTGGCCATGCCCTGGTGGCTGTGATCGACCGAGATCTCGTCGGCAGGATAGATCGGCACCAGCTGCCCTGCCGAGGTCGTGACCGCCTGTGGCATCAGGAAGGGGGAGACGGTCACGGTCTTGAGCGAGGTATCGAGGTACTCCTGCACGAAGCTGGCCGTCGCCTTGGCGGGCGTGGCGCCGGGCGGCGCGCTGAAGAGGCCGTTGGCGCCGGGGAAGGTGCCGAAGTAGTGGTCGAACGATTCGTTCTCGTGGAAGATCACGAACACGTACTTCACCTTTCGGCGCAGCAGCTCGACCTTTTCCCTGAGCGACAGCCGGTCGGAGTCGTACTCGTGGTCTTGGCCACCGAACCCGACGTCTCCGTCTGAGGCGTTCGCGTAGCCTTCTTGCGCCCACGGCGTGGCCTCCGCGGGCGGTGCGGCAAGAGCTGGGACCACCGGGGCCTGGAGGAAGAATGCTACCGTGGCCAAGGCCAGGCGGGACTTCACCTTTTCATTCATCGGCACACTCCTGGGTGAGGGACCGGTGTAGGCTACCGGCCGCCCTTCCCGCGCCGGGGGACATTCCTGTGACTTTCTCGACGCCCATGGAAACCCTGGTGACGGGCGAGGCCGTGAGCGGCTCCCAGCGTCACGTCCCATGAGGTACGCGCTCGACCCGATCGAGTTGCTGGTCCACGATCTGCTGCGGTCCGGTAACTCAGTCGTCATGTGGCTGTTGCTTGACGGGCCTCGGCAAGGTCGCTCGGACCAGAGCCGTTCCTCGGCCGATCGCTTCCGATCCTCACCACGGCCGCAGCGCGCGTGAGGCCGGCGATGGCGGCGCTCGCAACCCTGGCGAACGCGGCCGGCCCAGCATCGACCGAGGCCGCCGCGGCCGTCAGGTCGAGCCGAGGAGCCGCCTCACCACCCGGGCGAGCGAGCGGACCGCGCGCACGTCGGAGGGCGCGACGAAGACGGTGTCGTCGCCGGCGATCGAGCCGATCGCCTCCCTGAGCCGGGCGAGGTCGATGGCGCGCGCCACCGCCGGGGCGCCGCCGGGGAGGGTGCGCACCACCACCAGGGACCCGTTGCTGGCGACCGAGAGGACGAGCCGGCTCAGGGTCTCGATCCCGTCCCGGCGCTCTTCCGTCGACAGCTCGTAGCGGGTCCCGCCGCCCGGGTCGGAGGTGCGACGCGCGCCGAGGCGCGCCAGGTCGCGCGAGAGGGTGGCCTGGGTGATCCGAAAGCCCGCCGCCCGGAGTTCCTGCAGGAGCTCCTCCTGGGTGGCGATGCGCCGGGTGCGCAGGAGCTGCGCCACCGCATCGCGCCGCGGCCCGGGGGCGTGGCCCGCGCCGACGAGAGGCGCCCGCTCCCGCGTCTCGACCGCCCGCCCGCTCACGGCGCGGCCTCCGGTGCGCCGGAGCGGGTGACGAGGGTGCCGACCCCGCGATCGGTGAAGAGCTCGGCCACGATGGTGTGGGCCTGGCGGCCGTCGAGGATGTGCACGCGCTCCACCCCGGCGTCGAGCGCCTCGAGGATGCAGCGGGCCTTGATCTTCATGCCGCCGGTGATGGAGCCGGCCTCGATGCGCCGGACCAGGTCCTCCGCGCTCACCTGGCGCACCAGCGCGCCGTCGGGCGAGGACTCGAGGAGGCCGGGCACGTCGGTGAGGTAGATGAGCTTCTTCGCCCCCAGGGCGGCGGCCACGTGGGCCGCCACGTCGTCGGCGTTGATGCTGAGGCTCTTCCCCTCCTCGGAGAGCCCGATGGGCGAGATGACCGGGATGTAGTCCTTGTCGAGGAGCATGCGCAGGAACTCGACGTTCACCTCGGTCACCTCGCCCACGTAGCCGAGGTCGCGCCCGCTCTCGTGGACGATGCGCCGGCCGCGGAGGAGCCGGCCGTCCTTGCCGGAGAGGCCCACCGCCCCGGCGTCGTGGGCGTTGAGCAGCGCCACCAGCTCCTGGTTCACCTTGCCGGTGAGGACCATCTCCACCACCGGCAGCGAGATGGCGTCCGTGACCCGCAGGCCGTCGACGAACTCGCTGCGCTCGCCCAGGCGCTCGAGGGTGCTGTTGATCTCGAGCGCGCCGCCGTGGACCACCACCGGCTTCAGGCCCACGCGCTTCAGGAGCATCACGTCCTCGGCGAAGGCCACCTTGAGGTTCTCGGCCACCATGGCCGCCCCGCCGTACTTCAGGACCGCGATCTGTCCGGAGAAGGAGGCGATGTACTTCAGGGCCTCGACGAGCAGGGTGCGCTTGAAGGCCGGGCTGTAGTTCGCCACGTGCTCGTCCTTGGCGAGCATCCCGTC
>Ga0335081_10012497_pt1 | contig 13769 bp, 8 predicted proteins | sample Lox_Sample_35_FD_206713 | JGI IMG/M metagenome (GOLD analysis project Ga0335081, IMG submission 206713) | Soil microbial communities from Loxahatchee National Wildlife Refuge, Florida, United States - Lox_Sample_3.5 | ecosystem: Environmental > Terrestrial > Soil > Wetlands | place: USA: Florida...
CGGCGTCGCGACCGATCGCGGCGTGCGCGGTGCCGCGCAGCCGACCGAGCACCGTGATGTTGCCGGCAGCACGTACCTCGGCGCCGGGGTTGACGTCGCCGAAGATGAACAGGTGGCCGGGGTGCTCGAGGATCACGCCGCTGCGGACCGGACCGATGAACAGGCGAGGCTGCGGATCGGGCTCGGCCCGCGCAGGCTCCGGCTCCGCGGCCACCACGGGCACCGGCTCGGGTGCGGGCACGACCTCGTTTCCGGCGCTGCCGGCGGCCAGCTCGGGGACGGGGACCGGAGTCGCGGCAGGCGCGACCTCGATCACGCGCAGCTCGAAGCGCTCGGCCAGGGCGTCGATCCGGGCGAGGCAGCCGGGCGCGAGCGGACCGTCCTCGACCGCGACCCGCACGTCGTTGCCGCGGAAGAAGCCCGGGGCCTCGTCGAGCCGGCGCGCGAGCGCGAGCTCGATCGCCGCGCCGGTCGCGCTCCCGCGTACGACCATCTCGAGACCTCGCGCGGTGCCGCGCAGGACCGCGGCGGGGGTCTCGGGCTCGTCCCAGCGTTCGTCGAGTGCGTCTGCGTGCATGGGGTCCCCATGGAATGCCTAGTCCGGTTCGCGAACGTGGGGCAAGTTTTCGCCGTAACGCGCGCGCGACCCGTCGTAGAATGGTTCGATGAGGGTCGTCTCGGCGCTCCTGGTGACCGGCTGCAGCTTCTCGCACGGCGCCGTCTCCGCGAACGATGCCGGTGGCCCCGGCGAGGCCAGCCAGCCCATGCCCGACGCGAGCCAGGAGCTCGTGGACGCGCCCGGACCGGCGTGCTTCGGCAGCCAGCCGATCGACATGGTTTGCTTCGATGGCGCCCCGACCGGGTCGCTCACGCTGTCGGGACCGGTCGACACCGGCAACTTCGCGATGTGCAAGGCGATGACGGTCGGCGGCGTGGCGGCCTGCGTGATCGCGGTCGATACGCTGACCATCGACGACCACACGACCGTGTCGGTCACCGGCACCAAGCCGCTGGTGATCGTCGCGACCACGTCGATCACGCTGATGGGCGCCAACTCGGTGCTCGATGCCGGCGGCCACGGCCACAGCTCGGGCGCGGCGGCGCGCGGCTCGGGCAACACGTGCGCGGTGCTCGCGGCGAACCCGCAGCACGGTGGTGGCGGCTGGGGCGCGAGCGCGCACGGCCTCGGCGGCAACGGCGCCAACGAGTACGACGGCGGCGGCGGCGACGCCGGCAGCGGCGCCCAGGCGCCGCTCGTGCTCCTTCCGCCGCAGGCGCTCGCCGGCGGCTGCCCCGGCGGCGCCACGGTCGCCGACGCCTACGCGGGCGGCGGCGGCGGCGGCGCGATCGCCCTGATCGCGCCGCTCGTTCACATCGACGGCACGGTCACCACCTCGGGCGGCGGCGGCGCCGGCGGCCAGCACAACACCGGCGAGGGCGGCGGCGGCGGTGGCGGCGGCAGCGGCGGCCTGGTCGTGCTCGACACGGTGAAGCTCGAGGGCGGCGGCCACGTGCTCGCGCAGGGCGGCGGCGGCGGCGAGGGCGGCGACGCCACCGACAACGACGACGGCCACACCGGCACCGACGGCTTCGCGATGGCCGGCGCCGGCGCGGGCGGCGACATGGGCACGACCCAGGGCGGCGCCGGCGGGTCCGGCGCGACCGGCGCCAGCATCACGTACACCAAGGCCGCGACCGGCGGCGGCAACAACGCCGGCGGCGGCGGCGGCGGCGGCGCGGCCGGCTGGAACCTCGTGTACGGCGCGACCACCGTGCCGGCCAACATGCTGGCGCCGACCGAGGGCACCGGCCTGTAAGCCGCCGGCGCGCCGCGAGCGGCGCGATCTCGGTGTCGGCAAGCGCGCGGATCGCGATCACCGGCGACGTCAGGATCCCTGGACCACCACCATCGTCACCGACGACGCCGGCAGCGCGAGCGTCGCCTTGCCCGCGGCGAACGTGACGTCGGCGGCGCGCGCCGGCGCGGTGGTGCCGGCGGTCTGCCACACCTTCGCCGCGCCGCTCGGCGTGAAGTGCTGGAGCGCGAGCGTCGGGCTGGCCGGCGAGGTCGCCTTGTTGAGGATCACGATCGTGAGCGTGGTCGGCGCGCTCGCCGAGTCGCTCGCGGCGTAGGCGACCACGTCGGCCAGATCCGACGCCGCGCCGATCGAGATCGCGCCGAACGCGCCGCCCGCCCCGTCGTAGTCGCGGAAGATCTGGAACGCGCGATACGGCGGCAGCGGGGCGCCGCCCGAGTCGGTCGGCGTCGTCCAGTAGGTCGCGAGCCGCACGCCCCACGCGCCGAAGATGCCGAGCACGTCGGCCTCGGGCAGCACCGCGGTCGCGTCGCTCTCGTCGTCGAGGTTGAAGTTGTACTCGGTGAAGCAGATCCCGGTGCCGGGATCCTCCATCGCGATCCACCCCATCACGCGCGGCAGGAGGCGGATCGGCTCGCCGAGGTAGCCGTCGAGCCACGACGGATCGTGGTAGCTCGGGTCCCACAGCGAGCGCGTGTTCTGCAGCGGGTCGCCGCCCTGCGGGTAGTAGTGCATGTCGTAGCAGTCGACGATGCGCGCGCCGTGCGCCTGCTCGTAGCCGGCGAGCTGGCGCAGGTACCACTGGCCGAGCGGGATGCCGCCGTGCGCCTGCTGGTCGGCGGTGCTGTTGTTCGCGGTGTCGAGCGCCGACACGAACATGTCGAGCACACCCCACGTCGTGTAGCCGAGCACGAACGCGCCGGGATCGGCGGCCTTGATCAGCGGCGCGTAGCTCGCGGTCGCGTTCCACACCTCGTCGCTCGAGGTCGGGTTCGGGTGGACGTCGCGGTGGGTCGAGCCCCACAGGTTCATCTCGTTATCGAGCTGGTAGTAGCGGATGCCGCCGGCGCCGGCCGCGCCGTGGGTCTGCACCAGGTGGGCGAGCCACTGGCTCGCGAACGACGGATCGATCGCCATCGCGTCGTGCGTCGGATCCGGCACGAGCTGCGCGCCGCCGGACGACACGCCGTTGCCGCAGTTGGCGTCGTACGGATCGACCGCCTGCTCGGCGCCGTACGCCGACACCGGGAAGCCGCAGGTGTACGGATGATTCGCGACGCGATCCTTCGGCGTCCAGCCGATCGTCGGGATCGTGACGAGCGAGTCCGTGCCCGCCGCGGCGTTCTGCGCGACGAACGTGTCGGCCGACGACGCGCCGCCCTCGCCGGAGTCCGCGATGTTCTCGAAGTAGTAGTCGTTGCCGGTGTTGTGGACGTCGAGCTGCCAGTTGTAGAGCGTCGCGCCGTTGCCGCCCCAGCGGTTCACCGGCAGGCGCAGCTCGGTCATGGTCGCGCTCGCCGCGTACGCCATGCCGTAGATCTCGGGATGGATCGGGTGCGGCCCGGCGGTCGGGTCGACGATCAGGTCGGCGCCACCGGGCGCCGCGCGGCAGCTGCCCGAGTTGCACAGCTCGTCGGGTGCGCACGCGCCGCACGCGCCGCCGCAGCCGTCGTCGCCGCACACCGCGGAGGCGCAGCTCGGCGTGCACGCGGTGGCGCTGCCGCTGCCGTCGCTGCCGGCCCCGCCATCACCCGGCGCGGCATGGTGGGAGCTCGAGCAAGCCGCGAGGATCGCGACGAGGATCCCTGTCCGCATGCCATCATCGTATCAGCGAGCTACGATCGAGCGGTGCCCTATCGCGACGACGCCGACGCGCTCTATCTCCGCGCGACCGCTCTGCAACGCGAGCTCGATCAGGCGCGCCGCCTGCTCGCCCAGCGCGACAGCGAGCTCGCCAAGCTGCGCGACGCGCCGTCGCTCGTCCGCGCGCGCCGCGATCCGGTGAAGGCGCGGCCCGCCGCGCGCACCGACTCGACCCAGCTGCCCCGGCGCGAGCGCCTCGCCGTGATCGCCAAGAGCCGCGAGCTGCTCGCGCACCTCGACGACGAGCGCTTGCTCGTGCTCGGCGCGCTGCTCGAGACCGTGAGCGAGCCCGGCGATGCCGGCAACGCGGTCTACGTCCGCCTGCGCTGGCTGATCAGCGCGGCGTCGCGGCTCGGCGCGTAGCTACCAGATCCGCACGCGCGCGTCGGGCGCGAGGAACAGCTTGCTGGTCGGCGCCGGCTTGAACGCGTCGTACCAGGCGTCGAGGTTGCGCACGACCGCCGCGCGGAACTCCGACGGGCTGTGCGGATCGGTGACCAGGCGGTTCTGCAGCTCCTGGTCGCGATACAGCCGGCGCCAGATCTGCGCCCAGCCGAGGAAGAACCGCTGGTCGCCGGTCAGGCCGTCGATCACCGGCGCCGGCTTGTCGCCGAGCGACAGCTTGTACGCGCTGTACGAGATCGTGAGACCGGCGAGGTCGGCGATGTTCTCGCCGAGCGTGAGCTCGCCCTTCACGCACTGCGCGGGCTTGCCGCCCTCGGCGGGAAACGGACAGTACGCGTTGTACTCGGCGACCAGCTTGGCGGTCGCGGTCTTGAACTTGTCGAGATCCGCCTTGGTCCACCAGTTGTGCAGCGCGCCCTTCTCGTCGTACTGGCTGCCCTGATCGTCGAAGCCGTGGCTGATCTCGTGGCCGATCACCGCGCCGATGCCGCCGTAGTTGACCGCGTCGTCCGCGTTCGGATCGAAGAACGGCGGCTGGAGGATCGCCGCGGGGAAGACGATCTCGTTGAGCGTCGGGTTGTAGTACGCGTTGACCGTCATCGGCGTCATGTTCCACTCGTCGCGATCGACCGGGCCGCCGAGCCGCGCGAGCCGGCGGTCGTAGTCGAACGCGGCCGCGCGCATCGCGTTGCCGACCGGATCACCCGCGACGACCTCGAGCTTTCCGTAGTCGCGCCACTTCTTCGGATAGCCGATCTTCGGGTTGTAGGTGGCGAGCTTGATCTTCGCCTTCGCCTTGGTCTCGTCGCTCATCCAGGTCAGGCCGTCGAGGTGCTGGCCCATCGCGGTCAAGAGGTTGTGGACGAGCTGGTCGGCGTGCGCCTTGGTCTCCGGCGTGAAGTACTTCGCCACGTAGATCTTGCCGACCGCCTCGCCCAGCGCATCGGTGACCTCGTCGACGCCGCGCTTCCAGCGCTCCTTGTTCTCCGGCGTGCCGGTCACGATCTTGCCGTGCAGCGCGAAGTTGGCATCGACGAACGCCTTGGACAGATTCGGCGCGGCCTCGTCGACCAGGTGCAGCGTCAGGTAGTCCTTCCACACCGCGAGCGGCTGGCTCTTCACCAGCTTCGCGATGCCCGCGATCGCGGGCGGCTGGTTGACGTTGACCGCGGGCGCCGCGTCGAGCCCGGTCCCGGCAAGCCACAGCTTCCAGTCGATGCCCGGCGCGGACTTCTCGAGCTGCGCGATCGTCATCTTGTTGTAGGTCTTGACCGGGTCGCGGTTCTGCACGCGCGTCCAGTGCACCGCCGCGATCTTCTCCTCGAGCGCGTACACCGCCGCGGCGCGCTTGTCGGCATCCTTGGCGCCGATCAGCGTGAGCAGCTGCGCGAGGTACTTCTTGTAGCCGTCGCGCAGCGGCGCGAACTGCTTGTTCTTGGCGTCGTACATGTCGCGGTCGGGCAGGCCGAGGCCGCCCTGGCTGATCACCGCGATGTAGTGCTCCGGGTCCTTGTCGTCCTGGACCACGACCGTGACGAACGGCGTGGTCATGAAGTGGCGCGCGGTGAACGCGATCTCGCCGATCAGGCCCTTCTGGTCCTTGATCGCGGCGATCTTGTCGAGCTCCGGCTTGATCGGATCGATCCCCGCCTTCTCGATCGCGGCCTCGTCCATGAAGCTCTGGTAGAAGTCGGCGATCTTGCGCTCCTCGCTGCCCGGCTCGCCCTTCGCGCCCAGGATGATCTCCTTGGTGCGCTCGTCGCTCTTGTCGGACAGCACGCTGAACATGCCGTAGTTCGACTTGTCCGCCGGGATCTGCGTGGTCGTCGCCCACGTGCCGTTCGCGTAGCGATAGAAGCTGTCGCCGGGCGCGACCGAGCTGTCCATGCCCTTGCTGTCGAACCCGAACGTGCCGTACTCCGGCTTGGGCGCGGGCGGCGGTGCGGGCGTCGGCGCGGGCGCGACGGCCACCGGTGCGGGTGCCGGCTCGGGCGCCGGCGACGGCGCGGTCGGCGCGGGTTGCTTGGAACCGCACGCGGCGAGGACCAGGACGGGAGCGAGCAGGCGGTGAGTCATGGGCCGCGTGCTACCAAGGTCTCGAGCGCCTGCCTAGAGGCTGCGGCGACTGACGCAGGCTGTCGCACCAGAACATCTCGCGACCCGCGCGGGCGTGCCAAGCCCGCGCAACAATGTTCGACGCGAGCTGGCTCTGGCGTCGAGCATCAGTTCGGCTACGCTAGAGATTCCGATGCGATGGCACCTCGTTCCCACCCTTGTGGCGCTGGCGCTCGGGTGCTCGGCCCAGGGACCGAGCGGCGCGCCCACGACCCGCACCCAGCCACCGCTTCCCGCCGTGGTCCCCGCCGTGGCGTCCGCCAAGACGCCGCCGCCCGACCCGCGCGAGCAGGTGCTCGCCACCACGGTGGTCCACCTGCTCGAGGAGGACCACCTGCTGCACAAGCGGATCGACGACACGGTGTCGCGCGAGGCGTTCGCGACCTACCTCGAGCGGCTCGACGGCGAGAAGATGTACCTGCTGGCCAGCGACAAGGACGAGCTGGCGCGCTACGCGGACAAGATCGACGACGAGCTTCACGCCGGCTCGCTCGACCTCGCCCACCTCGGCGAGAAGATGTTCGTCGCGCGGGTCGACGTGGTCGAGAAGGTGGTCGCGTCCCTGCTCGCCGCGCCGATCCAGGTGCAGGCCGACGAGACGATCGAGACCGACCCCAAGAAGATCGACTGGGCCCGGAGCGAGGACGAGCTGCGCGATCGCTGGCGCAAGCGCCTCGAGCTCGAGGTGCTCGAGCGGGTGAGCCAGATGGAGACCCGGCTCGAGAAGCGCGAGAAGGACAAGGCCGCCGCGCTCAAGGACAAGGCCGAGGCCGACAAGGCCAAGGGCAAGGCCGACAAGGCCAAGACGCCGCCGGTCGACGAGGACGACGACAAGGCCGATCGCGACGACATGAAGCTCGCCGACATCCCCGCGACGCCGGAGGCCCGCGAGGCCAAGGCCCGCGAGGATCTCGCGAAGCTGTACGCGGGGCGGTTCGCGCGGCTGCGCCACCCCGATCCGCTCGACGCCGCCGCCGATCTGATCAACGCGGTCACGCTGACCCTCGATCCGCACACCGATTACCTGCCGCCGGCCGACAAGGCCAACTTCGATCTGCAGATGACCGGCTCGCTCGAGGGCATCGGTGCGTCGCTGCGCGAGCACGACCACTACATCGAGGTGGTCGAGCTGGTGCCGGGCGGCGCGGCGTGGCGTCAGGGCCAGCTCGCCGCCGGCGACCTCATCCTCGCGGTGCAGAACACCGGCAAGGATCCGGTCGACGTGGTCGACATGCGGATCGACGACGTGGTCGCGATGATCCGCGGGCCGAAGGGCACGGTGGTCAAGCTCCGCGTCCAGAAGCAGGACGGTCACCAGGAGACCCTCGCGATCACGCGCGACGTCGTCGTGATCGAGGAGACCTATGCGCGCGGCGCGGTGCTCACGCGCAAGGGCAAGAGCTACGGCTACATCCACCTGCCCGGGTTCTACGGGTCGAGCGGCGGCCGCACCGCGTCCGAGGACGTCCACCGCCTGCTGCGCGAGCTCGCCAAGCGCAAGGTCGCCGGCATCGTGCTCGACATCCGGTCCAACGGCGGCGGCCTGCTCCAGGACGCGGTCAAGCTGACCGGCGAGATGATCGATCAGGGGCCGGTCGTGCAGGTGCGCGACGGCGCCGGCCACCGCGAGGTGCTGTCGGACGACGAGGCCGGCGAGGACTACGACGGGCCGCTGGTCGTGATGGTCGATCGGTTCAGCGCGTCCGCGTCCGAGATCCTCGCCGGTGCGCTGCAGGACTATCACCGCGCGGTGATCGTCGGCACGACCACGCACGGCAAGGGGACGGTGCAGACCCTGGCCGACGTCGATCACGTCGCCGGCACCAAGGACGACCTCGGCGTCCTCAAGCTCACGATCGAGCAGTTCTTCCGCCCCGACGGTGCGTCGACCCAGCTCGAGGGCGTGACCCCCGACGTGTCGCTGCCCGATCCGGCTGGCTACCTCGATCTCGGCGAGCGCCACCTCGATCACCCGATCGCGTGGTCGAAGATCGATCCGGTCATGCACTCGTCGTGGAAGGTGACCTGGCGGCTGCCCTACCTGGTCGAGCGCAGCGCGGCGCGGGTGGCCAAGAGCCCGGTGCTTTCGAAGATCGCGTCGACCAACGCGATCATGCGCAAGGAGCGCGACGACACCGTGCTCCCGCTCGGCCACGACGCGTGGGAAGCGCGTCGCAAGAAGATCGAGGCGATCGCCGACGCGACCACGGTCGACGCCAGCAAGCTGGCGCCCGCGTTCACGGTCGAGACGCTCGACGACCCCGAGGCCGTCGCGCCCGGGCCGGGCGGCAAGACCGACGATCGCGTGGCGCGCTGGCGCGACGCGGTGTCCAAGGACGCCTGGCTCGGCGAGGCCGTGTCGATCCTCGCCGACATGTCGGCGCGCTGACGTGCGCTACGAGGGCGGCTGTCACTGCGGCGCGGTGCGGTTCCGCTTCGAGCTGCCCGACGACGAGCGCGACGTGCTCGACTGCAACTGCTCGATCTGCGCCAAGAAGGGCATCCTCCACGTGATCGTGCCGGACGCCGCGTTCACGCTGGTGCGCGGCGCAGAGCGGCTCGCGAGCTACCGGTTCGGCACCGGCGTGGCCGAGCACATGTTCTGCACGACCTGCGGCATCCACGCGATGTACCGCCCGCGCTCGCACCCCGACGCGTGGGACGTCAACGTGCGCTGCCTCGATGGCGTGCCGCTGTCGCACTGGCGCGTACGCGCATTCGACGGCGCACACTGGGAGCGCGCCGCGGCCGAGCTTCAGAAGTAGACGCGCGCGCCGACCAGGAGCTCGAGGCCGTTGGCGTGGTAGCGCGCGAGATCGTACGCGGTCGTGCCCTGGTCGGTCGACACGACCTGGCGGTTGGCCGCGATCGTGACGAACCGCAGCTCGGCATCGAGCGCGAGCAGGCCGAAGCGATACTCGCCGCCGCCCCCGAGCCGCAGCGAGCCTCGGCTGGTCGTCGAGGCCGCATCGGCGTTCTTGGCGGCCGCGCTCGCGATGCCCACGCCGCCCATCGCGAACACGTTCCACGCGCGCTCGGCGAGGAAGCGATAGTGGAAGTCGGCGTACAGCCCGCCGGTCGTCAGGTTGCCGCTGTCGCCGCTGCCGCCGTCGAGCGCGAGCGACAGCTCCATCGCCGGCGCGAAGCGATAGCTGACCGCGAGCTCGAGCATGCCGAACCCGCTGGCCGAGGCGCCGCCGGTCTTGGGCGTGAGCGACAGCCCGCCGAGCTCGAGCTCGACCGACCACGGCCGCCGCATCAGGCTCGACGGCGGCGGTGGCCCGGGGGGCGGCGGTGCGAGCTCGCCCGGCGCCTGCGCGTGCGCGAGAGGCGCGCAGATCAGGATCGCGAGGATCGCGGGCGCGCTTCGGACCACATCGCGATCATAGACGATCCCGCGCCGGGTCAGCGCTTCGGTTTCCGCGCGACCAGGCGCCGGCGTGCCCGCACCACCTACCCCGGTGCCAGCGCTACGAGCAGCCGCTGGTCGAGCCGCAGTTGGGGCACTTGTGACACGCGCCGTTGCGCACCATCAGCGTGCCGCACTCGTGGCACGGCGGGGCGTCGGTCTCCTGCACCCACGCGCGGTCCTTGATCTCGACCGGGATCACCGGCGCTTCGCCGCCCTTGACCTCGACCGCGATGAAGTCCTTCGCGAGCACCGGGACCTTCGGCAGGTCGAGCTGCGCCGCCTTGGCCGCGGGGTGGCGCTCGACGATCGAGGCGCCCTCGCTCGGGAACCTGAGCGCGAGCCAGCGGAACAGGTAGTCCATGATCGACGTCGCGATCGGGATCTCCTGGTTGCCGGTGAAGCCCGACGGCTCGAACCGCGTGCCCTTCATCTTCTCGATCAGCACGGTGAGCGGCACGCCGTGCTGCAGCGCGAGCGAGATCGCGGTGGCGAAGCTATCCATGAGCCCGGCGATCACCGAGCCCTCCTTCGCCATGCGCACGAAGATCTCGCCCGGCGAGCCGTCCTGGTAGAGCCCCACCGTGACGTAGCCCTCGTGACCGCCGATCGAGAACTTGTGGGTGAACGACGCGCGCTCGTCGGGCAGCTTGTAGCGGTTCGCCATCGGCGGCCCGGCAGGCCGCGACTTGCGCATACGAAGTGCCTCGACGAGGCGCCGCTCCTCGGGGGCGAGGAGCTCCAGGGGATCGATGTGCGGCTTGGTCGAGCCGTCCGAGGTCGCCTGCGCCATGTTGGTCGACAGCGGCTGGGTGCGCTTGCAGCCATCGCGGTACACCGCGATCGCCTTGAGGCCGAGCCGCCACGCCTGGAGGTAGGCGTCCTCGATGTCCTCGATCGTGCAGTCGTTGGGCAGGTTGACCGTCTTCGAGATCGCGCCCGACAGGAACGGCTGGACCGCCGCCATCATGCGGATGTGGCCCATGTAGTGGATCGACCGCGTGCCGCTCGCGCTGCGGAACGCGCAGTCGAACACCGGGAGGTGCTCGTCCTTGAGGTGCGGCGCGCCCTCGATCGTGTCGTGCTTGTCGATGTGCGCGACGATCGCCTCGACCTCGCTCGGCGCGTAGCCGAGCTTGGCGAGTGCCTCGGGCACGGTGTTGTTCACGATCTTGAGCAGGCCGCCGCCGACCAGCCGCTTGTACTTGACGATCGCGATGTCGGGCTCGATGCCGGTCGTGTCGCAGTCCATGAGGAATGCGATCGTACCGGTCGGCGCGAGGACGGTGGTCTGGCCGTTGCGGAAGCCGTACTTCTCGCCGACCTGGATCGCGCCGTCCCACGACTCGCGCGCGGCGTCGAGCAGCGAGGGCGGCACGTGGTCGGTGTCGATCCGCTCGCACGCGGCGCGATGCTTGCGCATCACGCGCAGGAACGGTGTCTCGTTCTCGGCGTACCCGGCGAACGGCCCGGTGGCATCGGCCGCGATCCTGGCGCTGGTACGATACGCCTCGCCGCACATCAGCGACGTGATCGCCGCGGCGTAGGCGCGCCCGGCCTCGCTGTCGTACGCCATCGACCGCGACATCAGCAGCGCGCCGAGGTTGGCGTACCCCAGGCCGAGCGGGCGGAACTTGTACGAGTTGTCCGCGATCCGCTCGGTCGGATAGCTCGAGTTGTCGACGATGATCTCCATCGCCGTGATCGTGGTCTGCACCGCGCGGCGGAACGCGGCGACGTCCAGCTCGCCGTCGGCCTGCTGGAACTTGCGCAGGTTCAAGGACGCGAGGTTGCACGCCGAGTCGTCGAGGAACATGTACTCCGAGCACGGGTTCGACGCGTTGATCCGCGCCGTGTTGATGCACGGATGCCAGTCGTTGATCGTGGTGTCGTACTGCATGCCGGGATCGCCGCAGATCCACGCGGCCTCGGCCATCTTGCGCATCAGCACCTTGGCCTTGAGCGTGTCGACCGGCTTGCCGTTGGTGATCGAGCGGGTCGACCAGTCGGCGTCGCGCATCACCGCGTTCATGAAGTCATCGGTCACGCGCACCGAGTGGTTCGCGTTCTGGTAGTTGACCGAGTCGTAGGCGCCGCCCGCGACGTTGAACCCGCCGTCGTAGCCCGCGTCGATCAGCGCCCACGCCTTCTTCTCCTCGATCGCCTTGCAATCGATGAAGTCGACGACATCCGGGTGATCGATGTTGAGGATCACCATCTTGGCCGCGCGCCGGGTCTTGCCGCCGCTCTTGATCGCGCCGGCGAACGCGTCGAACCCGCGCATGAACGACACCGGGCCGCTCGCCGTGCCGCCACCGTTCAGGTGCTCGCGCGAGCTGCGCAGGCTCGACAGGTTCGAGCCGGTGCCCGAGCCGTACTTGAACAGCATGCCCTCGGTCTTGGCCAGGCCGAGGATCGAGCTCATCGAGTCGTCGACCGAGTTGATGAAGCACGCCGAGCACTGCGGCTGCGCCTCGACGCCGACGTTGAACCAGACCGGCGAGTTGAACGCCATCTTCTGGTGGAGCAGCAGGTGGACCAGCTCGTCGCGGAACGCCCACGCGTCCTGCTCGGTCTTGAAGTACGCGTCGGCCTTGCCCCAGCCGTAGATCGTGTCGGCGACGCGCGCGATCATCTGCCGCACCGACTGCTCGCGCTGCGGCGTGCCGAGCGTGCCGCGGAAGTACTTCTGCACGACCACGTTGGTCGCGGTCTGCGACCAGGTCTTGGGGAACTCGACGCCGCGTTGCTCGAAGAACACCTTGCCGTCGGCGCCGGAGATCACCGCGTCGCGGTGCTCCCACTCGACCGTCTCGAACGGGTCCACGCCCTGGCGTGTGAAGTGGCGCTCCACTGCGAGCCCCGGCCGTTCATCCTTGATGACGCGGCTGGACTTGTGGCTTGCCTTCTGGCCCTTCTGCTCCGGCGGAGCGACGGCGGCGGACTTCACGAGCATGACCCCTCCTGTTTTTTCGTGCGGCGGCGTGGTGTGGAAATGATGACGAGACGAGTGGAGCGGGCCGGGTCGACTGCAGACGAAGCCCATAGGCAGCGAGCCGTCTTCGCGACGGTATCTGCCTGTAACCCCACGGCGTTTTTCGGTAGCTGGCGACTTGGGCGATCTACGAGGGTGACAGCTCTAGCAGGGCGGTGTGACGTTCACCGGCAGCTCGTGTGATCCAGGTAGACGGTCCTCGGCGGAGCTCCTTTGTACTTAGGCCGTTGGGTGCGGGCAAGAAAAAGTGCGCTATATTTGGGGCCTCGCTCGGGAGCACATCCTACATCTAGTGTGACACGCGGAAAGATATTCACGTGGACTAGTTGTGGATTGAGGGTGGATTGCGGATGAATGCCCCACAGTTTCGTGAGCGATTCTCAGCCGTTATTCACCGCTGTGGACAAGCCTGTGGATGGCTTGAAAACCTCGAATTGACGCGCCGAGTTACGGGCAGATCTCGCCTCGAAAAAAATTCGACTTCACAGCGTGGCTGCGGTGGAAAGAAGGATTTTGGACGGCCGCGCGACGCGCCGCTAACGAAACCGCCGCAGCAATGCCGCGGCCCGGGATCGGATCTGAGGATTCGGGTGTTCCTTCGCCGTTTCCTCGAGATATGGCGCCGCCGGGGCGCCGATCTCGTCCGTCAGGAAGCGCGCGATCGCCTCGTCGGTCCCCGGCGTCGTGATGAACCCGCGGAGCACGGTCTTGATCAGCTCGGGATCGGATCGGTAGCTCGGCTCGAGCCGGATCGCGTCGTGGAGCTGGTGCAGGCCATCCGACCAGTACAGCTTGGCGAAGTACAGCTTGCCGGCGACCAGCGCGAGCTTCGCGTTGTCGGGGTACTGCCGGCGCGCCCGCAGCGCGCGCTCGAGCGCCGCGTCGCGCTCGTCGTTGCGCACGAGATCGTCGATCTCGGCGAGGATCGCGACGCTCGGATCGACCGCCGGTGCGTCGCGCACGACCGCGGTCGCGACCGCCGCGTCGCGCGGTGGAGCGCTCGCGCCGCCACGCGTGCCCAGGACGATCGCGATGACCAGCACGACGACGAGGAGCCCGCCGCCGGCGAGCGCCAGCTGGCCGCGGCCGAGCGCCAGCCGGCGCGCGGGCGCACGCTGCGCCGGCGGCGCTGGCTGCGCCGGCGGCGCGGCGACCGGCGCCGACG
>Ga0335081_10012498_pt1 | contig 13768 bp, 15 predicted proteins | sample Lox_Sample_35_FD_206713 | JGI IMG/M metagenome (GOLD analysis project Ga0335081, IMG submission 206713) | Soil microbial communities from Loxahatchee National Wildlife Refuge, Florida, United States - Lox_Sample_3.5 | ecosystem: Environmental > Terrestrial > Soil > Wetlands | place: USA...
GACTTCAGTGAGGCATTGCAGCTGCTGGGCCGCGGGGCCGTGCGGGCGGCGCCGCTGATCACCGACCGCATCCCGCTCGCCAGGGCGGTGACCGGCGGCCTCGCCTTGCTGCGGGACGAGCCGGAACGGCACCTGAAGATCCTGGTGGGAGAGGCCGGGTGAGCGCCGGCTACGGCCGCGGCGGGCGGCCCGATCCGGTGATGAGCCGGCTGTACGCGGCGGTCGTGTCGGACGTCCTCGACGACCTCGGGCACCGCGACCACACCCTCGACCCTGCCATCCGCCCGCTCGGGCCCGGCGCGGTGATCGCAGGCCCCGCCAACCCGTTCCTGGTCACCGAGGTTCACCAGATCCCCGCCGAGCCCTACACCGGCGAGATCGGCGCGCTCGACGACATCCGGCCGGGAGAAGTCGTCCTGGTGGCCGCGGGCGGATCGGCCCGCGCCGCCTGCTGGGGCGAACTGTTCTCCACGGCGGCGCGCGCCCGCGGGGCCCGCGGAACCCTGGTCGACGGGTATTGCCGCGACGCGCGCAGCATCGCCGCCCTCGGCTACCCGGTGTGGTGCCGGGGCACGCTGCCGCTGGACTGCAAGGGCCGGACCGCGGTTACCGCGTGGCGGCAGCCCGCGGTGGTCGGCGGCCTGCAGGTCCGCCCCGGGGACCTGGTGGTGGCCGATGATGACGGGGCGGTCGTCGTCCCGGCCGAGCTCGCCGACGAGACCATCCGCCGGGCCCTGGCCAAGGCGTCGAAGGAACACGGCTTGCGGGATGCCCTGGAGACGGGCAGCACGCTGCGAGCCGCCTACGACCGGTTCGGTGTCCTGTGAGCCACCCCCGGGTGTATTTCGAAAGGCGGCCGCTCCCTCCGTATCAGCAGGAGTGCCAGGGAGCAAGCCAGGGCGGCACGACTGCGCTTCCCTCCGACGGCCGGACCGGGCATACAGGCTCCGAACGAAGTAGCCGCCAGCTCTCCCGTTACCTGATAGCGGCTCCTTCGTTACCACCGTGACCGGGGATCGCGGGTCATTCAGGGCACACGCAACTTCTGGGGGGACCATGACACGCATACGACAGACCAGCCTGGCGGTACTGATCATCGCCCTGGTGATGACGGTGGCGACCGCGGGCACCGCGTTCGCGTAGCCGGCCAAGTGCCCTCCCCGGCACGAACTGAACCTGCACCACGTGAAGTGGGGTGGCGTGACCATCCCCGGCCAGCTGTGCCGGGTCAAGGGGAAGATCCGGCTGCACAAGGGGCAGGCCAGGATCAGCCACAGCGGCCACGGGCCGCTGGACGTGCTGACGTCCGGGCCGGCCTACGGGGACCTCGGCCACGGCCAGCAGGTGGCCGCGCTCCAGGTCTGGTGCGACAACCAGGGCGGGACCGCGGCGGGCCAACTCGCCGAAGGGCTCATCGTATTCAGCGGCGCCGGGGGCAAGCTGCACGTGCTCGGCACGCTGACCCCGCAGTACCGCCCGCGCTCAGAGACGCACATTCCTTACATCGTGGTGAAGAGCATCGGCGCGGAGCGCATCGTCACCACCGAGTACTGGTACACCTCGACCGACGCGGACTGCTGCCCGTCCGGGCGCGCCACCACCCCCTGGCACTGGAACGGCCGCTCCTTCAAGCCCGGCCGCACCACGATACGGTGACGGCCCGCCTGCTGGAGGAACTGCGCGCGGCCGGAGACAGCCTAGGCCAGCTGCCCGAGGATCAGCGGGTCCCGTATCTCGTGGTCGCGGGCGAGCAGCAGGGTCTTGGACATGACCTCGGCGGTCTTGGGGTCGTCGTCGGCGAAGGGCAGGAACAGCCGGCCGCGGTGCTGTGAGCCGACCGGGACGATGCAGATCGCGCCGCCGGGCCGGCGGTGCACGGTGCCGCTGCCCAGGTGCAGGGAGTACTCGCCGAGGACGCCGTCGATCAGGACGTGGGCGCCGCGGAAGCTGATGTTGCCCAGCCGCAGCAGGCGCGCGGTCTCGCGGACCAGGGCGGCGCGCATCTCGACCGTCGAGGCGGTGGCCTCCGGGTCGACCCCGCCCGCGTGAGCCACGCTCACCACCAGGTCCAGGTCCCGCATGGCTTCGGAGAAGACCACCGGGGGCACGGACTCCAGTGGCTGGGCCGCCGACTCGCCGTGCCGCGTGAAGTAGGCGCCCGCGATGGCCGGCAGATCCGCTTCGGCCGGGGTGAGAAAACCGCCGTCGAATTCCACCCGGGCGACCAGGCGGTGCTCGTGGAACACCCGCGATACCAGCCCGCTCTCCCGCGACGCGACCCAGCCCCGGCGGCCGAACAGGGCCAGGGCCTGCCGGGGTTGCAGCTGGTGACCCTCGTAGCGGCGGCTGAACGGGCTGGCCTCGCGCTCGGCGGCGGTGAGCACGTAGCGCGTCCGCGGTCCGGGCGGCGGCCGGCAGCCGCGGGATGAGCCGGGCGAGCGCGCCGAAGGTGCCGGGCAGCTCGCCGGCCTCCTGCCCCAGCAGGGACACGGCCAGCGACGCGACGCGCACATCCGCATCCCCCAGGGCCGCGGCGATCAGCTGCTGGCCGGCCGGCCGGGCGATGGCGGCGGCGTAGCGCAGCGCGGCCGCCCGGACGCCGGGCGCGGGGTGCCTGCTCAGCGCCTGCGCCTCGGGGACGGTGGCCAGGACGTCGCGCATCCCCTGTGCGCACAGCGCCGCGTAGGCGTCCCACGGATCGTCGCCGGCCAGCGCCCGGCCGCGCTCGGCCGGGTCGGCGCGGAAGGCCGCGAGCTGGCGAACCCGGGCTTCGGTCCACCACCGGGCCAGCGCCGGGCCGAGGCCGGGGTGCAGCGCGGCCATGACCGAGGCGCGCTGGCCCGCGGTCAACTCGTCACCCATCCGCACCGCGCCGCGGTCCAGGTCCGCCAGCAGCGCATGCTGGGTCAGCACCCGGACCAGGCTGGCCTCCCCCGCCCGCTCCTGGTACGCGGCCACCTCGGCCGTCACGGCCGCCTCGACGATCTGGCGTGCCGTCACCGGGCCGGCGGCAGCGCCAGGGCCAGGTCACGCTGCTGCTCGCCCCCGCGCCGGGACCCGGTCACCTTCGCCCGCACCCGGACTGCTACCGCCATAACCGGCCTCCTTCGCCTCAATGCGGGCATCGTAAGAGCCGGGTCTGACATAACTCGGGCGCCCGGTGCTGTGCGGGGTGTGCGTTGAAAATGTAGGGACCAACGCGTTTTCGCTGGTCGCGCCCTGTCCTCGCGAGCAGGCAGGCGTCATCTGGGCTGCCATGCCCACCGCGGACCGTTTTCCCCGGATTGTCAGACCCTGGTGTTAACGTCAAATACATGTTCGATATCGATGACCCGGGGCGTACCCCGGACGGCCTGATCCCGATACAAGTGTGACCCCGCCGGCCGCGGTAGCCGGGATCGACGGCCAGCAGCTGCCGCAGCCCGCCTGGTGCTGGCATCGGTAAAGCTCCTGTGACCTGCGGTGCCGGCCATCCCGGTCACCCACATCTCCATGCTCGCCACGCAGGGGCGCGAGATCCACCGCGCGGATACCCGAACCTGAGGTAGGGCTAGCACGGTCCCCGGCCGGCCAGCCCGCTGTGTCCTGAGTTATGAACTAGCCTTCAGTCGGATATGGAGTGGTTCGTGCCGACGCCAGACGGCAGGACGCTGGCGGTTGAGGATGCCGGGGACCGTGACGGCCGCCCGGTGATGGTCCACGTGGGCACGCCGGGAGGCCGCCGCCTGTACGGCCCGCGCACGCTGGCCGATGCGCAACGCCGCCAGTTGCGGCTGATCAGCTACGACCGGCCCGGTTATGGCGGCTCAACCCCTCAGCCCGGACGTTCCATGGCCGATTGCGCCGGTGACGTCCGGATGATCTGCGAGGCCCTCGGGATCGGCAGGCTGGCCATGTGGGGCCTGTCGGGCGGCGGCCCGCACGTGCTGGCCTGCGCGGCGCTCCTGCCGGACCTGGTCACGGCGGCGGCGTCCCTGGCCTCGCCGGCCCCCTATGACGCCGAGGGGCTGGACTGGCTGGCCGGCTTCAGCCAGGAGGCCATCGACGAGGTCCGGCTGACGCTGGGTGATCCGGCCGGAGCACGCGCGTGGTTCGGCCGGGAGCGGGACAAGATCGTGGCGGCGCCGCCGGCCCGGGTGGCCCTGGATATGCAGGCGGGCACGCCCGACGCCGACCTGACGCTGCTCACCGACGAGGCGGTCTCGATGCAGCAGGCCCTGGCCCCCGGGATCGAGGGATCCTGGGACGACTGCGTGGCCCAGCTCACCCCGTGGGGTTTCGACGTGGCCCAGATACCGGTCCCGGTGCTGCTGCTGCACGGCGGCCAGGACCGGGCCGTGCCGTTCAGCCACGGTCAGTGGCTGGCCTCGCACATCCCCGGCGCCGAAGCCTGGTTCTTCGACGGCGAAGGGCACGGCCTGCGGGAAAGCCACATCGAGGATGTGCACGGCTGGCTGGTCGATCGCAGCTCCTGACCTTCGCGCACCTGGGGGACGCCGGGCGTTACCATCGGCTGGTGCTGTCGTTCTCGGCTCAGACGCGTGCCGCCAACCTCGCCCGGATGGCCGAGGAACGGTTCGACGTGCTGGTGATCGGGGGCGGGATCACCGGTGCCGGCATCGCCCTGGACGCCGCCACGCGCGGCCTGTCGGTGGCCCTGGTGGAGAAGGACGACTTCGCCTCGGGCACCTCGGGCCGCTCCTCCCGGCTGGTCCACGGCGGCCTGCGGTACCTGGAGCAGCGCGACCTCGGCCTGGTCCGGGAGTCGCTGCGGGAGCGCCGGATCCTGCACCGGCTGGCTCCGCACCTGGTCCGGCCGATCCCCATGTACATACTGGCCGACAACCCGCGCAGCCGGGCCAGGTACCGGGCTGGGCTGGCGGCGTACGAACTGCTGGCGGCGGGCCGCAACATCGGCTTCCACCGGTCGGTGAGCGCGGAGCGGGTCCGGCAGGCCATCCCGGGCTTCGGCGGCTGGTCCCGCGGTTTCCGGTACTTCGAGGGCCAGACGGACGACGCCCGGCTGACCATCGAGGTGGCCCGGACCGCGCAGGCCGCCGGCGCGGTACTGGCCAACCACGCCCGGGCGGAGGCGCTGCTGGGCGGCGCCCGGGTGACCGGCGCGGCGGTGGTGGACGAGACGACCGGGCAGCGGTTCGAGATCCGGGCCGGGGCCACGGTCAACGCGGCCGGTGTCTGGGCCGACCGCGTCGCGCGGCTGGCCGGCCGGTCCGGCGGCGTCCGGCTGCTGCCGAGCAAGGGCGTCCACCTGGTGTTCGCCCCGGGGTCTGTCCGGACCAGGGCGGCCCTGATCGCGCCCTCGGCCGCGGGCGACGGGCGCTATATCTTCATCGTCCCGTGGGACGACCGGGTGTACGCCGGGACGACCGACACCCCCTACGCGGGCGACCTGGACCGCCCGGCGGTCGACGACGCCGACCGCGACTACATCCTGTCGGCGGTGGCCGGGCTGTTCCCCGGCGTGACCGGGCGCGACGTGGTGGCCTCCTGGGCCGGCCTGCGCCCGCTGCTGAGCCAGGACGACGGCGACGCCCGGACCAGCGACCTGTCGCGGAATCACGCGGTCTTCACCGATCTGGCCGGCCTGTTCACCATCACCGGCGGGAAGCTGACCACGTACCGGGCCATGGCGCAGGACCTGGTGGACCGGATCGCCGCCTGGCGCGCGGCCACCGGTCTCGGGGACGCCGGGCCGTGCCGGACGCGGGGCATCCCGCTCGGGCTGCACGGCTCCGCGGCCGCCGCCGTGGCGATGGCCCGGGCCGAGGTGACCCGGCTGGGCCTGCCGCCGCGGACGGCGGCCCGGCTGGTGCAGCGCTACGGCGACGACTGGCGGGAGGCGGTCCGCCTGATCGGCCAGGACCCGTCGCTCGGCGACCCGGTGGTGAGCGGCCTGCCGGTCCTGGGCGTCGAGGTCACCCTGGCCCGCAGCCGCGAGATGGCCCTCACCGACGACGACGTGTTCGTGCGGCGGACCCGGCTCACCACCCGCGACGCGTCGGCGCTGGCACGCTGACCGTAGCGGGGCCCCGGCCGCTCACAGCTTGAGGCGGATCGCGCCGGGGATTATCCCGAACGAAGCAGGTGTCGTGCCCAGGCTCTCCCCGTCCGCCTCGACCGGGAAGGGCGGGTCGGCTTCGACCAGCAGCCGGCGGGCGGGCAGTTCGGCGATGTTGCGGTGCGGGAGGTGGGTGCCGCGGTACACCTTCGGCAGCGTGGTGAACGAGTCGGACTTGGGCCCGGTCATCGCCAGCACGTCCAGGGTGCCGTCGTCGGGCTGGGACTTGGGCGAGATCTGCATCCCGCCCCCGTAGAACCGGCAGTTCGCCACCACCACGTTGAACGCCCGCCACTGGTAGGCCTGGCCGCCGGCGTCCAGCCGGACCGTCGCCGGGCGGAAGCGGGGCAGCGTCAGCCAGAACGCGCAGGCGTACCTGGCGCCGCCGAGGAAGCGGCCGATCCCCATCAGCCCGGCCGCCCGGGCCACCACCGCGCCGCCCAGGCCGGCTTCGGCGATGTTGACGAAGTACCTGGTCACGCTAGCGGCGCCGTCGGTGAAGGTCACCGTGCCCACGTCGATGGGACGCACCCGGTCTCCGGCCAGGTGCCGGGCGGCCTGCACGGCGTCGCCCGGCAGGCCGAACGACCGCACGAAGTCGCACCCCGACCCGGCCGCCACCACCCCGAGCACGGCGTCCGCCGCGAGCGGCCGGCCGTCCTGCATCATCCCGTTCACCACCTCGTGCACGGTGCCGTCGCCGCCGGCCGCGACCAGGTAGCGCTCGCCGGCCAGCAGCGCTTCCCGCGCGGCCGCGGTGGCGTGGCCCGGGCGGGTGCTCCGCACGATGCGGTAGCCGAGTCCCGCGTCCCGCAGGATGCGCTCGACCTCGGGCAGCGCCGCCTCCACCTTGCCCCGGCCGGAGCGCGGGTTGACGATCAGCACCAGCGGGCCGAAGGGACTGGTCATAGCGCGTCCTTACCGGCGGTCAGGGCGCCCGGGTTCATGATCTGGGCCGGGTCGAGGGCCGCCCTGATCCTGGTCAGCACGCCGACGCCGGTCTCCCCTAGTTCCCCCGCGAGGAACCCCGCCTTCAGCCGCCCGACACCGTGGTGGTGCGTGAGGGTACCGCCCGCGGCGGCGCAGCTTCGCGCGGCCTGCTCCCAGGCCGCGCGGTAGCGCGTCTCGGCGTCCCGGTCGTCGGCGCCGCTGATCAGGAAGGTGAAGTACAGCGACGAGCCGGACGGGTACAGGTGCGACAGGTGGCAGCCCACGGCCTGCGCCTGCCCGGCCAGCGCGTCCCGGATGTCCCGGTACAGCCGCGGCACCGCGGACCACAGCCCGGCGACCTCGATGGTGTCCACGATCACCCCCGGGCCGAACGCGCGCTCGGGCCCCATGATCTGGGCGTAAGTCTGCACGGCGTCGTTGCGGTGCGCCCACCAGTGCTCGCCGTACCGGGCGCCGAGCTCGCCGTCGGCCTGGCGCATGGCCGCGGCGGCGGCCTGCTTCCTGGCGCCGAGGCCCGGCAGGCCGGCCGGGAAGCCGAGCAGCCCCACGCAGCCGCCGGGATGGCCGAGCGTGGAGAAGCTGAACTGAGCGTCGGTCTCGTCGTACCCCCGGATGACGGCGGCCCCGGTTTCCGCGCGCACCGCGGCCCGCAGCGCGTCGGCGAGCACAGTGAACGCCGGGAAGCCGAAGGCCAGCCACTCCCAGCCGGCCGGCCGGGCCCGGCACGCCAGCGTGGCCTCGGTGATCACCGCGAGCGTCCCCTCGGACCCCACCAGGAGCCGCCGCAGGTCCGGTCCGGCGGCCGAGCGCGGCACCGGCCGGCAGCGCAGGATCTCGCCCTGCGGCAGGACCGCGGTCAGCCCGAGCAGCACGTCCTCGATCGCCCCGAAGCCGGTGGAGGCCTGCCCGGCCGACGACGCGGCGATCCAGCCGCCCACCGTGGAGATGGCGATCGACTGCGGGTAGTGCCCGACCGTGAGCCCGGGCCCGGCCAGGGCCTCCTCCAGCTGGTCGCCGCGCACCCCGGCCTGGACGTCCACCGTCTGGGAGACCAGGTCGACCTGGCCGATCTGGTCCATCCGGGACAGGTCGAGCACGACCGAGCCGGCCTGCGCCTGCGCCGCGCCGCACACCCCCGAGCCGCCGCCGCGGGGGATCACGGCCGTGCCCGTCTCCGACGCCCAGGCCAGCACCGCGGCCACCTCCTCGGTGCGGGCCGGGAAGACCACCGCGGCCGGCGCCGGAAGCTCCTCACCCCGGACCCGGCGCAGCAGCGCCAGCGCCCAGGAGTCGGCGGCGCGCTCGCGCAGCGTCTGCGCATCGGTGCTTACGGTGCCGCCGGGCAGGCGGCTGGCCAGGGTATCCAGGGTGCTCACGACGCGGATCGTAACCCACGCGGGCCGGATCAGGGCACCGGGTCGAGCGGGGCATGCAGGTCGAGCGGGGAGAGTTCGTCGTCGGCCAGGCCCGCGTACGGGTCCGGATGCCGCCGCGCCCGCCGCCGGTCGCTGGGTCGTGATGGGCATCTCACCCATCCGTTCGGTGCAAAGGTCTTTCTGGTTTGGTCCTGCCCGGGTAAATCCCAGGGCGCCCCTGGTGTGCCGGCCAGGCCGAGGCGGCACGATGGAGGGCACGGTGGCCGATGTCATGGTGGCGACGCTCACGGCGTCCGGGGCCGTCTTTCCCTTCGGGAGGTTACGCGCCGAGCCTCCGGCGCAGGCCGTCATGGCCCGCGGTGGTTCTCCCGCTGAAGCCCTTCCCGGCGCGGCTGGCCCATTCCTCCCCGGTGATCGCGTCCGGTTCGGCCGGCAGGTAGTGGCTGAGGATGAGCTCGCCGACTCCCGCGCGCTCGGCCACGCCGCCGACCTCGCTGACGTCGGTGTGCAGCGCGGCCATCCGGTCGAGTTCGGCGTCGCCGGTGCCGTGCCGCCGGAGGTATCCGAGGTCGGCGACGTGGTGGACCAGGATGCCGGCTCCCTGGGCCAGGGCGATCAGGTCATCGTTCACGCTGGTGTCACCGGAGAACACCACGGAGCCGTCGGCCGTGTCGAAACGGTACGCCAGGGCCGGGACCGCCCGGCCGTGCCGCACCGCGACGGCGGTGACCCGGACCGCTCCGTCGTCGAACACCACCGCCGGAGCCTGGGTGGTGCCGTCGGTCCTGGCCGGGACGGCGATGTCGATGCCCCGGACGAGTTCCCCCGCGTCGGGCATGCGGGCATCCAGCGGCATGACGTTCAGGTGGTAGGCGTAGCCCGCCAGGATGTGCTGGACCAGATCGGCCGTGCCGGGGGCGGGCAGTTCCGGGTGGATCGTGGTCACCCGGTGGAAGATCGCGTCACCTGCGGGCAGCATGGCCGGCCGGGACGGGCCGTAGACCCGGATCGGCGCGAGCGGGCCATGGCCGCCCGTCCGGACGCCCCACGGGTAGAGGAGCAGGCCGGGCAGGTCGCCGGTGTGATCGGCATGCAGGTGGGAGAGGAACACCGCCTCCAGCCGGGTGAAGTCGAGACCCGCGTCGGCGAACGCGGACGGCGCCCCGCGGCCGCAGTCGATGACGAAGACCCGGCCGTCGGCGATCAGCGCGCTCGAGATCCCCGCCCGGCCGGCCACGGGCATCGGCGCGCCCGCCGTCCCGAGCAGGACGAGTTCGGTGGTCATGCCTTTACGATCGCACGCTGCCGCAGATGTCGACGGCGCGGGCCGGGGAACCTACGGGTTCGACGGGGCGGCCCGGAGCACGATGGTGGGACAGACCTACTATTTCGACGACGGGCTGCTGCGGCGGCTGGACTACGCCGTGGACATCCTGGGCACCGCCTTCAGCTAGGAGCAGCCAGTGAGCCTGGAGTACCTGGTCACCATGACCACCCGCGTCCCGGACGGGACGGCACCGGAAGCCGTCGACGACGTCCGGGCCCGCGAGGCCGCGCACTCGCGCGAGCTCGCGGCGCAAGGGCACCTGCTCCGGCTGTGGCGTCCCCCGCTGCAGCCGGGCGAATGGCGCACGCTCGGGCTGTTCGCCGCCGGCGACGCCGGGCAGCTGGAGAAGGTCCTCGCCTCGATGCCGCTGCGGATATGGCGCACCGACGAGGTCACGCCGCTCTCGCCGCACCCGAACGACCCCGGAACCGGGGGCGCTGGCCGGGGCCCCGGCCAGCCCGGGCCGGAGTTCTTCACCGTGTTCACCGAGGCCGTCCCGCCGGGCACCGCCGACCAGGTGGTGGCGGAGGCCAAGGCGCGCGAGGCGGCGCGCGCCCGGGAACTGGCCGGGCAGGGACACCTGGTCCGGCTCTGGACCCTGCCCGGCCAGGGGCGCGCGCTGGGCCTGTGGCGAGCCCAGGACCCGGCGGAGATGCAGGCCATCGCCGGATCGCTGCCGCTGCACGACCTGATGACCACGCAGATCACGCCGCTCACCCGGCACCCGAGCGACCCGGCGAGCACCGATGGCTGACCAGGAGGCCGCGAGCGGCCGCCAGCAACGGGTCGCGATCATCACCGGAGGCTCCCAGGGCATCGGCGCCGGCCTGGTCGCCGGATACCGGCGGCAGGGCTGGGCGGTGGTGGCCACCGCCCGGAGGATCAAGCCCGCCGGGGACCCGGGCGTGCTCGCCGTCGAGGGAGACGTCACCGAGCCGGCCACCGCGGAGCGGATCGTCGGCGACGCGGTCGGGCGCTTCGGGCGCATCGACACCCTGGTCAACAACGCGGGCGTGTACATCTCCAAGCCGTTCACCGACTACACCGCCGCCGACTACGCCCTGATCACCGGCGTCAACCTGGCCGGGTTCTTCTGGCTGACCCGGCTGGCCATCGCCGAGATGCTCAAGGCCGGCCGCGGCCACGTGGTCAACATCACCGCGACCCTGGCCGAGGTCGCGAACCACAGCGAGCCGGCGGTACTGTCCGCGCTGACCAAGGGCGGCCTGGCCGCGGCCACCCGGTCGCTGGCCATCGAGTACGCCGCCCGCGGCATCCGGGTCAACGCGGTCTCGCCGGGCGTCATCCAGACCCCGGTGCACCCGGCGGAAAGCTACGCCGGCCTCGGCGACCGGCTCCCCCCGCTCGGGCGGCCCGGCCAGGTCAGCGACGTCGTCGACGGCATCTTGTTCCTGGAGTCATCGCCCTACATCACCGGCGAGATCCTGCACGTCGACGGCGGCCAGATCGCCGGTCACTGACCCACAGCCCGAAACCGCAGCTGACCAGGGCGCCGGAGATGAGGCCCGCCTTCCTCCGCTTCAGCCGGTAGTAGCGCGACACTGTCAAGAACTCTATATAGGTACCCGGCCCCTCGGGCCGGGCGGGCGGCGAACGTAAAATGGATTGTCCCGCGAGCCGACCGAAAAGATTGGGGACGTGCTGCTCGGCAGGCTTGACGAACTGAACGCGCTGGGCCAGCTGATCGCGAACGTGCGGAACGGCCAGAGCGCCGTCCTGGTGGTCCGGGGCGAAGCCGGGATCGGCAAGACGGCCCTGCTGCGCCACCTGGCCGGGGAGGCGTCCGGCTTCCAGGTGGCCCGCGCGGTCGGCGTCGAATCCGAGGTGGAGCTGCCCTTCGCCGGGCCCGCGCCCGGCTGAGCTACGGCGAGTGGCTGCGCCGGGAGAACCGGCGCACCGATGCCCGTAACCAGCTGCGGCCGGCGTTCGAGGCGCTCACCGCGATGGGCGCCAGATCTTACGCCGAACGAACCCGGCGCGAGCTCCTGGCCACCGGCGAGAGGCCGCGCAAGCGGGGCGGGGACGCCAGCGCCGCGCTGACCCCCCAGGAGGAGGAAATCGCCCAGCTGGCCCGGGACGGCCGGACCAACCCGGAGATCGGCGCGCAGCTGTTCATCGGCGCCCGCACCGTGGAGTGGCACCTGCGCAAGGTGTTCGCCAAGCTGGACATCGGCTCCCGCCGCGAGCTCGACGAGGCCCTGCGAAGCCGGCCGCGGCAACCGGCCGGATCCGCCCGCCCGGCCGGGCAGTAGTTTCCTGCGGGTGGCGTATCAGCCGGTTCGTTCGGCGGAAAAATCCCTGACCTGAGCCTCGGCGGCCGGCGTCTTTCACCCGGCGGGTGGCTGGTATCGCGCGGTGGCAGACGGCAAGCTGGCTCTTATCTGCCGCTACCTGCGAAAAGGGGAAGTCCCATGGCCGAGCCAGCACTAGGTCAGGGTCCGCTGCGGGCCGGGAGCCCGCTGAGAACCCCCCGGGCGGCCGCGGTCGCCGGGATCATTTTCTCGGTGCTGATGATCATCGCGCTGACGGTGCTCAGGCTCTCGGTCCCGGCCCGCCCCACGACGCCCGGCCAGTGGCTGACCGAATCCGGACGGCGAGCCGCGGTGGCCGTCGCGCTGAACCTCATCCCGTTCGCCGGGATCGCCTTCCTGTGGTTCATGGGGGTGCTGCGGGACCGGATCGGCGAGCGTGAGGACCGCTTCTTCGCCACCGTGTTCCTCGGCAGCGGGCTGCTGTTCGTGGCCATGCTGTTCGTGGGCGCGGCGGTGGCCGGCTCGATTATCGCGAGCGTGACGCCGACCGCCCTGCCCAGCCGGGACGTCCTGGTACTGGGGCGCAACGTCACGGCGAGCCTGCTGAACGTGTACTCGATGCGGATGGCGGCGGTGTTCACGCTCACCACCGTGAACATCGCGCGGCGCACCCAGATCGTCTCCCGGTGGCTCGTCTACGCCGGGCTGGCCTGCGCGCTGGTGCTGCTGATCGGGATAGGGATCAACCCCTGGGTGGAACTGCTGTTCCCGCTGTGGATCCTGGCGCTCAGCGTGGAGATCCTGCTGGCGCGCCGGTCGGCCGCGCAGGCCGCCGCCTGACGCCCGGCGGCGGCCTGGGGCCCGTGCCGGCCCGGGGGTGGCCGGCGGCACTTGGCGAGGGCGTCCCGCCATCCCGGGCTGGCGGGACGCGCTCTCGAGCTCCCCCCGGTACGGCCTGCACGCCTGGCATCGGGAAGAGCCACCGTCAATATCACCCACGAGCCTGATTACTTGCTTCATAGCAACTGCAGAGAACCAGATGGTCTTCTGGATAAAATCTCTAGGGAACCTTAGCGTTGGCTGACTGGGCCGGTCAGGGTGGGTATGCGGCGCCGACAGGCCCGCGCGGCCGGTCAGGGGCGCCATTGCAGCCAGGTGCCGTGGCTGTCGGCGTAGCCGATCGGGCGGCCGTCGCGGGCCAGGACGCAGGCGTGGCCGTCGCGGGCTGGCGCGGCGGTCCCGGGAACGATGCCGGGCGCTTCGCTGGACAGCCAGGCGGCGCCCAGGCCGCGGACGGTGCGGATGAACTGTTCCCGCCGGTCCGCGGCGACCTGGTACAGGACCGAGGTGTGGTAGACGACCAGGGTGGCGTCGGCCGGCGCCTGGGCCGCCAGGGCCGGCAGGCCGGTGAGCGGGTCGCCGCGGCGCACGGCGGGCGGGTCGCGGCGGGCGGTGGCGATCGCGGCCGCGAGCCGGTCCGCGCGGTCGCCTTCGCCCGGCCAGACCAGGTAGGACAGCCAGCGGACATCGTCATCGCGGGAGACGTCCAGCGGGTTGAGGTCCAGCCCGGCCCGCCAGGCCACCGCGGGGATCCGCGGCGGGAGCGGGACCGGGCCGCGCGGCTGGCAGCGCAGCGTCGGGGCGTCCGGGTCGCGGCCGGCCAGCCGGTACCCGGCGTAGTCGTAGGAGTACCGGTCGGCCAGCAGGTTGAGCCCGGCGCTGGCGCCGGGCTCGATCAGCGCCAGCGGCTCCGGCAGCTGAG
>Ga0335081_10012499_pt1 | contig 13768 bp, 9 predicted proteins | sample Lox_Sample_35_FD_206713 | JGI IMG/M metagenome (GOLD analysis project Ga0335081, IMG submission 206713) | Soil microbial communities from Loxahatchee National Wildlife Refuge, Florida, United States - Lox_Sample_3.5 | ecosystem: Environmental > Terrestrial > Soil > Wetlands | place: USA: Florida...
GATGGTAAGCAAGTCGAGGCGCCTTCGCGAGAGGAGATCACTCCCGAACTCGTGAACATCTGGGAGCGCAGGGCGCGCTCTGCACGCCACCCCGCGCTCCGACACCGCTACGCGGATCTTGTCTGGGACCTCGCAGCGCTCGTGCGCGGAACTCGTGCGCCGGTCGAGTTCGCCTGGCTGGCGATCGACTCGGTGGTATTCGGTTATGCGGTGAGACGCAGCCGACGTGCGTTAAGAGCTTGGACCCGTGCCGTCCTGGCGGGGCGCAATCCTTCCCCGCCATGAACGACGGGGCCTATCGCGCATCCTGGGTCAGCGGACTTTAGGGTTGACACCGCCAGCCTCTTGCTTGGGGTCACCGCCCTCCAAGCTCTCCCGGCGACAGCCGTGCCAAAACCTACACCAGGGTCATCTGTGGGACTCGACGGCGCGGGCGAAGTGGTAGGTGCCGCTGGGCCCCCCCGTGCTCCGGACCCGAGAAGTGCGCGGGCTGGTGGCCACCCCGTCTCCAGGCGCGCTGGTCAGCCCCCGCGCGATGCTTGGTGCCGGGATTGGCGGCTCAACCCTGCGTTCTTCTTCGTAACCCAACCCGCTCCCTTCGTCAGGTCGACCTCCACGCGAATGCACGCCACTGCGCTTCCGAAACTTGCTCTTGAGTGATCCCCAACCCCTTGAGCAGGGCCCACGCCTCCTCGGTCTCGAGGCGCTCCATCCGCTCGACAATGGCGAGCAGGCTCCCCAGGACGCCGCCCCGCTCGAGCAGGGCGGCGCTGACCTCCTCCGAGAGATTGAGGACCCGGACCAGCTCGGCCATCGAGACGTCGTACAGGGCGTCGAGGAGCGAGAGGACGCCGACCATGAAGGCTTGCTCTGGGCGATCGCCTCCCTGCCGATGATCTGGGAGGGAGCAAGCCAGTCGCTCCATGAAAGTGGCGCGAACCGCGGCGGCGTCGAGCAGTGGGTTGTCGAGGCCACGCTGGTCGGCCGAGGCAAACAGCGCCAGCTGAAGCCAGCGCCGCATCTGCTGTCGGCCGAGGATCGAGATGGCATGGCGGACGGAGGCGATCCGCTCGCGAAAGCCGAAGGCGACTGAGTTGACGAGGACGAGCAGCCTATAGGTGAGGTCCGGCCCCTCCCGGAAGGCCAGTTCAAGTTCGCGGATGTCGGCATCCTGGGCGAGCAGGCGGAGAATTTTCAGCAAAGTCCCCGAGGACTCGATGACCCGCCGTCGCTCCAGCACCGCGGGGCGCGCGAAGTAGTACCCCTGGAAATAGTGGAACCCAAGGTCGAGGCATCGGCGGAACTGCTCCCGCGTCTCGACCTTCTCCGCGAGCAGTTTGATGGGGTAGGGTCGAAGCTGGGCTATCGCCTCCGCAAGCTTGTCGACGGGCGAGAGGATTAGGTCGACCTTCACGATCTCGACGAGGCGGTACAGTCTCTCGAAAGCGGGGTCGAACTGGTGGTCGTCCAGGGCAAGGTGGAAACCGGCCGAGGCGAGGTGGCGACACCGCTCCACCACCGCGTCGCTCGGTTCCACGGTTTCAAGGATCTCGAGGACGGTCTGCTCTCGCGGCATGAGCTCGATGGCGTCGCTGAACAGGAATTCCCGATCCACGTTGATGAAGCCTCGGTGCCCCCCAAGGATCTGCTGGACGCCGAAGCCCGAGAGAACTCCGAGAATGACGCTCGCTGTCGCGTATGACGGATCGTCGATCTTGGCCTGTTGGGCCAACGGGGTCCGAAAGAGGAGTTCGTATCCCGATACCCTTTCCTGCGGATTGAGGATTGGTTGCCGACCTATCAGCCATTTCACTCAAGTCGTCCCAGCTGTGGGCCCAAGAAGGCGATAGGAATATGGTCACGACGGCTACCTTGGACAGCCCCCTTTGGACCAGAAACATGCGGCGAGGAGCGCAGCGCATCGTCGTGAGCGGCTGCGCGCAGCCGGAAGATGTGAAAAAGGCCGCGTTGACGCAGGGGTCGATGGACACGTGTCGAAGCCATTCGACGCGGCGGAGATCGAGCGGCTTCTCGCGTAGGCCCGTTCCCATCAGCCGCTCGGGCCCTCAGCTGGGAGCCAGCATGAACTACTCCACCCACTGAGCGGCAACTCCAAGTGGAGTTTCGTCTTTCGACGGAACCGCTTCTGCGGTCTCCACCAAAGCCGGCTCCCGGCCAGAGGGCTTCGCTCCTGCCGGCCGCAGGCCGAGCAGGTCTGGGATGGCTTCACGGTGCGGGTGGGGACCTCCAGCCAGGCGAGCCCAGCCTCTTCCGCTTTGGAGGAACACAGAAAGGCGCTGTTGAGGCACGACGCACCCCAGCTTGGTCACCGCCCACCCGGGCGATGGCGAAGAGCTCGATTGAACGGACCAGCGGAGCCATCTCGGCTTGGTCAGGGGGTACACCTGCAGGCGTCACGCCGACAAGAAGATGCGGGCCATCCGCGGAGACTCGCGTCGTCAGGGGAGAGCGGGCCAGGGTGCGTCGCACCGAGGTGACAGGCGCCGGGCGATCTCGGCTTGGCTGACCTTCGAGGAGTGCTCACGGAAGCTGCGTGCCACCGGGAAGTCGACGCGATTCTCGTATGGCGCCTGGATCGCTGGGGCCACTCGCTTGCTGATCTGGTGGTGACGCTGCACGATCTCGCCGCCTTGGACGTCGGCTTCGTGTCGCTGACGGAGGCGCTCGACCTGACAACGCCCACTGGCCGCGCGATGGCAGGCATGCTCGCGGTCCCGAATTCGAGCGCGGGATCCTGCGCGAGCGCATCAAGGCGGGGCTCGAGCAGGCACGCCAAAAGGGGTACCGGCTCTGTCGGCAGCTCTCCTCGCATCCAAGGTGCGAAAGCTCTCCGCGGCTCGGCCGCTCGTGCAGTGCCTCGGCTTCGACACGCCGCCTTCCTCGCGTTCGCAACCGTCGCTGCTCTCGCGGCGGTCGTGTTCCTCCTCGGCGTGCCGAAGACCGGTGGGCCTCGCATTGCGCGTGCAGAGATCGGCACACCGGGTCGCGGCTCCATCTCGCGCCTCGACGGGAGCCACCGACGCCAGCGAGCTCGGTCAAAGCACGGTCCTGTCGCGGTCGCGTAGCTCGACGAGCCGGCCACGATGCCACAGGCGGAGCAGTTCGAGGCCGCCGCGGGGCTCGCGGATGTCGTCGGCGAGGACGAGCTTCCCGTCCCGCATGCCCAGGCCGAGCAGGGCGTAGGCGCAGGAGAGCATGCGCGCCGCCGCGCCGGTGTAGTGACTCCAGCCGCCGCGCCCCTGGTAACCGGGGCCATCGTAGATATCGGCAGGCTGCTGGTGCGGCGGCAAGCCGTAGGCGATCCCCTTCTTCTCCTCGCGCCCGATGGGCCCGAGCTTGAACCACAGCTCAGCCGCCCGGGCACGGCACCTCTCGACAAGAGCTGCATCGCCAGCTTCCTTCGCGTTCTCCGCGGCAGCGAGGTAGGCGTCCACGCACCATGAGGCGCCGTGCGAGTACTGGCCGCCGTTCTCGCGCACGCCGGGCGGGTAGAGGGCGATCCGCCCTGGGAAAGGAAGAGAGCTCTCGGTGAACGGGGGCCACAGGAGCAGGACCCGGTCTTCGCGTTCGATGGCACACAGGGCGCTCTCCAGCGCGGCAAGCCCCTCGCTCGCGCCCACCGCACCCGACAGGAGCGGGAAGGCGCCCATGAGGGCCGAGTCGATCCGCAGCTCCTCCCCCTCGTCGCTGACGGCGCGGCAATAATCCACCCCCCGTCGCATCCTGGAGAGTGCTTCGCGCAGCAGCCCCGCCTCCTCACCCATGCGCCGCGCCGTGACGTCGTCGCGGACGTGGGAAGCGAGCGGGGCAAAGTCCCTCAGCACCCCGTGCAAGAAGAAGCCCAGCCACACGCTCTCGCCGCGTCCCTTCGCCCCGATCACGTCGAGGCCGTCGTTCCAGTCTCCGGTGCCGAGGAGCGGAAGGCCGTGCGCTCCTCGCTGCGCGAGGGAACGCTCGATGGCGCGCCGACAGTGCTCGTAGACAGAGGCGCGTTCGCGCGACGGACGCGGGGCGACGAGCCCACTCTCCGCGCCGCGGGGAACCGGCGGGCCCTCGAGGAACGGCACGGACTCCAAGAGCAGCGCCCGATCGCCGGTCGCCTCGACGTAGCGGGCCACCACGTAGGGCAGCCACAGGTGCGGATCGGAGGCGCGCGAGCGCGCGCCGATCCCGGTGCGGCCCTCCCACGAGGGATGCCACCACTTCAGCACGTCCCCCTCCAGGAACTGCTGCGCCGAATGGAGCAGGATTTGCCGGCGCGCCAGCTGTGGCCAGATGAAGAGGAGCGGGAGCACGTCCTGCAGCTGGTCGCGATAGCCGTAGGCTCCGCTGCGCTGCTGGGGACCCGCTCGCCCGAACAGGCGCGACGTCAATACTTGATAGGGCAACCAGTCGTTGACCAATCGGTCGAAGTCCGGCCGGTTCGTCTCGATGCGCAGCGCCGAAAGGGTTTCGTCCCAGAAGCTGCGGGTCTTCGTGAGGGAGACGCGAGCGACTGATGGCAACCGCGCCTTGGCGGCGAGCGAGCGCGCCATGGTGACCGTTTCCACCTGGCCAAGAACCTGCGCCACCTCCGCCTCCCCGCCTGCGGGCACCTGGACCTCCCCGCAGAAGGCCGCGACGCGCCGGCCGTCATCGACCGCCGTGGCATCGGAGACGCCATGAAGGAGCAGGAACGGCTCGCGGAGGTCGCCATCGGTACCGACAAAGCGCGTCCGCACCCACTCGCACGTGGCCCCCTGGAGGTTCGTCGCGACGAATGCCCAGCCCTTGCGGAAGTCGTTGTACCGGTTCTGGAAGAGGAGCACCCCCGCCTCTTTCTCGTAGCGCGTCTCGATGCGCCCGCGGCTGTCCTCGGGCAACTCCGCGAGGACGATCTCCACGAACGAGACCAGGCGCAGGCGCACCGGCCTCGAGCCGGAATTGCGAATCCTGAGAAGCCGAACCTCCGCCGGCTCCTCCGGCGGCACCCAGATGTCGAGGGTGAGCTCGAGCTCACCCATCGCCTTCTGCATGCTCGCGTAGCCTCGGCCGAAGGTGAGAAGGCCAGTGGACTCGGCCTTGCGACAGGGCACGTAGCCGAGCGAGTCCGCCTCGCCGGTATCGAGGTCGCGCAGGTAGATGGCCTGGCTCGGAAGCTGCGCGGGCACTCCGTCGAGATGGAAGGCCGAAAGCGCGTTCTTCTGGGCGTTGCCCGCAAACGAGAAGCTCTCGCCGCAGCTCGAGATCATGGCGCCGTGGCCGAGCTCGTTCGCGAGCAGATGCACGTAAGGCCGTGGCAGGTCCGACGACACCTTGAGCTCGGTGCCGTCAGGGGAGAAGCGCGCGATGTGCCGCGCCCGCGGCTGGTGCGAGAGGCGGGTGCGCATGAACACGCTCTCGATCTCATCGGGGGAGGGCAACGGGAGCCCAAGGTGGTGGCAGATGAGCGAGGCGGCGTGGCGCTCGTCGGGGGCGTACCCACCGATGAGTCGCACCTCCGTAACGCCCTCCGCCGGCAAGTCGACCAGGAGACGCAGGCTCGCGGCGGGGTCGAAGGTGTAGAGGAGGCCCTCGTCTTCCGGATCGCGGAAGTCGCCCTCGCGGAGTATGTCCGGCGCGCGGGCCGTGCCGGCACCCAGGAAGTGGGCCCGCGAGTCCTCGTATCCGGCAAGTCGCACCCCCCCCTCTTCGTCGGCGCGGGCGGCGTGGAAGCTCACCTCCCTCGAGATGCGCCTTCGCTTTTGATCCTTTTCTCGATCGGGCAAGAGCCGGTTTCTCGCGAAGATGGCGCCAAGAGACCGAACGAAACAGGTCCCGACGTGCATGGCGGCGAAGAAAGGGGTACGGCGATAGTCATCCACGGGCGAGAACGCGACCTCCTCGTAGCTCACGAGCTCCACCTGCCGGCGTCGCGGCTCGAGGTTCTCGAGGCGGATGCGCCACAGCTCCACCGCCTCGACGAGCGGCAAGCGCACGCGAGCCGTGGCGCGTAGACCGTCGCGACTCGCCGAGAAGAGAATCTCGGACGGACTCGACTTCACCGGCCCCACCCGCTCCGCGGGCTCACCCACCGGCTGGCGGGCGAGCGACCAGGGCGGGCCCAGGGGATCCCCTCGCCCATCGATCTCGCGCAGGTAGAAGAACTTCCCGGTGAGATCGAGTGGATCCGTGGGACGACGGGTGAGGTCCAGCTCGCGACCAAAGCGCACCTGGCTCGCGGCTCGGCCATAGGCGCGGCCGTCCGGCCATAGCTCGAGCCGATAGAGCCCGTTCGCGAGAACCAGGGTCCCCCGCGGCGAGGCGGCGAGCGAGGGCGCCGGCCGCACCACGGCGCGGGCCAGAGCCGCCCCGAGCGGGATGGCGATCGAGAACGCGGCCAGTCGATAGCCGAGGAGGAGAAGTGCCACCGGCGCGATGACGGGCCCTGCCGAGTCATGGAGAGCCGGGGCGTGCGTCCACAGGTAGTCCCAGTCGGCGCCGCGGGGGAGATAGAACGGGATGAGCAGGGGCGCCCAGGTGGCAAACCGGCGAATCCCCTCCGGGATGCACCTCGTGCGAGCCGAATGACCGACGAAGCGCGCGGCGCGTTCGTCGAGAAGGTCGCCCCCCACGAAGGACAGGTTCACGAGCGTGGCGACGCGAAGACCCATGTGATCGAACCAGATCAGGATCCTCAGCCAGTCGTAGGCGAGAAGGCCCAGGAAGACCCCCAGGCTGAAGGCGCGAAAGCCGGACGGGCTGAGCACCAGGCCCTCCACCATGGTGACCGCGGTGCGCACCGCGCCGTCCTGGTTGTAGAAGCTCGGTTCCGGCGCAAGCCGCAGGAAGGAATAGATGATGGGGGCCATCCACAGCCCCCAGCGCAACACCCGCACCGCCTGGTCGACCAGCGCCGCGGCACCCTCGGCACTGAAGAGCACGCGCAAGGGGCTCAAGCTGCGCTGAAAGATCGCCCCGAGCATGATGAGGTTCAGGCTGAACAGCGGCGCCGCCAAGGACCAGTTGACGACCCCGGACAATGATTCGGCATAGAGCAGGGCCACCCCCCCGTCCGTCGCCCCGAGGTGCATCTCGCCCCACTTGCTGAACAGAGGGTAGATGACGTAGCTGGACACCGCCCTGCCCTCGGCAGAATAGGACAGCGTGGCGTAGGCGGAGACCTTGCGGATGACCGCGGCGAGCTGAACGGCATCGAAGTACCAGGCGAGCGCGCCCCCGACGAAGCCGCCCAGGCATGCACCGAGCGCGTAGGTTCGCCAGGACTGCATGCGCGAGCGGCGACCGCTCAGGATGACCAGCCCGTCGGCCAGCACGTCGCACAGCGAATATCCAATTGCGCCGATGGCGACGCCGCAGGCAAAGCGCGTGGCACTCGAGAAGCCAGGGAGCCCCGCATCCAGGGCCACGGCCAGCCCACCGCCCGAGAGCGCTCCTCGCAGGTAGCTGCGGGGCTCGAAGAGAGCAAGCCGGAGCCGGGAGAGAAGGGGCGCGCTCCCATCGAAGCTCTCCAGGACCGTCTTTGCGAGGGGAAAGAGGGGGGCGCCGAGGACCGCGCCCATGACGAGCGGCTGTGCGCGCAAGAGAAGTGGCACGCGCGAGTGCGCGACGATGGCCGCGCACTGCACGATCAAGATGAACAGGCCTCCGTACACAGCCCCCTGGGCGAAGCCCGTCGAGAAATGGGTGCGGGCAGCCGGCCAGGTGGGACGCCGCTCGCGCAACCCGTCGAGGAACACGCCCGTGACGAGGAAGGTCTCCGCCCAAAGCGGCGCCTGCGCCCCCGCAGCGCAGAGCACCTGTGACGAAAGCCGGAGAAACGGAGGCAGGGCCAGAAGCGAGCGCTGGGCCGCCAGATGAGCCATGCTCGGGGAGAGTCCCGCCAAGACGGCCGCCAAGATGGCGAGCACATGGATGGCCGCGGGCTTCACGACGCGTCGATCCATGGCAAAGCCGGCCCCGCACACGAGGAGCTCGTTCACGGTAGCCAGCACGAGCAGGCGTCCGGCGAGCTGGGCGGCGTCCTCTCGCCCACCAGGGACGAGCTGGTGGCCGAGCGTGGCAAGAAGCGCCGGCGCCGCGAGCAAAAGAATGACGTTGAACGCGAAGGGCAGCGCAAAAAGCAGAACATGTCCGCGCAGCGGCAGAGGCCTGCCGCGCCACAGCAACCCGAGGACCATTGCCAGATAGAGCGCGGTGGCCAGGGCAGCGCCGATGGGCGTGAGGTGGAGCAGGTCCCGGAAAGCGGTGGGCACCTGCCACGGCTTCGCGAGCGGGTCCACTGCCAGGGCGAACAGAGCAGGCAGGAAGGTGGCGGCAAGGAGATCGAGGGAGACGTTCTCCCTTCGCCCCAAAAGAAGCGCCCCGACGGAGACTACTGCGAAGAAGGCGGCTCGCGACGCGGCATCCCCAGCCGGTCCGTGAAAGGCCGCGAGGACGGCCAGCGCGGCGAAGCCGAACGCTGCCGCACCGCACAAGAGCTGGCGCAGCGACTGAATAGCCGAATTAAAAAATGGTCTAATATTAGACATAGTCTAATTCAAGCCCAAAGAAAAGATACCCCCTCCGCCATCCGCCCTGTGAAAGCACGCGACACCATCGCCCGTTCGCTCGACATGACCTCGCCCGTGCTCCTGACTTGCTCGGCCAGTTCCCGCTGGCCCACTGGAACATCAAACGGTCAGCACCCCGTCCTCTTCCTTCGACGTTCACCGTTGCCCAGACAGGATTCCATGAAGTCTCCCCGCGAACCGTCACGCTCGGGGAGCGTGGCGCAGGACAGTCGGACACGCCTCGCGGTTGTCCGAGGAAACCGAGACAGGTCCGAGAGAACTGGTGGGTCCCCACCGGACCCCGCTCGACGTGTAACTGGCTTCGGGGCTGCGCACCGCTCATCGTTCGCCCTCGCACCATCCTTCGTATTGGGCTCCGACACCAGGACTTGACGAGCTGCACTCCCGAGCGAAAGGACGCGCCGACCAGAGCCGCGCCCCTTGACATCCGCTCCGACTTGACGGCCCACGCGGCACCGGGCGCCGCTGGGGCGCCACCGCCAAGGCCATACTCCCATGGGCGAGGTGTCGCTGCGTCGAGGCGCTGCTTCCCACATCCCTTGCGGAAACCAGCTGCGACTACGCCTTCATCGGAGCACCGGCTGACCCGGCTCGCTCGGCGAGCCGCCCGCAGTCCTTCCCCCGCCCCGCGAATCTTGCCCACCTTCGGCAGGGCGAACGGATCCCACGCGGCGGCGAGGGGGTGTCTCCACGCCGCCTCCCCGGACCGCAGGATGCCGTCCACTCCCAGCTCATCCCCTACCCTGGGGGCGCGTCGCTTGCAGCCGGCGTGGGCAGCACTCGCCGCCGCGCTGTCGGCTCCGCGGGGACACCACCCGACCCTGGGCGGCATCCGAGCAGAGACAGCGCGCGTCTCGATCATCGATGGTGGCTCGATCTTGCAGACGGCGTGAGAGGACCCTCTTTCAACCGGGACGGAGCTTGGTTCTGGAACAACGGACAGGGAACGGGGTGGCGGGCTTGGTGGGCGGAACAGCTCGGGCTGAGGCAACCTCTGCGGCCGGCTCGCGATCCCGCTCGCCGCGCCTCATGGCGACTCCTCCTGGATCTTGAGGAGTTTGAAGGCATGCGCCCATTCGTTCCTTCGCAGCCCTGGAATGCACCAGAGCATGCAGAGCGGCTCGATGGCCCGGGCAGCCTCCATGGCGCCCATGTCCTCGGCGTCCCAGCCGAAGCGCCGGACCACGTCAACAACCTGCCTCTTGGCAGCCTCATGGTTCCCGCAGATGAACATGGTGGGTCTGCCCCCGGCCAGCTCCGGATTCACCATGAGCGCGCTACCCACGCAGGAGAAGGCTTTCACGAAATGTGCATTTGGCGCCCGCGCCTGGAGGCGCTCCATGAGGGACTCGTTGGGACCGGTGAAGAACCGCAGGACGCCGTTCACCGCGGGCTCGTCGGCGATGGGGTTCGTCGTGTCGATGACGGGCTTGCCCGCCAGTCCCCCCGCTGCGGCATCGATCACGGCAGACGCGGCTGACCCCTTCACGGCAAGAACGGCGATCTGCCCGAACCGTGCCGCTTCGGCGAAGGTACCGACGTGAGCCCGCTCCCCGGCCATCGCCCTCCACGAGGCGAGCCTGCTGGGATCGCGCGTCCCGCGCATCACCTCGTCGCCATGCATGAGGAACCCGTCCGCCAGAGTCTGTCCGACCACCCCAGACCCGAGGACACCGACCTTCAACATGACGTCTCTCCTCTACCCCACCGCAGTCGCGATGGACGCAGACACCCTTCGTGCCGCCCCGCCCCCGCGCCAGCAGAGCTTCAGCTTTCCCGCCTCCACCTCGGCTTGTCCATTCGTTCGACCGGCCCCGTCCCGGACGACGTGATCCGCTGGCCCACGAAATGGCTCTCGCTCTCCTCGAGCACGAGCACCAGCCGCGGAATGCACAGGCTCTCTTCGGAGTCGATGAGCATCGTGGTATAGGCTGCCTGGCCCAGCACAATCAGGAAACTGCCCTTTGTTGTCATCTTCCGCCATCCTGATGAATCCCGCCTTTCACAATGCAGTGCACCTCGAACGCTCGCCCGTCCCGGATAGCGCATGCAACTGTCTATTGCGGGGTGCGCGGCAGATGTTGCCTCCACGGAAGGTGAGCCGCCTAACCGTGAAGAGTTACCCGCAGGCACGAACGCGCTTGTACACTTGCCTCGGGGAGATGACCTGGATCTGAAGGAGTGCGCCCGGAGTTCTTGGGCGAAGAAGCTCCCGCCACCACGACCCTGCCGGGCCGGCCCTCGCGACACGGACCACGCACGCGACGCCAGCACTCCCCATCGTCCGCCCTGAAGCTCGTAAGGGACGGCTCGGCGGACCCACCGCAAGGACTGGCTCCGATGGAGTCGCCACGTTCGAGGGGCCCGGATCTGGGACACGGGATGACGCGGGCGCGATCTGGCAGGACCCGATGAACTGATGAGCCCCACTCACTGGCCGAGAGCGATGGGGGCTTTCTTTCAAGTCTCGCAAGATCATTCGTGAGCCATGCGAGCGCGCTACCCAGCGGCACACCTTGATAGTAGTAGTAGGAGATGCCACTCCCTCGCGCTTTGGTTTCCATCCTGCTGCAGCTGAAGCCCGAGTCGATCCTCCATCAGGCACCGCTCGACCTCCTCTGGTGGCAGTGGCTCGCCATGCCCATCGCAGCGCTGGCAGCCATCGCTGCCGGCAAGGTCGTCACCCTCTTGGCGGAGCGTGCCCTGCAACAGGTCGTGAGCCGCACGCCGACGCCCTGGAACCATCTCCTCTTCAGCCGCCTCAGGTTGCCCGTCACTGCCATCTTCTCGCTCGCAGCGGCATATTTCCTGAAACTGCCGCTTCAGCTCTCCGAGGCCGGCGAGGCACGGGTCGACAGCTGGCTGAGACTCGCAACGGTGGTGGTCTTCTTCTGGGCGGGTCTGCGCGCCGTCGATGTCGGATTCCAGATGCTCGGCGCGACCCAGCTCAGTCGATCCCATTCGCTCGGGCAGAACGTGCTGCCCATGCTCCGCAAGATCGCCAAGGTCACGATGGTCACGATGGCCGTGCTCGCGGTACTCACGGACCTCGGCTACCCAGTCGGGAGCCTCCTCGCCGGGCTTGGCATCGGTGGCCTCGCGTTTGCGCTCGCCGCCCAGAAGACCGTGGAGAACTTGTTCGGCTCGATCTCCATCACCGTGGATCGGCCATTCCAGGTGGGCGACTTCGTCCGCATCGAGGGGGGACTCCTCGGAACGGTGGAAAACCTGGGCCTGCGCTCGACGCGGGTGCGCACACCGGACCGGACGGTCATCACCCTTCCCAATGGCAAGCTCGCCGATCAACGGATCGAAACCTTCGCCGCACGCGACCGGATCCGCTTCTTCGTCACGCTCCAGCTCGAGTACGGAACCTCTGCCGAGGAGATGCGGGCAGTGCTCAAGGGAGCAGATGCGGTGCTGCGGCAACACCCGCGGGTGTTCGCCCCGGACGGGATCAGCGTTCGGTTCGTCGGGCTGTCGCCCTGCTCACTCGACATCGAGACAACGGCCTTCTTCAACACGTCGAACTGGGACGAGTACCAGGTGATCCGCGAGAACATCCTGCTCGCCTTCTTGGACGTGGTGGAGGGGGCGGGAACGTCCTTGGCCTTCCCGACCCAGACCATCCACCTGCGCAACGGTTTCGCAACATCTCGCGGGACGAACAGCTCCCGCCGCGTCGGCGACCTCGACATGCACGGCCCCAGCGCCTGAGTCTGCCCCCGTCGGCCAGCTCCTGGAATGACCCGGAATGCGCAACAAGCCCCGCCCCCCAGGGCGGGGAAGGATGGCGCCCCGCCCTTAGTCCGGTCGCTGCTCCTTCTGGATGTACTGGCGCACGATGGCCATCGGTGCCCCGCCAAGACGCCGCGAAGTAGCGGGCTCAAAAGAAGGCCCTTCCGTTTGGCGATGTCCCGGCGGTTCTGTCGCAGGAGCCGGCTCTACACGCCCTTGAGAGGGTTCACGAGGCTTTAGACCGAGACCTTCGGCGGGTACTCAACCAGCCGGTGCACGTGGTCGTCCTCGCCGTCCATCTCGATGAGGCCTGCGTCGAAGTCGCGGCAGACCGCGGCGAAGATCTCTCGCAACTGGTCAAGAGCAGCGGCGTCGAACACGTGCCGGCGGTACTTCGCCACGAAGACCAAGTGCACATGAAGGTTGAAGACAAGATGTCGGCAATGATGATTCGCTTCCTGTCGTCATGGTGCGGTTGGTGAAGCATGCCGCTTGCGCCCCCCAGCGTCGACACGGGCCGCATGCTGCCGCTTCGTCGTCAACCGTGGCCTGGCTCTTCGAGCGCGGCGAGAAGCACCGCGGCCAAGCCGTGCTCTGCGAGGATCTCACCGGATGGCGCCACGACGCGAAGCCCGCGTTCCTGCCCGAGGCGCCGACCCACCCGCTGCAGCAGGCGCTCAAGGCCCCGGATCGCGCGTACCGCTTCTTCGAGGGCAGAGCCGACCTGCCGCGCTTCAAGAAGAAGGGCCGCCATGTCGGTGCCCGGACCCCAAGCACCTTGCCGTGAACGACCGGCACGATCGGGTGAAGCTGCCCAAGCTCGGTTTGGTGAGCCGATCGGTGGACGGCACGCCGAAGCATCTCACCATCTCCCAGGGTGAATACCTGCTTGTCTCCATCCAGGCAGAGGAGGAGGTAGCCGCGCCGGTCCACCCCGCGAACGGCGCCGCCATCGGCGTGGACGTGGGCGTCGCCAAGTTCGCAGTGCTCAACCGTTCGACCCGGTGAGTTCTCGCGCACACTTGCGCTTCGGCAGCGAGTCGCCGCGCGCGTTCTCGCCGCTTCTCGATCAGTCGTCGGTAGCGCCGCGAACGGACCGCCCCGATCGAAGTTCTCGGGATTCTGCGCAAGCGCTCCATCGCCCGCTCGAGCCTGCGCAATTCTCTCGAGCAGGGCGTCGTTTTCGAAAGACCGCAGACGGTCGAAGGGCCGATGTCTGCTATGGCCGGCTCGTACTTCGCTGGGGTCATCCCCTCTTGGATTACCCACGATCGCGAACACCCGGTTTCCGAGGCGACAGAGCTTCGTCCTCGCAGAGAACTTGTGTTTCATCATCGCCCAGCCGCAGCAATCGCCCTGCGGTGTTCACCCGCTCCAAAGGTTCCGACCCGCATCACATCGAGCGCCGCCCGAAGAACACCCCGCACGAGCGCCCCCCTGTTAGGGGCAGACTCTTT
>Ga0335081_10012500_pt1 | contig 13767 bp, 12 predicted proteins | sample Lox_Sample_35_FD_206713 | JGI IMG/M metagenome (GOLD analysis project Ga0335081, IMG submission 206713) | Soil microbial communities from Loxahatchee National Wildlife Refuge, Florida, United States - Lox_Sample_3.5 | ecosystem: Environmental > Terrestrial > Soil > Wetlands | place: USA...
CCGGATTCACGGAGATCGGCGAGCTGGGGGCGGCGCTCGTCGCGCTCGGGGGCGCGGGTCAACTGGCTCAAGACGAGGACGGGCACGGCGAGTTCCTTGGCCATGGCCTTGAGGCCGCGGGTGATGGAGGAAACTTCTTCGTTGCGATTGGAGAAGCGGCCGCGGGCGGTCATCAACTGGAGATAGTCCACGATGACGAGGTCGAGGCCCTTGTCGTTTTTGAGGCGGCGGGCCTTGGCGCCCATTTCGACGACGGTGGAGGAGGAGGAATCGTCGATCCAGACGGAGGCGCGGGCGAGCTCGTTGAGGGAGGCGGCCATTTTGTCGCGGTCTTCGTGATTCAGATGGCCGGTGCGGAACTTGTGGGCGTCAATGCGGGCGTGGGAGGAAAGCAGGCGCATGAGGAGCGCTTCCTTGGACATTTCCAGGCTGAAGAGGGCGACCCTATGCCCCGCGGCAGAGGAGTTTTCCGCGATATTGAGGGCCAGGGCGGTTTTTCCCATGGAGGGGCGGGCGGCGAGGATGATGAGCTCGGCGGGCTGGAGGCCGGAGGTCATTTCGTCGAGGGAGTGGTAGCCGGTGGCCAGGCCGGTGACGGTGCGGCCTTCGGAGACGAGTTTTTCGAGGCGGGCGTAATTGTTCTGGACCAGCTCCTTGACAGTGACGAAGCCCTGGCGGATGCGGTCTTCCGCGAGGCGGAAGATTTCGGATTCGGCGGTGTCGAGCATTTCGTCTGCGCCGAGATCGGCCTCGAGGGCGCGCTGCTCGATGGAATGGGCGGTGTGGACGAGATGGCGGAGGAGGGACTTCTCCTTCACGATGCGGGCGTAATGAGGGACGTTGGAAACGCGGGGAACGCCGTCGACGAGCGAGGCGAGATAGGCGGCGCCGCCGGCGGAGTCGAGCTCGCCCTTGCGGCGGAGCTCGTCGGTGAGGGTGAGCAGGTCAATGGCCTGGTGGCCCTCGGAAAGCTCGATCATGCGGTCGAAGATGCGGCGGTGATGATCGGAGAAGAAATCGTCGGTGCGGAGGATTTCAAGAGCGGAGTGGAGGGACTGATTGTCGAGGAGCACGGCGCCGAGGATGCCGCGCTCGGCGTCGAGAGAGGAGGGGAGGGGGCGTTCGATGGTGACGGGAGAGGCCATGAGATCGCTAGCTGCAGCTCCTTAGTTTCGCTCTATCTTCGCCCAAGGGGCGGACGGAGGCAAGGGAAAAGCGAAACTGGAAACTCGAAGTTCGAAATCCGAACGGCGGGAACGGAGGGCGCAGAGGCCAGCGGCGCGTGCGCGCCTGCCGGCGCGCGGGGAGCGCACCGAGCGCGGCACAATCCGAGAATGTTGTGAACATTTTCCACCCGGCCACTCGCGAACCAGAGTGGATTGTCGGGGAGCGGGGGGATGCAGTCAAATTTGCGGCGTTGAAAAATTTTTAATGGCTGTGAATTTCGGAGAGAGGAGACTTGACAAGAGAGGGGAAATTGCGGGGGAAGAAAAAGCCGCGGGGCTGCGCCCCGCGCTACAGAAGAGCGCGGGATCAAAGGCGGGGAGGAATCCGCGGCCTTCCGGAGGCGCCGGCGCTACTCGGAGCGCTTGACGACGACTTTGAGGGAGGCGGTGACTTCGCGATGGAGTTTTGCGGGCACCTGGTACTCGCCGAGGGTCTTGATGGGCTGGTCGAGCTGGATGCGGCGCTTGTCGACGGTGTAGCCCTGAGCGGCGAGAGCTTCGGAGATGTCGGCGGCGGTGACGGAGCCGAACATCTGATCGTTCTCGCCGGCCTTGCGGGCGAACTCGACGGAGAGGGAAGCGAGGAGCCCGGCCTGCTTCTGGGCGCCTTCGCGTTCGGTGGCTTCGCGCTTGGCGAGGGCGCGCTGGATCTGCTCGAGCTGCTTGAGATTGCCGGGGCTGACGGGAAGGGCGAGTTTGCGCGGGAGAAGATAATTGCGCGCGTAGCCCTCGGCGACCTCCACGACCTGGCCGCGATGGCCGAGCTTTTCGACGTCTTCCTGAAGAATGATCTGCATCGGTCTATCCTCTCTACGGCGCGCAGAGCGCGCGCGGCGAACACCGCGAAAAACAGGTCCCTCCCCGCCGAGGCGGGCCGGGATGACAACCAGGCCAACCGACCGCTAACGGGCGCCGCCGAAGGGCATGAGCGCGATATTGCGGGCACGCTTGATGGCCTCGGCGAGCCAGCGCTGATGCCGGGAACAGGTGCCGCTGATGCGGCGCGGGACGATCTTGCCGCGCTCCTGGATAAAGGACATCAATTGTTCCGGCTTTTTGTAGTCGATGAGATCGACGCGATCGACGCAGAAGCGGCAGACCTTCTTCTTGCGATAGAAGCCGCGGCGGCCGCGCTTGCCGCCTTCGCGTCCACCCTCGCGGGGGCCGCGGCCTTCGCCGGGACGGCCCTCGGGACGGGGACGGCCGTCGTGCGGGCGGCCTTCATGAGAGCGGGGCTCGTGCGGGCGCGCGTCCGGGGGACGAGGCTCGGGCGGCCGAGCGTCGGGCGGTTTGCTGTCCGTGGGAGCGGCGTCCGGGGCGCGATGGGGCTCCGGGGGCCGCGCCGGCTTTTGTTCGGAGGCGGCCTGAGTGTTCTGGGATTGGGAATCTTTTTGCGTATCGTCTGCCAAGGGATCCTCCTGGACCTACTGCTGTTGCTGCTGCTGAGCGGCAGCCACGGGGGGCTGCTCGCCACCGGCGGGATGGCCGTGCCCGCCGCCGCGTGCGCCGCCACGAGGCCGGCGAGCGGCCTTGCGTTCGCGGCGCTGCTGGAGACGCTTCTGCCGCTTCAAATCTTCATCGAGGCGGACGGTCATGTACTTGATGACGGCGTCGTTGACCTTGAGACGGCGCTCGAGCTCGTGAACCATGTCGCCCTGGGTGCCGCGAAGGACCATGAGGACGTAGTAGCCTTCGCGATGGCGCTTGACGCGATAGGCCATCTTGCGCGCGCCCCATTTTTCTTTTTTGTCGAGTTTTCCGCCGCGCTCGGCAATGGTGTGCTCGAGGGTGGCGATGATTTTGTCGATGTCCTCTTCCGGCGTGGCCGGACGGCAGATGAACATCAGGTCGTAAAGTCGTTCTTCCATGCTGTCCTCTCTTCCTCGATCAGTCTTCTGCAACCGGGGCAATCCAAACCGAGCCCTTAGGAAGCCTCGCCGGAACCGGGAGCGCGGCGATTAAACCGATTCATGGCGCGCCGGACTCCATCGGAGACCACGCATTCGACAGCGTCTGCCGCGAGGGAGACGAGCTCGACGGCCGCGTTGCGCTCCGCCTTGCCCATGCGGTGCGTGACGTAGGCAGCGAGATCGCCCACCGGATATTCCGGCTGAATGCCCAAGCGAAGACGGATGAACTCGTCCGAGCCGAGTGCGGCGATAACCGACTTCAAACCATTGTGGCCGCCAGCGGAACCGCGTTCGCGGATGCGCAGGCTGCCCCAGGGGAGCGCCACGTCGTCCACGACGATGAGAATGCGGTCCGGGGCGGCCTCAAAGCGCCCGGCCAAATCGCAGACGGCCATGCCGCTCAGATTCATATACGTTTGCGGCTTGGCCAGAGCGACGTCGTGGCGGCCGATGCGCCCTTTGCCGACGTACGACTTTGCTTCCGGCCGCTCGACGCGGATGCCGGCGCGTTCCGCGAGGAGGTCGATGGCCAGGAAGCCCAGGTTATGGGGCGTCCAGGCGTACTCGTGACCGGGATTTCCAAGGCCAACGATGAGCCACATGCAGGCATGGGAAGTATTCGCGTGGGCGCGCGGCTACTTCTTTTTCTCCTGCTTTTCGGACTTTTCGGGCTTGGGAGCCTTCTCCGCCTTTTCGGCGGGAGCGGCACCCTCTTCCCCCTCCTCTTCCTTCTTGCCCTTCTTGATGACTTCGGGCTCGGCGGGAGCGGCGCCGGCGACGACTTCGGTGGCGGCCACCTCCTCTTCCTTCTTGGGCGCGACGACGTGGGCGATGACGGTGCGCGCCTCGCTGACCAGCTTCATCTTCGCGGGGTCGAGCGGGAGATCGGAGAAGCGGAGCTGCTTGCCAATCATGAGGCTGGAGACGTCGACGCGAAACTCGTCGGGGATGTCCATGGGCAGACATTCGATCTCGACCTCGCGGGAGACGACCTCGAAAACGCCGCCCTGCTGCTTGACGCCGAGGGGATCGCCGGAGGTGTGCACGGGGACGCGGATGCGCATGCGGACGTCCTTGGCGATGCGGAGAAGGTCGACATGGAGGAGGCTGCCGTAGAGGGGATCCACCTGCCAGTCCTTGAGAACGGCAAGCTCCTCGTGGAGTCCTTCGATCTTGACGCTGAGCAGGGCGTTATGTCCGGCCTCGGTGCGGAACAGGGGGGCGAGCTGGCGGGCCTCGAGAGCGACGGGCAAGGGTTCACCCTTGCCGCCGTAGAGAACACCGGGAACGGTGCCGGATTGGCGGAGGCGGCGCATGGCGTTCTTGCCGCGGTCGGCGCGTTTTTTACCTTCGATCACAATCTGCTGCATACGTCGTTGGCCTCTCTTCCTTGCGGTATCGAATCAGCCGGAAGACCGGCTAGATGAACAGCTCGCTGATGGAACTCTCCTCGTGAATGGACTGGATGCCGCGAGCGAACAGGTGCGCGACGCTGAGAGCCTTGATCTTGGAGCAGGCCCTGGCGGCGGGGCTCAAGGGGATGGTGTCGGTGACGACGACTTCGGTGAGCGCGGATTTGGAGATGCGCTCGACGGCGGGACCGGAGAGCACGGCGTGGGTGCAGCAGGCGGAGACAGCGGTGGCGCCGTGATCGAGCAGGGCTTCAGTGGTTTTGACGAGAGTACCGGCGGTGTCAATCATGTCGTCGATGATGAGAGCGGGGCGGCCGCGGACGTCGCCGATGACGTTCATGACTTCGGCGACGTTCATTTCCACACGGCGCTTGTCCATGATGGCGAGGGGGGCGTTGATTTTCTTGCCGAAGAAGCGGGCGCGCTCGACGCCGCCGGCATCTGGGGAGACGACGGTGTACTCGAGGTGAGCTTTCTTGGAGAAATAGTCGACCATGACGGGGGTGGCATAGAGGTGATCGACGGGAATATTGAAATAGCCCTGAATCTGGGGTGCGTGAAGGTCCATGGTAAGCGCGCGGCTGGAACCGGCCGTCTCCAGGAGGTCGGCGACGAGCTTGGCGGAGATGGGGACGCGCGGCTTGTCTTTGCGGTCCTGGCGGGCATAGCAGTAGTAGGGGACCACGGCGGTGATGCGCCAGGCGGAGGCGCGCTTGAAGGCGTCAATCATCATGAGCAGCTCGACGAGATGCTGGTCCACGGGATTGCAGCAGGGCTGAACGACGAAGACGTCGGCGCCGCGGACGTTTTCGAGGATCTGGAAATAGATCTCGCCGTCGCTGAAGCGGCCGAGAGCGCACTGGCCGAGGGGCACGCGCAGGGCGCGGGCAATCTCCTCGGCGAGCGGACGGTTCGCCATGCCGGAAAACAGCTTGAATTTCTCGTCGACCAACACTCCCCCTGAAAACCGGGGCAGCCATCCGGAAGTGCGAAGGCGGCCCCTGCCGAGAAAACGCCTGGGGCAGCCCCGCCCCAAGCCGGCGGCAAAGGCGCTCAGGCACCGCGCAGGGCGCGGCGATACTCCAACCCAGAAACGGTTTCCGTGATGAAAATCTGGTCGTCCGGAAACTGCGTCGCGGCACGGCGCGCGTGCGCTGGGGACGGGAAAACACCGAACACCGCCGAACCGCTGCCCGCCAGCGCTGCTCCTGCAGCTCCGTGCCGGAGTAACGCGCGACGAATTCGCGCCAGCCTGGGGTGCCGCCGGAACACAGCGGCCTCGAAATCGTTCTCGAGGGAAGCCCCCTGGCCGCTCCAACAAAGAGCGCAGAAAGAGTCAAGTTTACGGGCGGAAGGGCGAGTTGTCAACGCCGGCGCGCGGAGCCAGCCGTAGGCGTCGCGAGTGCTGACGGCGATGCCGGAAGGCGAGACGACGAGGATGGTGCGCTTGGGGGCAGGGGGCAACGGATAGATTTCCTCGCCGCGGCCAATACCCAAGGCGCGGCCGCCGAAGAGGAAGAAGGGAACGTCGGAGCCGAGGGCGGCGGCGATGCGCAGCCGCAGCGAGGGGTCGAGCGAGCGGCCAGCCAGGCGCTCGACGCCGAGGAGAGCGACGGCGGCATCGCTGGAGCCTCCGCCGAGGCCGCGGCCGACGGGAACGCGCTTTTCGAGCCGGACGAGGACGCCGCGGCGCAAACCGAGCGCGCGGCGGGCGGCGGCTGCGGCGCGCCAAACGAGATTGTGGCGGCCGGTGGGGAGCGCGGGATCGTCGCATTCCAGATGAACAGCGCGGGCGCGAAGGAGAGAAAACTCCAGGACGTCGTGCAGGCCGATGGTCTGGAAGATGGTGCGGAGCTCGTGGTAACCGTCGGAACGGCGGCCGAGGACGCAGAGGCATTCGTTGATTTTGGCGAAGGCGGGGAGACGCAGGGAATTCATCAGCGGCAGGCAGGGGGAGGCGTCACGGCTTGGAGGTGGCCGCGCCGGACTGGGCCATTTCGCGCTTCAATTGGCTGACTTTCCTGTCGAGTTCGGCGGCCTGAGCGGGCTCGAAATCGGCGGGGACCACCTCGCGCCAGTAGGCCTGGGCCTTGGTCCACTCCGAGAGGGCCTGGGCGGGGCGGCCCATCTTGTAATAGACCTCGCCGAGATGCTCGCGGACGGTGGGATCGTGGGAGGTGCGAGCCACGGCTTTCTCGAGTTCGGCGCGGGCGGCATCGAGCTTGCCCTGCTTGAAATAGGCCCAGCCGAGACTGTCGAGGAAGGCGCCGTTGTAGGGATCGTCGGCCAGGGCGCGCTGGATCATGGAGACGGCTTCCTCGAGGCGGACGCCGCGATCGGCGAGCATGTAGCCGAAATAGTTGAGGGTGGAACCTTCGTGAGGATCGAGGGCGAGGACGCGTTTGAACTGTTCCTCAGCCTGATCGAATTTTTTCTGGCGCTCGGCGATGGCGCCCTTGAGGAACCAAACCATGATGCGATCGGATTTGCGGCCGGCGAGAGGTTCGGCCTGGTCCACGGCAGATTCGGCCTTGTGGTATTCCCTGCCGCGCTCGTAGACCTGGGCGAGTGTCATGTACAGCTCGAAGTCTTTGGGGGAATCCTTGAGCAGCTCCTGGATAAGCGCGGCGCCGGCGGCGGGATCGCCTTTATCGGCGAGGAGAGTGGCGCGGGTGAGGACGAAGGAACGATCGCCGGGATAGGCGGCGATGGCGGACTGAGATTCTTCGAGGGCTTTATCGAGCTGGCGGTTCATGCGATAGGTGTCGATGATCAACTCGCGGGCGCGCTTTTCCTGGTCGGGGCCGAGAGCGCGGAGAGATTGATAGGTTTCGAGAGCGGCGGGATAGTTCTCGACCTCGCGAAAGAGAGCGCCGAGCTGCTCATAGAGGATGGCCATGGTGGAGGGCTGTTCGGAGCCTTTGGCGGCGGCCACGGCATCGCTGAGGACGCGAATGGCGTCGTCGAAACGGCCCTGGGCGCGGTAGGTGAGGGCTTCGTTGTAGATCACCTCAAGGCTGCCGGGAGCGTCCTGCTTGGCGCGGAGCATGCTTTCTTCGGCTTTGTCGAGCTGGCCGAGGTGGCGGTAGATGAGTGCGAGGCGGAGAAAATTTTCGGGGTTATCGGGCTCGAGCTCGGAAAGCCGCTGGAACTGTTCCAGCGCGCCAGCGTAGTTTTCCTGAAGGAGGAGAGCTTCGCCGAGGCACTTGCGGGCGTCGGAATTATCGGGGAGCTGAGTGACGGCCTGGCGGCAGGCGGCCTCCGAAGCCGGGTAGTTGTGCTCCCGGGCGAAGCCTTCACCGAGAAGGATGGACCAGTCGGGAGAAGAGCCGCGCTGGACGAGGGGCTGGATGAGGGCGACAGCTTCCTTTCCGCGTCCCTGGTCGAGGAGAAGAAGGGCGAGCTGGCGGAGCATGCGCTCGTCGTCGGGAGAGCGGGCGAGAGCGGAGCGGAGGACCTTCTCGGCGTCCGGGTCGTTCTGCTCGATGCGATAGAGGCGGGCGAGCCAGAGGGCGGATTCGGTGTCGGAGGGATCGAGCTTGACGATTTCGCGGTACTGGCTGATGGCCTGGTCGACGATTTCTTTCTGCCCGGAGATGGAATCCATGTCGCCGAGGGAACGCACGTAGATGCGCGCGAGAATCCGCCGCGCGGGGAGATTGGAGGGGTCGTGCTTGAGAACGCCTTCGGCTTCGGCGATGGCGTCGGGAATGCGTCCGGCGCGGGCGTAGGCCTCCGCCAAACGCTCGCCGATGACGGAGGAATGGGGATCGAGCTCGTAGGCGCGCTTGTAGGCGGCAATGGCGCGGCCGGCGAGGTCGGTGGTGCCGGTGAGTTCGTATTGCTCCTCATAGAGGCGGCCCATCGTGAACTGGTAATAGGCTTCGCTCTTGCGATCGAGTTCGGAGGCGGGAGGTGCGGAAGACTGCGAACCGGCAGAAGGCGAGGCCGGCGGTTGGGCGGACGCCGGGGCCTGCTGCGCCCGGAGCAGTCCGGGAAACAGTGACGCGGCCAGAAGGCCGGCAGCCCAACACCCTGAGGTGCGTTTCGTAGCGCGCATAAACGTCGATTATGCTACACCGCCGGAGCGCCGCCAAACGTTCCGCGGCGGTCCGCGCGCCGTACCAGATACTTGGATGCAGGATGGCGCGAGGGGCGGCCCGGGGCGCGCGGGCTAATGCCGGAAATGGCGGATTCCGGTGAAGACCATGGCCATGCCGGCCTTGTCCGCGGCGGCAATGACGTCGGCATCGCGTACGGAGCCGCCGGGCTGGATGAGGGCGGCGGCGCCGGCGCGAGCGGCCTCTTCCACACCGTCGGGAAATGGAAAGAAGGCGTCGGAGGCAACGACGCTGCCGGCCAGCGGCTTCTGTGCCTTCATCACGGCGAGCTTGACGGAATCGACGCGGCTCATCTGGCCGGCGCCGATGCCGAGGGTCAGGCCTTCGGCGGCGAAGACGATGGCGTTGGACTTCACGTGCTTCGAAACTTTCCAGGCGAAGAGCAGGGCGCGTAGCTCGGCCTCGGTGGGGGCGCGTTTGGTGACCGTCTTCAGATCCTCGGGGCGGAGCACATGGGTGTCGGGCTGCTGGACGAGCATGCCGCCGGAAATCTGCTTGAGCTCGAAAGGAGAGAGGTCGTCTTGCGAAGGCATTTCCATGAGGCGGACATTTTTCCTGGCGGCCATGGCCTCGAGAGCGGCGGGCTGGTAGCCGGGAGCGGCAACGCATTCGACAAATAACTTGGCCAGCTGCTGCGCGGTGGGAGCGTCGAGGGGGCGATTGAAGGCTACGACGCCACCGAACGCGGAGACGGGATCGCATTCGAAGGCGCGCGCATAGGCTTCGTGGAGATGGGCCTGCTCGGCCGCGCCGCAGGGATTGTTGTGCTTGATGATGGCGGCGGCGGGCCGGTCGAATTCCCGGACGAGTTTCCACGCGGCGTCCAAATCGACGAGATTGTTATAGGAGAGTTCCTTGCCATGGAGCTGGCGTGCGCCGGCCAGACCGACAGGCGGGCGGCCGGCGGAAACGTAGAGCGCGGCGAGTTGATGGGGATTCTCGCCGTAGCGCATTTCCTGCCGGCGGACGAGCGCACCAAACAGGCGTTCCGGGAGCGGGGGAGGAGCAGCGAGAGCCAGATGGCCACCTTCGGCGGCCAGGCGTTCCAGTTCCATGGAGATGAGGCCATCGTAGCGGGAGGTGGTGGCGAAAACTTTTCGCGCGAGGCGGAGGCGGGTGGCGAGAGTCAGTTCGCGGGCGTTGCTCCCGGCCAGTTCGGCGGCAACGGGGGCGTAATCGGCAGGGTCGCAGACTGCGGCGACACTTTCGAAATTCTTTGCGGCGGAGCGAAGCATGGTGGGACCGCCGATGTCGATGTTCTCGATCAGTTCCTCAGGGGCCAGGCCGGGTTTGGCTGCCGTGGCTTCAAAGGGGTAGAGATTGACCACCACGAGGTCGATGGAAGAGATGCCGTGCTTTGCGGCTTCCCGGCAATCGGCGGCCAGGCCGCGGCGGAAGAGGATGCCGCCGTGAACCATGGGATGGAGAGTCTTGACGCGGCCACCGAGCATCTCGGGCCAGCCGGTGAGATCGGAAACGTCGCGAACGGAGAGGCCGGACTCGCGGAGGAGTCTGGCGGTGCCACCGGTGGAGAAGAGCGCGACGCCGAGGGCGGCGAGCTGGCGGGAGAACTCGACGACTCCGGTCTTGTCGTAGACGCTGACGAGCGCGCGCTCGATGGGCATTCTCACCCCCCGCAGACCCGCCCGGGCGGGCCGGAACGACGAAAGCGCACACATTCTACGCGCGAATGCAGGGGCGCGGTCAGCGGAGTGAGAGAATTTTGAAGCGGGACGGAAGAGGAGAGAGCAGAGCGGAGCGAAACGCGGGGGGGAACTACTGCCCTTTGACGCGGGCCTTTAGTTTGATCTGGCCGTTTTCGATCTGTACGGCGTACTCGACGGCGTCGCACTTGGCCTGTTGCTTGAGCTGAGCGGTCTTCTGGCGGACAAAGGAAGTGAAATTTTCGAGCGTGAGGGCTTCGGTTTTTTCTCCGGCGTTTTTTTTGGCCTCGAGGAGAACATTGTAGAGGTCGGAAACCTTGTCGCGCTCGCGGTCGGGGTCGGAGCAGGCGACCACATAGCCGCCGGGCTCGGAAATCAGATCGGAGGCGCTGCGGCGCTGGGCGGCGGGAGAACGGGGGACCGGAGCAGAAGGGGTGACGGGGGGATTGGGAACAAGGGCGGCGCCGCGCAGGCGCTCCTGCTCGATGGCCCTGGCCGCGGCGCCAAAGTGGCGCTGGACGGTGCCTTCTTCCTTGGCCTTCATGCGCTTGCGGAAAATGTCCTGGTACTTGGCATAGGTCTGAGCGAGGTTGTTGTAGCGGAAGCGCTGGCCATAGGACATATCGGCGCCGCGCTCGCCATAGCGCTTGACCATCTGCTCGATGCGCCAGATGGTGTCACTGGGCGGACGGGAACGGCCGCCGCCGAAGTATTGCTCGTACTCAATCTTCAGCGTACGGATGTCCCGTTCGAGTTGGCCCAAATCCTCGTCAGTCTTATCCATGGGCGATGGGGGGCTGCACACATCGTAGAGCCTGCCGGGGAGGGGGTCAACCGGCGTGCCTGACAGGCACGCGGAACAGGCACCCGTTGCACGCGGCGAGAGGGCTGTGCTGCAATGGAGGTCTCATGTCTGCCCGCGAACCCAATACGAGTGACCAGCTGCGGCAACTGCCGTCGGTGGACGAGCTGCTGCGGCGGCCGGGGCTGGAGGAGCTGGCGGCGGGCGCGGGGCGCGAGGTGGTGGTGGCGGCGGCGCGGTCGGTGCTGGAGGGGCTGCGGAGGGAAATCTCGAAGGGGGAGGCGCTGAGCGAGGGGCGGCTGGCAGCGGAAGGACTGGAAGCGGCCATTCGCGACGAGGTAACGCGGGACACGTCGCTTTCGCTGCGAGCGGTGATCAACGCCACGGGCGTGGTGCTGCATACGAATCTGGGACGCGCGCCCATGGGAGGGGCGGCGCTGGAACATCTGGCGAGGGCGGCGCGAGGCTATTCGAACCTGGAGTACGACCTGGCAGCGGGCCAGCGCGGAAAGCGGGACGTGCACACGGCGCGGATGCTGACGCGCGTGCTGGGCGCAGAATCCGCGGTGGTGGTGAACAACAACGCGGCGGCGGTGTTCCTGGTGCTGCACGCGATGGCCGCGGGGGGAGAGGTGGTGGTCTCCCGCGGGGAACTGATTGAAATCGGCGACGGATTCCGGATTCCGGACATCATGGCGGCGAGCGGGGCGCGGCTGCGCGAGGTGGGCACGACCAACCGCACGCATCTGGCCGATTACGAAGGGGCCATCGGCGCGGAGACGAGGCTGCTGATGTCGGTGCATCCGTCGAATTTCCGGATCGTGGGATTTGCGGGACGACCGGGGCTGGCGGAGCTGGTGGCACTGGGACGGCGGGCGGGAGTACCGGTGTATGAAGACCTCGGCTCCGGCTGCCTGGTGGACCTGGCCGCATACGGCCTGGAGGAACCGCTGGCGCAGGAGAGCATCGCGGCGGGAGCGGACGTGGTGACGTTCAGCGGAGACAAACTGCTGGGCGGGCCGCAGGCGGGAGTGATTGCGGGGCGACAAGCGGTGATCGAACGGGTGCGGCGAAACCCCCTGTATCGTGCGCTGCGCGTGGACAAACTGACGATCGCAGCGCTGGAAGCAACGCTCTCGGCCGTGGTGCGAGGCGCGCCGGACGAAATTCCGGCGCTGCGGATGATCCGCACGCCGGCCGCGGAGATTGAACGGCGGGCGCGGGAGTTTTCCGCGGGGATCGCGGCGCGGTTGCCCGGGGGCGAGGCAGAGATTGACGTGGTGCCCGGCGAATCCGTGGTGGGGGGTGGGTCCACGCCGGCGCAGCACCTGCCGACGTTTTTGGTGCACATTTCGACGCTGCGGTGCTCCGCCGCGGAACTGGAGACGCGTTTGCGGCACTCGCCGGCCGGCGGCCTGCCGCCGGTGATCGCGCGAATCGAACAAGACCGCCTGGTGCTCGATCTGCGCACGGTGGCCCGGGAAGAAGAATCCGCGCTGGCCGACGCGGTGCTTGCCGCACTGAGGTAGACCCGATGAGCGCTCCCCCGCAGGCGGAGCAATCCGGCCAGCATGGGCTCCGCCGAATCCTGTTGACGATCGTGGGGGGCGTGGGGCTCACATATTGCTCCTACGTGGCGTTTTTCAGCTTGTCGCGGCCGTACGTCCTGCTGGAAGGAGCGGCTGCGGTGGTTTATGCGGCGCTCTTCCTGGCCGGAGTTGTGCTGTTTTTCGGGGGCTGCGTCCAGGCGATCGGGTTTCTCTACAGAAAATACAGAGGGGCACAGTGAACCGGCGCGAGGACTGCCGGTGCGATGCAGGCATGTCCTGGAAAGCCGTCCCGTGAATTGCTGAACCTCCCATGCTGGCCGCGCAAATCAAACGAAACCATGTGGTGGTGATGACGAAGCGCGTGCCACGGGTGCGGGCGGGCTGGGCGCTGGTGCGCGTGAGGCTGGCGGGAATCTGCAACACGGACCTGGAGATCCTGCGCGGGTATCACGGCTTCCAGGGGACGCTGGGACACGAATTTGTAGGTGACGTGGCGGCCTGCGGCGGCGTGGGGGCGGAGCGGCGGAAGGCGGAGCGGAAGTGGGCGGGACGGCGCGTGGTGGGGGAAATCAACGTCACGTGCCGCGGCCTGGGAGTGCGGGCCCCGTGTGAATTCTGCGCGCGTGGGATGGCGCCGCATTGCATGCGCCGGCGCGTGCTGGGCATCCTGAATCACGACGGGGCGTTCGCGGAATATCTGACGCTGCCGCTGGTGAACCTGCACGCTGTGCCGGATGGGGTGAAGGACGAATGCGCGGTGTTTACGGAACCGCTGGCGGCGGCGTGCCGGATCCTGGAGCAGGCGCCGGGGATTGCGCGGGGCGCGCGGGTAGCGGTGCTGGGCGACGGAAAACTGGGGCAGTTGATCGTGGGTGTGCTGGCGGCTGCGGGAGCGCGCGTGACACTGGTCGGGCGGCACCGGGAGAAACTTGCGCGGGCGGCCGGGCGAAATGTGTCGACGGTGCTGCTCACGCGCGGCCCGTGGACCGGGAGGAAGTTTCCATGGGTGGTGGACGCCACCGGATCGCCCGACGGACTGGAGCACGGGCTGGCCATGACGGAACCGCGCGGGACGCTGGTGC